>JABAOH010009351.1_pt2 | contig 69900 bp, 104 predicted proteins | sample 7062181 | NCBI WGS metagenome assembly JABAOH01 (sample SAMN14538630, study PRJNA623070) | marine sediment metagenome | biome: marine biome [ENVO:00000428]; feature: marine pelagic biome [ENVO:01000023]; material: deep marine sediment [ENVO:00002113]; isolation source: pool of 5 deep marine... | reverse complement strand
ATCCACCGGCCCCCTTTCCATCCCAACCCAAGGAGGATCCCATGCCGAGGATCAATGCCCGAGGCGCCAAGAAACTCATCGAGTGGCGACGCAGGCGGAAAGCCGAAGCGACTCGACGCATGCGAGAGGCAATCGACGGGTTCTGCAAAATTCGTCCGCCCAAGGCCGATCGCCGATATGTGATCGAACACCGGATTGGTGGCGCATGACGCTCACTGATCTGAAGTTTGCCAAACGCCTTGCGTCTCTTCTGGAACCCGTTTCGCTTGTGGCGCGGGCTCGGAAGATTGAAGAATTCAGACAGGTCGTTCGAAGGAATCTGCGCAAGCAATATATCTCGTTTTACAAACATCAACATGCAATGCCACTCTTACCGGAGGAAAAATAATGGAACATTCCAAGGTGCTGCTCGACTTCTTCAAAGTCTTCATGCCCCAGTACTTCGAAGTCAGCAAGCCCGAGGATCCGATCCAGCTCAAGACGCTTCGCAAGATCGTGCGCTGGGCCCTGAGCGGGAAACCCAAGCCCAGCCGGTTCGCTGACGACGATCAGTGGGACATGGCGAATCATCTCTACGCGGTCACGAACAAGAAAAACAAGTTCACGTACGATCAGGATTTCGATCGTCTGATCCGCACGCTGCGTGCGGACTGGTTCCTGCCGCCTAGCGTTCGCAAGCAGATCGCGGCCAGGACCCATCTCGTCGAGGATGCCAAGTGTGGCTTCCCACGCCCGCGCAATTTCTTCGCCATGGAAAAGAACTTCGATCCCCAGTACCGGAAGATGCTCCAGGAGCTACGTCCTGACTGGTTCGTTACCAGGACGGACGAGCGCAAGCAGCGCAACTGGCTGGCTTACAAGCAGAGGATCCTGAAGAAGGTTCGGCGAGGCCTCAGGATCAGCCACGCGGAACGCCAGTTCGTGTACCTGTGCCGGACTCCTGAAAAGCCCGAGCATGATCCGATGTTCGTGTCGCTCGTGGACAAGTACCGACCCACGTGGATTCGCAGGCCGTCATTGAGGAGGAAAGACGCGAAGTGATTCCTTTCGAGCGCATGCAAGGACCGGCAGGACTCCCGATCTTTTTCCAACGGATGCCCAAGGAGGTCAAGTCTGTGGCTTTCCACTGGGTGGTCTTCGTCGGAAGCGCTGATGACTGCTCGGTGGGAAAGCCGGGGCTCTATCACTGGTTCGAACACATTCCTTTCCGGGGCACCAAGAACTTCCCGGACGGAATGAAGCAGATCGACAACTTCCTCGAGCGCCATGGCGGCAAGGCAACGGCCTCAACGGGCGAGACGGACACGACATTCATCGTCGAGGCCCCGGTACGCATATGGCGCGATGCCCTCAAGAGGGTGGTCGACCTGGCTCTTCGGCCGCTACTTAGATCGAAGGACATCGAGGCCGAGCGGAATATCATCCGCCAGGAACTTACGGAACGTGATTCCGATCCGGCCGAGTACGCCGATGATCGCATCGGGCGTGTCCTGTGGGGTAAGCATCCCCTTGCCTCCCAGGTAGGCGGCACGATCAAGTCACTGTTCTCGATGGATAAGAGCGTGGCGAAGAAGGCCTTCAGGAACGGCTACGGCCTCAACAGGTCCGCGCTTATCGCGTCGGGGGATATCAATCCCAAGACCCTTGTCCGCGAGGTCGCCAAGGCGGTCGAAGGCTTGGATTCAGACCATCTCGAGGCCCGGCGTTTTACGGCCAGCTACGGGGAACTTCCGAAGTTCGCGCCGGGCATCACCCGGCTGAGAACCCCGTTTGCGTCGTCGGTCGTCCAAGTGCTTTTCCCGTATCCGGCTGGCCCCCATCTTTTCATCCCCGAATATGAGCTCATCCACGAGCTGTTCGCGGCCGGGGATTCGTCGTCGCCGATCAATATCGTGCTGCGGGAGGAAAAACACCTGGTGTACAACGTCGAGGAGACGGATCTCATCACGCCGGACGGCGGCTACATGGGATTCATCGGCGAGACGGAACCCAAGATGGCGTCCCGGCTCGTAAAGGCATTCCAGGAGCTTTTCGAGGACGAGCGCGTGTTCTCGAAGGAACGCTTCCGGGATGTCCTCGATATTGTCCGCGGAGATGCCGAGATGCGGCCGCTTCATCCTCATCGCCAGTGCAGCGAGGCAAAGGAAGACGTGTGCTCGTACGGGCGCGTGCTGGGCGATGATTACCTGAAGGGTATCGCCAAGTGTCGTCGGCGCGACGTGATCGACCTCTGGCATTCCATCAAGGACTCGATCCGATTTGTTGTATTCGGAGGAAAATGAACTAAGCTTGGATCCGGCCGATACTGGGTCTATAATCCCGTCATGAAGAAAATGCCAGTGGAAGCCGTTCAGGACCTTACCCGAAAGGTCTACGATCGACTCGTGGATGACATCATCAAGACAGCAGACCGCTGCGCGAAGGAAACCAAGGATAACATGACGATCGGCCGGATCCACGCGACGGCCCTTACCCGGGCCTTGATTGGCGTCCTGGCTTTCTGTCACCAGGTCAGAGGCGAATTCAAGGACCTGCCTGACCATTTCGATGCCGCTGATCATCCTGTTGCGTCCTATGAGAGCGCGAAGGACGCTTGCGATATCATCGCCCAGATGCTCACCAAGGCCGATCCCAACTACGATTTCTCGGTCCAGATCATCCGCCGGCCCAAGTAGCTAATTTCACCTTTTTGACTTGACAAGGTGAAACGCTAAGAATACCCTTTCGTCGATGCCGTTCTGTAACCTGTGTACAACCGAAGAGTATTCATTCGATTGCTACGCAGGTAACCAGAATTGGCGATGCCCTCTCCTGGACAACATTGAAATCTGCGACACGTGCTGTGCGGCCGGTGTCCGGGGCGGCTATGGCGAAAAAACGGCACTCGAGGAGGTTTTCAGGCGGACAGGCAAAACGGCTAAAGAGATCTACCCGATATGCTCCGCGTGCAAGCACGGAGGCGCTGACCTGAAGATGCCTCCTCAGATTAGCGGCGAAACGGGCTAGGCTTGGGAAAGGAAGGCGCAGTGGACAGGCTCAATATCGGCAACACGGCCAAGGGCAGGCCGTTCAAGCTCGACCTTGATGCCGCCGTCCAGAAGTTCGCGATCATGGGCATCAGCGGCTCGGGCAAGAGCTGTACGGCGGCCGTCCTCGCCGAGGAGATGTGCGAGAACGCCCTGCCGTGGATCGCGCTAGATCCCGTGAGCGTCTGGTGGGGCCTTCGGGCTTCGCGCGATGGCAAGCCCGGTGGGTATCCCGTCGTGGTGTTCGGCGGCGATCACGGCGACCTTCCGATCGAGAAGGGTTCGGGAGCCAAGATCGCCGAGGCGCTCGTGGCCGAGAACGTCTTCGCGGTCATCGACCTCAGCCTGGAATCGAAGCGATTCTGGCACCAGTTCGTGACGGACTTCTGCCTGACCCTCATGCAGCTCAACCCGGAAACCCCCCGGCATATCTTCGTCGAGGAGGCACCCGAGTTCGTGCCCCAGAAGACCAAGGTGGATCTCACGGCACGCTGTCGTGAAGCCATGGAGCGTCTCATCCGCCTGGGGCGCAATCGTGGCTACGGGTATTCGCTCATCAGCCAGCGGCCGGCTACGGTCGACAAGGACTGCCTTTCCCAGACCGAGAATCTGCTTGTCCTGCGTACGGTTGGCGCCCATGACCGCAAGGCCCTCAAGGAATGGCTGGATGTCCAGGGTGGCCGCGATAACGTCTCGCCGGGCCTGGACGGCCTTCAGAAGCTCGATAACGGCGAGGCCTACTTCTGGAGCCCCCAGTGGCTCAAGGACTTCACGAAGGTCAAGATCCGGGAACGTAAGACTTTCCACCCGGGCGAGACGCGAAAGATCGGCAAGAAGACCAAGCCGGTGGCCCTCAGGGACGTCAAGGAGTTCGTGTCCCGGCTCCGGCCCCAGCTTACGAAGACGGTCGCGCGCGTACCGGCGCCGGCGAAACCCTACCGCGGTCTGGACGATATTGCCACCGAACAGATATCCCGCGCTCGTAACTGGACGCCTGAGGACATGAGGGACAAGAACCTGGGCCTCGCGCGGTTGACCAAAGAGAACAATGCGCTTCGCCAGACCATCGAGGATCTCAAGAAGCGCCTCTCAGATGCCTCCAGGAAGGCCCAGGATTCCCTCAGGAGGCTTGAAAGTGTCCGCCAGTCCCTCAAGCCCCAGTATGATTCCCTGAGGGCTTTATTCGAAGATCTGGGGCCTTCCAACGGCGCAACCGTGGACGCCTCGGTCTATCAGCCCTGGATTGAGAAGGCCGGCAACGGTAAGCGGCGCCGGATGCTGGAGGTAGTTATTGACCGCCAGGAACTTACGCGGGCGCAGCTTTCGACCCTGTCCGGAACGAGCATCAATTCGAGTGGTTTCAAGAATAGCCTTTCATGGATGCGGACAAACCGCCTGGTGAACGTCGAGGGCGATGTTGTCCGGCTCTGCGAGGTCTAAATCATGCCCCCTTGCCTGATCGGTATTCCAACCAGAGGCACTGTCACGATGCGGTGGGCCCGGGCCCTTCGTGATCTCAAGACACCGTCAGGGACCCGGATCATGTCGCCGATGGGGCTTCCCATTGATCACGCGCGCAATCAGATATGCCAGACGGCCGTTGACCGGAGTTTCGACTGGGTGTTCTTCTGCGACGACGACACCATCCCGCCGCCGGATGCGATCGAGAAGCTGATGAGGGCCCAGACGGATATCATCTCCGGCCTGTGTTACCGGCGCCAGAAGCCGATCAAACCCGTGGCGCTTCTCGACACGCCGCCCAAGCCCACCTTCGTGGGGGCCATTCCCAAGGAGGGCCTCCTCGAAGTTGATCTCGTAGGCGCGGCTTGCCTTTTGATCCGCAGGCGCATCCTCGAGGTAATTAAGAAGCCCTGGTTCGAATGGCACCTCGATCGGGAAGATCTGCCTGAAGCAGATCGCCTGAGCGAGGATTTCATCTTCTGTCGGAAAGCACGCGCGCTGGGTGTGAAAATCTTTATCGACCCGAGCGTCAAATGCTGGCACGTCGGGGACGGCTATAGCGGCCTCGGCGAAGACGTGTTCACGCCTCTCGAATATCCTGATGCCTTGGAAAGCTAAGGAGATCCCATGAAGCATTTCCCGCGCGACAGCCTCGCTAACATAGCAGGCTGTCGGGCTAGAATGGGCTAGCTCGCCAAGCCTGCCCCGGGAGGGCAGGTAATGGAGAAGTCCCAGTTGTACGGCGACCGCGGAAAGCGGCGCTGGCGTTCTTTCACGAAATGGATGAGGCGTCTTCGCTCGGATTGGAACGAGCACTGGGAGGGCTGGCGCCCGAAGTACGAGTACGATGAAAACGGTGTCTGCTCGTTCTCACCCGGTGACCCCACCCAGCTCTGCGAGTGTTTCAATCTGACGAGCATGCAGGCGATCCGGTTCAAGGACACGCCGAAGATGTGCTCGCGTCACGTAGGGTGCGGAAATCCGCGTCGGGTTTCCAAGGGCCGGAACAAGGAAGCCCTGACGCTCCAGGAACGCGTGGCCGACATCGGCGAGAGCGAGAACTGGTCGAAGCGCAAGCGCCGCAAGGGAATCCGTCGGGTGCGGGTAAAGTGCCGCTGCGGGTATTTCCTCGGATTCAAGGAAGTGCCCTTCGGCAAGCCCTATTGGGGCGGCTATGGCCGGTATGCGACCTATTGCGAGGACTGCAAGAAGAAGCACCAGTAATCCAATCGGGAGGTCACGGTTGAATCCCGTGGCCTCCCGTTCATGGTGGGCAAGATGCAGAAAACGATAAGGCGAACAAATCAGGAAAAGCTCTGGGAATCCCAGGGTCCGTTCGTCGGCGTCGACGAAGTGGGCGTGGCGGCTATCGCCGGTCCTCTCGTGGCATGCGCTCTCGTTCTTCCGCCGGGAATCAAGATCAAGGGCGTCCGGGATTCGAAACTCATTCCGACCCACGAAGAACGCGTGGAAGTCTACGAGCGGATCATGGCCGTGAAGGTCGATTACGCACTTGGCGTGGTCGAGCCCGAGAAGGTGTCCGAGGTGGGGACCGTCCAGGCGTCCGTGCTGGCCATGAACCTCGCGATCATGCAGCTCGACAAGGAGTATCCCCTCGTGGTTAGCGACTTTCATCACTATGAGCTGGATTTGCCGGAGAATGCCCGGGAAGTGAAGATCGTCAAGGGCGACCGGAAGATATTTGCCGTCGCGGCGGCCTCGATCATGGCCAAAGTCGCGCGCGATTCATATATGAAGAAACTCGCACTCGCAGACGACAATAGGTACGGTTGGGCTACCAACGTGGGGTACAGATCACGGAGGCATTGGGAAGCGCTTAGACAGCATGGCCTTACGGAACATCATCGCAAAAAGTATGCTCAGGTGTGGTCTCCTGAGCAGCTTGAGCAATATCGTAAGGAGAAGGGGAATGGTTCAACGCGGAAGGATGAATGCTCCGAGAAAATTCTGGGATGACGACCCGGATTCAAATGTTCCTGGCAGTCTTTATGAAGGGTGCCAGGAACCCGGATGCAGTCGGCCTGTCCGCCATTTGTGTACTGGACATAAACGCGTATGTAATTTGCATGTGAAACATGAACAAAAACAAAAACGAAAAAGACCCTAGGAGGGATGAAATGGTCGATATGTTTGTCGACAAAATCAGTCAACTCATGGGCGGAGGACAAGAACTTCGCTCATGGCTTGAAGACCCCAAGAATCCTCCCCCCGAAAAGAAACTCGACGAGAAAAAGGACGTCGAAGAGGAAGACGAGGAGGAAGACGAGGAAGAGTACGAGGATGAAGACGACGAGGGGGATGAGGGCGACGATGATGAGGGGGATGAAGACGAGGACGAGGACGAGGATGAAGACGATGACGAGGACGAGGACGAGGATGATGACGACGACGAGGACGAGGATGATGACGACGATGATGACGATGATGATGGAGAACTAGATGGCGAAGACGAAGAGGACGACGAAGAAGGAGAAGAGGGCGAAGAGGAGGATGAAGAGGAGGGAGAGGAAGAAGACGAGGACGAGGGTGAAGACGAAGATGAAGAGGACGAAGAGGAAGAGGGCGAAGAGGAAGATGAGGAGGAGGACGAAGATGAAGTAAAGTAATCGACAATCAGACATTACCGAGAGCGGGGCAAGTGCCCCGCTTTTTTTGTGCCCGTTTACAAAAGGAGGTTGGGCCGATGCCCTGATTTGAAAATGAGGAAACCGAAGAAACAAAAACTCACACCTGACTTAATCAATGAGTTGAGTCAGGGTGCGTACTGTTTCGATCAGGAGCACGAGAATGCGATAAAAGACCTCCGGAAAGAAGTAGACACGAAGGTCAAAGAGGCACAGAAGGCAACCCGCGAAGCCGAGGAAAAGGCCGCCGCTAAAATGGCGGAATATCAGACCAAGCTTAAGGATTTGGACGACGAGATCTTCACTCGCGACGAAGAGATCGCCAAACTCCGAGAAGAGCTTGATGGTGCGTACGCGACGATCAATGATCTCAAGGAAAAGCAATTGGCGAAAGAGGAAGCGAAGAAAAACAGGCTTCCTTCGGTTTCGCCCGACTCCTTGAGATTCGATATGACCCAGACGGAATTCCTGACGTTCGCGGCGATGATTGCCACGTCCGGGAAATACTCTGGAGAGGTCGTCGAGAACCTTTTCACGGTCTTCTGTGGGAAGTCATTTCGTCAGGTGGCCAATGACGCGGTCGCTGCCGTAAGGCAAGCCAGAGAGGCACCGCCGCTCATTGGCAACGCCGATCAAACTCCTCCGCCCAGGAAAGACAATCTGGACCAGTTCATGATGGAATGGCTTTGGAAAAACAGAGGACCATTTAAACCTCCTTTCTAGGAAAGGACAAACATGGCGCGAAAGCTCACCAATTTCTATTGCTCCAAGCACGGGAAGTTCAGGGGCCGGGAGTGGAACGGCCACCGGCGGCACTGCCAGGCCAGGGCGCTTACCAAGGAGAAGTACGAGACCTTGGTGAAGAAGAACGCACCCAGGCTCGCGGCCAGCAAGGTCCGATACTGCAAGCAACACGGCCCAATGCGAAGCGCGCAGTGGAAAGACCATGCGAAGAAATGCAACGCCGGCGAGGTCTCCAAGGCCAAGTACTTGGACATCCATCTGCCGCTTCCGGAGCGTCGTCGTGCCAGCAAGTCTTCCAAGAAGAAGACCGGCACGCCGAAGTCGAGAACCAGGATAATCCCGGTCAGGCCGGTAACGCCGGTCCGACGCCTGGCCAGCAACAGCGTGGACGCGAAGGGCGTCGATGCGCATTTCACCGCGATCCGGAAAGCCCTTTCGGACACGGTCGCCGAGATTGCCGCGCTCGAACAGCAGCGTGAAGATATCGATCGCAAGATCGACGAGCTCAGGGACTTGAAGGGCCGCATTGCAGACGGCCTGACGAGCCTGGGCAACTAGTCATCTCTTGGCGGGGGACCGGCTCTGAGAAGGGCCGGTCCCCCCTAACCTTTTAGGAGAGGCGATGACCATCGACGAATTCGTAAAAAATCATAAGTTTCCCGGGGAGGTAGTCTTCGGGAAGGTCTGGGGGTCCAGGTCTCACAATACGGCGCTCCCGACAAGCGATACCGATTTCCTGGTTGTGTACGCGGCTCCTACCGCGAACGTGCTTGGTCTGTCGCCTCCTCCCGACACGATGGATGGCAAGGATCCCGATTACCAGGCCCACGAGGTGTATAAGTTTTCCCAGCTTCTCCTGAAGGGAAATCCCGGAGTCATCGAGATGCTGTTCACAGATCGTGAATGCATTTCGAGTATCTACTGGGATGAGCTTCGTTCCCAGCGGAAACGGTTCCTCACGGGCGTGACCGTCAAGCAGTATCTTGGCTACGCCGAGGGACAGCTCAAGCGCCTCAAGGCCCACGAGGGTAAGAAAGGTCTGCACACGAAGGGCGGCAAGTACAACGAGAAGTGGGCCTACCATGCGGTTCGGCTTCTGGGTGATGCGCATCTCATCGCTCAGGGAAAGGAACCGATTATCTGGAAGGAAGGCGAGGAACGTGATCTGCTCATGACGATTCGGGGTGGTGATTTTCCGCTCGCGCAGGCGGAAGCTCTTATCCAGAATCGTATCGACAAGATCGATCAACTAAAGCCCTGGCCGATCCCCGACGAGATGGATGCGGCATTTCTCAATCAATGGCTCCTCTGGGTAAGAGGCGTGGGAGGGATACCCTATGGACAAAAATCCACTAGCTGAGTACGGAGACGGTTTCGACGTACCGACGCTCGTCGGCGTCTCGCAGATGAAGGACGTGATGTTTCCCCATGTCATGGTCGACTACGCCGAGATGCCAAATCTCGAACTGCGCAAATCCTTTACCAAGGATCTAGAGGGTCTTTGGAACGAGGATTACTTCAAGAGGGGATTCAAGCTCATCAGGATGCCCTCTGGAGTACGCGTCGAATCCCGCCGGTCATTCTTCGGGATGACGGTCGAGGAGGAAGACGTCAATACGCTGGAGGCACCGTCGTATTTCGTGGATGCCGCGGCGGAAGAAAACGCCCTCGAGAAGTTCTATGAGCTCCTGGAAAAGAAGGGCTTGTGGATCTTCCACATCCGGACAGAACTCGCCTCGTACTATTTCGTCGTCGTGCATCCCGCGGGGACGATCGCAACCAAGGTAAAGAAAGACCCGGCCGAAGTAGAAATCCGGGGGAACCAATGAAATTCGAAAAGATAAGATCAGGAGGCCAGACAGGCGCCGATCAAGGCGGATTGCAGGCAGCCATCGCGATCGGCATCAGGGCCGGCGGATGGTGCCCCAAGGGACGCGTGTCGGAAGCTGGCCGCATCCCTGATATTTTCCCGCTCGAGGAAACGCCCTCCTCTGGTTATCCGCAGAGGACGGAATGGAACGTGCGCGACTCGGATGCCACGATCATCTTCGGCTGGGGTCGCATCTTTTCGAGAGGATCTCAACTTACGGCTCACCTGTGCGACAAGCATAAGAAACCCTACGCGAGGATTGATCTCGAGTACCTCTCGGACGTCGAGGCCTCGGATGCGGTCATCAAGTTCGCGAAAGACTTTGAGATCAAATACAAGGTCCCGATCAAGGATCTGAATATCGCTGGCACAAGAGAGTCGAAGGCGCCTGGCATCGCCGCCAAGGTCGAACGCGTGATGGTGCGAGTGTTCACGTACGACTGGCCGCCTGCTGACCCCGCGGTGCCCCCTGAAAGCCCTTCCTAAATAAGATGAAATTTACTAGAATGCGAAAGGAATTAACGATGGCCGATCAGAAGCTCAGAATCCTGATCGTCGGCGGCGAGGAACGGAACATCACCAAGGAACTCCGTCAGTTGACGGACTTCATGCAAATCGAGCAGGGGAAAGATCTCACTTCTGCGCGAATGCCGAAGGCGCAAGCAATCGTGGTCATCACGCGGTTTGTATCTCGGAGCGCCTTCGATAGAGCAAGAACGCTCGCCAAGGCGCGAAAGATCCCGCTAGTGTCGGCCGAGACGGGCAACTATATCGTGCATGAATTGCGACGATTTAGGCTCCTACCAGAAGCCCAAGCGGGCAATGGCAAGGACGACAAATTGGAACACGCGGATACGAAGACTGAGACCAGTCCTGAACCTCACAAAGTTTCCAAGTCGGGTCTGAGTGACCAGGAAATCATTTCGAAGTACTACGACAAGGCCGTCGAGTTCGCCCGGGAATACATCCCGTTTGGCGGCAAGATCGACGAGAGCGAACTCCTGGATGCCATGGAGGCGTTCGTCTGGCCTTATCGGGATGAGTGTCAGGAAATCCTCCTTCCGGAACTGGCTTCGCGCGGACCCGTCCTCGTCAATACCGTCGGAACAACGTGGAAGCGAACCGGTGGTGGTGACGGCGAATATCGCGCCGAGGACGCCTTCGATGATCTGGAGGAGGCACCGAAGCCGAAGGGCAAAAGCGCTCTCGCAAAACTTATCGAGAAGGTGACCGGACTTCCTGCCGGCCCCTACAAGTCGCTCTGGGCGATCGTGCGCGAGACGGAGAAGTATACGGACTTCAAGAACTCGAAGGGCGGCGACATTTCTCAGACCTATCGCCTGAAGACCGTGACCGAGGCGAAGAACCAGGGGCTCGTGTATGAGAAGGACGACGCCTGGTATGTCAAACGCGATGAGCAGGTCAGCCTCACGCCGAAGCAGCCGAAGAAGAAGAAAGGCGCCGAGAAGGTCGGGAAGAAGAAGGACGAAACGCTGCCCAAGAAATGGGTTTCGCTCATCGACCTCAAGACGGAGGCGACCAAGAAGAAGGAAAAGGCGGCCGTCGACAGCGGTGATCCTCGTGCCGTCCGAAAGAGGCTGGGGCGCATCCAACTGACCGGTATCCAGCCGGGACGGCTTCGGCGCTTCAAGGAGTCTTTGCCGGATACGATCTGGAACGAGTCGGCACAGAAGGCCATCGCTCGGCGACTCAAGAAGCTGGGGATACCCAACGTCGAGTTGTCGTCCGACTATTTCGAGATCGAAGAGTGGGACACGCTGGCGTGGGAGGTTCTAAAACTCCTGCCCAACGAGTACACCGTCCCTCATTTCTGCGAGGCGAAATACGAGGATATGACGCTCACCTGCCGGGATTGCGTGAAGAAGTTCGTGTTCACGGCCGCCCAGCAGGAAGGCTGGTACAAGCGATTTGGTCAGCTTATTCCCCCATCTCGCTGCCGTGATTGCGGCAGGGCGAAATCCTAGGAAAGGAGGTGATTGATTTGTCGGATTCGCGAAAGAGGAAGCGACCAGTTCGGATGATGACTCCTGAGCTTGCCTTCAAGATCAGGAGCCGGATTAGAGAGCTCTCGAAGGACTTTCCGGTGCTGGCTAAGCTGGCAGCGGAACTCAAGAAGAGCTTTCCGGATTTCTCGCTCAATACGCTCAAGGATTACGCGAGCGTGTTGTCCGATGGCTCGAAGAACCCCACGGTCGGAATCGGCGACAAGACGTTTGGGCTGTACGTCGACGGCAAGATGTCGTTTACGGCCCTGCTCGAACTTGGCCATTCTGACTTCGATATCGCCACGAAGGACTTCATCGCCGGAGAGTTCGTCACGCGCAAAATGACGCTTCACCAGCTCAAGCGCGTGAAGGGGTTCTTGCGGGATAAGCGCAAGCGCGTTTCGGTCTACGAAGCCATTGCCCGAGCGGTGGGAGAAATCCCGTCGTTCTCGAAGGAGAAGCAGGCTTCGAAGGTAAACCGGAGCTTCGACGAGCTTATCCCGAAGTTCGTCACCATGTCGGTCGAGGTACGTGCCTTGGCCCAGGAGATTCTGGATCTCTTGCCGGTATCGGCCATTGACCGCGGAAAGGTCAGGGCTGATATCTTTCACAAACTCTATCTCACGCGACACGTATTTCACGAGCACTTCGAATTCCTGGATAAGCGCGTGAAGGCGATCCTGGAACAACTCGTAAAGTTCGTATCTGCGGAAAAGGAACTATCTGAAAAGCGAAGGGAGACAACGAATGGCACCCAAGACGAAAAAGCGCAAGAAGACCAAGGCAACCCCGGTGGCGAAGACGAAGGCGAAGTCGGAGTCGAAAGACCGGTTCATGGCGCTGGACCGGTTCTTCAGGATCCCTCCCGTGAGCCGGAAGAGCCTGTCCGGAGCGGGGAAGGTGACCCTGGAACACCGGATGGGACCCGAGGGGGGAGCGTCTCTTAACGAGCAGGCCGTTTTCGAACGCGTCGGCTTCGAAAAAGAGCTCATGTCGCGTGGTGTGAAGCTCGAGCGCAGCTTCACCAACCGCAAGCTCTTCGACGAGTTCTTCGAGGCGATGCATCGCCGCTACAAGGCTCGTCTCCGGAGCTGGGTGCGCAGCTACCGAAACTATCTCAGCCGGCTCTACCAGCCGCAAGAATTCAAGCCGGTCTTCGGTTATGTCCCGACCGATGATTTCAATAAGCCGATCTTGATGATCGCCGGCTTCATCGACATCAAGACGCTCGCGCCGGTGGCGGGCGATTTGGAACTCATCACTCGGGCGCTCGAGCTCAAGAACGTGCATCTCCAGCCTCTGGTGGACGAGTACCAGGAGAACCGCCAGATCGCCAAGCGGATGCTCACCATCTCGGGCGTCAACAAGGATCTCCAGCATCGCCTGGGCCAGGTCGTGTCCGGCAATGTCGAGAAGATCCAGCTCATCGAGCGCTACGAGGGCTAAGGCAATCTAGCGCCAAGCAGCCAAGGGTCCCGTGTGGGGTTTTAACCCCCACACGGGCCCTGGCTTGAGAAAGGAGGATAAATGTGTCCTTCTTATATCACATCAACTTACGGCATGAAAGGAACTGAATGCTGAACGAAACCAATATCATTCCCAAGGACAAACTCAAGAAATGGGGATGGTACATGGGACCCGGCAGGGGATCGAACATCGCCATCTGGGACGGACAGGCTTTCCAGTTCATCACGCAGCTCGAAAGCGGCGTGGGTATCAATACCTGTAGCCACTACGACGACGGCGGGTGTTTTGCTCCCATCGAGCATCTACACGATAGCCTCTACCCGACAGTCGGCGCCTTCGCTCGCCTGATCGAGCGCCAGAAGGAACGCGACAAGAAAGGATAAGTATGCCAAGACTGGTCCTGATGTCTGACACGCATCTCTTCCACAAAGATTCGCGCGAACCCAAACTCGAGGTCCCGGATGGGGATATTCTCATCCACTCCGGAGATGCGACGTACCAGGGCCGTGTTGGCGAATTCCACAAGTTCTACGACTGGTACACGCAGTTCCCTCACCGGCACAAGATCTTCGTGGCTGGAAACCACGATTGGGTTTACGAAAAAGATCCTGACCTCGGTCGAAGCCTGGTCCCGAGGTCGGTCACGTACCTTCAGGACGATATGGTCGAGATCGAGGGGCTCAAGATCTACGGCACACCCTGGACGCCGTATTTCCTGGGCTGGGCTTTCAATCTCCATCGCGGACATCGCCTGCGGGAGAAGTGGAACAAGATCCCGCGCGGGATAGACGTGCTTGTCACGCACGGGCCGCCGATGGGTATCTGTGACCTGACTTACGACGGAGAGCATGTCGGGTGCGCGGATCTCAAGAAGGTGGTTTTCCGGGTGAAGCCCAGGCTGCATGTTTTCGGTCACATCCACATGTCCGGCGGTCAGCAGAAGACCGAGGCCAATATCAAGTTCGTGAACGCGGCAGTGCTGGGCGAGGACTACAAGCTCGCCAGGCATCCCATCGTGGTCGACCTGTAGGAGACCCCGAATGAAATACATACGCGTGAGTGTCTTCCCTGACGAAGGCGTGATGCCCATGACGATGGTCTTCCCCGAAGGCGACCTCCAGGTGCCCCTGGAGGTTGCGGCCAACAGCTACCGGATGGAAGCCGTCTTGCACGAGCAGGATGCGGACGTGGAGGTCTTCGACGGCCCAGAGGATCTCGAGACGGCCACGGCGGAAGCCTTCAAGAGGTCACAGGCACGGCTCCCGGATGACTATCGCCATGCCCAGACGCTCAACGACTTCCTGGTCGCGGCATTCTATACCCTGACGCCGGATGGTTTGGTGGAAGCCCCGGGGCCCACTCCCATCTCGGCCGAAGCCATCCGGGACGTCGTGCTCCGGGCAATGACGCATCCGAAATATGAACGCCAGAAGATCCGGTTGCCTTCGAACGACGGCAAGATCGTCCAGGGCCTCGAAGGTCAGGTTCTCGTCACCGACAAGGAGGGATGATGATCGTTGAGGTCGAGATGCGCGCCTTCGGCAAAGGCCAGATCCGCAAGGTGACGATTCCCTCCGAGGAATCGGAAGGAACCGACAGCGAACTTCTCGAACGAGTCTTCCACTACGGTCAGAATGATTTTCAGCCTCAACGGATTCCGTCCGTTTCGGTCGGGGACGTGGTGCGCCTGCGAGGGAAGCGCTGGTATACGGATAACATCGGTTTCAAGGAAGTCGTTGATGGCTTCCGGCCACCGCATTGCCCTCGGTGTTTCGCCAAGGCCGAGGATTCGATTTGCAACACGTGTCAATATGAATACCCGTAGGAAAGGACGACCATGGCGCGGAAGAAGAATAAGAGCTGGAAATCCAAACTCGATAAGGTCTACCCGATTATCTTCGTGGCCGGCGCGGCTGTTCTCATCTGCGCGCTCGCCAGCCTGGCCTTGACGTACTGGCAGGCCATCCTGGGTGCCGTCTGTGGTTTCGCCGGTGGCTGCTTCTGGATGAAGAACCGCTCGGAAAAGGACGACGAGAAGCCGGCGGCAGAACAGAAGGAAGCCGCGTAATGGACTGGAAACAGGTACCCGCCAGCCACGTAGATGTCGAGCACGAGTGGCAGGCAGGTGACCATTATCGGCTCGTAATCATGAAGTTCGCATATGCTCAGAAGCGAGTTCAGGTCTGGTATAGTGAGCCGCACTATAATTACCCGGACGTGCTGCGCATCCAGTTCTGAACATATAAGCCTGAAACGGCCTGGGAGGTCGTGGGGGCGATCATGAAGAAGCTGAAGGATTTCTCGGAAGATACTCCTCGGCATACAGTCGAGGCGGCGGTTTCCGACGTCGCCCGGGAGCTCTGCGGGTTCGAGTTCGAAAAGAGCCCGTATGGTAGAGTCCGGATCGACGAGTTCAGGGCAGGGAAACCACGTTATTGACTAGGAGAACCTATGGCTCACGAACACAAGAAGGGTATGAAGTGTGCTCTATGCGATGGCAAATCTCTGGAAGAGATGAAGGACTGGCAGGATGAGAAGACGAAGAAGTGCGGTTTCGTCATTCACTGCGTGCAGGGCCGTGACGCGTTCATGAACGCCCATACACATGGCTTCTCGGATACCTGGAAGCACAAGGATTTCCAGGTCGTTCTCGCGCTCCCCGAGAGCGTCATCTCGTCGGTATTCTGGGGGTTCGCCGACAGGGTCAAGGCTGGTGAGGAGTTCAAGGCCGGAGACCAGGTCGACAAGATCATCCGGGGCTTCCCGGTGAAGCTCGTCGATGCCGTCGAAGCTGATCGCGACGTCCTCCGGGTCATTTTCCCCGACGCCGAAGGGCGCTTCCCCGGCGAGAAGGGAACCGACAAGTATTTCGATCAACAGCCTAATATCGACGTCAGCAATGACGCACTGAAAGACTCGGCCGTGAACTAGAGGGTTTGATGAGGGATTACTACACGCTCTTGGGCGTCTCCCAGACGGCTACGTCGGATGAGATCCGCTCGGCTTATCGACGCCTGGCGTTGAAGTATCATCCCGATCGTAATCCGGGTAACAAGGAAGCCGAAGATAAGTTCAAGGAATACACGGAAGCCTACGGCGTGTTGTCCGATGCCGAAAAGCGGCGACTGTACGACATGGGTGCGTACAGCCCGGACGGTGGCGAGCCTTCCAAGACGTATTCCAGCGATCCCATCGGGACCATCTTCGAGATGTTCGACCAGGCGTTTGGGGCCGACTCGCCCTTTGGGCGCGCGGCAAAGCCCGAGAAAAAGGTCAAGGGCGCCCAGGCCTGCGCGGACTGTAGTGGAACTGGCCTGAGGGGTCAGGGACTCGGTTTCTTCTCCGTGTACGTCACGTGCGTGACTTGCCTGGGAACGGGCAAGCAGGCGTCGAAAAAGCGCAAGAGGAGAGGAGGCTAGATGCGGTGAATAGCGGACGGCTGGACCGGGGTTGGATCCAGGGGGTTTGATTCCCCCTGGGTCCGTTTTTATAGGAGGCAGGCGTGGATCACGAGCAGGAGACGAAGATCGCCATCGAGGTGATGAAGGTCTTGATCGGCAAGCTGCCGATCCCGTGCATCCCAGGCTCGCAGTTAAATTTCGGCGCGCGCGAGGAATTCATCCGCAATGTCTGCCGGGATTCGTTCGATCTCGCGCGTGCGATGATGGACGAGCGCAATAATCGTTTCCCACAGACGGTTCCAACCGCTGGTGACCCAACGGTTTAGAACCTATTTTCAAGAAGGTGAAATTTCTCACTTGACACCGAACCTTTTGCCGGCTACGTTGTTCACACTTAAGGACATGATGGCTTCAAGGAAACAAACCCGCACCGCAGCGCGACCGTCCTCGTGGACGGTAAGACGGACAGGGTCCGTCTTTACGCGCGAGGCCAGCCTGTATATCGGTGGCAATAGCCACCTCGATAAGCAGGCCGAATGGCCCAACGGGTGCGGGGTTGAAGCCGCGTAAGACAAAACGAAGCTCAGAACCCCGCACCCGGAAACGGATGCGGGGTTTTTTTATTGGCCGGTAGCCATCGGCAGATAGCCGGGTGCAGGCCAATTAGCAGGGCGCGACGGCGCCCCTTGACAACTGGGCAAGCGCAAAGGCTAAAGTGAATGAACAACGGGTGGACCCGTTGCCTGGAACGGGTCCACCCTCACTTATTCCCTTCCATTCGCTCGAGGAAATATCGATGATAGTTCCGGCGAGCTTCACATAAATAGTTTCTTCTGGAGACACTTAAGATGTCAGAACCCCTCATTTGCGCCGAATGCGGCGCTGTTTACGAGTTGACTGAGGGGGAGAGGGAATGGTTCGCAAACCGGAAGGATCCTAAGACCGGCAAGCCCTGGCAGCTCCCCAAGAGATGCAGGCCTTGTCGTGATCGTCGAAAGACCGAGGCCAAGGCGCCTCCTAGGATCGAAAGGCCGCTCGAACCGCGATCGTATCCGGTTCGGGAACCGGTTCGGGAACTGCCTCCCGAAAAGCGACCTGATGACAACGGCCATAAGAAAAAGGAGGAAGTGCGTATCATACTTGCAACTACTGACTTCACCGACCTGGTCCAGGGCAGGGAGGTGGTTTGGCAGGGTGTCCACATCGTCCTCGCCGATATCGGCTTCAACGTCATGCGCAGAGCAATCGACGAAGCCGAACGCGTGGGGCGCGTCAAGGCATCCTAATCACGTCTAATCTTGCCGGCGCAGTGAAGCGTACGGTTACTTCTAAGAGGAAGAAAACCCCGTATGCACCGTTCTCGCTGGCATTCAATCTTGTCGCCGCAGTGAGTGGCAGAGGTACTTCACTGCTAATGAAGACAACCCCTCTGCCTTATGTTCTCGGCGGCATCCAATAACTATCACATCTCACCGGGGTCGATGCAGTGATGTACGCGGTTACTTCTTACTCTCCACCGCGTACGCCTATTCTCGTCGGCCTTTAAAAATCTCAAACGGAGAGGGAACAGGAGCAAAAATGGGTTACTTGAATCAGAAGTCCGAGGGCGCCCGGAAGGATGCTCACCTGAACTGGATGGGCGGTCCGAGCTACGACCTCTCCGATCCGATCATGAAGCTCCGGATTGCCGCCTCGAGCGCGTTCTTCGGCGAACCGATGTACTACCATCGGGACGCGAAGGACAAGCGGCGCGTGCGGTACAGCCCGGAGTGGCGGTTCTCGGACAAGGACGTGGCGTACCTGCGGGAGACCCTGAACGCCATCGATCCCCAGGAATGGCGCGGCATGACGCCGGCACAGCTCATGGAGAAGGCAATCGATGACGCGCTCGACGTCGACATCGAGAAGACCCTCCAGGAGGCTGTTCGGCTCCGGAACGAGGATCACATCCGGACGACTCCGCAGGTGATCCTGGTCCGGGCGGCAAACCACTCGAAGGCCAAGGGCACGGGCCTCATCCGGAAGTACGGTCCGGAGATCTCCAAGCGGCTTGACGAGCCGGCCGTGGCTCTCGCGTACCAGATCGCCAAGTACGGCGGTAAGGCACCGATCCCGAACGCGCTCAAGCGGCTCTGGAAGGACATCCTGGAAAAGGCGTCGGAGTACCAGATCGCCAAGTACCGGATGGACGCCAGGGAAGCCAAGCTCGTGGACGTAGTCAACCTCGTGCATCCGAAGTCCGAGGCCGTTTCCAAGCTGGTTAAGGGCGAGCTCAAGAACGAGAAGACGTGGGAAGCGATCCTGTCGGCTGGCGGCAAGGATTCCAAGAAGGACTCGTGGGCGAAGGCCATTCCTCACATGGGGCATATGGCGCTCCTGCGTAACCTTCGGAACTTCCACCAGGCCGAAGTCGATTCCAAGTCGTACCTCGGGAAGCTCGTCGAGACTGCCAAGGGCGGGCAGCAGCTTCCGTTCCGGTACTACAGCGCCTACAAGGTGTTGTCAGAGGCCGGCGGCAAGCCGAACGTCCTTGATGCGGTCGAAGAGTGCCTGATGGATTCGCTCGGCAACCTGCCGATCTTCAGCGGTCGGGTCATGTCCCTGTGCGACAACTCCGGTTCCGCCAAGGGCACGACCACGTCCTCGATGGGGACGATGCGGGTGGCGTCGATCGGAAACCTGACGGGCATCCTCACCGGCATGCGTGCCGACGAGGGCTATCTCGGCGTCTTCGGGGATGGCCTCCAGACGATGGCGGTCCAGAAGCGGGCATCCGTTTTCCAGCAGGCACAGAAGGCCGATGAACTGGGCAACCAGGATCACGGTGGTACGGAAAACGGCATCTGGCTCTTCTGGGACAAGGCCATCAAGGAGAAGCGTCACTGGGATCACGTCTTCGTGTACTCCGACATGCAGGCGGGTCACGGTGGTCTCTTCGGAAGTGATTCCTCGAAGTACAAGGCATACATCTGGGGCGGTGGTCGCGGCCACGGCGGATACGGTTCGGAGTACATCGATGTCCCGAAGTTGATCTCGGAGTACCGCTCCAAGGTCAACCCGAAGGTCATGGTGTACCTGGTCCAGATCGCTGGTCAGCACGACACGATCGTTCCGGAATTCTATGATCGGACGTTCATCCTCGGTGGATGGTCTGAGGGTATCCTCAAGTTCGCCGCGCGCATGAGCGGGATGTACGATCAGCCCAAGCAGTAGTTCGGACTGGCGCAGTGAAGCACACGGTTACTTCTTTGATCAAAGAGAACCAACACCGTATGCGCTGTTCTCGCCGGTCTTAAATATCGCCGGGGGTTGGGCCCGTAAGGACAACCCCCGGCTACGCGGGTGTAATTCAACGGTAGAATGCCAGTCTTCCAAACTGGACATGTCGGTTCGATTCCGTCCGCCCGCACCAAAAATTGCTGGCGCAGTGAAGCTCAGGGATACTTCTCATGAAAAGAGAGTGGACCGGTTCGACTCCGGATGAGCCGCAAGGCTCTTTGGTGTAACGGTAGCACGCTAAACCTCCCTGGGCGCCGTTCTCGCTGGCATATAGGCTGGTGGTGTAATTGGTAACATGGCGGTCTCCAAAACCGCTGCTCCCGGTTCGAGTCCGGGCCAGCCTGCCAACCTTCAGACGTGAAACCTAAGCCTCGGGCTTAGGCTCTTCGGTGGGAGGTTCCTCGGGCGGCGACTGATCCTCTTCGTCGATGAGAACGAGGGGGATTTCAGCCTCAGACTCGGCCTCTTTCTTTTCCTTCTTCTTGAGGCCGGCCACGAGGACCGCGATCGATGTTCCGATCGTCATAGAAAAATTATAGGAGTTCACCTTTTTGAAGTCAATTCCCCCGGAGGTTGAAGTAGACGAGACACCGGCTTGTCACGCCGGAGGAAGTGGGTGCGAGTCCCATCCGGGGGGCCATCATTGGGGTGTTGTGTAACGGTAGCACGGCAGTCTCTGGAACTGCTTGTCGGGGTTCGAATCCCTGCACCCCAGCCAATATTAATCGAGGGAAGGCATGTCTAGGCGCAGCCGGGCAAGTCAAGGTGAGGTACGGCTCGAAAATGCCGCTCAGGTGTAACGGTTGCACATCAGTTTGAAGATCTGAGGGACTCGGTTCAATTCCGGGGGGCGGCACCATATAATCCACTCATGGCCAAGTTCGAACCGCTCGTTTCGTGCGTGATGGCCACCGGCCGCCGCAAGGTTTTCCTCCGACAAGCGATCAAGTACTTCAATCGACAGGAGTACGAGAACAAGGAACTCATCATCGTTGACGACGACGAGGATCCAGCTTTGCCTGAAATACCTGACCAGGCCAATATCAAGTACATCAGCATGGATGAGCGGGCTTTCCTTGGTCGCAAACTTAATATCGGGATCGCGGCCTCGAGCGGCGAGATCATCCAAAAGCTTGACGACGATGATTGGTATTCGCCGACCTTCCTCGATAGGACCGTGCAGAAGATTGGGGAGAAAGACCCGGAGCGATCGGCGTCAACCCAGACGGGATTTCTCGTTCACCTGATGGGGAGCGACAATCTCTACTTCTCGGGCTTTGGTGTCTTTACCGGCGCCACCCTCGCGTTTCACAAGAAGATCTGGGAAAGACGGCCTCTGAACGAGGAAAAAGAAGTGAACCTGGAACACTGGTTCAGGAACGAGCATACATTCCGTTTCGCCAGTATCTCGGACGTGGATCAGTTCGTGGCTGTCCGGCATAGGAACGGTCACCTGATGAGGAAAATCTGCGGAATACCCGCGGACGATTACTTTGCGGCACGTCCTTATCGAAAAGCCATCGAAGACATCATGCCGGCAGACGACATCGCGTTCTATAGATCACTCGGGGGCGTAGTGAAATAGGATCACGGCGCAATGGCATTGCGCAGTTGCGGGTGCAATTCCCGCCGCTTCCACCAGGGGGCATAGTTCAACAGGAGAACGCCGCGTTCGCAACGCGGAGATCGGGGTGCAACTCCCCGTGCTTCCACCAATATTCGGGGGCGTAGCTCAACTGGTAGAGCACCCGGCTTGCACCCGGGCGATGGGCGTTCGAGTCGCCTCGCTTCCACCATTTTTTGGAGGACCCATGAGTTTCGACAAGCGGCAGTACCCGAAGTCGAAGGACGCCCGGCGGCGTTATCACGACTACCACGACGCGCGCAACTTCGACGGCTCGTGACGGAATCATGGTGCCTGCGGCTGGTGCCAGTCGCGACGGACGCATAGTACGCGCAAAAGAAAGGAACAGGCCGGACAGCCTGTGGATGACGGAGAATAAACCTGGGCGCGCTGAGCAGGTCTGGGACAAAGTGCTCAACTGCCTGTAAAGCAGCCAACCCTACGGGGGATGTGGGTTCGAATCCCACCGCGCCCACCACTGCCCTGTGGTGTAATTGGCAGCACACCTGACTTTGAATCAGACGGTCTGGGTTCGAGTCCCAGCGGGGCAACCATACGCGGCAGTAGCCTAGAGGCCAGGCGCCACCTTGCCAAGGTGGATCACGTGGGTTCGATTCCCATCTGCCGCTCCACCCACCTGTAGGTCAACGGTAGACCGGACCCTTGATAAGGGTCAAACGGAGGTTCGACTCCTCTCAGGTGGACCAAAATTTACATGGTGGCCGAGTGCGAAGAGTCGAGCACGCTGGCTGTGACCCAGCGCCAAGCGGGTGCGAGTCCCGTCGGTCACCCCAATTCTATATAATGATCGCATGCCGCACCTCAAGGATCCGGAGTCCTGGAGGGTCAAAAAGCGGTGGCTCAAGTGGCTATCGCGACTATTGTGCGTTGTGGGCAACCATTGTTGGTTCTACAGCAATCGTACCCACCTGCCACTTATCTGCGTGATGTGCGAGAAGAAAACTGAGCACTATGATGGGCACCACGTATGACTAGGATCCAGAGAAAAAAGCGCGTCCAGAAGCTCCTTGATCGGCTCATTGCCAAGGAAGACCATCACCTGTTCCTGACTAAGAAACATCCGTCCCTCGACAACCAGTGCGCGATCGACCTGATCGAGACGGACGAGGGCTACCAGCGCGTCATACAACTTTTGCATGGAATGGAAGACGGGGCATTCATCTAACGGGGCGTAGGGGAGCCTGGAGTCCCCGCCTGTCTGGGGGACAGGAGATCGCGCGTTCAAATCGCGCCGCCCCGACCAGCCCGCGTAGGTTAATGGCAGACCGCTACCGTGACATGGTAGAAGCGGAGGTTCGACTCCTCCCGTGGGCACCATTTCTAAGGAGAGCTGATGGACTATAACGAGATGCGCGGCAATGCTCGATTCGAACTCCTGATGCCGAACCTGGAAAGTCTCAATATCGACACGGGCGTGGCCGTCGACTGGGGAAGCTATCGTGGTGCGTTTTCGATCGCGATCGCCAAGCGATTCCCCGGCATGGAAGTGTTCGGGATAGAGCGCCAGCCCGCTCAGGCAAAATTACATACCCAGCGTGCTACTGAACTCGGCCTCAAGAATACTTCCGGGCATAGCCTGAGGGTGACGCCTAAGACGATCGAGGGGCTTTATCGTGGCGAAGACGTCTATGACCTTCAGATCGCACTTAGCATCGTCCATCATTTCCCGATGGAGACGCGGAAGAAATTCGAGGCTACTCTTGGATATTTTCTAAAGCTTGCGAATGTCACGTACATCGAGATGCCGTCGGCAGAAGAAGGCCGGACGCGTCTCGAGCATCCTCACTGGCATGAATGGTTCGATGGGCGTACCGAAGCCGAGGTGTTAGAAGACGTGACGAACGGCGAAGGAAATCAGCAGGAGATTACCCTCCTGGGCGAGACGCCCTGCTACACCCATCCTCGAAAACTCTTCCGGGTCGTCCACTACGAACGCCTCGAATCAAGATCTCAAATGCTCAGAAAACTGATCAAGGAAGGCTCGTTATGAAAATCCTCTGCGTATGCAGTCGAGGCGTTATCAAGAGCGTCGGCTTCGGCTGGATACTCAAACAGAAAGGCTATGAAGTGCTTTCGATGGGCTGGGGTCATTCATCGCCGGATACCCGCAAGATGCTCTTCGATTGGTCCGATCGGATCGTTCTCGTCGACGAATATATCAATTTTGAAGACACGCCCGAGTGGAAGGCCAAGGGCGTGAGGATCGATGTCCCGTCGGGTGTTTACCAGAGCCCGCTTGATTCAGAGCTTCTGGGTCTGGCGCAGGAAAAATTGAAGGAGCTCGGCTTCTTCGGGGTGAAGCGATGAAAACGACGCTCTTCGTTCCGGCCTTGAACGAGATCATCGGCATGAAGGAGATCATGCCCAGGATCAAGCCGGAATGGTTCGATCAGATCCTTGTCTTGGACGGGCAGTCAACGGACGGCACGGCCGAATACTCGCGATCCCAGGGATACGACGTCATCGTCCAGTCCGAACCAGGTCTCCGCCAGGGCTACAGGGAAGCCTGGCCGTACATCAAAGGCGATGTGGTCGTGACCTTTAGTCCGGACGGCAATTCCATCCCGGAGTTGATTCCGCCGCTCCTGGAGAAGATGAAAGACGGATACGACATGGTCATCGCATCCCGGTACGCCAGGGGCGCCACGAGCCTCGATGACGACATCATGACGCGGTTCGGAAACTGGACCTACAACCGGCTCGTCAACATGCTTTACGGAGCACGGTATACGGACGTGATGGTGATCTACAGGGCGTATCGAACCGACTTGATATACGAGCTGGGTCTCGACGTGGACATTCCCCACAGGCGCGCCGAAAAGTTGTTCGGTACGCGGATCAGTTGGGAGCCACTCTTGTCCGTGCGTGCCGCACGCGCTAGGCTCAAGATCGGAGAGATCCCTGGCGATGAGCCGCCTCGGATTGGTGGTGAACGTAAGCTCCAGATGTTTCGGTGGGGGGCCGCCTACCTCTACCAGATTCTGTTCGACCAGTTCGTGCCGATCATCCCCTCGCAGAAGATAAACCCCCAGACGACAGGTCCGGGGTAGGGTGAATTCGTGTGTTTGGGTAAGGCGAGCCTATAGGGTCAACTCAGAATTCACCCGCAGACAGTATACACGCCGGCGTCGGATAACGGCAGTCCACCACTTCGGTAAAGTGGTTGTGCGGGTTCAACTCCCGCCGCCGGCTCCAATCTTGGATATGGCCGACAGGATCCGCTTGACGCAGACATCTGCCGATCGCAGATGCGTGCTCAACTTGAGGTCTGGTTTGATGGGATCTTCGTACGGGGCATCGATGCCGGTGACGCCTTCGATCTGGCCTTCCCGGGCCTTGGTATAGATACCGTGGGTGTCCCGGTTTTCGCACACCGAAAGAGGACATTGAACCCAGACTTCGAGGAAAGACCCCTGGCAGATCGAGCGTGCGAATTCACGATCGGCTTGGTACGGCGATATGAGGGCCACGATAGGCACGACGCCCTGGGAGCGCACAAGTTCGGCCAGGTGCGCGGCGCGGCGAACATTCGCGTGGCGATCCTTGGGACTGAATCCAAGATCAGCCGATAACCCCTTCCGAATCTCGTCGCCGTCTATGACCAGCGCGCAGTGGCCTTTTAGATGCAGTTCGGGTTTGAGCGCGTTGGCAATCGTCGTCTTTCCGCTTGAAGGAAGACCGGTGAGCCAGACTGTTATAGCCATGTATGAAAAAGCCCGGCAACAGGCCGGGCTCGGGAGCGGGAAACTGTAACCAAAATCAGTATAGCATTATGCCGGCGTAGCTCAATGGCGGAGCTCCTGTTTTGTAAACAGGTGGTTGCAGGTTCAAGTCCTGTCGCCGGCTCCAAATATCTCCTGGCGTGGCCACGCGAGGCAAGCTTGGTCAGGGCGAGTCGCTGCGCGGCGGAGGCCTGTTCTGGCCGGGCAAGGTGCGGTATGGCAAGGATCTCGGGGGATAAATATTTTATGGCGTGCCCTGGTGTGGCTAGGCAGTGCATTGCTAGGCATCGCCCGGCAGTGCTTGGCGAGATCCGGCAAGGCAAGGTACTTCTCCCTGCATCGTTCAACGGTAGGACGTCCGTCTCATAAGCGGAAAATACTGGTTCGATTCCAGTTGCAGGGACCATGGAGGGGTTGGGCATTGGCAAGCCCGCTCGCCTCGAAAGCGGGTAGGTCGAGAAATCGGCCTTGCGGGTTCGACTCCCGCTCCCTCCTCCAGAATTCTATACTGCGGTAATGGCGAAGCAGTTCAAGTGCTCGGCGTGCGGTGCGACCATCGAAGGCCGCGATGATGGAATCCAACTCTGGGATACCTGGTTCTGCACCAAGTGCTTTATCGCGCATTCGGCTTCTACACACCGCGAGCTGACGGCGGCCGACATCGAGCTCATCAAACAAATTGGACGCGAGATGTCAGGTCTCATTCCGCGCGATATCGTCGAGATGGTTTTCATCGGATTCCACAAGCGGTCGACGAAGTCCCCCAAGGGACCGCCCGAAGAAGAGCTGGCGAGAGCCGTAGGCGAAATGCAGCGGCTGACGGCTTTCGCGTGTTTCCGACGAGTGCTTAATCTTCTGAAGACATGGCAGGATGTTTTCAACGACTTCGTAGACACCCAAGAGAAAGAGATCCGGGATTCGATCAAGCGCCTGACGGATCTTGAATAACTCGGAGGCGAAGGCAGAGAGCGTGCCACCGCGGTTTGAAACCGCGCGACCCGGTACCGGGGCGGAGGTGCAAGTCCTCCCGTCTCCTCCAAAAAATTGAAAGGCAGATCATGAGTTATTGGAGTGTGTTAAAGGCGGCCAAGAAAGGCGCCATCAAACTCGAGAACCACGTCAAGAGATGCCGGCGGTGCAAGGCGCAGCTCGTGTGCGCCACTCACAGCCGGATGCTCAAGAAGGCGATGAAGGACGCCGAGAAGGCATACTAATGGAGGCGTTGGGCATTGGCAGGCCCACCTCGTTGGAAACGAGACGTCAACTAAGACTGGCGTGCAGGTTCGACTCCTGTCGCCTCCGCCATTAACCTAGGTATAATCTCAACAATGCCGAAAATACTCGCATTCTGCGAACTATGTCGAACGGTTCATTTCGATCCAAGCCGTCCTCACGCGCACGAACACACGACCGCGATGAAAGAATCCAGGACGCCTTCAGACGAAGAATTTCTAGCACATTGTTCGGTTTGCGGCAGGACGCAAATCTTTACGATCATCTCCACGGACGGGGAGCGGCGAAAACATGACGGTCGGTAACATCGTAGGCATCGTGTACTTGCTGGGTTTTATCGCCCACGCGATCTTCTTCTACGCGATCAGTCGCAAAGAGAAGCAGGCCGAATCCGTCCGGGAAAGCAACGCTCGGGTGGATCTATACGTTGGGATTGGGTGTGGGGCCCTGGCTTCCTTCTTGTGGCCCTTTTTCTGGCTCGTGATGCTCGGGAGTTACGGCGTCGCTCACATCTGCCCCACCATCGCCGGTCCCCAGTTCCCCTTCATCTGGACTCTCTTTAGGCGAGAGCGGGCCTGAACCCTCCGGCGGTTTTCCGTTCTGCAAGTTAGTCACCCCCTCAGGCGGCGGTTCCCTGCGATCCGTAGGCTTGATCGAATTGACGTAGTGCTCGAGGATACGCGAGACGCCCTCGGGGGCATCGCCGGCCTTGAAGAACATCGTCATCTCGATGGCGTTCATGTCCCTGTTCGTGCCCTGGGTGGCTTTGAGGGACGCGAACGACACCTGCATGCTCGTACGGGTCAGGTGGTCATCTTTGTGATAAGCCTGGGGGCCGGCCTTCTTGACGTCAGCCTTGTCGATCCTGACAGCCATCTTGATCCGCATCTTGTCGAGCGTAAGGCCGCCAGGCGGTACGAGCGATATCAGGGGAACGTGGAGATCAGCGCCGTCGATCTTAAACGTGATGATCTTTGGATACTGGCGTTCGATACCCGTCTTCTCGTCCTTGTCGGTATCGAAATATCGATCCAGGACTTCGATGTAGTGGCGCTCGAGGATCTCCTGGGCGCGATTTACGGCGTGCTGCATTCCTCGGGTCAGATCGGTGAGGGTCTGGCCGCCAGGACCTTCTGGTGGCTTAGGCGGTTCCTTCTTTCCCCAACCGAAGAGTTTGCCGAGGAAGCTCATCTAGAGGCTATTTGGGTTTCTTAGCCGCCGCCAATTTCGGAGCCTTGGCTGCATCAATGGGCCGCGTCTGGTTGTTCTGGATCAGTTCGAATACGCGCTTGAGGCCTTCAGATGCCCCCTTGTTGGATCCCTCGGCCTCGAGGGTATACTTGGCGCGTGTGTCCGTCTTGCGGGTCTGCTCGCTCTTGTGAGTGACGCTGCCGGAGATATTGACGCTCCACCAGGCGAAGCCGAGTTTGGCCTTGACGGTCGCGCTGGCCTCAGTGGAGGATTTCGACTGTTCAGAGGTCGACGCCTCGAAATCGAAGATGATCTTGAGCTTGTCAGGCCCGAAGGCCCCGTTGTCGATCAGAGAGAAGAACGGCACGTCGATGGTCTTCTTGATGGTCTTGCCGGTGGCGTTCCCGTCTTCGTCAACCTCGGAAACATCGTATGTGAAACGCGTCATCCTGACCGAACCGTCCTCGTTGAGACCGACCTTTTCGATGAATTCGGCATAGCGCTCGGATGATGCCAACTGGGCATCAATGAGGGCCATGAAGGGTTTGGAGATCGCCATCTCCATCGGGAAGTGCTTGAGGACGGATCCGATCGGGTTGTCAGGCATGGGTCACTCCTATTCAAATGTGTAAGACATGTGTTCTCAGGAGTTTAGCATATCCTTCCTTGTACGCAATATGCATCAGTCGTATCCAAAGGAGGATGCATGAAGATCCTTTGTCTTTGTAGAGGGGGGAACGTTCGAAGCACGAGCCTGGCATGGATCCTGAAGTACCAGTTCAACCACGATGCGATCGCCTGTGGGATCGAACGCAATTCCCCAGAAACGATCGAGATGCTGGCCGGATGGGCCGAGCGGATCTTTTTCGTGGAGCCCGTTCTCGAGGAGAACATCCCAGAGAAGTATCGGGAGAAGGCGACCCTCGTCGATACCGGACCCGATATCTGGGGTCTGGCAGGTCACGAGGATCTCATGGAGCATATCTGGAAGGTTCTTTCGGAGGCAGGTCTCGTGGAGAGCTTGAAGTCCGAGTCGGCCGAGGAGAAATCGTCCGATTGAATTGGGCATAAAACACACTATACTCTGGAAGGATGGGTGACTTTGATCGCCAGAGGAAGTTCACGTTCCCCCTTCCGGACGAGCTTGTATACGTAGGTGCCTGGTTCGATATCTACAACGATAGTGGCATCCATATAGGGCGCGGCAAGGTGATGCGCATCAACGATGACGGTATCCACGGCAATATCAACTTCTGGATCGACCCGGGTAAGAACGTCGATCTCATCATCAGTCCATTTCGAAGTAAACGCACCTAGTCTCTCGGAGGAGAGGCGGATAGCTAGGTAGCCGCACTGGTTTGCTAAACCAGCCGTCCGAAAGGGCGTTGTCGGGGCAGCACCGACCTCCTCCGCCAGGCCGTGTACCCAAGTGGCTAAGGGGACGGTTTGCAAAACCGTTATTCGGCGGTTCGAGTCCGCCCGCGGCCTCCAACATTCGCTAGCGTAGTTCAAAGGCAGAACGCCGCATTCGTAATGCGGAGATGCCGGTTCGAGTCCGGCCGTTAGCTCCAACCCATAATGGTGAAACATGGGCGACATGCTAGAAGAGCGAAGAAAGGAACAAACGAAGCTTTTCAAGAACCTGAAGGTGTCAGTTCCGGTGCTCGAAAAGCTTCTCGCGGAGGTAAACGATCACTGGTGCTACGAAGATGGCGTGTATCGCTTCTATCACCAGAGCTTCAAGGTCTACCACCTCCAGGGATGGATCAAGAAGATCATCGCGGCCCTCGAAGGCCTGATGCCAGGAAGGAAGCTTAATAACTGGTTCATGGCCATCATGGGCGATGGCCTCGCGAAGGAATTCGAGCGTCGGGACAACTTCGCGTGGGCGCGTACGACGCGGCCGATCGTCGAGGCGTTCTTTCACGCGAAGTACATGCTCGAGATGGCCGTCAAGTACGGCAAGGAACTCGACGAAGAACCGCAGACGCTTCCTTCGGGATGGGCTGGTTTCCTCTATCTCTACGATCTCAGATAATCATTCCGGTGTGGTGAAAGGGTATCACGTCGCACTGTTAATGCGAAATTGGTGGTTCGAATCCACCCGCCGGAGCCAAACGCCCCCGTGAGGTAACAGATAGCCTATCCGCCTTCTAAGCGGATCGTGTGGGTGCAACTCCCACCGGGGGTACCAACTACTTGTCCGGCGCCTTCTTGTTGGGGAATTCGCGCTCGTAGGCTTCACGGAGTTGCTTGGGGTCGATGGGCTTCTGCTCCATCTGCTGAGGCATCTGCGCGGCCTTGATTGCGTCGATAAGCTGGGCGTGCTGCTTGGCCTCGTCGGCCCGCTGGGCTGCCGCTGTCTTCATCTTCTGGATTTCCTGCTTGAGGCGCTCGATCTCGGCCTTGTCGGTCTCCTCCGCCTTCTGGACCTCGTCGAGCATCTGCGCGAACATCTCGAGGACTTCGTCAGGGGGCGGCCCGTCGAGCATCGTGCTGGAATATCCACCATTCTGCTGCTGGCGCTCGAAGACGAGCATGGCCGCCTGGTACTTCACGGCCATCTCGTTGAACTTGGACGTCAGGTGATCCTTGGCGGCTTCCTGCTTGTCCCGATTCTGCGAGATGGCGTTCCAGATGGCTTCCTTCGACGAACTGTTGTCTTCGAGGGTTTGGAGACGAGTCTTGAGGTCGTCGACGGTTTTTCTCTGATCGGTCCACGAGCTGATGACGAGATTGCCGAGGATGCCAATGAGAGGTACGGCTGCGATACCACCCAGCCACTTCAGAAGAGTATTGGTCTTGCGGACGACCTTGGGTTCGTCCCTCTTGACTGTTTCTTCATTGCCCATGACCAGACTATAACACAAAGCATGCCCCGGTCGTCTAGATGGCTTAGGACACCTGCCTCTCAAGCAGGAGATCGCGGGTTCGAATCCCGCTCGGGGCACCATACGGCCCGTTCAGCTAATGGCAGGCTACCTGGTTTTCACCCAGGCAACGGGGGTTCGACTCCCCCACGGGCTACCAAAATTCATGGCAAGGTTTAAGGAGGAACAATGGAGTTGAAGTCGCGGGCCAAACGCCGGAGCCACTGGCAGTGGTTCCTCAGGTACCGGATCCTGAAGCCGCATCTTCTCTGGCGTGACATCTGGTGGGGCTTTCTTCACCGGACCTTCAAGAAGTTCAATATCGTGAAGATCAAGAGTCTCAAGCCTGGTTATTACGATGTTGATCACCGGATGCTGCACGCGAACTTCCAGCTCCTGGTCGAGTACGTCGAGAAGGAAAAGCCCTTCGACCACATCGACTGGGAACACGACGAACTCCACAGGCACGTGGCTAGGGAGATCCGGGCGCTCTACTACTGGTGGACCGAGATCTATCCCAATCGGAAGAATCCTCTCGATAATCTCAAGGACGAGGATCGACCGGCGCCTTTCGAGTGCTACTCCGATTTGCCCGGCGGTGGTGCCGTCTACGGCGAAAAGGAACGGCGACTCGAGGAAAAGCTCTACCCCAAGTATCGGGCGGCCCTCGAGTCGAGCTGGGAACTCGAGAAGAAGTGGGACCAGGAGGAAGAGGATAATCTCATCCGGCTCATGAAGATCAGACAGTATCTCTGGACGTAATCTACGCCGCCGTAGTTCAACGGTAGAAGACCTGATTCTTAATCAGGGGATGGAGGTTCGACTCCTCTCGGCGGCACCAAAAATTCGCCTCCGTAGTTCAACGGTAGAAGACCGGATTTTTAATCCGGGGATGTGAGTTCGACTCTCACCGGAGGCACCAACATTTGGGCCTGTGGCGTAACTGGCAAACGCGCCTGATTTAGGATCAGGATTATGGGGGTTCGAATCCCTTCAGGCCCACCAAACTTAAAAGGAAAGCAGATGAAGCTATGGCTTGACGATGTACGCCCGATGCCGACCGGATTCGATGCGCATGTCAAGACGGCCTTCGATGCCATCGTCGCCCTCGGGAGCGGCAAGTTCACAGAGATATCCTTCGATCACGACCTGGGCGATGACCGCCCGGATAATACCGGAGCCGGCGTCGCGAAATGGATCGAAGGCGCGGCTTACAATGGTAAACTTCAGCGCCTGAAGTGGGCGGTTCACAGCGACAATCCTCCGGGTCGGAAGAACATCGAGATGGCGATGATGAGAGCCGAAAGATACTGGGATGACAACGCGATCGCGAGCTTCACGGGACCCAACCGATATCTGTCGAACTTCGACGTGTCCGAGGTCGAGTTCGAGGGCATGAAGTATCCGACGGTCGAGCACGCGTTCCAGGCGGCCAAGACGCTCGATAGCTTCGAACGCGAGCGTGTTCTCAAGGCGCCCACGCCTGGCCAGGCCAAGCGGATCGGGCGCCTCGTCACCCTCCGGTCGGACTGGGAAGACGTGAAGATCGAAGTCATGGAAGACCTCGTGTACAAGAAATTCTCGACCCACAAAGATATCCAGAAGAAACTCCTGCTCACGAAGGACCGCGAGCTGATCGAGGGCAACGACTGGGGCGATACCTTCTGGGGAAAGGTCCAGGTCGCAAGCGGCGCCCTCGAGGGCGAGAATCATCTCGGGAAGATTCTCATGCGTGTGCGTGAAAGGCTGCGCAAGGAGGTCTTGTAGCGCATGAACGACACGTCTATAACCCTGGTTCAATACGATGCGTCTGCGTTTCAGGGCGGCGCCACATCATACGCCTCTCAGGGGATTTGTTCCTTTTGTAAGCGGCGCGGGGCTACCAAGATGAATGCCCGGCCCAAGAGGCGCAAGGCGTACTGCGATTCGTGTGCGAAACAATTCGGCCACTCGAGCAGGTGAGTGCAACTGGCAGACCTGGCTGATTTAAAACCAGCCGTTTGTGGGTTCGACTCCCACCCTGCTCACCATCAACTAGGAATAAAGTTCGCTTTAGGCTAGACTAGAAAGGAGGGTAAATGCCTTCTTCGACATGCGAGAAATGCCATAAGGGGCATGCGACATACCACCTGACGGCGATCGAGAACGGCGCCAAGAAGGAAGCGCACCTGTGCGAGGCGTGTGCCAAGTCGTCCGGCATCGGATTCAAATTCAACTTCTCGGTCGGTGATCTTCTTGGCGGCTTCGAGAAACCCAGCATCAAGCCGAAGAAGGGGAAAGGCCGCAACAAGAAGTGTCCCGAGTGCGGCATGACCGCCAAGGCCTTCCAGGAGAAGGGCCGGTTCGGTTGCGCCAACGACTACGATCTCTTCAAGCGTGAGATCCAGTCACTGTTGCCGAGGATCCATGGCTCTGACCAGCATGTGGGCAAAACTCCCGATCGGGAATCTCCGGCGGTGAAGGATGAAATCGCTGAAGCGAAAAAGAAGGCTGATCTTGACAAACGGATCAAAAATCTCAAAGATGAGCTCGAACGAGTGGTGAAGACCGAGGACTACGAACGCGCAGCTCAACTCCGAGATCAAATCAAAGGACTCGAGACCGATGCTTGATCAGACAATCACGTGCAAGGACTGCAACAAGGACTTCGTCTTCACCGAGCGCGAACAGGAGTTCTTCGCGTCCAAGATCGACGACAAGACGGGACTGCCCTGGAACCCGCCGATTCGGTGCAAGCCCTGTCGCGATGCGAGGAAAAGGAGCAAACCTCGGCACGATCAGCCGAGATACTAAAGCTTGCGGGGGAGTGGCACGGATCACCATACCTGCCTCATAAGCAGGAGATAGCAGGTTCGACTCCTGTCCCCGCTACCAAACTCAACCCCGACCACGCAGGGGTTTAAGACATCCGCAGGGTGCGTGGCTTCGCCCTGCGGCACGAGGCCGGACTTGGCACCTAAGAGCATTTCGCCGGCTGAGTGATATTGATAGAAATGTCCGGTGCTTGACGGCAAGGGCGTCCTCTGACGTCCAGGCCGTTCAACAAGGGGACAAAGTGGCCAACAAAACCCCTTTCAAACCTTTTCCTACCAGGCAGGGTCTGTCAGATCTGTCAGTCTATCGAAGAGGACATGTTCCAACACGATTAGAAATCACATGCCCCGGTAGGCTAATTGGATAAGCCGCCAGCCTCCGAAGCTGGAAACTGGAGGTTCGAATCCTCCTCGGGGTACCACGCGCCCGTGGCCTAACTGGATAAGGCACCCGGCTACGAACCGGGCGACTGGGGGTTCGAATCCCTCCGGGCGTACCAATCTTGATAGTCTTGCGCTTTGCCCATAGTATCAAGCCGGGAAAGGAGATATGGAAATGGCCGCCATAATGGCACTGGAATCACCTGTACTGACGTTGAACAAAAACTGGAGTGCGATCCAGACGCGGACCGTGAAGGACGCGATCGGTCTGGTCGCGAAGGGTTCGGCGTTCATCATCGATCCCGAGACGTACGAGCGGCACGACCTCATGTCGTGGAATGATGTATCGAAGGCCAAGGCCAAGTTCGGTGACCGGGTCATCCGGTCCTCGAAGCTCGAGCTCGTTCCGCCTGAGGTCATCGTCTTGAACGACTACGACGGCATGGCCGAGCGCAGCGTGACCTTCTCGCGCCGGAACATCTTCAAGCGCGACCGGTACACCTGCCAGTACTGCGGAATCCAGCCGTCGGATCACGAGGATTTAACGATAGATCACGTGACTCCAAAGGCGCGCGGTGGCGTGTCGAGCTGGGACAATTGTGTTCTGGCCTGCGTAGACTGCAACCGCAAGAAGGCAGACCAGACGCTGCTTCAGTCCGGCATGAAGCTCCGCAAGGTGCCCAAGAAGCCGACCTGGAAGGTGCTGGCCAAGATCTCGCCGAGCGATCGGCGCGAGTCGTGGGAAGCCTTCCTGTCGAAGGCCTACTGGGAGACCGAGCTGGAACCCTAGCCTGACTTGGGGGATGTAGAGTCCGGGGCCCGGCCAGAGATGGCCGGGCCCTTTTTTATTGGAGCCAAAGATGCTGGATGGATACGAAGAAATCCTGGAGATGGGCCGCCGGCTCAAGCTCCCAAACAAACCCCTCTGGTGGGACCTCTACGGATGTCCGCGCTGGAAGGAACCCGAGGAGCAGTACAAGAAATTCATCAAGTTCATTCGCTGCCAGGCGTGCAGCCAGCTATTTCGTGTTCGCCTCGTAGACGACGTCTACAAGAGCTACGGGCGTAGCCTGGTCTCGAGCATCATTTTCCGCGGCAGCCTGCCCAAGCACTGGCATTACGGAGATCCGCCCAGCCATCCGTCCAAGCCCGATGAGTGGGACAAGGAATGGTGGAAGGGCGGCTGGGACAGCGTCTGTATGGGCGTGACCATGAACAGCATCCCGGAGCCTGAATGGGACTGCTGGAATTTCAACGACGAGGGCAAGCTGGCCCAGTACAAGGACGAACATCTGGCAGAGAAGGAGGACGATGATTAATGACGGATCCGTATGCAATGGAGGCGGTCTACACGCGAGATGGGATGACGGCTGCGGTTCATCCTGATGTCCAGTTGTCTTGGATTTCGTACATCATCGAGCAGGGGATGTCGTGGGTGATCGGGCGCGCCATTTGGCGGATGCGAATCGAACGCCGAAAGCGGGATGATTCAAAGATCGAGATCGCGGTGGTCTCGGATCTCACGTCTGAAGAATCGCCCAAGAAGCCGCTTCTTGAATCCGGCGTGTCGGCAATGGGCAAGCTGTACGAAAAGGGATTCTTCCCCGACACGATGGAGGCGTTCGAATTGCCGCCTGGCGAAGGCAGCGTCATCAAGTACGAAGAACCCAAGCTCGAGCATCCACTGGCTCTCATTTGCTACGGCATCGCGGACACGGCAACGTCCAGCTTTTTGCAAGGGGCTGAAAAGTGCCGCTTCCAGATGAGCCGCGAGAGGTTCGAATTCTCGTTCGATATCGGAATGAAGCCGGCCGAGCTTCATGCATGGCTCGCCAAGACACCTGACTACGACGAGACGACTATCGTGGGCGACCTTCCATGGAGATCCAATGCGAGAACGAAAAAGTAAGACGAAGGCGAAGTCATCTCGGAAGGAAACCCCGAGCTTGAAGATTGAGATTCCGGACATATCCGAGAACGTCAAGAATATCGACAAGGCGCTCAAGCGAATCAAGGCTCAGACCAGAAAGAAGGTCAAATGCCGACCTCATAAGCTTTGTGCGGTTTGTGAGGATCACGACTGCAATGGCGAGTCAGAGCAGAAGTTCAAGAAGTGCCATTGCAAATGTCCGCACACAAAGGCGATTCGAAAGAGGCGGAAGTCATTGTCGAGTCCAGGACGGCGAAAACGCGTGCGCGCCGGTAAGCGATCGAGGCAGGCATACACGGAGGATTGATGCAAGAACAGAAACGCAGAGGAAAATCAAAGGAGAAAAAGGCCACCGAGGAGATCCAGGGGGCCAAAATCGAAATCCCGAACATCTCGGCGGACATCGACAAGATCGACGAGGTCCTGGCCCAGACCGAGAAGAAATGTAAACCGCATCGTCTTTGCTCAGTTTGCTACAGACATGAATGCAGCGGACTGAGCGATCAGCGGTTCGAGGACTGCCACTGCAAATGTACTCATAAGACGGTGGCCGGGAAGAAAGGCCATCGCCTTTCCGCTGAGGACTAAGGCATGATAGGAGAACGCAATGCAATCCGAGGACAAGAAGAAGAAACTGGACCGGCAAGTAAGTGGCGCCTTCTACCTCATCGGGATCCTGATCTCGGTGATTTGTCTGGGTGCGTCGCTTTTCAACCTCGTGAAAAACTCAGGCGTCGAAGGCTGGTTCAATCAGTGGACCAGTCTATCGATCATCTTCATCTTCACGACGATTTATTTCATGTGGCGCGGAGACCAGGCGCGGAAGGTGCAGAATGACGAGGGAACTAAAGAACGAATGTGAAAAAGCATGGGAGTCACACGGGCTCGAAAGCCGCGTAATCCTTACCGATTTCGGGACCCGCAATGGCTACGTGCGGATCACACCCGGCCATCCATTCTACGGCGTGCGGTACGACAAGGCCGTGGCCTTGAAGGTCAACAAAGCACGGTATCGTGACACGATCGAAGACGTGGGATTCGGCGGCATGATCTCGCTCCTGGCCGGCAAGGAGTCAGTCGACGAGTGGCTGAAGACTCCGGACGGGTTCCTGAAAGTCCATGGCGGTATCACGTACTCGGACGATCACTGTCCGACCTTCAAGAAGAAGCCGGACGAGTGGTGGTTCGGATTCGATTGTGCCCACTGCTACGATTACCGCCCAGGCGATATGCAGGGCCTCGAGATCCATCTCAAGGTCATGAACGATATGAAGCGTGATGGCTACGGGTCTGCCAAAGACCTCAAGGCCTGGAACGCGTATTACAACCGCCTCAAGGCCGGCGAGATCGAACGTGATTTTCTGCTCGAAGCCAAGATGTCGAACGAACACTACTGGACACTCGAGGAGATTACGGTCGAGATCGAGAAGCTTGCGATGCAGCTCTCGACAATGGCCTTCCTTGGGCTGGAAACGAAAAAGAGGAAAAATAAATGAAGACCCGTACCCGCCGCCGTATCCGTCGTCCGAAGTCCAAGAAGGGACTCCCCAAGCGCCGTGTCGAGATCATGGAAGACGCCCAGGCCTGGGCGCGTCTCATGCGTCGCGAGGCTGCCCTTCACGAAGAGCGGACGCGCTTGGGCAAGCGTCTCATCCCCAAGATGAAGCGCTCGAACCTCACGCACGTCCCGGTCGGAAAGGGCCAGTCGGTACAGCTCGTGATCGACCACGGCAAGAGTCACATATCGAAGGCCATCCTGGTCAAGCACTTCGGGGCCAAGCGCGCTGAGACCTTCTGGAAGAAGCATCCCGACAAGGTTCTCGAGTACCTGTCGCTTCTGGAGATCAACGGGAGGAAATAATGCCTGAGGGCGACTTCGTCACGCGCATTGAATGGTGGGGCAAGGAGCGTTTCCAAGGTCGTGTCAATCGCATCAGCACCCAGGAAGGCGAACACGTGAACATCACCGAGATCGCCGTTCCCGACGACGAGGTCGTGTGCGACATGTGTAACGAGTCCATCACGACTTTTCCCGTCTGCGTCGTTACCCAAAACGCCCTGTGCAAGGAATGCCAGACGCAGGACTGGCATATCCAGGATGGTGACGACGAGTATTTCGAGACAGCGAAGTACCATCTTGGCGAGGAAGAGAAGATGCCCGGCAAGAACATGGGAGGCAGGAAGCGCACATGACGAACGAGAAGGTCGACGGCATGTGCCTGGCCTGCAAGGGGCTTGGCAAGGTCAAACGAAAAGGGAAGGAAACCACGTGCCCCATCTGCAAGGGCAAAGGTCACGTCAAATTCGAGATCGCGTCCCAGGAAGAGATCGAGTACAACTCGTACTTCGTCGAGCGCATCATGGACGCGATCGAGACCGTGCTGGGCATCTCCGGCGCGTTCATCACCGACGAGAGCGAGATCGGACATTTTCCGATCGAGGACGGGGATCTCGAGAAGCTCTCAGAGGAACTGGGCATACCAGTCAAGGACGACGACCGGATCGTCGAGTTGGCCAAGAAGCTCAAGTAGTACAATTTCATCTTCTTGCAAAGCTCATTATTATGGGTATACTCAGACTTAATGAGATTGGAGAATGCATCCGTGCTCCTGACGGGTGCAACGGGGTTCCTGGGACGAAGCGTCCAAAAGCAACTCGAAGGCAAGTGCCTTTCGGTAATCCCCGTTTCTCGCAAGCTTGGCTTGGATCTGACGGACGAGGTCTGCACAACGTCGTTCTTCGAGAAGCATGATCCGGATATCGTGATTCATCTCGCGGGTCGCGTGGGCGGCATCGGTGCCAACATGGCGCACCCCGGGTCCTTCTTCTACGAGAACATGAAGATGGGCCTGTCGGTTATTCACGCCGCCAACAAGCTCGGCGCACGCGTGATTGTCACGGGCACCGTCTGCTCGTACCCCAAGGATTGTCCTGTGCCCTTCAAGGAAGACGATCTCTGGAACGGTTTCCCGGAGCCTACCAACGCGCCGTACGGGATTGCCAAGAAGGCCATGCTCGTCATGCTCCAGGGATACCGGAAGGAGTACGGGGCTAGCTTCGGGTACCTCATGCCATCCAATCTCTACGGGCCGTACGATAACTTCAACGAGAAGCAGTCACATATCGTGCCCGCGCTGATTAAGCGCTTCGTGGCGGCCAAGGACGCGGGTCTCTCGGAAGTCACCTGCTGGGGAACAGGCAAGGTCACGCGATCATTCCTTTACGTCGATGACGCGGCCGAGGCGATCGTCAGAGCCGCGGACGTCCTCGATAGTGACCTGCCGGTCAACCTCGGCGGCGGCGAAGAAATTTCAATACACGATCTCGCCAAGTTCGTTGCAAAAGCCGTGGGATACGAGGGTGCAATCAACTGGGATCCTTCAAAGCCTGATGGCCAGCCGAGACGGCATATAGATGGTTCGCGCGCCAAGGAGCTCCTTGGCTGGGAACCCAAGACTTCATTTGCGGACGGAATCAAAAGGACCCTGGACTGGTATCTCTCCTCGCTTAAGTAGATACCGTCTTTGACCACATGCCCGAACGGCGCATTGCGGCCATGGTGACGATTGATCGCCCGGGGCAGTATGTCCACCGGGCCGTGAAAAGCCTTTTCGATACAGGCTTTCTTTACCGGTATCCGAAGCTTCACTTGGTGTGCGGATCACCCGAGGTCGAGTACCTTGGCCAGTATCGGGGAAACCCGAAAATCGAGATCCACGAGATGGGCTTCGAGGGCGTGGAGCTGTGGAAGACCATGTACCCGCTTGCCAAGTGTGGGCTTGGCCACTGGCGTATGCTCAAGGTAATAGGGCGGCACGAGTGGGATGAGGCGCTGCTCCTCGAGGACGATATTGTCTTCTCGGGCGGCTGGCACCGGTACCTGGAGTACATCCTGCCCCAGATCAAGGAAAAGCACGGGGATGGATGGATGCTTGCCCTGTACCAACACGAGAAATGCCGGGCTGAGTACGAGAAGGGCAATCGCTGGTATCGCCTGGGGCGCTACTGCGGGGGTCTTGCCGAGGTTCATACCCGCAAGAGCGTCGAGGGCATGGCCGAGTTTCTCTGGGATAACACGGTGAAGAAATACAGTGGTCCCTCGGACCAGTTGATGGGAAGGCATTGCCAGGAGCATGGGCTGGCCGTCCTTGCCACGGCGCCGTCCCTCGTCGATCACATCGGCGAGGTATCCGTATCCAAGATCTCGGGCTTTTACCACCGGGCTGACGTCTGGCAAGAAGTTGTATGCCACAGCCAGGTTCACGAGGAGCTTTTCCTCGAGGACTTCTTCAAGGAGAATCCCCCCGAGCACAAGAACTTCTGCGACGTGGGCGCCTTCGACGGCATCACGAACTCGAACACCTACGGGCTTTTCGAACAGGGATGGAAGGGGATTGCCATCGAACCCCATCCCGATTCTTTCGGAAAGCTACAGAGACTCTATTCGGGAACGGGCGTCTTCGTGGTCGAAGGTGCCGTAGCCGGTCACGAGGATGGCCTCAAGCTTTTCTTTCCCAAGGTCGATGGCGACGACCACCGGCAGTACGCCACCTGCGTCGAGGAGGAAAAGAATCGCTGGTCCTACAAGGCCTGGAAAAGCTGCGAAGTCAAGACCTTCACGCTCGCCAAGCTGTTCAAGACTGCACCCGGACCGATCGACTTCCTGTCGGTCGATTGCGAAGGCATGGACCTCGAGGTTCTCAAGAGTGCGGATTTCGCGGCTGTCAAGCCCAGGCTCATCATGGCCGAGCATCATGGGAACGTCGATGCCATCGACCAGTACCTCGTCGCGTTCGGGTACGAACGCGTGTATATGAATTCCATAAACGCTGCGTGGGCCAAGAAATGATTGTTTCAGCCGTTCTCTCGATCCACAACCGGTCAGTGCTCTTCAGGCGTGCGCTTCTCGGATACCTGTGGCAGACGATGCCAAAGGACGACTGGGAAATCGTTCTCGTGGACGACATGTCTACCGAGGACCTGACGGAGACCTACCAGGGTCTGATCGGCCACATCAATATCAAGCACGTCAAGATGGATCACACGCGGCATCCCATCTGGAAGGCCAGGAACCCGAAGGGCAAAGAGGAGGCGTTCGAGAACTGGTATCACACGCCGGCCGTCTCAACCAATATCGGCTTCTCACTCGCGCAGGGCCAGGTGATCTGCCTCTGCCATCCGGAGATCATCCACGCGCCCGACAACTTCAAGAAGGCGGCCGAGGTCCTCAAGAAGGACAAGATCTTCCTCTTCGGAAAGACCATGCTCGGTACACAGGCCATGAATAAATGGCTGGGGAATAACCCCACGTGGTCGTCCTTCGGCTGGTATGGGCTCCTGGGCAAACTTTACGGGATCGAGAACAAGCTCGATTCGTTCAGGGACAACGAGCTCTACTGGTATACGAGTTTCTTGCGCCGCGAGGCAGCCGAGAAGATCGGTGGCGTGGACTTCGATTACCTGAATGGAGTTGCGGGCGAGGACGACGACTTCAAGGAACGGATGATGTTTGCGGGATATCCGCCCAAGCTCATCCAGGAAGTTCAGGGCTTCCACCAGGACCACTCGGACGAGAAGGAAAAACACCGGCAGCGTGAGAGCCAGTTCTGGAAAGACGGACTGGCTCATAACCGGCAGATCCTGCGGATGCGCAAGGAACTCGGGTTCCCGAAAGTTGCCAACCGCGGCTTCGACTGGACGGGCAAGGAATGCATCGTTGACATCCGCGAGTACTACATCGGCAAGCGCAAGGTCAGGAAGCGGACACCCACCTGACCGCCTGGGTCTGGAGTCGCCTGTGAGGCGGAAGAGGTTACGGACGAGCGGATGCCGCCCAAGATTAGCGTCACGACGCCGGGCGCCGACAACAAGATCAAGCGCGTAGTGATGGCGACCTTGACCGGCGACTCGCCCCAGTTCGGAATGGAACAGGCATTCTTTGGCGTCTTCGGGCGCCAGAACGTCCACGCGTATGACTTCGTGGACCGGGCCAAGACCGGCCTGCCGAAGCAGGCCGTGAATGACGAGTTCTACAAAGCCGCGGCGACCTTTGCGCCCGACTGGATCTGGCTCCAGGTCCAGAACTCGGGAATCATCGACGCGAAGACGATCGAGCGTCTTAAGAAAGACTTGCCGAATGTCGTCGTCAGCCACTGGATGGGCGACATGCGGAAAGACGTCAGCCCGTACATGTCATCCATCTGCAAGGCGACGCACCTGACTCTGGCCTCGAGCGTGGGCCAGCTCCAGTCATTCCGTGACGCGGGAGCTGCCAGGGCTGAATACTGCCCGGTCGCCCTTGACTGGGACGATGACGTTCAGGGTAAGAGCCCCTGGAATGATCAGCCGTATGACGCCGATGTCGTTTTCTGTGGGAATTACTATGGCCAGGATTTCCCCGGCGGCGATGATCGCTTGAAGGCCTTAAAAGCTCTGCGCGACGTCAAGATCAAGTTCGGAGTGGTTGGGAATGGCTGGGGCAATACGCCGTGGGTGCCCGTGCTGGGCAAGTCCAAGCGCTTCGAGCAATACCACGTGTATCGGAATTGCAAGATCGTCCTCTCGATCAATAACTTCAACGAGGTCGAACGCTACTATTCGAACCGGATGTTCGTGGCGCTAGCCAGCGGCAAGCCCGTCGTTGCCCACTACGTACCCAGGATGGAGGTTGATTTTACGGAGAACGAACACTGTCTCTGGTATAAGTCGATCGATGAGCTGATCGAGAAGGTCGGACGGTTGCTGACCGATGAGGCCGAAAGGGAACGCATTGGGCGCAACGGCCGCGCTCTGGCTATCCGGAAACACACGTGGTTCCAGAGGGTACTGGACGTGCTGCCTGTTATCGAGGAGATACGGACTTCACTTCGAAAGTAAGCCTGATGGAAGGTACGGTCATCATTCCCTTCGTCAACAAGTCAAAGTCTCGAGAAAAGAACCTAAAGTTCGTTCTTGAGAATCTGAGGAGGGTACCCGAGCTCGAGATCATCGTGTCTGTGATGGAGGATGATGTAGAACTACCGTCCTTCGTGAGGAAGATCTGGACCCCGGATACCTTCATCAAATCGCAGGCAATCAACATCGGTGCATCTCAGGCTGCGACCGACATCTTCGTCCATCACGATGCCGATATCCTGGCTCACTCACGGGCCTATCGGCTTCTTCTGGATGCCATCAACAAGGACAACTACGAATCGGTCGTACTTTCGGATACGTGTACGAACTTGGGAACGGCGACATTTGACAAGTACTTCAGTGAAGTGCAGGACTATAAAACGGTTGATAAAGTAATCGAGGCGGATCCGTTCAGGGGTACACATTCAAGGAAGGCGCCCGGCGCCTGCCTTGCACTTGCAAGATCTGCTTTTATACGCATCGGTGGATACTGCGAACTATTCCAGGTATACGGTTGGGAAGACAGCTACATGAAGCGTAAGACTTCGGTGCTTACGAAATACAAGAATCTGAATATGCTGCTTTTTCATCTCCCGCATGAACGCCATTACCAGGCGCATCTTCAGCCGACAAACAGGAAACTTTTCTACGCGACCCTTAGTCGGAATGGAGAACACATCCCAGCGCTCGCCGAACGGGATAGACAAGACCTACTTCGGAAATACCCAGTTTTTGTCTAGCTTCCATTCATGAGTTTCGAAAAATCTTCTTTCATGCTAAGAACAGAGGTCCAGGGTTTCCATCTCTTCCAATCCCAACGATAGCGGAAGGTTTTGAAGGTGGGTTCGTAGTTATAGCAACCTGCCTCGGTGTCGTGGACGACCATAAAATGGGTCTTATTTTTAAATCGGTTGATATCGATAATCCTGCGCTTGGTCGGCGAGTGGTCGATAAAAACGACGCCCCATTCCACTTCGTCGATGAGTTTGAGGTTGTCTTCTTCTCCTGGTTCGATTAGGTAGATCTCGTGCCACGCAGTTTTGAGATCTGTCGATTTCGCGTACCATTCAGGGGAAGTTTCGATAGTGACAAGACGCCGGTCAGGCGCGCACATCAGATGAAGCATGGGGGTGGAGAAAAATCCCCCTCCGAGTTCCAGAACAGGACCTTTGGTTCTGCTGACCGCAGTGGCTAGCACCGGGTAATGAGTGCCGTATCTTAGATTCATCCTTCGGGATGTTACCTTACTATGGAGGTATTGAAAATGAGGTTTTTGGCAGTTCTGCTGTTTGCGGCTCTATGCAGCACAAGCTCGGCTGACGAATTCCTTCTCAAGGACGGTTCGAAAGTCGAATGGCAATCAGTCACCGACGCCGGTGACGTGTATGAAATTGTGACGCCGAAGGGAACCAACCTGACTGTCAAAAAGTCGGATGTCGAACGGCTCATAATTGGTAAGCCGGAGGCGATCCTCACTGGTGCGACTATTACCTTCGACAAGAAACGGAAACTCCAGAGAATCGACCTGACACGGTTCATCAACGTGAAGAAGGGGACCGTGGCAGGCACTTGGACTTTATCGGGACGGACCCTGCGCTGCCAGGCCCCTACGGTGAAGCCCATGGCCAGATTGGCTACTTCATTCGTTCCTCCAGAAGAATACGATCTGTCGATGACTATTCTCCGGCGTGGTGGAAACGATGCCATTGCGGTAGGTCTTATCGGGGGCGGAAAACAGTTTGTTTTCGCTTTCGATGTACATAGGCAGACTTACAGCGGCCTTTATCTGGTAGACGGCCGGGAGGCAACGCAGACCAAATTGGGTAAGGCCGGAGCCGCCTTTCAGAAGGGTAAGGCCGTAAATGTCACGTTCATGGTTCGCAAGAACGCCTTCGTGATCCAGTTCAACGGCAAAGACTACTTTACGTGGACGCCTGGCTGGAAGCGTGTTTCGGTTCACGGCATGCATGTAGTTCCGGCTGAGAATGTCCTTTTCTTCATGGGGCATGCCGGCGAGTTCCAGATCACGAACATGGTGTTGACGAGGCCGAGGGAATAGAATCAGCCCCGTCTCGGGCAGATCGAACAATACGGGTATTGTTTGCGCCCACCACGCTGCGAGAGGGTCTCTACGAGTTTCTGATGCTTTTCGCTGTACCAGATCTCTCGTAGGGACTTCTCGTTCACATTGCCTAGGCCGAAATGCCCCGCGTAGTCATCGCAGCAATGAAGCACTTCGCCCGTGAACGAGATGATAAACATGCGATTGTAGCGGGTGCATGGCGTGTTGATGAAGGTGGCGATCTTCTTCTCGAGTTGTTCAGAATGGGGCGAGAAATGCGTGATGGTATGGGCACCTTTGGTGAAATGAAGCGTCGTGGTCGGGAAGAGAGATTTCAGGTACTGTTCGCGTTCGATCTGCGCGGGGCGAGGCATATAGAGGGCGACAAGGATTCGACCATTGATGACCGGGTCGAGCCTTTTGGCCAGTTCGGGGGTGATCAGGTCGGCGTTGCTACAAAACGAGGTTTTGGACTCGGGTAGAATCCTGCGTACGTATGCCAGGAGATCCGGCAGGCGTTCGTCGAGTAACGGTTCGTTGTAATGCTGGAGGCCGACGCTTCCTTTGAATCCCATTTCCTTGGCTTGCTGGATGATGCTCTCGAAGAGTGCGGTCGGCATTTTTTGGCCCCGGCCGATTGTTTTCTCGACAGTACGGAGTCCATGCGTCGCTGTGGTTTGGCCGGCATACGATTCGCGAAGGCAAGTCTTGCACTGTCGATTGCAACTTCCGATTGTTTCGATTTCTAGGTGTGTGAAGAGTTCCATCGCAACGATAATACAACCAAGGGAGCATAGCCTTGAGCAGAAAAAGACCCCCCGTGGTCAAGGACTACAAGTCGTTCATGAAGGTCTTCGACGAACTCAAGCAAGGCGCGCGGGAGATGTTCGAGCGGGACAAGCGGCACATCCACATCATGTTCATTTTCGAAAAGGGGCGGCTTGTCCCCATCCCGTTCGATGACATCATGGAGCAGTTGCCGGCCGGGATACCCACCGGCAATATGAAGGAAATCGTCTTCAAGCTGGTAAGCGAGCTTATTTACGAGGCGAAGTCGCCCGGGTACTTCAACATCGCCGAGGCCTGGGCGCTCGACGCGTCAAACGAGGGAATCACGGACCCGAAGGAGGCCAACCGCAAATTCAAGAAGGCTCTTGATCGGCACGATACCGACACGATGGAGAAGGTGCCGGGGCGCATCGAGATCCTGTTCGTGGGTGGCCGGTGGAAGAACAAGGGCGTGATGGCCAGGTGGCAGATCGGGCGCCGGGACAATGAGGTCTATCTGTTTAACTTCTCACAGGATGAGTACGATCACGATGAGGTCGAGGCGGATTCTTCTCGCGCGTCGGTTCTGGATCAGGCGGTGATGGCCGTGGCGTCGGAGGCGAAGTAGGCTTTTCGTCTTCTTTCGGGATGTAGAAGAGAAGCTTGCCAGTCACCTTCTCGTAGATCGACACGCCGATCACTCCGAGAATCAGGTCGAGCTCGCCACTATCCGTTACGAGTGGAAAGATCTTATTATCCCGAACCTGACGACCCCGAAGTGCGGGTCCTGCGGCCAACTCGTATTTTCCAACGACGTACATGATCAGATCACGGCCGCCATCAAAGCGGCTAAGGAGGAAAAATGATTGTCGCGAGTTTAATTCTTAGGTTTCTTTTCCCCGTCCTCGCTCTGGAAATGATTACGGGCGGAGAACACTTCCTGGGCATCATCATCGTCATCACGCTTCTCAACATTGCCACTGACCTCACCCTTAAGCTGGAATACTCGAGGCGGCTCGCAGGACAGAACCTCTTGACCGAGACGATCTATCTGCCAGTCGTCAAGCAGCTTCACGAGGATGATCCGGTGTTGGCCACAGCCATCTGGAAGAAGACCCATCCAGAAGTGGTGCCACCCTGGCATCTCAATGCGGCGAATCAAGGACAAGGAGATGAGTGACAAGAAGATTACCTGGCGGACGTTCCCGCAAGTCTTCCTCTCGTACAGTTTCTGGATCACGTGCTCGATCAGCATGATCTTCACGCTGACCAACTTTGCGACCGGCGCGGACACGTCGGAGTGGACGAAGTTCGCCGGATACTTCTCGCTCGGCGTCTTCTCGTGCCTGGCCATGTGCTTTTTCGTCTTCAAGGTGAAGGGCCGGTTGGAAGATCGCAAACGCGACAAGTGGCTGGCTCTCATGGACACGTATTCGCGGCGTCTCGATGACCTGCGCGATAGTGCCAAGTGGTGCCTCAAGCACGGGGATATCGAGCAGTTCAATCTCTACGTCCAGGAATCGGATCGACTCCTGGCCGAGATGAACGAAAAGATCGAGATTAGGAGAGGAGAGAAAGGTGTCGGAAGAAGGGCTGAAGAAGAACGCACTCGAGATGGAAAAGATATCGAAGGGACTCATCAGCGAGATCAGTAAAGTTCTCGCGCCCATCCGAGAGAAGTACATCAAGTCACACGGGCCGCTCTACGCGGACAACCTCATTCTCCAGGCCGCCTATGGTCTCCTGAGCTCCCACATATCGTTCATGGCCTTGAACTGCCGGCAGGGGCGTATGACGGACGAAGAGTTCAAGACCGCCTCCAAGAAAATCCAGTTCAGTATCGTGAAGCTCATCCAGGACATCATGTCGGAGTACATCACCGACGGCGGCACCCTCATTCTTGATAAGGAGCCCAAGTGAACGTCATCATCCGCGCGGCCACGTTCGCGAACGTCAAGCACGACGGCCAGAAGAGGAAATACTCTGGCGATCCCTACATCTACCATCCCATGCGGGTAGCGGGCCGGACCATGATCCTGCCGGGCTCGACCGAGGCCATGGTTGCCGCCGCCTGGCTCCATGACGTCATCGAGGACACGCCGGCTACGCCGCTCGAGATCGAGAAGGAGTTCGGAGAGGTCGTTCGCAACTACGTGGTCGGCATGACGAACGTCTCGAAGGGACTGTCGGCGCCCCGCGCCGAGCGCAAGCGGCTCGATCGCGAGTACCTGGCGGCGGTGGCGCCCGAGATCCAGCGGATCAAGCTCCTGGATCGAATCGACAACCTGCGGGATATGGAGCACGCGGACAAGCCTGATTTCGTGAGGCTGTATGTCGAGGAATCGAAACTCCTCGCCGAGGCCATCGGTGGCGCCGACCGGCAGCTCAAGGACGAGCTGATCGCCAAGGCCGACGAACTCAATGCCAGGTTTTCGAAGGAAACCGCATGAAGCCCTACCTGGTGTCCATCGAGCTGACCAACTACTGCTCAAAGGCCTGTGACTTCTGTTACGCGCAGTCGACACCCCGTGGAGGGACCTTCTGGCGGAACTCTACGCTGGTGCCTTTCCTGGAGGACCTGGCGGCCAACGGCATAGACGCCGTGTCCTTCGGTGGCGGCGAACCCCTCCAATACGAGGGATTCTGGGCACTCCTGGAAGAAGCGCGTGAAATTCCGCTTTTTAAGTCCATGACGACCAACGGGTTGCATCTCGATTCAGAAGCCGTCAGGAGGCTCTCTGAGGGCCTCGATAAGGTTCATGTAAGCCTCCACTATCCTGATCGGCCCCAGGAGCTCCAGCGGGTCATCCAGCAGGTCCTGGAGCTATCCAGGGCGGGCTTGCGCTCGGGGATCAATTTCCTGGTCCGGGGCAAGAACGTGGAGGCCGAGCAGGCGGCCGTCAGGGCCATCAAGGACGCCGGCATCGGCTCCGACCGGGTGGTCTTCCTGCCCCTGCGCGGCAAGGGCCTGGGTGTCGACATGCCGCGTTTCCAGCAGGTAGCCAAGATCATGTCCGCGCAGTTCCAGTCGATGTGGTGCCTCCTGGAGTGTCAGAAGAGCGACAGATTCGTGTCCGTCAACTGGGAGGGACGCGTTGGCTGGTGCAGCTACACGCCGGCCAAGACCCAGATGTCCGAATTTACTTACGACGGGATGATTAATGCTCTCCGTTCTAAAGATCTTGTCTTTTGCGGATAGGAGAAGGTGGTGAAACCATGTCGCGTTTCATCCTCGGGCTCATTGCCGGGCCCTGGTGGGTTCTTTTCTTCGGAGTCCAGGGCACGCTCCTCGTCGCCAAGATGAGCGACGCGCTCGCCTGGAACTGGTGGGTCACGTTCATTCCGAGCGCGGTCCTGGTCTCCGTCCTGGCAGTCATCGGTGTCAGAATCGCGATCTTCTACAAAAACTTTCCCTGACGAGAAGAGAAGGAAGACGAATGATCAAGATCTACAAACGAATCGTCAAGGCCGCGTGTGACGCGTGCGGGAAGGACCTCTCGACCGAAGACCAGAAGAACTCGGACGGGACCCCCAGCGGCGTCCATTACGGCGTACTCGCGAACCACTACGGATACGGTTCGGACCTCGACGGAATCGACGATCCAAACAGCAAGCTCGATCTCTGCGAGGACTGCTATCGGAAGTGCTTTGCGGCTCTCGGGATTCCGAGGGGAATACACGCCAGTGATTGGAACCTGCGCACGGTCGGTGATCACCGGCTCGTCGATACCGGCGAGCCCTTCAACAGCGACAACAAGGACCATACCGGCCGGGAGCTCTATTATGTCCGGGGCTGGCGTTGCATCCTCTGCGGTTGGGAGGATTTCGATCACGGTGCGGCTCACCCGAAGCACACGTGTGAATCGAAGGAGAAGGTCGACAAGCTCGCCGAGGACAAGTGCGATTTCTGCAACCAGAATCGACCCGAGTACAACCACCAGCCCTTCTACGCCGAGAGGCAGGATGCGTGGATCCACACCCAGATCAACTACAAGCAGGACACCGACGAGGTGTGCGCTGTGAACGCTCTCAGGATCGAGCTCATGCAGAAAGGCGGTTCGAATGGATAAGAATCTGCTTGAGACGTCACGAGTGTCTGGTCAGGTTGGCAACGAGCTTTCGGAAATCGTTTCAAAGCTCAGGGATAGTCTTATCGAGCGTGGCGTAAGGGGCCACACCGCAGACATCATCCTCATGAATGCCATTGCCTACCAGCTTTCGTTCATGGCCACGCTCGTTGTATGCCAGTTGAAGGGCGAAGTGGACGAAGCGAGCGCAAAGAAGATCTCTGATGTCATCCAGGAAGATGCCTTCAATATGGTCAAGGACCTGCTCGCCAAGCACTCCGGCCAGCAGATCTGTTATATTCGGGAACCCAAGGATTAGCGTCTGATCTACAAGGCTTGGACATTTGCCCCCGTAGCCTAGTGGTTTCAGGCGGGACTCTCTAAAAGTTCACACGTGGGTTCAATTCCCACCGGGGGCGCCAATTCATTTTTCGAAACTACGAGAGGAGGAAAAAATCATGGGCATGGAAAAAGGTCCGGAGATAGGCGGCGCGAGGAAGGCAGGAGACGAGTACTGCGCCGGGGCACTCGATTTCCTTCAGGAAAGGATGGGAAGGGAAAACCTTCATATCGATGAGGTCGAGAACTTCATCAGAGTCTTCTCGTCGCGTGCGGTTGTGACGGCGTTCGCGATGGTCAAGGCCAAGTTCGATGACGATCGTGCCAGGAAGTGGCTGAACGATTTCTTCCAGGAGCTTTCCGCGTCCCTCGTTAAGGTCGGTGTCAAGAGCTCGATTGTCGAAGTCGCGAAGGACTTGGATAAAAGGGAAGACCCGTCCGAATTGAACTGATATAATCTGCTCGATGGCTTTTCTGCCAGAACTGAAGACTTACAGCAGGTTCACGATCACGGATCCCGCAGGGCGAATCGTGGCCGTGGTGGGCCAGCAGTACGATCCGGTTCCAATCGGCCCCTTGCATTGGCCGGTGGTAGCCCCCGGGTATAAAGTCCGGCAATCGACACCCGCCGAGGCTGCCCTGTACGGCAAAGCCAAATACAGGGATCCGAATCTGGCGGGCGGCTTTACTCGCGAGACGCGCTACCAAGCGATACCCCTCCGGTACAAAAGCCTGCCGGGTCTTTCTGCCGAGCTCATTTCTGACCACTACACGCTCTACAAGGGGTACATCGATCGTATCAATCACCTCCAGGACGAGTACGAGGATGCGGTCGAAGACGGCGAAAAGTGGCGCGCTCAGAGGATCTCTCAATCGCTCGGATTCCTTCGGAACGCTGTCGTCCTCCACGAGCTGTACTTCGCGGGTCTCACCCAGGGAGGTGCGGGAGACATCGGTTCGGTCATTCCCGCCGATAAGCAGGCAGCGTGGAAAAAAGAGTTCGAGCTTTTGGGAGCCGGGTCTACCGGATGGGTCATCCTCGCGTGGGATCCCAGGACGAAGACGCTCTTCAACTACACGATGAAGGAACACGGTGAAGGCGGGGTCGTCCGCGCGTGTCCCCTGCTCGTCATGGACGTTTACGAGCACGCGTATATGCCGCAGTACCAACTCGACAAGCAGGCGTACATCAATGCCTTCATGCGGAACATCGACTGGGACGTCGTCCGCAATAGGCTGCGCCGCATTAAGAAAACCTCTCAGTAAACCTCATTCCCCCCAAAGGAGATCAGCATGTACCGGTGTGTCAATCCAGACTGTGGCGAATTCGAAGAGCCAATGGCCAAGGACAGGCTAAACGGCGGCGAGGGTGTCACTCCCTGCTGTCGCAGCATCCGCTGGTGGGATGACAAGGGAAACTTGTGCGGAAACAGGATCGAGACGCTCTTCTGCGGCATCTGCCGGACTTCGGTTTGTCACGTGCCGATCGAGCCGTTTATCAAGGAAAACCGGAAAGTGCCTGTCGTCTACCACGAGCATTGTTCTGAAAATCGACAGAAGTACATGTCGCGCGAGGCGGCCATCTGGCTCGAAAGTGCCGTGAACGATATTGCCGGTCTGTCCCGGATGATTGCCTGGAACCGGGAGGATCCGGACTGTCAGAAGGTACGCGAGGTGGTCGACATCCCCAAGCTCAGGCAGGTCTTCTGGGAGATGATCGGGTATCTGGCCGATCAGCATCGGGAAAAGAACGTCACCGATATCGGAGCCCTTACCAGTTCGATCCTGCTTGGAAAGAAGGGCGAGTTCGGCATCCCGCCATTTGATGGCCGGCCGCCGAAGAAGACTTGATTGTCGCCCACCAAGCTTGGAAGGTAAGGCTGTCTTTTCCAAAAAAGCTTGATAGAATCTGAAAAGAATGCGTGCTCTCGAGGGAACTGGTCTCGGGCAGGTTAAGGTCGACATCCCCCAATCGCTCGTCAATCAGCTTGTCCACCGGATGATTACCGAGGCCGAACCCAAGGTCAAGGAACTCCTGGCCGCCGAAAGGGAACGGATAGCCGACGCCATCATCAAGACACTTCCCCTGGCGGGCGGTTCGCTCCTGACTTTCCTCACGACGCTTTTCTTCATCCCCTCGGGATTCAGGACCGTGAAGTTCCTGGGGTACCTGGTGGCGGGCGGACTTTTCCTGGGCGGAACCTACGTGTTCTTCAACGAGATGCAGGCAACGGCCGGTCCGGGTTTACCCTCCGCGCCCGAGGAAGTCGGGCCCGAGCAGAAGCACGAAGTCGAGATTAAGATCTAGGACGAGGACTGGATCGCCAGCTTGGCGAGTACCGGCATCGGCTCCGTCGTCAGACCCAACCCGTCAGTTCCGCCTTCAGGAGCAGGAGCGGGTGTTGCCGGTGCAGGCGTGGCCGCCTCGGCCGCTTCCTTGGCTTCCGCCTTCTTCTCGACTTTCTTCATGACCTCCGCGCCCGCGCCGGTGGCGATGAATGTACCGATCGCGCCGAGAGCAAAGATGCCGCCGCCGACGTACCCGAGCCCCTTCGCGAAGCCCTTCCACTTGCCGGCGTTGTAGAGGAGGAGGGCGGCGACGCCGCCCTGGACGACACCACCGATCACGCCCATCTTGGTGAACATGCCGGTGAAGCTCTTGAGAATGTTCTTCTCTTCCTGGCCAAGACCGAACAGGCCTTCCATCTCGTACTCGGGGATCAGAAGCTGGCCCATGTCGGTGTAGGGGTCGTACTGCATGTAGCGGCCCATGTCCGTGTACGGATCGTACTGCATGTACCGACCCATGTCGGTGTAGGGATCATATTGCATGTAGCGGCCCATGTCCGTGTAGGGATCGTACTGCATATACTCGCCTACATGCATCGTGATTCCTCCTTCTGACCGATTATCTGCCTTCCGGACATTTCTAACATCTCGCCCAGTGTATGTCCAGCTCAATTGCAATTTCTCTTGGCCTAGTTCCCCTCAGGGGAGAAAGGAAAACAAATGGCCAGACCCAAGAAGGGATCAACGTCGCTCTACGACCGACTTCGCCGCCGCCAGTCCGGGAAGCCCGAAGAGCCCGGAAACGGTGACGTGGATAAGCCCGGTTCGACCTCGACCGAGATCAAGCTCGGGAAGGGCAGGGGCAAGACGAAGGCGGCCTTGGCTGTCACGATCCCTGCCATCGAGACCTCGATGCTCGAGGTCGAGATCGTCGGCACCAGCCCGCTCATCGTCAACAACTTCTCCGAGAAGTCCCGTAACGAGCTCCTGGGACGCCAGATGGGAGTCGCGAAGGGCAAGCGCGAGAAGAAGAATCCGTTCGAGAACTTCAAGGGCACGTTCTACGTGATGCCCGGCAAGAAGTTCCCCAAGACGGTCCTCAAGAGGAAGACGACCGAGAGCGATCTGGGCGATTCCTGGCCTTACCAGAAGGACACGTTCGGGATCCCGTCGCCGGCGATCAAGAACGCGATGATCTCCGCCTGCCGGTTCATCGACGGCGTGTCGATGACACTCGTGACGGGCGCCGTTCACGTCTCGGGCTTCCTCGTGCCCCTCAAGTACAGTCGGGTCTACATGCGCGAGGACGTGGTGCGCGTCGGCAACTTCCCCAACAAGGTCGCTGATATCCGGCACCGCGCGATGTTCACCGACTGGTCCATCCGGGTGAAGATCGTCTTCAACTCCAAGATCTTCAAACCCGAGCAGATCATCAACCTGCTCGAGAATGCCGGCTTCCACGTCGGGCTCTGCGAGTGGCGGCCTGAGAAGAAGGGCCAGTACGGGATGTTCACGGTCGGCCGGGGGCGCAAGAAGTAGATGAAGAAACTCGGCAGGGATTTCTCAAGCTCAGCTCCTTACGTGGTTCCCCGGACAAAGGTCCGGAGATACGGGAAGGAGATCCTGAGACTGGCCGATGCCTACGGTCGTCGGCTCAAACCCAAGGAGGTCGTTGAGGAGGCTCGTAGCAAGAAGTCTCCCCTCCATGGTTATTTCGAATGGAACAACCTCAAGGCCGCGCAGTCGTTCCGCCTCCAGCAGGCACGCAAGCTCCTCGAGGTTGTGTACGTGACCGTCATCGACACCCGGACCGGCAAGGAAGTCCCTGCGCGCAGCATGGTGAACGTCTTCACCGAGGAGAAGGGCAGGAAGGTCCGCGCGTACGTCCGGCAGGATGACGCACTCAACACTCCCTATTATCGGGCGCAGCTTGTAGCCCAGGCTCTCGACGAGCTTGAGGGCTGGTGCGCCAAGTACAACGTTTACGAGGAACTCAAGGATACCATCCACGAGGTCCTCGTCCTCTCGCGGTTCGAACGCAAGAAGCTCTTCCAGCCTGCCAAGAAGTCGAGGAAGCGCCGGAAGGCCACCGTCAAGGCGTAACCACAAGGCAGTCTAGGCCTCTAGCGGCAAGGCGTGGATGGTCCGAGCGCGTCATGGCTAGGCCGTCGTGGCCCGCAACTGCCCCGGCCCTCAAGGCGGGGCTCGTAAGGGCACGTCGTGTCAGGCGCCGTCAATGTCACGGAATGGCAAGAGCCGTATCTCTTTAACTTTGTTGGAGGATGGATGAACACGTATCCAACGTGTGCAGTCGGGTTTGGTACCGAACCATGGGTCGACCAAGCTCGCAAGATCGAAGAGCTGATTTTGGAGATTCCCGGCATCAAGATCAAATTACCCCGCTTGCCAACGAAGGGGGTAAGTGCCGAGCTCCTCGCCTGGATGGAGATCTCCGATAAGCATCCACGTTTCCAGGCTCTTCAGAAACTGATCAATATCGTGATCGACGGCAAGAGATGGAAATCCCTCAAGCCCACTCGGTGGGCCAGGACGGTCACGCCCTGCAAGTTGCTCGAGAAGAGGAACGGGGATTTCAAGAAGGGCGTGTTCGAGATGATCGACGACTACGCCCGGGATATCTCGAATCTGGATGGAACTCCTGCCGCGTTTGAAACCGGAGAACTCATCTATTCGGCCGCTGTCGAGATGCTCCTTCCGATAGTTATTTCGGATCCGCGCATCAAGGACATCGGTGCCCTGGATGCTTTGAAGGACACGGGGGTCCTGACCGACAAGGAACACGCCGACCTCCTGAACACGGAATCCTCCCCTTCGTGGGAGACCGTGCTTTCAGGAGTTAAAGCGAGGAAATAAGGAGGACGCGATGGCAACGAAGAGTTGCCCGAAATGGGATCTCATCCAGAAGTCCATGTTCGGCAAGGGCTTTCGGTATATCAAAGGCAGCCTGCACAAGGGGCGCAATACTGTTTGCGTCCAGGGTGCGCTCCTGCTCGGGATGGATCCGGATGCAAGGCAGAAGGCCCGCCAAGCAAGCACACTGGATAATATCGACAGGCAGCAGGATGTCGAGCGCCGCTACAACCTTCCGTCGAGCATCGTTGACAATATTCCGGAAGTCAACGACGGCGTGAGAGAGCGGCATATCAGGGAGACGGTCTTTTCCTGGATGTGGCTCAAGAGTGACAAGACTAGGATGGAGGCGGTTCGGCACCTCTTCAACGGCGCGTCTCTGACTCACCGGAATGTAGATCGCATCAAGTTCAAGGACTCGGCCTTCGAAAAGCTCAAAGGGAAACTTCCTTATCATTACCGGGAAGCAATCCGGCGGGCGACCGAGAAGATCGGGAAGTTGGACAATAGCGATCGGGCCGTTCTCGAGCCGGCGGTCTACGAAATGCTCATGCCGGCCCTCGATCCCGAGAAGGCCAAGGCGTTCGAAGACCTGGGAGCCGTGTGCTCGCTCTTCAAGGCCAAGGTCATCACCAGCGACATGAGCTGCAAGTTCCAGAAGCTGCCGGTGCCCAAGAAGCCGGCGAAGAAGTACATGGTGAAGAAGAAGTAATCTCAAATCCCGGGGCGCCATGGTGTTTGCTCGCCATGGCGCCCCTTTTTGTATGGAGAGGACTGATGAGCAAAACCAAGAGTTGTCCCAACTGGAATCGAATCAGCAAGACGATGTTCCACAAGGGATTCGATTACATCCACGGAACCCTCCACGAGGGTGGCGATTCGGTGTGCGTCCAGGGAGCGCTCCTGATCGGCATGGACCCGGATGCAAGCGAGCAGGCGGAGGGTAACGGCGACCTGAGCGAGATCCGCCGAATGCAGGATGTGGTGAAGCACTACGGGCTTCCGAAGGAGCTTGTCAGCGAAATCCCGAGCATCAACGACAGCACGGAGCGGGACATTATCGACAAGACGGTCTTCTCGTGGCTGTGGCTCCAGAGTGACGAGCCCAGGATGGACGCCATTCGTCTTCTGCGCGAGCGAGGCGAACAGGTCGACGAAGAGGATGCCTCGAAAATCCAGTTTGATGCTCCGGCCTTCGAGCGCCTCAAGAAGAAGCTCCCTGAGCATTTCCGACAGGCCATTGCGCGCGTCCTCAACGACGACGGCGATAATGGTGACGATGGTGATTTCGTCGACAGGACGGACCTGAGCTCTGAGCAGGAAGCGGCCTTCAAGGCCGCCGCGTACGAGGTTCTCGTGCCGACTCTCGATCGCAAGCTCGGTCGGGAATTTCAGAAGCTGCGCGCCGTGTGCTCGATCTTCAAGGGCAAGGCGATCACCAGTCGCGAGAGCTGCAAGCTCCAGAAGCTGCCTCGGCCGCGCAAGACGGCCCGCGATTATTTCAAGCGCAGGTAAACTACCAACCTCTCTCCTTCATGCGCCACGGCGGTTCTAATCCGCCGTGGCGATTTAGTCACGGCTGTCAAGGATAGGCCGTCTGGGTGGGGCACGCACCGTCTAGGTTCGGTGCCGCGTATGTTGGAAGCGCACGGCCGTCGCGGATTGTACCGCAAAGGCTGGTCCTGGCTAGGCGCGTTGGTCGTGGCTCGGCCGTCAAGGCTTGTAGAGTGTAGGCTTGGCGAGTCGATGTCTGTAACGGAAAGGCTGTCAAGGCGCTGCTAGTCGAGATAGGGTGAGTTGCGGTCTGGACGTCGAGGCCCGCCAGTCGAGGCGAAGTGTGGACCGGATGGTCCGTCCTCGAGCGCACCCGTGTGTCATGGCGCGTCTGTCGTGGTTCGTAGACGCGAGGACGAGCATGCGAACGCTTGTCGGGGTGTGTGATGGTGTGGCTGTCTCGGTCCGCCCATCTCGGGTCGGTACTGCATTCAACGTAGTGGAATGGCTGTCCCGGTGGGCCAGGCAAGGCCATGCCCGGCTCGGTAGCAAAAGGCATGTCGCGGAATGGCCGTCATGGTGAGCTGGGGTCGGGTCCGGTGCCGACCGTACGTCTAGGTAGTTTAAGGTCCGGCCGTCTCGGTTCGAACGGGACGCGAAGCGCCCGAAGCGCTTAGGCATCCAAGCTGAATGTCGCGGCTGTCATGGATTGTCTAGGTGGGGTGCTGTACCGAAATGCAGTCAATGTCACGGCTGTCGAGGAAAGGACCTTCTGGGTCAGGCGGGGCGGGGCCCCGACCGGACACGTCACGGAAAGGCCGTCATGGGACGGCACAGTAGCCTAAGGTCAGTCCAGGCGTGGAGTCGTCTGGCTCGGCCGTCACGGACGGTCGGTAATGTCGGGGTGTGGAAAGCCAGGGAACGGCTGTCCAGGAATGTCGCTCGGGTCAAGGCAAGTCGATGTTGGTCACGGCTGTCGTGGATAGGACCGGCTTGCTTGTGGTATGTCGAGGGATGGTGCAGAACGGTAAGGCCGTCTAGGTTAGGACTTGGATCGGGTGGCGTGGACGCGCATGTATCCGCGCGCCTGGGCCCTGCATGTCTAGGCAGGCATATCAAGAACGAGGCCGGCCGGGGTTTCATTCCCCGGCCGGCCATTTCTTTTTCAAAAGCAGGAGATCAGATGGATAAAGATACCGACCTCGTCGTTCACGTCCTCCACGGGGGATTCACGTTTTGCAGGCTGGCAGGATTCCCGAACCAGTGGCCGAGCACCCACCGATGGGTGAGTCTCGAACAGCAACAGGATGCTACCTGCGCGCGATGTCTCGAAGTCCTTAAGGCGCGCAATCAGCAGGCAGCGTCACACTCTCGATAGGCTTGTCGTCGCGGAAGCGCAGCATGCGTGGATTCCGCAGCCGGCAGGGTGGCTTGCCGAACCTTTCCTGGAACGCGATCTCCATGATGAACGGCCCGCGTTTGAGCCGCCGGAGGATCTCGGCCTCGTTCTCCTTCGAGAAGTTATTGACCTCGCCGACAGGCACAAGCTCGCCTTTCCAGAACTGGCCGAAGCTGACGATGAGCTTTTCCTTTTCACTCACGTACGAGTCGAAGACAACGAAGTCATCGGACCGCACGGCCTTGATCTTCCACTGGGTGCCCGACGGAGTCGCCTCGCGTTCCCCGAGCGGCCGCCACTGGTAGGGCGCGTTCTCGTTCTTGAGCACGACGCCCTCGCCGCCCTCGTCGAGCGATTTCTTGAACACGCGCTTCCAATCGCCCAGGCCCCAGTTCTGGCTGATGGTGATGCGGTCGCGTCTGGAATCAACCGAATCGATGAGATTCTCGAGGATCTGGCGCCGGCGGCTGAAGGGATACTTCGAGATGTCCTTGCGTTCGCTGGCAATGATGTCGAAGACCACGACCTGGAAGAAGCCCCGCTTTTCGAGATCGATCATCTTGCGTATCGCGTCCTCGGGCTTGGCCGTGCCCGCCACGCGCGTCACGTTCGATTCGTTCATCTTGCCGGTGCGGCGATCCCAATAGACGAGCTCGCCGATGAGATGCTCGCCGACGAATTCCGCCAGCGCGTGATCGATGGGGGGAAACTTACCCTTGAGAGGCTTGCCCCGTCGTGAGTAGAGATCGGCGCCAGCCGACTGCGAAAGCCATCCGTCGTACTTCTTCTCGACCGCGATCTGGTCCTCGTTGAGGACGATGCGCGTAGGCAACGCCTCGAGACCCTCGCGGACGAACTTGTCGTAATCGACCTCGACGAGACGCATGAGCGCCACGGGATCGTCAACGAGTTTGCTGGCGGCGCCAATATCAGGGTAGTGACCAAGGCCACTGATCTCGATCAGTTCCTCGGTTTCCTTCTCCTCGGCTTCGCCCTTGGCCTGGGGATTCTTGAGAACGGTCTCGCCGTATCCCGAGATGTCGTACATGATCTTCTGGTCGTCATTCGTGTACCGGCGTATCATGCCCCATTCCTGGAGCCGGTGGAGACGCGTCCTGGCCTGGGATACGCTTTTCTTCTTGAAGTCCTCGACCTTGGTGGCCTTGCCGCCCGAGAGCTTGAGACCCAGCGCGACTTCCTCGGCGCTCACGGGACCGTTCTCACCCACGTAGGATAGAACGTCGCGCCAGGTGACCCTGGCCTGTCCGGCTATGTACGAGAGGGCCATTTCACCTTATTTTATCATCGTGGGCTGGAAAGGGAAGACAATGACTACGTTTTGCGATACCTGCGGATTGCCGGCAGCACCGCACGCAGACGCCGATTGCTTCGAGGAACTCAAGCGCAAATACAAGTGCGGCGATGAGCTCTTCGATTCGGCCCTGGCCCTCCTGTCCAAAATGAAGGACTACGAGGCGGATCCCAAGTACGAGCCGATTCGGAACGAACTCCTCCGGCTCGACCTTGCCAGTTGGAGGTGGGCAGTGTGAAGCGAAAGAGAGGGGGAGAACAGGACTTCGATGCCGCGTATCGAAGACTCGTTCGCAGGCTTGCTTATTACTGGGAGTGGCCGCTAGAGGATGTCGAAGTCTATCTTCTCGATCGGTGTGTGGCTCTCCTGGCGCGATCTCTATTCGCTAGAAGTCAACCGGTCCAACCTCAAGATCCGGAGGAATCGGGAAAGGCTTGTCGCCGATCATGAGGTTCTTGCCCTTGAGGTGATCCGCAAACCTCTCAACGACCGTCTTCGGAGTCGGGCCCTGCACAAGCGTGGAGCTCGTCGTCTTGAGCTTCGGGTCGATGAGCATCTGGCCGGGGATCTCGGCGGACCAGTCGCCGTTACCGGACCAACTGAACTGGATCTTGACGGGTGAGCCGGTGGCAATCCCGAGCTCCTTCGTAAGCTCCGCGATGGTCATTGTCCATCCTCCTCCTCATAATATTCTGCATCGCCTTCGAATACGTCCAGGAAGCCTCCACATGCCGGCGTGCCCCTCCCGGGGCGATTGAGCTGGTGATCGAGGATATTGGAACTGAAGCTCGCGAAGGACGCGATGAGCTTGAGGAGGAAAGGCGGCCTGCCCTTGCCTTCTGCCTGCCAGTTCCCAACTGCACGCCATCCGTATTCGTATTCCTGAATGACGAACGAGCCCTTGTCGTGGAAGTTGGGCCCATCGCTTGAAACGTGGTTGGCGATCTGCGAACCATAGGGATTACCGAGCTCCCAGGAGGGATCGTCTTCGTGTGGAATAATCTCGACCTTGTCCGGCCGGATCGGCTCCCGTCGGATAAGCTCTCGTGTAGGCTCTGGCGCGGGCTCTTCACGCTTCGGTTTTTGTTGCGGAAGATCCGGGAGAGCAAAAGGAAAGAGTTGCGTTCCGTTTTTGCGGCGACGCTTCTTCATGAAACAGGTCAAATCCTTTCGATTAATTTTATCGAATCGGGGGTCTGAAATCTATTAAAAAGGTGAAATCCTGGAAGGAGGGCGCATGTGACTTGGATGTGGACGTGGGTAATAGGCGGAATCCTTCTCGTTCTGGTCGTCGCCTGGGTTTTCTATCGTCGATTCCTGCATTGGCCGACGATAACCATCGGGGATATCGACGGAAGAAGAGATTACGACATCTCTGTTATCGGCCGGTATCCCAAGCCGGGGTTCGGGATGCCAGCGTATGAAATAATTGATCGCGACGGGCGAAAGGCCATCAAGTGCCTGAAGTGCCAGAAGACGAGCTGGCATCCGGGAGATGTCGAGAATCTATATTGTGCCAACTGCCGCGTATTTCATCGGAGAGCCAAAACTGAAGAGATGTGATTCGAATCCAGAATTCCATATAATGCCAGAGCCTATTTGTTGCCTACCGGGAAAGGAGGAACGATGCAAGTCTACCGGCAGGGCGATGTGTGTTTCATTCCGCGTGAGGATTTCAAGGACGAAACCGGCCTCAAGAAGGTCGGAGAACGTCCTGGCCAGAAGGACGACGATGGTCCGAAGCTCAAGGTCATGAAGACCCGCACCATCCGCAGGGGTGAGAACGGCGGCATTCATGCCATCGCGCCCGAGACCAAGGACACCGTCATGTACGAGATGGAAGGCACCCGGTACATCATCTCCAAGGACGGCGTTGGGATCGTCCACGGCGAGCACAATCGCGTGGATCTCCCGCCCGGCTCCTACGAGGTCCGCATCCAGCGCGAAGCGAGCGAGCGCTCCTGGCGCTACGTCCGCGACTAATCCAGGCGACGTCATTTCGAAACCCCGGGAGGGGCAACCCTCCCGGGGTTCTTTTTTACCCCGAGGGAAACATGAGGAGACCCGGTATGCGCTTGAGAACGTTCGGCATGGATGCGACAAAGGTAATTATCCCCTCGCCTATTTCACAGGCGAAAAGGACCGGCAAGCGTAAGTACGCTTATGCCTTCAGCTACATGGAAGCCCGGCTGAGCACCGAGGGTGCGGCTTTCGATGATAGTAGCTGGCGCGACACCCTCAACTTCGAACACGTGTACTGCAAGGAACACCGTCGGATGGAGCTCGTTCCGAGCGGGAATTACAACGGTGACCTGGACACCTGGTACCAATACGGTCTCCATCCGCGCTTTTCCATCCTCAAGACGCTTCTGGAGGGCGGCAAGCAGCAGCTTACGGAAGCCCGGTGGTCGATCTTTCGCCGGAACAACAACGAGAACAGCAAGCGCGAGAAAGCCCACAACAGGCTTCGGAAGGCGATTCTCAAGAAGTCGCGTACGCCCAAGCAGCTTCTCAAGAACGCGCACGAGCTCCTGTTCACGAACCTGTACGTGAACGGCAGGCGCCTGCGGGTGACGAACGAGTTCAAGCGGAAGTTCAACGACCACACGTTCACGAACGAGGATTTCCTGCACGAGAACAACCAGGAGCTTCGCCGTTACATGCTCCGTCGGGGCGTTTCGATCCAGAGCGTCCTGGGCCAGATGAAGCTCATCAAGCAGGACGACGAGGGCCGGATCTACCAGATGGGCGAGGATAACAACTGGCGCTCGAGCCGGTATCTGTACGTGACGTGCCCCTCGACAGGCCAGGAGTATCTCCTGAACGTCCCCAACGGACGCCGCGGCGAAGACATGACGCCTGCCCAGGCACGTCGCTGGACGTTCAATCTTCCGGAAGACGCGACATTCGCCAAGGAGGCCTGATGGAAAGGAAAGACGTCCCGGCGGCATTCCAGCAGAATGCCGTGCAGGCCGTTGCCGACGCTCTCAAATTTCGCTTGCACCAGAAGGGTTCTCACGGATGGGTATCCTCGCATGAAGCCCTGGGGATCATCACCGAGGAGTTTCATGAACTCGTGGGTGCCGTTCAGTCGAACGATATCGAGGAGTTCGAGAAGGAATGCCTGGATCTGGCAGTCGCGTGCGTGTTCGCCGTGGCCTCCAAGAGGTCCGGCAGCTTCCACTGGTGAATAGGCTTGATTTGCCTGTCTCCGAGGGTATGATTTAGCCCAGAACCTGATCGGAGATTTCATATGTACGTCAGTGATCTATTTGATGTCGGCCAGGACAACATGTTCGGCCAGGCCGATATGTTCGGCCTGGGGCAGTATGGCGTCCTGACGGCTTCCGTGACCGTCAACGGAAAGCCCGAGCCGGGTGTCGAAACCGAAGTCATTTTCGCTGACGGAACTACCGAGACGGGAACGACAGACGCAACGGGTATCTTCTCTGCCCCCTACGGCAAGCAGAGTGAAGGGGCCGCAATCGTTCGCATCATTCCTCCCATGGATGTCGAACCCGATCTTGGCGAAGACGCCAATCGGCCTGTAGAAGTTGGAGCCGGTGCGGCTTCCGTTGCCTGGAACCTCAGCGCGCCTGGGCGCGATAAAGGCATTCCGACGGGCGTCATTATCGGTGGCCTTCTGGTGCTCGGCATCGGCGGCTACCTCCTGCTCAAGAAGTAACACTACTTCAGATCCACAAAGCCCGGTTCGAAAGGACCGGGCTTTTTTTATGCCTGCGAAAGGAGGACAGCGATGGTCTGGCGCACGCGTATGCAATCCAAGAAGGTCCAGGACTATATCTTCGCATTCGATGTCGACAAAGACGCCGATGGCGGAGTCAAGAACTTCCAGGGCTTGCAGCTCTACAACGCTCTTGCGAGCGGCCCTCTCTTCCCCGACATACACTCCGAGCGCTTGACCTTCGTTCGCGTTTCGTGCATCGAGCACGACAGGTTCGAGCTCGTCCCGGTCGACAACTACGAGCGGGATCTCTGGGGATGGTACGAAGCTGGCAAGCACCCCCGGTTTTCCATCGTAGGTGCGTTCATCGAAGCCGGCCAGAAAGGTCGCGATATCGATCGCCTCATGGAGCGCTGGAACCAGGAGGGCCGGCGGCACATCGTGGACGCGCTTAAGATTTCCAAGACCAAGAAGGAATTCATCAAGAACATGCATCCCCATCTTTACTCGGCGATCTCGGTGGGCAATCGTCGCCCGCGCGTGACGAACACCTTCAAGAAGAAGTTCGATGCCAAGAGCTTCACCATCGAGGACTTCTTCCGGGAGGACAACCAGGAGCTGCGTCGGCACATCCTTCGCTTTGTTCCCATCCAGAAGATCCTCAAGCGCATGAAGCGCATCGCCAAGGACAAGGAGGGCGTGCTCTATAACGACAATGGTCGTAACCGCACGTACCTGTACGTGACGTGTCCGTCGACCGCCCAGGAGTATCTGCTCCAGGTTCCCAACCATTTCGAGAAGCCGGCCGCGGCGCGTCGTTGGACCTTCGACATTCCGGAGAAGGCCAAGTTTGCCAAAGAAGCCTAGGAGAGAGGAATGAGCCCCAAGAGAAAGAAGGATAAGGAACTGAGAGAAGTGTATGACCTAGCGATGCAGGCGAAGACCCAGGAACAAGCCGACGAGTGTCTGGATAAAGTCGTGGCGGCTGAAAAGGTCGAAGGGCGGAGGTCCCTGGCCGAGAAGATCGCGCGCCGCAACATCGGCTACTGGACCGGTTACTTCGACGAGCAGACGGCCAGGCGGGTATGGCGCCTGTACAAGACTCAGCATCCTGTTTTCGGCAAGAAGTGGCCGACGCCGGACGAAGCCCTCAAGATAGGACTCGAGTTGGGCGAAAAGACTCGGAAAAGATCCCGGTAAAAGCTATTGCCTGGAGGGCCTGCGCTGGGTAGAATCTCAACGAGATCGTTGAGAGGAGCCTTTCATGCGCATGGGTGAGCATACACACGTCGGGGCGATCATGCCCACGATGCCCATCTACGCCGATATCGACGATGCCGACAAGGTCACGCGCATCCAGAGGACGTTCGCGGATCAGCAGAAAGCCAACCTGATGTTCAATGGCCTTGGCGCCGTCATTCCCACGCTGCCGATTACGGCGCCTCTCTACGAGGAACCCGAGGAGACCCAGTTCTCCGGCATGGGTGCCATCATGCCCACGATGCCCATCTATGCTGATATCGACGACGATGCCGACGTCACGCGCATCCAGAGGACGTTCGCAGACCAGCAGCGGGCGAATCTGAAGTTCAACGGCTTGGGCGACCAGTCGGTCTTCTAGAGCCCTTCTTCCCTGACCAGCACGCTCACGTTCCTGACGCTCTCGGCCGTGTCCTCGGCCGCGCTCAGGATATTCCTGGCCATGTTCGCAATCGGGTACTCGCCGGAGGCCTCGGCGTCCATCTGAACCAGGCTGGCTTCCCTGACGGCGTTCCTGAGCGCGTTCATGGCTCCCGCGACGTCCATGGTGGACAGCGCGCGTTCAGCCTCGGAGAGGCTATCCTGGGCCGTCCTGAGGCGTGCTGCGAGCGGATGTCCGGGAGTGACGTGCCTTCCCCGCTCAGGGAAGTGGATGGGCGTCTTGGGCAGGGCCCGCATCCTCATCGTCATGAACGTGCTGAGCGTCTTGGCCTGCTTCTCGACCTGTTCGGCAGCCGCCTGGGTCGCTTCGTGCGGGGCAGCCTTGGCCTTGCCGGTTGCCAGGAAAGTTCTGGCCAGGTACGACATGGCCTTGGGCAGGTCGCCTTTCCGGAAAGATTCCTGGGCTACCTTGAGGTGCTGGCGAGCCGTCCTGACGGGTGAGAGCTCAAACGCGGATGAGAGCTCAAGGAGTTCTTCACCGAGTGGACCCGCGAAGGACCTGGCTGTGCCCGTCCAGGGATCGATTGCCTGCCGGCCAGGAACGGTCCTGGCCTGCATCTCGGTCCTGATCCACCGCATGAGATCCCGGGCTTCTTGTTTTGACCGCGGGGAAGCAGCCTTGGCGTACGCGGTTTGCTGCTCGCGCTGCCATTCCCGGAGGGTCTGCATGAATGGATCGGCCATTGGTACCTCCCGTCTGGGCCTAATATACTCCGTCCGGCACCAAAGCCAAGATCTATTTCCTATCCGCGCTCAGGCCCTTGAGCGCCTTGGTGGCCGACGACTTGATCATCTCCATGTCGCGCACGTATCCGAGCGTGGTTTCGCCGCGTGAGTGACCGACGGTCTTCTGGATGTCACCGACAGGCACGCCCTTCTGATGCGCGAGCGTGATGAACGCGGCCCGCAGGCTGTGCGGGTGGATACCCTTCAGACCGGCCTTCTCCGCGTACTTCTTGACGATGCGCCAGAATTGGCTGCCGTCGAGTTCGTCTTTCCTGCCAGGGAAAAGCGGTCCGGGTGCCGTGCCGCGATCTTTCAGGTACTCGTCGATGGCGGCCTTGACGTCCGCGCGCAGGCCGATGAAGCGCTCCTTCTCGCCCTTTCCCTTGATGTACACGTAGTGGCCTTCGGGGCCATGCTTAAGATCATCAAGATCAAGTCCCAGGAGTTCTGCGCGGCGCACACCCAGGTTGAGCCCGACGAGGAGAAGCGTGTAGTCCCGGCGACCGATCTTGGTCGAGCGGTCGATTGAGTTCAGGATGCCGATGGCGTCATCCCACGTGATGACGTCGGTCTTACGCACCGTGGACTTCTTTGGCGACCTGACGAGCTTGGGATGCGCGGGGTTGGCCATGACGGCCCCGGCCGCCATCAGGTAGTTGTACAGGCTGCGGATCGCCGACAGCTTCCTCTGGACGGTCGAGGGCTTCTTCTTGTCGGCGAGTAGCTTGTCACGGAACTTGACGACGTCGTTCGGGCGCACGACCTCGATCCTCGCCATGGGCAGCACCTTCAGGTCGTCGACGCCGAAGAAATCCTTGAGATCGCGTTCGTAGGCGCGTTTGGTGTTTCCGGAGAGGAACCCCGAAAGCGCCTCGGCGGCCGGCTTGACGATCGAGAGTTCCTTGTTCGTGACAGGCACGAGTCCGCGAGATTTCTTCTTGGCCATGCCGGGAGTATAACTCGCTGGGCTGATAAATTCCATTATCAATGAGTCCGTAGGAGGCCAGATGCTCTACAACATCGGCTGGCAACTCGTGAGCTGGGTGGATTACCGGACCGTGTTTGCACAGCTTTCCGAGGAAGAATTCCGCGAACTGTGTGCCTATTTCCAGAACGAGAAGAACGCTGATCGACTCTTCTCCTGGCGAGTTACTCCTATCACCCCGATATCAAAAGACGTTCTGATCTCTGCCTACAAACAGGATCTCGAGGACGAGAAGAAACGCGCGGAGGAAGCCGATGGGAACTAGAGGTTGCGTGGGCGTCAGGACCGGCAAGGACACCTGGCGCGGCGTCTACAATCATTTCGACAGCTATCCGACAGGCCTCGGCGAAGAGGTCTACGAGCACGTCAAGAAAACCGGCATCAAGAAGGTCGCGCGCGAGGTGCTCAAGTACGGGGACTGGCGCGAGTATCTCGCAAAGGGCATCTGCGAATATTGCGGCAAGAAAAAGGGACAGCCGCATACGATAAGCGGCGAGATCATGGGGTTTGGCGGCACCGATCTCTACGGCGACCAGGAGAAAGTCCTGGCGGCCAAGACGGTCGAGGACCTGACTTCCGTGTATGCCAAGCGCTCGACCATGAATCCCTACCAGGCCGAACACGTGGCCAACAGGAATTTTCCTATCGTCCAGAGCATCCAGAAAACGGGTTATCCGGATCCGGCCGGAAAGTACCACTCGCACGGGAAAGGCAAGGCGGACCAGATGTCCAACAAGAAGGTCGACGCGCTTTTCATCGAGTGGATGTACCTCCTGGATGTCAAACGCAGCGTGATCGAAGTCTGGTCAAACCGGCCCACGGGAAAAACCGTGAAGCACCACGGTACGGATTTCCCCGAGTACGGGCATTTCAAGGTCACGGAAGTGAAGCTCAGGGGCAAGAAGCCCGATTGGGCCAAGATCCACACGATGGCCAATCCGGAGGAAGACGAGTGAATTACGAGACCAAGTTTACCGAGCGCGTCAGGACGGTCATACGCCTGGCGCGCCAGGAAGCCCAGAGCGCCAAATCGCAGTTCATCGGCACGGAGCATCTCCTGACCGGCATCATGCTAGATGGCGGAGGCGTGGCGGCTAGGGTACTCCAGAATTACGATGTTGATCTCAAGAAACTCAGGGACGCGCTCGCCAAGGTAGGCCCGCCGTCCTTGGCCAACCCCGAGGAACTCCAGGGGAGTATTCCGTACGCGCCGCGCACCAAGCGCGTTTTCGAGGTCGCCGGCGAGTTTTCTTTCAAGCTGGGACACGAGGTCATCGGAACGGAGCATGTCCTGGTCGCGATCGCCAAGGACCCGGAATCGATAGGCGCCATGGTTCTCACCACGCTCGGGATCCAGCCCGCGAAGGTCATCGACGACGTGCTGTTCGCCCTGGGTGCGGACGTTACGCCCCAGGTGGCAATCTCGAAAGACGCCCCATGCAAGCACCGACGGCTGAATTTCAGCGGCGGGGGCATGTTCGTTCTCTGCGATGGGTGTGACGCGGTCTGGCTGGGCGTCCAGAGCGTGACCGACCACACACCGAATTTCAAGCTCGGATTGAACAATCTGACGGACCAGGACTTCCGCTTCGAGAAATAGGGAGGATTGCATGAGCCACTTTTGCGGAATCATTCTCCTGCCGAGGAATACAAAGCGCAATCGCAAGCATATCGAGGGGCTTCTGAACGAGATCCTCGATCCCTACAACGAGAACAACGACGTGCCGGAGTACGAGCGGGCATGTCGCTGCATCGGCAGGCAGGCCATGGAGGAAGTCGACCAGAAGCTCGATCGGAAGTACGGCAACATGAACGAGATGCGCAACGAGTTCTGGTCGAAGCGCAAGCGGAATCCCTACCCGCAGGAAAAGGCGGGGATCTCCAAGGAGAAGATGAAGAAGCTGCACGAAGAGTACGCCAAGAAGGAAGCGGAGGACGACAAGGCGTGGAAGAAGTTCATCAAGGGCCGCATCGAGGACGGGAAAAGGATGTTCGCCAAGCATCCTCTGTCCAAGAAGGCCAACCCGGAATGCGAATGCGGCGGGACCGGCAAGGAGAAGTCGACCTACAACCCGGATTCCAAGTGGGACTGGTGGGTGATCGGCGGCCGCTGGACGGGAGCCTTCGATCCCAAGTACGATCCTGCCGACGATCCTGACAACCTGGAGAAATGCCGGATCTGCAACGGAAGCGGTACGCGCAAGATGCCCGTGCCTGCCGACCCCAACTGGAAGCCCAAGAAGGGCGAATGCAACGGATGCGGCGGTAAGGGCAAGTCGCTCAAGTTCTCCTTCAACGACTTCGATGGCGACATCATGCCGATCAACAAGATCGACAAGGAGTTCATCCCGTTCTGTATCGTGACGCCGGACGGCAAGTGGCACGAGAAGGGCGAGATGGGCTGGTTCGCTACGGTGTCCGAGGAGAAGACGGACTGGGACGAGCAGGCCAGGAAGCTCCTTAAGAAGAACGACCTGTGCCTGGGTGTCGTGGTCGATTTCCACATATAGCTTGCGTAGCCGAATCCATCCGTTTATCCTAGATATCGATGCGGATCTTCCGACTGCCCCACCTTGGTCGCCTGGGCCAAACCGATTCCGAGAAGAGCATCCGGGTAGTTGACCGGGTGACCAAGAAGCCCATTCCTGGCGTCGAATTCAAGATGTTCGCGATGCCGGACGAGCTTGCGTCTGGGAGAACCGACGAGAAGGGCGAGGCGAGGATCAGCATCAAGGCTCCCAAGTGGACTCCTTTTTCCATCCTGCTTTTCGGAAAAGGAGGCTACCAGGAGAAGCGTTGGACTGGCTCTACGGGAAGCCCGGGAGAAGATCCCTCCGTGATCGAGCTTGTGTCGAGCGACGATAGCGGAGCGGTAGCATCCATGGCTTCCATCACCCCCACCACGATCGCGCTCGCGGCCGGCTTCCTGGTTGTCCTCGGCGCCGGCGCCTATTTCCTGCTCAAGAAGAAGTAGTTCACGTCTTCGCGTTCCATTTCATAGGCTGGGTCGAAGGCCCGCCAAGAGCTAGGCACCTCCTACCATGTGCGTCGCTGTCCCTGTCGGGACTCTGGGCGGGTGCGTTAAGCCCGCCCAATTTAACTTCTACGCGGGAGACGGGAAATGACACCCCTGGTCATTCGAATACTTCTCACGACAATCGTCATCTCCGCCTTCGTGGTCAGCACGTTCCTCCTCGTCCGCTACATGGTATACGGCACGCGTGTCCAGCGAGAAGCCAGACGGACCATGCTCACCGAGATGAATCACCTGGAGGAAATCAATCGCCTGATCTCCGCGGCGCGCGGTCAAGACGACCTGGATGCCATCAGCAGACTCATCAATGAATTTGCACGAACGAGAAGTGGGCCATCCACTCCAGGATTTGAAATCCTGAGAGGGATGCTGACAGCCGCTCGGCATAGTGCGAAAATCAAGGAACCCGAGGTAGCGGACTCCACCGGCATCGAATGGGAGGGAGATCTCAAGACTACCAAGCGGCTAGTGAATTGCCCGGTGTGCGATGCCAGGCTGGGACGCAAGGTAGAAATCGTCCACTGCGCTGATTGCAATGTTCCTCACCATAAGCAGTGCTGGGTCTATAACGGCGAATGCGCCATCTTCGG
>JABAOH010041821.1_pt1 | contig 70039 bp, 51 predicted proteins | sample 7062181 | NCBI WGS metagenome assembly JABAOH01 (sample SAMN14538630, study PRJNA623070) | marine sediment metagenome | biome: marine biome [ENVO:00000428]; feature: marine pelagic biome [ENVO:01000023]; material: deep marine sediment [ENVO:00002113]; isolation source: pool of 5 deep marine... | reverse complement strand
AGCCGCTGACCGATATCCACGAGAAAGCGAGCAGACTCAGCGCGAAGACGCTGCGGCGGTGCTGGCCGACGAATTAAGTGTGGTTGTCGGCGGGCCCTCTCTTGACCGCTTCTACGCCCACGATCAAAGGGTACTGCTCGTGCTGAACATCCAATATCGCGCGATCCGGCAAGTCTTCCAACACGACGCCTTGGAGAAGGGCAATAGCGGCGGCAACGTTGCCGAATACCTGCACGTCAACATTGGCGGCGCCAAAAAGACCTGAGAATATGCGCTCAGCGGCGCTTGGGGAGAACCGGAAGTAGTCGCCCCAGGTCGCGTCGTCATCGAGCGATATCTGGCTGCAGCCGGAAACGGTGGCCAGCAAGACGCCATTTGGTTTGAGAAGCTTGTATAAGCCCCGCACCGCGGCGTGAAAATCATAGATGAACATCAAGGTCTGGGTGCAGACAATGCAATTCGCAATCCCCGCCGGCAGATCACCTACGGAAGTGAGATCTGCCACCATAGTAGCCTTGGGATTGCCTTCAGTGGCGTGCAGCACGTGGCACCTACTGACCTCGCGACCGAAGCGGCGCGTGTACAGATCATCGCCGATTTCGAGCACTTCGCCGCGGATGCGATGTCGACGTTCCGCTACGAAACGCTCTATATAGTAACGGTCTACAGGTGTCCCGCGCTCGCGGCCGAAATAACTGCTCACCGGCCTGGTGGAGGTCAAGCCGCCGAAGACGATCGGTTGGCGCCTTCTCAGCAGTGCCTGAACGGTGCTCCTGACGATCCCGCGCATCACGCCGGCTCCGATCCCGCCACCGGGTCACGGCCGTCGCGCGGGAGTATGCGATGAATAAAAGTCCTTTTGGCAACTCGCTCGAGTATATCCATATGATCAGCCACGGGTCGACTCATGCTTTAGCAGGGTGTAGCCCCTAATTGCGTCTTGCGGATCGGGGTAAATTCCCGGGCTCAGGCAGATTTCCCGACGCCAGCAAGCGTCGGGCCCATAGCGGCCCTCGGCAACGGTTCCACGCGTTGCCCTACCCAGCAGTCAATCTTGCTCACGAGATGTGGGGCGTCTCGATCCAACTGCCGGGTTCTGGGACGGCGCCCGACGCGTCGGTCCCGACGGTTGTGAGCCGCGGCCCGCGCGCCTCTTTGCCGCGGCCGGGAAGACGACGCCGATAACGCCCGGCCGCCGGGTTCATCGCTCGAAGCGCACGACCTTGCGGTCGCCGTAGTTGACGAAGACGATGCCCTTGGTGGCCTTGCTCTTGCCGTTGCGCAGCCACTCCTTGGCCTGCTCCACGCTGCCCACCTTGAGGATGTTGCGCCCGGCGTAGAACAGAAGCTGCGGTCGCGGCTCGCCGCGCATCATGGCGAAGACGACTTCGTCGTCCTTGGCCGTCTTCGCAATGATCTCACCGTCGTGCTGATAGTGGCGGGTAAATCGGGCGTAGGCATAATCCCGATAGCCGCTGACCGATATCCACGAGAAAGCGAGCAGACTCAGCGCGAAGACGCTGCGGCGGTGCCAGCCGAGGAACCCGCCGCGGCGCTGGAGCTCGTTCCAGAGCAGTCCGCCCGTCACCACCAGGAACGGCGTGGACTTGAGAATGGAGTAGTCGTGCTCCGTCGTGAAGTGCAGCAGCAGAAGATGGTGCATCAGGGCCGGTGCGGCAAGCAGGTACACGATGAGACCCCTCTCTCCGCGCAAGATCTGAACGGGAGTGGTTTTGAAGCAGACCAGCAGCAAGATCAGCAGGATAAAAATTACGCCGGCGCCCAGGGCAAAATGCTCCGCTATCATCCCGAGATCGAAGCCGGAAAACTCCCTCGGCACTTCGATAAGGCCGGCCCGGAAATAGAATTTGCCGGCGAGATGGGTGATGAAGGGTCTCAAGCCGATCTGAGAGGCATACTGCAGCACGAACACTGCCATGGCGAAGCTGCCCCCCAGGGCCGTCGCCGCGACGATCTTGAGGTAGGACGACGATGACAGCGCCTTCCACAGCGCGTACGCGGCCACGGCGCCCGCCGCCAGCACGCCCAGCCACTCCGTGAACACGGCGACGGCGCTCGCCACAGCCAGCGCCAGTACCCACGCCGTGCCGATATCACCGCGACGTTTGAGCCTTCGCAGGCAGAAGATCGCCAAAAGTGCGACCACCAAAAAAGGCAGCTGCGCAAAGATCTCCGTGTAATAGACGTTGGAATGGTACCAGAGGTTGGCGGGTAGCAGCAGGTACCCCGCACCGCTCAACACAGCCCCGCCGTTGAACGAGTTGCCCGTCGGGTCCACGGTGCGCACCAAGGCGAAAACGATGAGCGCACAGAGCAGGTGTACGGCGAGGCCGAAGATCTGCAGCGGCTTCACGTCCGGGCGCACGCCGAGTGCTCGGAACAGAGCGTAGGGCACCACCATTGCCATAGATGGGTGCGACATGTAATAGAAATTCCCCTTTGCATCATGCGGGAGATAGTGCCCGTAAAGAGACATGGCGGCATTGTTGATGTACTTGTCGGCCTGCCGCGGATAGTTCATGCGTTGCGTGAACTTCGTATCCCAGGCGCCATCTTCCCACCAGATCTGCATGACGATGAGCGAGTGTGCCGTCAGCCATTCGTGTTGCTGCGACAATGGGCGGTCGAGGTTCGGTGATCGCAGTGCCACGGAGATCGCGAACACCGCGGCGAGCAGTGCCAGCTCGAGGCCCAGGATAACGGCACGTCGGCGCGTCGTCGGACCGCTGGACGACGCGGTGGGATCCGGCGGCGCAGAAATCGGGTGCTCGGCGGTGGGCATCGGTGGAAACGCGGCGCGGCTCATCGGCGGCGCCGCTTAGAGCGTCGCCCTGCTGCCCGGGCGAGGGTCGTGGCGGCGCATTGGTCCTCAGGCCGGAGCCGGACAATGCTGCCGCGACACGGCACCGGTGCTCCTCAGCTGTCTGTGACTGAGCATAGCGATGCCGTAGATCGCCAGGGAGATGTAGAGAACCACGCCGAAGCCGTAGCGGATGGACAGCAGGATCGCCAGGTATCCGCCGAAGACCGTGAAGAAGCCGTTCAGCGCCCAGGCCCAGGGTATGGCCGCCCGCGAGCGGCCTGACAGTGCCTCGATGCCCATCGGGAAAGGCATGCCCATGACGAAGCCGAGCGGGCTGATGAGCGCGAAGGTGACGGCGATGCGGGCGTACAGCGGCAAGCTCAGCGCGGCATGGAAAATAGCCTCCAGCGTCAGGGCGCAGATCAGTCCGTACGCCAGGAGCGCGCCGAAAACGCTTATCCAGCCTACGCGATGCCAGTTGAGCAGGCGCTTCGACAGTCCGCTGCCGATGCCCGCACTGACCAGCATGGAGAACACGACCGTGGTGAATGTGTGTGTCGGGTAGCCGATCAATTTCTTGAACAGCTGGATGAACGCAATTTCGATCATGATGAATCCCAGGCCGAGGCAGCAGAAATAGACGATGTCGTATTGCATGCCCTCCCACCGCGTGTCACGCCAGCCCGTGACGAAAAACGGAACCACCACAAAGACAAAGGCAAATCCCAGCGAGACCACCGCAACAACGGCGAGGTGAAACCAATCCTTGGGAATCCACCGCTGCAGGCCGACGTTGAGCAGGTGCGCGGTGTTGCGGTCGAGCACGTCCTGAGAGCCTGAAGCGATCGGCGCGTTGCGTTTGCGGATCATGTGAAAGTAGGGCGAGTCGTCGGTCACCGGGGTCAGGTTCCAGCCGATTTTGTCGACGTCGGCGTACGGAAACGGAGACTTCAGGAAACGCTCGGGAACGAGATTCTTTTCCGGGTCGAGGGGGTCGAAAACCAGCAGATACGTCGGAAGAACAGCGCGAGGAAGCGGGGTGACGACGGGGTCGCCGTCCCTATCCAGCCACACGGCCAGGCCTTCCTTGCGCGCGGTATCCCCCGCTGCGATCGAGATCGTGAATTCCTGCTCTGCGGTCGCGATCAGCGGTTCAAAGTTGATGCTCGTCCGCGTGTCATCGTTCAGCTCCGCGCCGGCGAGGCGTGCAGCCCGGAGCACAGTGCCGTTGGAATCGGCAAGAGATACCGTCACGTCGAATGGGAGCCCATTTTGCCCGTTGGTGTCCAGCATGATTTCCACGCCCTCGATGACATCACGGTCGGAAGTCAGCGTCGCCGTATGAGGGTTGTCTCGTAAAATGCGTTCGGACTGTCGGTGCGGCACCACCTTCCATGCGCGCGGATCGTGTTCCCGGTTAGCATACTCGAGTAGATCCCTGAGCTCTTCCGCATCCCAAGGCTGCATCTTGATGATCACGGTGGGCAGCGTATCGGCCTTGCAGGCTTCCAGAGCCGCCGCACGACGCCAGAGCTGCTCAACCGAAGGGCGTGATAGGGGATTGCATGCTTCGAGCACGGCCACATGGCGCCAGAACTGATCTCGCCCTTGCCTATGCCAAGCTTGGGCCGCTGTGGTCAGCATACGCGGATAAACGTGGTGATTGATCTGCAGCGCGCCGTCCGGCTTGAGGTGCTCGAAGTACTCCGTGTAAGCCTCCACGGTTTGCAGATAGGCCGTTCCGGCGGCCATGGTGCCGGACGCGATGGCGGAGCTGGTGTGATTGGAGAACATCTGGATGATATCGTACTTCTTCGGGGTGGAGCGCAGATAGGAACGACCTTCGCCCACGAAGGCCCTCACCCGCGGGTGGTTGTAGACGCCGCCGCTGTAATCGGCATAACGGTTCTTGGCGGCGTCGATCATCGCCCCGACGAGATCGATCGCGTCGACGTGGGCGGCGCCGAAGGTAAGGGCTGCGAGCGATTCACCGCCAACCGCGGCGCCGATGACGAGCACCTCCGGCCGGCGGCCCCGATAGAGGTGATGGATCATCGAATTGCGCCCGAAGTAGTAGCTGTCCGGCGCCTGCGCGATCTCCTGCTCGAACCCTTCGTAGTCGCCGTCGAAACCCCGCATCCAGGATCCCTGCTGACCGCCGTCGATGGAGAACAACTTCGCATTGGGGCTCGCATTGAACACCTCCAGCTTGGACACCGGGTCCCACTCGACGAGTTCACGCAGGCCCCCCGCGATCATCCGGTCATTGCCCCGCTTGTTCGCATGCCCGCGGAATTCGAGATAGTCGTCGAGCGTCAGGGGGAAGAGCGCCATCGCGAGGGTGCCCGCGATCATCAAGTACCTGAGCGGGCGCACCGGCGGTGCGAATTGAGCAGCGGCCAGCAGGGCCAGCGCGGAGGCGACGAACAGCAGCCCACCTGGGCCGTACGCGGGTAGCAGCGGCAAAAACACTAGGCAGGCGACGGCGGCGCCGACAAGATCGAACAAATAAAGTCGGTGAATGCCTGCCGAGTAAACCGTGAAGACGTGGGAGAGAATGACGCCGCCGATGAAGAAGGGAATGATGATAGCCACGTACATGGCCCCCCACGCCCACGCCTGCACCGTCACGGTGGATTGATCGAAATCGACGCTGAAGGGCAGAGCATTGAGCAGGGGCAGCAGGGCGGGAGTTGCCGCCGCGAACGCAAGTGACAGCCACCACGGAAGATTGATTCTGCCCCTGCTCCCGAGCGGGAATAGATAGAGGTAGATACCGCCCAGGCCCAGGGCGAACATGGCCGATGTCAGCACCATGTAGCCGGTGCTCGGCGCGAGTATGACCTCCATGACGCGCACCAGCGTCAGTTCGACGGTCAGGATGGCAACGGAGATGAAGGCGACTCCCAGTCGCAGGCGCGGGGAGTCGCCGCTGCCGCTGGCGGCGGCAGTTTCTGTCATCGGTTCGATCCGTTCATGGGCGGGGCTGCGCGCAAGGCGCCGGTGCGCGTTTCACGGCCGAAGTGAGGCGCGGTCCCGCCGGGGCAGGGCGTTGCGAGAAGGTCTGCGAGCAAGCTCTGATTAAGAGTATCGTGGCGGCACACACACCGTGCGCCGGCTGCGAGGATCCTGGCCCTTCGTCACCGGCCGTCGTCGTGTCTGCGCGTTGTATCGTGGGCACGGGCTGCCCGTGCGGCTCCGGCCGAAGCGCCGACTCAACCGCGCGGGCCTGCTGTTCTCATGTCCGGCAGGCGCCGGCGGCGGCGCCGCTTGCCGGGCCATCTTAGTCTACCCCGAAACCCACAGCAGTTTAAGGGTCTGGCGAAAGACCCGACGGCCTCGCCGGCAAAGCCGCCCGAATCGGGTCCGCCCCTGTGATACCATACCATGCTCGGTGCGCGCCCCGCGCACGCCGGGACGCCCGAGTCCTTCCGGCCGACGCGGTCCCGCGCAGAGGATCCGCATAGCGCTCGCTGCCGCGTTCTCTGCACGCGGACGAGATCCAGGACGGGCCATACCCGCGCTTGACGGGCAAGCAGCGCGTCGTCACTGTTCACGTGCCGGAACCATTGAGCGACTCTCGCGTATCCGTGGTCATCGCCAACTTCAACGGCGGTGAGGACGTGCTGCGCACGATAGCGGCCTGCAAGGCTTCGCGCTGCGGGCTCGCGGAGATCATCGTCGTCGACGACGGGTCCACTGACGGGAGCCTCGAGGGCATCCGTCAGCGCCACCCCGATGTTCGTATCGTGGCGCTGCCCGCGAATACCGCGCGGCTAAACGTGGTGCGCAATGCCGGACTGCAGGCCGCTGTGGGTGATTATGCCCTGCTGCTGGACAACGACATCACGGTCGCACCGGATACCCTGCCGAGATTGCTCGAGGTTATCCGGGAGGATGACCGCAACGCCACTGCATCGCCGCGACTTCACTACAGTGATCGCTCCGCCAAGATCTACTGGGACGGAGGTTTGATACACTATCTCGGCGTGTCGATCTGCCACAATCGTGATCTTGAGATGGCGCCGCCGCCCCGTGCGCCGGAGAGAAATCTGGGTTGCGGCAACGTGCTGATCGACCTCGAGAAGCTGAAACTGATCGGTTTTTTCGATGAAGCCTATCGCATGGGCTGGGGCGACGACGGCGAGATCTATTATCGCTTCATCAGGGCCGGCTACGAGTGCCTGCACGTCAGCGACGTGAGCGCCTACCATATCGCGAAACCGCGCACGACGGAACGACTCGCCGCACAGCTCTACAACAGGTGGCTCTTCATCACTAAGAACTATGATGTCGGCACGTTGCTTCGAATCATTCCCGCCCTCATGCTTTTCGAAGCCGTGCAGTTCCTTTTCTGTCTTACGCGAGCGGCCGGTGGAGATTACTTCCGCGCGTTGCGGGATTTCATCGGCGACTTCACAGCAATCGTCGGCGACCGGGAGCGTATACGGCGCACCGCTGTGCGCCGGGATACGGACGTCCTGATCGCCGGACCGATTTTCGTGTCTTCCGGCAAGACCAGTGTTACCGAGCGCGGGCTGCTCGCGGCGCTGGATCGGCTTTTCCGCCTCTACTGGCGGCTCGTGGCTCCGGGCTCGAGATAGAGTGCAACCACACGCGCCTTGTGCCGCCTTCAAGGGGATGGCGATCCGCTGCGCCATAAAGCGCCGCGCGCCGGCGCGACGATACGACGAGGCCGAGTCGACAAGCGCCGGGTCACGCCGCCGCCCGTGAAACCCACCCGAGCTTCGGCGCTGCGGGCGGTGAAGGTCGTCGCCACGGCGCTGCTTCTCGCGTACGCCGTGAGCGCTTCCGATCTGGGCGATATCGTTTCGCTCGTATCCGAAGTTCGGGTCCCGGGGCTTCTGGCGTTGGTGCCGTTGCTGGCGCTCGACCGCGCGATCGCCGCGCTGCGATTGTGGCGGCTGTTTCTCGCGGTCGGCACCCCCGTCAAGCTCCGCCGCATCGTACTGAGCTCTTTCGTGGGCATCTACGTCGGCTACTTCATACCCTCCAGCGTGAGCGTGGACGGCATTACCGCCTACCTCCTGGGTCGTGACGCAGGCGGCCTCGCGAATCCGGTTGCGGTGATACTGGTCGACCGGGCGATCAGCATTGCCGCGACCATCACAGTCGGGCTGCTCTTTGCGTCCATCTGGTACATCGGCTGGTTTTCCACGCCGGACGTCTCGTGGGTGGTCGCGGCGCTGGCGGCGGTCGTCGTCTCGTGCCTGGTGGGGTATTTCCTCCTCGGGCGCCTGGCGATCTGGTCGGGCGCGCGGGAGGGTCTCATCGGCAAGGCCGGACGGGCGCTGCAGAGCCTTCTGCAGGCACTGGTGATTTTCGTCAAGAAACCGGTGTCCCTGGCGACCAACGTGCTGCTGGCGTATTCGCTGCTGGCGGTTAGAATCGCGCAGGTCGTTGTTTTGGCGTGGGCGCTCAACATCGAGGTGCCATGGCATTTCCTGGCGTTGTCGCAGTGCGCGGTCGCCGTCCTGCTGGTGATTCCTATCTCCGTCGGCGGCCTCGGACTGCGGGAAGCCACGTTCGTAAGTCTGTTCGCCCTGGGCGGACACGCGCAGAGCGACGGTCTGGTCCTGTCGCTGGCGCTGCTGGCCATGGACCTCATCCTCGTGGCCGTCGGCGGCGTGATCTACTCGACGCACAAGGGAGCTTTTTTCCTCGCACGCAACGAGGTCGAGCAGGGCGCAGTGAAACGGTAGACACTGGCGGGACTCAAGCGTCTCGATGTCGAACGGTCCGAATCATCGTCGAAAATCAGTCGGCCGATGCAGATAAATCCGGCAATCCGTAAGACGAGCGTCAACGCGGCGCTGCGGCTGCTGCACCGGAGCGGCGTCAGTGCGCTCTTCGGCCGGCTCGTGCCGTCTCGCGGCGCGATCCTCATGCTCCACCGCGTCACCGACGGGTCCGGGGCCGACGGCGAATTTCGACCCAACGCCGAGATTTCCATCGACAAGGCTTTTCTGGAGGCCGTCATCGAGCACCTGCTGGCGGACGACTGGAGCGTGGTCGGTCTCGACGAAGCCCTGACGCGGCTGCGTGGGGATCGCGGGCGGAAGAAATTTGCCGTCTTCACTTTCGACGACGGCTACCTCGACAATCTCGAGCACGCGCTACCGGTGTTTCGGCGCCATGCTCTTCCGTTCACGGTATACGCCACCACCGGGTTCACGACCCGGGAGTACCTGCCTTGGTGGTATGCGGCGGAAGAGGCCCTTGCATCCGTGGACGAGTTCGATCTGGAGGTGCCGGGTCTGCGCGGGCCCCGACGATGCGCTACGCTCGAGCAGAAGTACGATCTGTTTGCGCGTCTTCGCGCCGTCATGATGCGATTGCCGCCTCCGGCGCTCAGCCGCATCGGCGCCGAGCTGCTCGCCGTGGCCGGTCGGGATCCGCGAAACTTCGCCGACTCGCTTCTGCTGTCGCCGGATCAGTTGTCGGAGCTTGCCGCCTGCCCCGGCGTCGAGATCGGAGCCCACTCGCATTCCCACGCGGTGCTGGGGACGCTGAACGCGACGCAGCTCGACCACGAAATCGCTCACAGCTGCCGTCTGCTCGAGTCCTGGCTGGGCAGAAGGACCCGCCACTTCTGCTACCCCTTCGGCGGCAAACGGGAGTGCGGTCCGCGGGAGGCGGCGCGTGTCGGCGCGCAGGGTCTGGTCACGGCCACGACCACGGTGAAAGCGGTGCTTGCGCGGCGGCATGCAGAAACCCCGTTCGCACTGCCGCGGGTGGCGATTAACGGCTCGCAGCAGCAAGTCGAGCTGTTGCAGACTCAGCTCTCCGGGCTCGTGCCGGCGCTCAATCGCAGCGTGCGGGCGCTGGGCGTCGGCTAGCCGCCGCCGGACGGCGTCTTGCAGGACGTCGCAGCGACGATGAGGCTGTGCCCCTGGGTGAAGAACAGCAACCGATCGAGATAGCTCATCGTCTTGACCAAGGGATAGATCGCGCAGTAGACCTTGAACTTCTTCTCGTGCTTGCTCAGGTCCTCGGCGGTGACGACGACTCCCTTGCGAGACTGGCCGCCGCCGCCCGCCATCTCCACGCCCAGGCTGATGAAGATATCGATCAGCTCAGTAAAAAAGCGGGAGTAGGTTCTGCTGTCGTCGATCTTGAATGCGGGGGTGAGCACACCGGTGAGGGCCTCGCGTGTGTAGCCGGGCCGCACATGGCCATGCTTTTCGTCGCTCAGACCCACCGCCAGTCGGATTGCGCGTATGACCGAAAGGGATTTGGCGTGGGGCACGTTGACGATGAGCCTGCCGCCCGGCTTCAAGATGCGATAGAGCTCGTCCGCGAAGTGCCTGTCGTCCTCGATGTGCTCGAGGAAGTCGATGATCACCACGGCGTCGAACTGATCGTCCCGGAAAGGCGTGGACCCGCCGTCGATCTGATATACGTCCTTCCCCACGAGCGCCCGGATGGACGCCACGGTCGCGGCTTCGAGGTCCGCACTGAACCAGGTTCCACCCGTTTCACGGAACAGGTAGCTGATGACGCCGTTATCGGCGCCGATGTCGAGCAGTGTCTTGCCTTTGGGATCCCCCAGCATCTGTGACAGCATGGCGAACTTCGCCTGCTTCAGAACCGACTTGTCGAACAGCTTTAGCAGTATCGACGTGTAGGCGTCTTCGTGTGCAGTCACCGTCGTTGCCATCGGGGTCGCCTTCGGGGGCGTCGGTCGCAGTCGTGCTCGCAGCCGTCGCGCGCGTGGTAAGCGGCACGGATAGTAGGCAGCTTCGCCGCGCCGATCAAGCGCGGCGAGCCCGTTAACGCGTTGCAGAGCCCGCACGAGACGGCGGCGTCGTGGCCGTCGCTCCGGCGCCCGGGAACCGGTTGGCCATCTGCTATAGTACGCGGCGTCGGCGGGGCGAACGAACGGGCGATCCGCCGCATACCCGGGGTTTCGCCGTGCCGTCGACGTCGTGCGAAGCCGGGTGCCGGTAAAGCGGACTCCAGCTCTGGGGGCCGACGCGTAGCGGTCCCGGCGTTCCCGCGGCGGCTTGACGCCCGGCGACCCATCGCCAGGAGCTGTCTGCGTAGTTCGAGATGTCGCGCGCATTCTTAAGCCGGTCTTTACGCGAGCACCGACTCGCCCTGGCCTTGTTCCCCCTGCTGGCGGCCGTATTCCTCTACGACGTGTTGTTTCTGGACAAGAGCCTGAGCGCTTTCGATATCGCTCTGCGCCAGTCGAGCTGGACCTCGGAGATCGGTTATCGGGCCGTTCACGATCTCATTCTGTCGGACTCGCCCTACGCCCATTATCCCGAGCGGCAGTTCAACTGGCGCCTGATGCGCGCCGGTCAGAACGCGGAATTCAGTCCCTACATATTCAGCGGCATGCCGGTGATGCCACAGGGCATCGGCGGTTTCGTCACCAGCCTGCCGCAGCTGTTCCTGTCCACGCCCGAAGCCATCGACTGGTCGACGTGGTTTCGGCTCACCCTCGCCGGTTTCTTCATGTACCTGCTGCTGGTCGGGTTGGGTCTGGAGCGTCTCGTGGCCGTGGTCGGCGGCATCGTGTGGACGTACAACCTGCATCAGATCGTGTGGTTGGAGTTTCCTCAGCACCTCGCGACCCAGTTGTGGATTCCGCTGCTGTTCCTCCTGAACTATCTGGTGCTGAAGCAGGAATTCCGGCGAGAGCACGTCGTTGGCCTTTTCCTGGTGAACCTGTTTTTCTACACCAGCGGCTATACGCAGATCGTGTTGTACACCTACATTGCCATCGGTCTGTTCAATACCGTCTATGTGCTGTTCGATGCGCACAGACGGTTTGCGGCAAGGGCGAAGCGGTGGCTGCTGGTCAATCTCCTCTACGTTGCCCTGGCTGTCGTCGTGCTGCCGGGCGTATTGGAAGAGGCCCGGGAAATCAGCGACGGTCTGCGCGGTGCGCAGAAATTCCGACTGCCGCAGACCCCTGTCGACCTCGGCATCGGTTCACTGATCGAGCTGGGGCGCAACCTGCTTCCCGGCATAGACGGGCTCAAGCGCTTCTACTCGGCAACGTATCTCGGCGGGGCCTACGGTGAGCGCTGGAGTGCAACCGTTTTCGGCAATGCGGTGGAAGGCAGCGCTTATTTCGGCGTGTTGTCGCTTTTCTTTGCGTTCTTCTCGCTCTCGGATCCGATTCGCCGCACCGAAGGCAGGCTCTACCTGGCCCTGGTGATTCCCCTGCTGTTCTTTCTCGGCCTCAGCGTGCGCGATGACCTGATCGTCTGGATCTTCGGCCTGATTCCGCTGGCGGGTCTGGGGTCCACGGCAAGGTCCGTTACGATCATAGTCTTCGTGCTCACGGTGCTGGCGGGTTTCGGGCTGAGCCGTTTCGCCGGGCTCTTGCGCGAGTCGAGGCTGCTGCTTCCCCTCGGTGCGATCCTGGTGTTCGCTGCGGTGCCTTTCGTGGTAAAGATCTTTCATCCGGCCCTCGCCTCGCGTCATTTCCTATACCCCCTCGCGCTGCTGGCTCTCCTCGCCGCGGCGACGTACATCGGCGTTCGCCTGTCGCGGCCCCGATTGGTCGTCTCCACAGTCGCCGTCGTCACGGCGGCGGATCTGGCTCTGGCCGGATTTGCCTTCAACACGCGCCTCGACAACGAGCTGGTGTTCCCCACGAACGAGACCATTCGCCACCTGTTGAGCGACGAGGACGTCTTTCGAGTCGCGGTTCTGGCGGAGAAACCGCTGTATCATCCCAACATGCTGAGTTACTACGGTCTGGCGACGATCGGCGGCTACTCAACCGTCGCCCCCAGACGCTACCTCGACTTCATCAGGCAAGCTTATGGACAAGTGCACGTCACGGTGAACGGCATATTGTTCCTGTTTTTCGGCGACCTCGACGTGTTGCGGCTGCTCAATGTGAAGTATGTGATCAGCGACCGTGAGCTACGCTCTGCGGCGGTGGAGCTCGACCACGAAGCGAACGGCCATTTCATCTACAGAATCGTATCGCCGCTGGCGAGGGCCTACTGCGCGAGCCATGCCCTGGTGGAAGCGAGCGATGAGGCGCTGCTGGAGAGATTCACCTCGCTCGCGTCGGACTTCGACCGGCCGGTGGCGACCGTCACGCCCACGGGCCTGGAGGGAGCACTGACCCGGAACTGCGCCATACGGGATCTTGACGTCTTCACCAATCGACTGAAGATGGTGGCGTCGGCCGACGAGCAGACCCTGATATTCGTGCCGTACGGCTTCTCAGAGCGCTGGCGCCTGGAGATCGACGGCCGGCCCTCCGAGCTGATGCGGGCGAATTACAACTTCATGGCTTTCAAATTGCCGCCCGGGGAGCATGCCGTCGAGGTTTACTACCGCAACGACACGCTGATCGCCGCGGCGGTGCTGCAGATCGCTCTGGCCGTCGCGGTGATACTGATTGTCACGCTCGGCGGATCGCACCGGCCGGCGCGTTATCTTTTCGTCATCCTGGCACTCGTCATCGCCGCCAGGAGCGCTTTCTCGATTCCGGGGGTTCGCAACGACAGCGTCCCCGAGCGCTTCGTGTGCCACGACTCGCCGTGGTCCCGTTGTCGACCGTGAGAGTCCGGTTTCCTCGCTGAGGCTTTACGCCCGCAGATGCGTGTACTGGTAGTTGCGCCTCACCCGTTCTATCAGGAGCGAGGCACGCCCATCGCGGTGGACCTTCTCCTGCGCGCCCTCAGCGAGAGGGATGCGCAGGTGGACCTGCTGACGTTTCACGAGGGCCAGGACCGCAGCTACCCGGGTCTGACGATCCACCGCTGCCGGCCCTGGCTGCGCATGACCGCCGTGCCGCCGGGTTTCTCCGGTAAGAAGCTCGCCTGCGACGCGGCGCTGTTCGTTCGCTTCGTGAGCCTGCTGCGGAGCGGTCGCTACGACGTGGTTCACGCCGTGGAAGAGGCGGGCATGATGGCGTCCGTCCTCTGCCCCTTGTTTTCCGTCCCCTACGTCTACGACATGGATTCACTCATCTCGCGCCAGATCGTCGACAAGTACCCGAAGTTGCGGCTCCTGCAGGGCGTCATGGCGGCCCTGGAATCTCTGCCCATGCGCCACGCGCGGGTCGTGGTGCCCATGTGCGACGCACTGGCATCGACGGCATCCCGCTACCGCAGGGACGGCATCGAGGTGCTCAGGGACGTGTCGCTGGCGATACCGGCCGATCCGGCGACCGAAGGCGGCGAGGCGCTGCGAGAGAGCCTTGGCGTGAGGGGACCGATCGTGATGTACGTCGGCAACCTCGAGCCGTATCAGGGCATAACTCTGCTTCTCGAGAGCGTCGCCAGGGCACTGTCGGGCGGCGATGACATGGATCTCGTCGTGATCGGCGGCAGTGAGGCGGACATCGAGCACTACCGAAGCATGGCGGCGGCGCTGCGTATCGCCGCGCGCGTTCACCTGCTTGGTCCGCGGCCGCTGTCCGGGCTCGGTTACTACCTGCGCCAGGCGGACGTGCTGGTGTCGCCGCGCACGCAGGGCGTGAACACGCCGATGAAGATCTATTCCTACATGGATTCGGGCGTGGCGATTCTCGCGACCCGGCTGGCCACCCACACGCAGGTGCTCGGCGACGAGACCGCCGCCTTGGCCGCGCCCGAGGCCGCGGCGTTCGCGGCGCAGTTGGTGAGGCTGCTGCGCGATGCCGAACTGAGAAAGCGCCTGGCGGCGGCTGCGAAGAGCCGCGTTCGCCGCGAACACAGCTACGAGAGCTTCCGTGAGACCGTGAACCGCATCTACGACGGTTTCGGGACCGGGGCGCCGTCGCCATGAGGCCCGTCGCCGTTGCCAACGCAGCCGCCGACAGGATCGATACCGGGCGCAGCTACGACGTCATCGTCGTCGGCGGCGGAATCAACGGCTGCGCGCTCTTGTGGGAGGCGGCGAGGCAAGGGTTTTCCGCGATTCTGCTCGAGCGCGGCGATTACTGTGCCGAGACATCGGCTAACACGCTCAAAGTCATTCACAGCGGTATCCGTTACCTGCAGACGCTGGCCCTGAAGCGGGTGTGGGAGTCCGTGGCCGAGCGTGACGCGCTCATGCGCTTGGCGCCCCACCTCGTGCGGCCCTTATCCTGCCTCACGCCGACGAGCGGAATGATGTTGCGCAGCCGCTGGGCGGCGGGCCTCGCCTGGCTCGCGTTCGATGCCATTCGCGCCGCCCAAGGTTCCGGGGCGGCGTCGATAGGGCGTAACCGCGTTCTCAGCAAGGCCGAGTGCCTGCGGCTGGTGCCCTGGCTGGCGGACGAGCAGGGTCTGAGCGGCGCCGCGCTGTGGCATGACGCGCAGGTGGTCAATGCCGAACGGCTTGGCCTCGCGTTCGTGCTCTCGGCGCAAGCGCTCGGCGCCGACGCCTGCAACTACGCCGAGGTCGAGGACCTGATCGTTCGCGAGGGCAGGGTCTGTGGGGTGCGCGTGCGCGACGTCCTTACCGGGGGTGGGGCGAGTGTGACGGGACGGACGGTCGTCGTCGCCGCGGGGGCATCCTTGCCGGGGCTGCTGTCGACCTGGCACGGGGACGCGGTTGCCGCGCCGCGTTTCGTGCGCGCGGCCAACATCGTCACCACGCGGCGGCTGTCGGATGTCGCTGTCGGGCGGGCGTCGCGTGCCGGCGCAGGCGAGCAGCGTCTGCTGTTCGCGGCGCCCTGGGCCGGCAGAACCCTGATCGGCACCTGGTACTTTCCCGGGGACTGCAACTCTCACCCGGGAGGCCAGCCGTGCTTGACGCACGCGGAGCTGTCCGTGTGTCTGCGCGACGTCGAAGCAACCTTTCCCGGCGGCCCCCTGGGCGAGGAGGAGATCGCCCTGGTGCACACGGGGCTGCTGCCGGCGCAGGGCATGCGGGGCGCGGCGGCCTCCCATCGGCTGAGCGAGAAGGAGAAGATCTTCGAAGTTCGCCGAGCCGGCCGGGAAACGGGCCTCATTGCCGTCGTGGGAGTGAAGTACACCACGGCGCGAAGCGTGGCGCGCAAGGCGCTGCGCTACGTTGGTGCTCGCCTCAGCGGTCAGCCCGGCGGGCGGGCGATGCCCGAGACGACGCTCTACGGGGGCGACATCGGCTCGCTCGACGCCTTCGTGCAGGCGAAGGCGCAGGAGTACGAGGAGATTGCCGGCACGCGCACCGTCGCGCGGCTGGCAGGTCTTTATGGGAGCAAGCTGGACGCGATCATGCGGCTCGCGGCGCGGGACGCGCGCATGGCCGAAACCATCCCGGGGGTCGCGGGGTCGATCAAGGCCGAGCTTCGCTACGTTCTCGAAAACGAGTCAGCCTGGACGCTGTGCGACGCTCTCGTGCGTCGCACCGGCATCGGCGGCCGGGCACGGCCGACGGCGCAGACCATTGCCTACTTCGCCGACACGATGGCGGCCCACTTCGGCTGGAACGACGCCGTGCGGCAGGCGAATATCGATGCCGTCGATCGCTACTACGAGAGGATCGTATAGAATCCGACCACGCGCCGATAGCCGCGCTCCCACGAAAGAGAAGCGATTGTGACGCAACCCGATCGACCCAGTCCGCTGGAGTACGAGACGCAGGGGGGCCAGACGCGGCTGCAGGGTGCGCTGAGTGACCAGGACACCTCGGCGCTGCGCAAGTACCAGGATATCAACGTTGGCTCACACCGCTTGCTCGCGCTTCTGAAATACGAGCTCTTCGTGACCTTTCTCGCACCCCTGCCCGGAGCGCTGGGATTGCTTCTGCGAAAGACACTGGCGCCCCTCTTTCTCGGCTCTGTCGGTCGCGGGGTGATCATCGGGCGCGGAGTCACTTTTCGCCACCTGCATAAGATTCACCTCGGCGACGGCGCCGTGATCGACGACTTTGCCGTTCTCGACGCCAAGGGCGCCGACAACGGCGGAATCTTCGTCGGTCGCAATGTGTTGATCGGGCGTGGCACGGTGCTGAGCTGCAAGGACGGCGACATCCGTATCGGCGATGGATCGAACCTGGCGATGAGCTGCTTCGTCCAGTCCGGGCGAACCGTGACGATCGGTGAGAAGGTGCTGTTCGCGGCATATTGCTACGTTATCGGGGGCGGCACCCACAGGAGCGAGCGCACCGACATTCCCGTGATGGATCAGGGGCAGACGATTCGTGGCATCCACATCGGCGATCACGCCTGGTTGGGCGCAGGCGTCAAGGTCATGGATGGCGTTCAGATCGGGCGCGACGCCATCATCGGCGCCGGCGCCGTCGTCGTCGACGACGTTCCGCCCTATCACGTGGCGGTGGGCGTGCCCGCGCGTGACGTCAGGGACCGCCGCGACGCGGCTGCTCGCGAATAGGCCGCTCGCCCCGCAGGCCCGTCCGACGAAGGCGGCTTTCAATCGCGCTTGCGGTAGATCATGACGTAATCGCGCCGTACGTTGGAGAATTCCCGCGTGGGCTCGAGGTGCAGGTAGCCTTTGATGAGCTCTCGCCGCCCCGCCGATCCTGCCTTGACGTCAAAGGCCAGATAAGCATTGCTGTGCCACGCGTCATAGATGACGTGGATCAGCCTCTTTGTGCGTTCATACCCGCGAACAGTACGATCACGGCGCCGACGATTTCTCTTTTGTAACCGCTGTCGGTGAGGCCGGGGACCAGCGCGATCAGCGCCGGGTAGGCAGGGGCGTCGATGAGGGCGGCGCGAAAGACCGTTGTGAGCTCAGGGACAAGGCGCGGTGGGGTCGCGCTCAGTTCTCCGGAAGGCGGCGGGCGCCGTGAGCCGGCGCCAGCCCGGGGACTGTGCCCGGATCGCCGCGTCGGCGCCGAAGCGCTGCCGTTTGCCGCGGGGTCGACCGCCGCCCGCGCCGCCTCGCGCGAGCACGGGCCCGGCGGCGCCTCAAAACCGGAACTTCAGGCTCGTCACCAGAGCGGTGTCGTCGCCGCCGCCGGCCTCGTGATAGGCATTTTGGCGATGCAGCAGGTGAGCGCCTAGGCTCGTGCCCCTCTTACGGTACTGGTAGTAAATTTCGTAGACGTGCTCCGTACCCTTGGGCTCGAGCTCGATGTGTTTCCTGTTTCTGTAGATGTTGCCTTCCATGTCGAGTGCATAGGGGACGTCCAGATCCGCGCTGCCGCTGGTGACGCGCAGAGGCTGAGAGAATGCGATTCCGAACTGATCGCCCCGGTCGAAGACGTCGTTCGAGACTACCCCCAGGCCGAAGGCATTGCTGCCCAGGTCGGTAAAATTCTGCAGCAGAGTTTCGGATCGGTCTTCCACGTACGTGTAGCCCTGAGTGTAGTTTCCCAGCAGGTAGGTCCCGGGCACGAGCTGCAGTGCACCGGACAATCCCAGTGACCAGGTGCTCGCGCCGTCTACGCTCAGTGCACCGTCGGAGGATCCGCCGAAAAGGCTGCCGTCTTCCTCCAAGTAACCGAATTGAGCACTCAGCGAGAAGGTCTCGCGCTCGTAGGTCCCCTCGAACAACACGCTGTCGCTGCGCAGACCGAAGCGCTCGTTGTCGTCGACCTGCGCCATGCCGAACTTGAGCTCGACATCGGGTCTCATACGGTAGCCGACCTGCGAGCCGAACCCAGAGTCGCCGAAGCCGAAGAACGGCGCCGAGAAGGTGTCGTCGGAGAGAAACGATATGCCACCGAAGGCGGTTTGCGCGGCGGCCGCGGCACCAAAGCTGTCCCTCGGCAGCGAGTTGAGGCCGACGCTGTAGCGGGAACCGTCGGCGTTGAAGCCGACGAAGGACATGCTCACCCTCTCTACGGGCGCCTCGAATGGATCGAGCGCCGCCGGCATCGCCTGCGGATTCTCCTCGATATGACGGGATACGACGCCATAAAGCTGCGCTTGTCCATTGTCGATCAACGTGTCGACGATCACTTCGTCTTCGAGTGCGTCCAGCACGGACTTCACATGGGCAGAGTCGTCGCGGAACGTGACCCACTGCGCCAGATCCACGTGGTAGCCCCGGCCGTAGCCGTCGATCACGAGGGTGTGCGCCAGGTCGTCCTTGTTTCGCTGCATGAGCGCGTAGCCGATGGCGCCGCCGATGCCCAGCGCCGCCGCCGCCACCGCGGGGCCGCTGCCGCCGCCGGAGCTCGAGGAGCCGCCGCCGACACCGATGTCTCCCTGGGGGCTTAGGGCACGCTCGACGTTGACTCGGCCGTGACCGTAGACCGAGTCGACGCCGGCGGCGCCGAGATCGTCTGCGGTCTGGAACAGCAGCTGCACGATCTGCTCGGCGGTGAGCTGCGGCGCCGCCGCCTTGAGCCTGGCGGCGGCGGCCGAGATGTGGGCCGTTGCGAACGAAGACCCGAACACGGCGCTGAACTGATTGACGCCGGGGGCCGACAGCGCGAATTGAGCGAGGGTTCCCGCCCGGTTGGAATTGACGAGAATGCCGCCCGCCCCGTCCAGTCCGATGGCGACGATGCCGCGGCCGCCCAGCTGGGGTACCGCCAGGGCGTCACCCTGGGGCGAGGGCCCGGCGGCGTTGAGCGCAGGCACGACGATGATCTTGCCGGCGGCAGCGGCGGCGGCGAGAACCTGCCGCGAGGCCTGGGCACCCTCGGATTTGTTGATCACGAAGACGCTCGGGTTGGCCGCCGCGAAGTTGATGCCGGCATCGACGACGCCGCGGCTGCTCTCGAAGTTCGGACCGGTTACCTTGACCGGCATGATCAGGGCGCCCGGAGCCTGCTGGTTGATGACCAGGGCGACGGTCGTGCCGTGCCCGTTGCGGCTGTCGTCGCGGGTGTCGCCGTTGCCGTTGTAGAAATTGAAGCCGGGGACGAGGACGTTCTGCAACGGTGGGAAGATGGCGACCCCGCTATCGATGAGGGCGATGGTCGACTGCGCCCGCACGGTGCCCGTTGCCAGGCCGATGCACGTCGCGACGATGCACAGTTGTGCCAGGCGTCCCGCACACCGGATGCCCGGCGCGGGACCACCACGGTCGTTCCGCGGGCGGGATCGAGTTGTGACTTTCATGGGACAAGAATCTCCACTCGACCGCCGTCGGCAAAGCCATCTGGGGCCCCGACGCGCGGATAGGAATACGTTCTTCCACCGATGAAGAAAGAATAGTCGATCGGGCAGCGGTTTCAATGGTCCCGGAGTTTCGAGTACGATGCCTCCGGCCCGCTTTGCAGATCCAGCCTGCGTCGCCGGGCTGCCGCTGGCTATGAAGCCGACCTGTCCTGATGTGATGGCCTCCAACAACGACCTTTGCGTTGGCGTGACCGGCGCCACCGGCTTCCTCGGCGGCGCCCTCACGGAGTCGCTGCTGGGGAGCGGCCGGCGGGTTCGCCTCCTCGTTCGCGATGCGTCCCGGGCGGCCCGTTTCGAAGACCGGGTCGAGGGCATCGTGACCGGTGAGATCACCGACCGCCACGCGGTGCGGGAGCTCGTGCAGGGCTGTTCCACCGTGTTTCATCTGGTGTCGAATTTCCGCTCGGCCTCCGGCCCCCCGGAGAGCTATCGCAGGGTCAACGTCGGCGGTACCGAGTGCGTGGTGGACGAGTCGATCACCGCCAAGGTGCATCGCCTGGTTCACTGCTCGACCATCGGGGTGCATGGCGATGTGATGGAGATTCCGTGCACCGAGGAATCGCCCTTCAATCCCGGTGATCTGTATCAGGAGACGAAGCTCGAGGCCGAGCAGTATTGTCGCCGCAAGGCCGGCGACAGCGAGACCGAGATCGTCATCGTGAGGCCGTGTTCGCTCTACGGGCCCGGTGACCTGCGCATGCTGAAGATGTTCAAACTGTTGGCAAAGAGGCGTTTCTTCCTGCTCGGCGACGGCTCGGCCTTCTTCCATGCCGTGTACATCGACGACGTGGTCAGAGGCTTGCGCCTGGCCGCCGACACGCCGGGCATCGGCGGCGAGACATTCATCATCGGCGGCGAGACTTATCTGCCTCTGCGCGATTACGTCGCCGCGGCGGCACGCGCCCTGGGAGTCGAGGCCCCGCTGATTCGTTTGCCCTACGCGCCGTTCTGGCATCTGGCACGCCTCGTCGAGGCGCTGTGCGTGCCCTTCGGCATCGAGCCGCCGCTGCACAAGAGACGTGTTCGCTTCTTCCGCAACAACCGGGCCTTCAATATCGAGAAGGCCAAGCGTGTCCTGGGTTATCGACCCCAGGTCACCCTTGAGGAAGGCATGGGGCGCACCGTCGCCTGGTACAGAGAGCATGGCTATCTGTAGCAAGGCGATGTCCGCCGTTCCCCCCAACCCCCCGGGCGTTGCGACATGCAGGCCGGGACTTGGGGACATCTATCGTGAATTAGGAGGTATTTCAATGACGAGGGGTTATCGCTACCGACAAAAGCGCACGACGAGCATGATTGACGCAGCCGCTCCGCTCGATCGCTCGCGGCTACTGCGCTGGGCGGGCCTGTGGGTGCTCAGTCTGTGTCTGCTGCCCGTGGCCTGTGCCGAAACGGATACCGCCAGCGACCCTGCAGAGGTGATCGTTCTGAATCCGGCCGACGCCGAGCGGAAAGGCAGCATTGTCTACAAGTGGGACCTGTGGGTCGTCTGGTGCGGGCACAATATCTGCGACGGAAGCTACACCTGGCGTTTTCCCGAGAAAGGGCGGTATACGTTCGTCTGGCCCGTGGGTCACAAGTGCGCGGGCTCCGCGCCCTACGCGTTGCTCATCAACGGCAAGGAAGTCAACAGGGGGAGAATACCGCAGCTCGGCTCCTGCGAGGGCTGCACCCCGCGCAACATCCGCGAGAACCCGGACGGTCGGTACGGGCACAAGAAGGAGATCGTTCTCGGGCGCTACAAGATGAACAAGGGCGACAGGGTCGAGCTGCGGGCTCGCAACTCCTTCGTCTGCGGCATCGAGAATCCAGGCGCTTACGCCGCCTTCAACGAGCTCCTCGCCCGGCCCTGATCCAGGGCGAACCGGGCCGTCCGCGCCTCAACCCTCCGGCGTGCGCAGCCAGCGGCTCGCGCGCTGGTCGATCACGAGATCCGGCTCGTGCTGCAGCACGAGCTCCTTCATGTACTCGAAGTTCGACGGGCTGTGGGGCACGTAGTGAATGTAGCCGAAACTCTCCGAGAGATAGGGCATCAGGGCCAGTGAGTAGGAGTCGCGGAACATGAGCACCCGGTGGCCCGCTCTTGGGCAGGTCGTGGTGAATGCTCGCCGGTGCTTCGTCTCGACGTCCGGAATCTGCGGGAACTCCGGGTAGGCGGCGCATTCGTGGACCGGGGCGGCGGGCTCCACGAGCGTCTCCCCGAGTATCGCCTGCATCTCGAGCGCCTGGGCCAGGTCCCCGCCCGGGGCGCGGCGGGTCACGAAGTCCTCGCTCGCGAGCTCCAGCGTGCGCGATTGCGGCAGGCGCGGCAGCAAGTGCTCCATGATCGCCGTGTAGGCCACGTAGGCGCCAAGTTCGTTCCAGTGGGTGTCCGTCTTGTGGTAGACACGCCGCTGCCGACGCGCACGCTCCAGCGCCGGGCGCAGATCCAGGATCGGCACGTCGGTGCGCTCGCGCAGGTGGTCGACAAGCTGATCGAGGCGCGAGCGCCTCGATATCATCTTGACCGAGCCCGGCAGGTGCTCGGGGTACACCAGATGCTTGTTGGGAGCGGCGACGAACAGGTAGTGAATGCCGCGTTGCCGCAGCCACTCGTTCTTGGCCGACAGCACGTTCGCCCAGTGCTCGAGCTCCCGCGGTGCGAGGGGCCAGCCGTTGCGCATGTCACGGATGTGGGGGTTGCCGGTCTGGTAAAGCCATCCGTCGCTGCCGACCAGCACGATCGAGGAGGTGGAGACACCGAACCAGATTATGCGTATGCGGTTGAACCAGTGGATCAGCTCCCGCCGAAAGCCAAAGTGGTCACTGGCATAGGCGTCGATCTGCGCAGGAAGCGCGAGAAGTTTCTCCAATCTCCAGGAGAACTCCGGCGGCGGCGCGAGCTCGCGCCGCTCCGTGGCTGAGATGCTTTGACTCGGTTGTGTGAGCAGCATGAGGCCGGGCACGACCAGTGCGGCCAGAAACAGCGCGATGCTAGTGAATTTGCCGACGGAGCCGGTCATCAGAAGCGAAAATAGATGAACGGATTATGGGTGCCCGCAGCGAGATGCATTGCCACCAGCAGCAGCACGGCGCCGACGAACATGACCGTCGCGGCGGGTACCGCCGCCCGCAAGGCCCCCCCAGAGACAGCCCCGGGAGTGAGAGTTTGCCGCCTCCCGGCCAGCCATCGCCGCAGCCACGGCACCACCGGCGTCGAGGCGACGAGGGCGACTACCAGCAGCACGGCGATCTCGCGATTGAGGTAAAGCGCCGGGTAGTAGTCGACTCCCGTGCCCTTGCCGGCGCCGAACATGGCCTTGAGAAAGTATCGGGCATAAGCAAAATCGTCTGCTCGGAACACGACCCAGGCGAACATCACCACCAGCAGGGTATAGGCGTGCCTCACTGGCGCCCACAGCCTGACAAGCAGCGCGCCCAGGAACCGTCTCTCGAGCACGAGAAACGTTCCGTGAATGAGCCCCCACGCGACGAAGGTCCAGCTCGCGCCGTGCCACAGCCCGCACAGCAAGAACACGATGAGCAGATTGACGTAGGTCCGCGAAGGGCCGCGTCGGTTCCCCCCCAGGGGTATGTAGAGGTAGTCGCGGAACCAGCGCGAGAGGGAGATGTGCCAGCGCCGCCAGAATTCGCGGATCGACTGGGAGATGTAAGGGTAGTCGAAGTTGATGAGAAAGCGGAAGCCGAAAAGGCGGCCGAGGCCGATGGCCATGTCCGAATAGCCTGAGAAGTCGAAGTAGATCTGAAACGTGTAGCAGGTTGCACCCAGCCACGACAGCCCGAGGGTGAGCTGGTCGGCCGGAATCGCGAATACCTCGTCCGCGACCTCGCCGAGCGGATTGGCGATCAGCATCTTCTTGCCGAGGCCGACGGTGAAAAGAATCACCCCGGAGTAGAATCCCTCGAGCGTGACGCGGCGTGAGCCGAGCTGGCGGTCGATGTCGTGATAGCGCACGATGGGGCCGGCGATCAGCTGGGGGAACAGGGAGATGTAAAGCGCGCTGTTGACCGGGTTGCGCTGCACGATGGCCTGCTCGCGATACACGTCGATGACGTAGGACATGGCCTGGAAGGTGAAGAAAGAGATGCCGATGGGCAGGTGCACTGGAGCGAGCTCGATTGTCGAAAGACCCGCGGCGACGAGCAGCGGGTTGACGTTGTCGACGATGAAGTTGGCGTACTTGAACGCTCCGAGCAGAGCAAGATTCAGGGCGACGGCTATGCCGACGGCGGCCTTGCCGGCGTGCCGGCCCCTGAACGCGGCGATGACGATGCCGGCGCAGTAATTCATGAAAATGGACGCGAGCATCACGAGCACGAACGCGCCCTCACCCCAGGCGTAGAACAGCAGGCTCGCCACCAGGAGCAGGAGGTTCTTTAGGGCCTTGGGCGTCAACAGATAAGCCAGAAGAACGCCCGGCAAGAACAGATAGAGAAAGACCGGCGTGCTGAAGACCATGGAGACGTGATCGGTGGAACCGTTCCCGATGATACTCTATCCGCATGCACGGGGGCCGGCGGCCGGGAGAGAGCACGGCACCGGCAGGCGCTGCGGCCCCGCGCCCGGGCCGTTGCAGCGGGGTCGGGGGAACTCGGCGCCGGCCGGCGCAAGGCCGCAGAGCTCGGGAGGGTGAGGCGCTGGATATATCGGTCGTCGTGCCGGTTTTCAACGAGGGCAGGGACAGCCTGTACAGCGTCGCGGCACTGCTGCACGTACCGGACCTGCGCGAAGTCATCGTCGTGGACGCCAGCACCGCGACCGATTCACGTGCGCGCGTGGATGCGCTCCTTGCACGAAACACGGGACACCGTCGGCCCCGGCTGCAGGTGCTGCGCGGCGTTGCGCGCGGCAGAGCGGAGCAGATGAATGCAGGCGCGCAGCAAGCCCGTGGCGACGTGCTCCTGTTCTTGCATGCGGATACGCGTCTGCCGCCGGGGGCGGCGCAGGCGATTCGCCGGGCGCTGACGAAGGGTTCTCGATGGGGACGTTTCGACGTGCGACTGGACGACCCGAGGCCGGCCTTGCGCATCGTCGAGGCGGCCATGAATGCGCGCTCGGCGTTCAGCGGGATCGCCACGGGCGATCAGGCGATTTTCGTCGAGCGCAGGCTGTTCCGGCGCTTGGGCGGCTACGCGAACATACCGCTGATGGAGGACATCGAGCTGTCGCGGCGGCTGAAGCGCTACGGGCGGCCGGCGCGGATTCGCAGCCGGGTGCAGACCTCGGCGCGGCGATGGCAGCAAGGCGGCATCGTGCGCACCATCGTGCAGATGTGGGGCCTGCGGCTCATGTACTGGCTCGGTGTCGCGCCCAAGCGGCTGGCTTCGTGGTACGGTAACCCCCGATGAAATCACCGGTCCTGTATCTTTTCGCGAAGCAGCCGCGGCCGGGCACGGTCAAGACCCGGCTGCGCCCGCAGTGCTCCGCGCGTCGCGCGGCCGGCATCGCGGCGCATCTCGTTGCCGCCACCGCCGAACGGGCCGCGGGTGCCTGGGGCGGAGAGGTCGTCCTGTGCTGCTGGCCCGACGCGCAGCACCCGTTGTTCGAAAGCCTCGCCGCACGGCTCGGGCTGCGCTTGTGCGGCCAGGTCGAAGGCGATCTCGGGGCGAAGATGCACGCGGCGCTTGCGGGCGGCGTCCGCGAGCACGGCGCCGCAGCGGTCATGGGCTGCGACGTGCCGCAAGTCTCGACCGACAGCCTCGGTCTCGCCTACGACGAGCTTGCCCGCGGCCGCAACGTCCTCGGCCTCACGCTCGACGGCGGATTCTATTTCCTCGGCGCCTGCACGACCTCGCCGGGCATGTTCGCGGGCGTCGACTGGGAAGGGGGAGAGGTGGCCGCGCGTACCGTGTCGGCGGCGCGGGAGAGCGGTATAGAATTCGGCGTCATGCTGCCCACGCTGCAGGACATCGACACCTGGGACGACCTGCAGCGGGTGGCCGTCCTCGAGCCGTCGCTGCGGGTGCTCTGTCAGTGAGCGAGGCCATAGTGACGGACGACGGCGCGGGGGCCGCGGCGCCGCCTCCCCGGGTTGGTCGGCGCAGGGTCCGCGGCGGCGAGCGGCAGCGGCCGCGTCCATGACGACGACGCAGGCCCCCGGGCGGCGAACGTTTCCCGGCGCCGAGCGGCCGCTCTCCGTGTCCGCCCCCACCTTCGCGGCGGGTTTCCTGGCGCCGAGATTCTGGCCGAGCTGGTTGCTGCTGGGATTTCTGCGGCTGTGCGCGCTCGCCCCGCGGAGCGTCTCGCTGGCCATCGGTGCGGCGCTCGGGCGGGCGTTTTATACCGTCAACGAGAAGCGCCGGCACATCGCGTCGATCAACGTGTCGCTGTGCTTGCCGCAGTTGTCGGAGCGGGAGCGCGAGGACATGGTCCGGCGCCACTTCCGCGCCTACGGCCAGAGCGTGGTGGACCTCGGGCTGATCTACTGGGCGTCGGAGCGGAAGCTGGCCCGCCTGACCAGAATAAGGGGGCTCGCGGCGTATCGGCAGCTGCTCGACAGCGGTCGCAGCGTGCTGCTGATCACGCCGCATGCGGTGGGCATGGATCTGGGCGGCGTCATGTTGTCGCGGCTGCATCCGACGGTGAGCATGATGAAGTCACTCGACAACGGTTTGCTCAACTGGATGATCTGGCGTGGCCGCACACGTTTCGGCAGCACCGTCGTCATGCGCCGGCAGGGTCTGCGGCCACTCATCAAGGGTATGCGGCGCCAGATGGCATGCTACTACGTCCCCGACGAGGACTTCGGCGCGGAACATTCCGTGTTCGTGCCGTTTTTCGGTGTACCGACGGCAACGATCACGACCGTCGGAAGGATGGCCGCGGCGACGAACGCCGTGGTGGTGCCCTGCATGACACGCCTGCTCGAGGGCTGCGCCGGTTACGAGATCATGCTGAGGGCTCCGATGCGGGACTATCCGAGCGGTGACCGCATCGGCGACGCCGCCCGCATGAATGAAGAGCTCGAGGCGTGTGTTCGCGAAGCCCCCGAGCAATACCTGTGGACGCTGAAATGGTTTCGCTCTCGCCCCAACGATGAGCCGCCGCCGTACTAGGCCTGTCGGTGTGTACCATCCGGGGTACTGGCCGACCTGGCTGGGCCTGGGACCCTGGCGGCTCGCCAGCGCTTTGCCGCTGCCGCTGGTATGGGCGCTGGGCAGCGCGCTCGGTGAGTTCGCTTTGCACGCCGCGGGCGGGCGTCGCCGCGTCGCCGAGCGCAATCTCGAGCGCTGTTTTCCGGATTACGGCGCGGCGACGCGGCGGGCGTTGCTGCGGCGTCATTTTCACGCGGCGGGACAGAGCATTCTCGACCTGGGCGTTGCGGTATGGGCGTCGAGCGACAGATTGCAGCGCGTCGTGCGTCTCACGGGCTATGAGCACGTGCGGCGCGCGCGTGAGGCCGGCCGGGCCGTCATGTTGCTGGCGCCGCACTTCGTCACTCTGCCGCTGGGCGCACTTTATCTGACGCTGCAGCAGCCACTGGTCGCCATGTACAAGCGTCCCCGGCACGAGCTGATCCATCGCGGCTACCGGCGCGTGTGCACCGGCGGCGGCAGCGGCAGCCGGCTGCTGGACCTCATCGTGCGCAAGCGCCCGGACGCGCATCCTTTCACGCTGGTGGAGCATCGCCAGGGCCTGCGTCCGATTCTCACCGCTCAGCGCGCCGGTGCACCGTTCTACTACCTGCCCGACCAGGACCTCGGCCGCCGCCAGGCGGTGTTCGCCCCGTTCTTCGGTATCCCGGCATCGACGGTCAGCGCCGTCGGTCGTTTCGCCGAGATCGCCGATGCGGCCGTGATGCTGTGTTGCACGCGTCAACTGCCGCGTGGCGGGGGCTACCAGATCGAGGTCGAACCGCCCTTGGACGACTTTCCGCAGGGAGATGCCGTTGCGGACGCGACGCGGGTCAACCTTGCCATAGAGGCTGCCGTACGGCGCATGCCGGAGCAGTATTTCTGGCTGCACCGGCGGTTCAAAACGCGGCCCGCGGGCGAGCCGGACTTCTATGCCTGAGCCCGGTTCGGGCCGGGTGGGTGATAAAATCGCGCCTCGCGCGCAGACGCAGCCGTAATCATTTTGGAGATCCTGCTCATCAAGCTGACCTCGCTGGGTGACGTGCTTCACGCGACGGGGCATGTGCGCACGGTTCGGGAAAACTTCCCTCAGGCCCGCATCACGCTGGTCACGGCGAGCACGTCGCGTGACATCTTCAAGCACAGCGATTGGGTCGATGAGATCGTCGAGTTCGATCGCTATGCGGTAAAACGCGACTGGTTTCGCCGTCCACGTTGGACATTGAGGCACGTGCTTGCCGTCATTCGACGGTTGAGGCAACGGCATTACGATCTCGCCATCGACCTGCAGGGTCGCTGGAAATCCGTGATTTTTCTCTATACCGCGCGTGCCGCGCGCAGGACGGTCAAGGGCCGCTGGTGGTTCGCCGAGCGCTACCGCAATTCCTCGGTACACGCCATCGAGGAGATGGACGGCGTGCTGCGGCGGGTCGGTATGACCGTGAGGGACTCGTCGATGGAGATACGCACGTCCGCCGTCGAGCGCGAGCGTGTGGACCGCTTGCTGCGGGAGATCAACCCACGCTCGGCAAAGATAGTGGTGCTGAGCCCGTTCACCCGGTGGGAAAGCAAGAACTGGGGCCTGGAGAACTTCACCCGCCTGATCGAGAACCTGCCCGGCGAGCTGCTGGTAACCGTTACGGGCTTTGCGGGCAAGCGCGCGGAGATCGAGCATGCGATTGCCGCCTCGGCCAAAGAGTCCGTCGTCAACCTGGCGGGGCGCCTGTCGTTGCTCGAGTTCGCCGAGCTCGTGCGACGGGCCGAATTGGTGGTGTCCGGAGACAGTTTTCCCATGCACCTCGCGAGTGCGCTGCGGGTTCCCGTGATCGCATTGTTCGGGCCGACCGACGAGGCGCGCCTAGGGCCCGTGGGCGAGCGCGCGGTGGTGCTGAGGGCTCATGAGCAATGCCGTCACTGCCCCCGGCGAAGTCGCTGCAGGCGACGTTGCGTTGGGGAAATCCGCTGGCAGAAGGTGCTCGAGGAAGCACGCCGTCAGCTCGCAGTCGCTCCGGCAGCGGATGCACGCCTGCCTTCGGTGGCCACATGAGCGGCATCGCCGCCTTCAGGCCTGCAGGCGTCTGAGGAACACACGCATCTCCTTCGCCGCCTGCGCATCGCCGCTCGCCTCGGCGGCGACGATACCGCGTTGGTAGGCGTCCACGGCGGCTTCGGGGTCGCCGCTCGCCGTGAGCGCCTTGCCGAGCTGTTTGTAGGCGGCCGAGTACGACGGGTCTTGCCTGAGCGCTTCGCGCAGGTGGCGGATCGCGTCGTCGTACTGCCCGCGCTTGAGATACTCGCAGCCCAGGCCGAAGCGCAGCAGCGCGCTGTCCTGCCCGTCGCGCAGCATCTTCTCGAAGCGCTCGATGAGTTCCACCGCGAGCGACGCGCTCAGTTGCGCCAGTAGGTGCCGGTGAACAGCACCAGCAGTGTGAACAGCTCCAGCCGGCCGAGCAGCATCGCGAAGCTCAAGATCCATTTGCCCGGATTGCTGATGGAGGCGTAGTTGTCGGCCACCTCCCCCAGTCCAGGGCCCATATTGTTCAGGCAGGCCGTGACGGCGGAAAACGCCGTCACCAGATCCGCCCCGGTGGCGGTCATGGCAAGCGACAGGATGACGTAGCTCAGGATGTACAACGAGAAGAATCCCCAGACGGAATTGATGACGTGTTCGGGAACCGGCCTGCCGTTCAGCTTGATGGGGATAAGCGCCGTCGGGTGAACGAGCTTTGCCGTCTCGCGCCTGCCCTGCTTGTAGAGCAGTATGACGCGGATCACTTTCATGCCTCCCGCGGTGGAGCCGGCACATCCGCCGACGGCGCTCATCATGATGAGCATGACGGGGAGCAGCGACGGCCACCAGTGGAAGCCCGCGGTCGTGAATCCGGTCGTGGTGCCGATCGAGATGACCTGGAAGAAACCGTGCCACAGCGCTTCGTGCGAATTGGCGAAAGTCCCGAACGCGAGCAGAACGAGGAAGGTCAGCGACGCGACGAGCAGCAGGATGCACAGGTAGACCAGCACCTCGCTGTCGCGGAAGTAGCAGGCGATGCTGCGTGATCGCCAGGCGCCGAAGTGAAGTGCGAAATTGATGCCGGATATGACCATGAACAGCATGGCGACGAGAGAAATCCCCGGCGTCTGAAAAAAACCAAAGCTGGCATCGTGCGTGGAGAATCCACCGATGGCGACCGTCGAGAAGCTGTGCGCGATGGCGTCGAAGGCGCTCATTCCCGCGAGCCAGTAGCCGGCCGCGCACAGCACCGTCAGCCCCAGGTAGATGTACCACAGCGCCTTGGCGGTCTCGGTGATGCGCGGCGTCAGTTTGGTGTCCTTGAGCGGCCCGGGCGTCTCCGCTCGATAGAGCTGCATGCCGCCGACGCCCAACATGGGCATGACGGCGACCGCGAGCACGATGATTCCCATGCCGCCTAGCCACTGCAGCTGCTGGCGGTAGTAGCGGATGGACACCGGCAGATCGTCGATGCCGGTCAGCACCGTCGCGCCCGTGGTCGTCAAACCCGACATGGACTCGAAGAAGCCGTCGGTGATCGACATCGTCGGTTCATCGGACAGCAGGAAGGGCACCGTGCCGAAAGTGGCGAGGACCGTCCAGAAGAGCACGACGACCAGAAATCCGTCACGGAACCGCAGATCGCGCTGGGTGCGGCGTCTCGGCAGCCAGCAGGCGGCGCCGGTTACCAGCGTCAGGGCGTAGGCTATGGCGAATGCCTGCCAGGCGCCATCATCAGTAAACCACGATATCGCCATGGGCGGCAGCAGCGTGCTGCTGAAGATGATCAGCAGGATGCCGAGAATCTTGAGAACGATCAGAGCCTGTCTCATTGCGCCGCAATTCGCACGGGGGGAGAGAATCGTGTGGTGCGCGCCCGGGGTGTCGTCTCAGATGAAAGTCACGCCCACCTGAAACAACCTCTCCACCTCGGGAATGTGTCGCTTGTCCAGCACGAACAGAATCACGTGGTCCTCCGACTCGATGACGGTGTCGTCGTGGGCGATGATGACCTCTTCCGCGCGCAGTATGGCCCCCAGTGTCGCCCCCGGGGGCAGCTTGATCTCGGAAATGGTCCGGCCCACCACCTGGGATGAGGAGCGGTCTCCGTGGGCGATGGCTTCGATTGCCTCGGCGGCGCCGCGACGCAAGGAGTGAGCCGCCACCACATCGCCGCGGCGGATGTGCGTGAGCAGCGTGCCGACGGTGGCCATCCTTGGCGAGATGGCGATGTCCAGCACACTGCTCTGGATGAGGTCGACGTACGCGGAGCGGTTGATCAGGGCCATCACACGTCGGGCGCCGAGGCGCTTGGCGAGCAGGGCGGCCAGGATATTGGCCTCGTCCTCGTTGGTGAGCGAGCAGAATACCTCTACGCTCTCGATGTTTTCCTGCAGCATGAGCTCCTCGTCGGCGGCGTCGCCCTGGAGCACGACGACGCCGTCAAGCAGCTCGGACACGCGACGCGCCCGCGAGGGATTGCGCTCGATGATCTTGACGCTGTAGTTGCGCCGTTCGAGGGTTGCCGCGAGGCGGTAGCCAATATTGCCGGCGCCGGCGAGCATGATGCGCCGCCCGGGTTCGTCGATATGGCGCAGCTCGCTCATGACGGCGCGAATGTGCTTGCGTGCGGCGAGGAAGAACACCTCATCGTCGGGCTCGATCACGGTATCGCCCTTGGGAATGATGGGCCGGTCCTTGCGGTAGATCGCGGCAACTCGCGTCTCGACGCTCGGCATGTGATGCCTGAGCTCGCGCAGTTCGTGGCCCACGAGGGGTCCGCCGTAGTATGCGCGGACCGCCACGAGCTGAATTTTGCCGTCGGCAAAGTCGACCACCTGCAAAGCGCCGGGGTGCTCGATCAGCCTCAGGATCTGCTGCGTAATGATCTGCTCGGGGCTGATGATGACGTCGATCGGCACGGCTTCCTTGCAGAAGATTTCCGGGTGGCTGAGATACTCCGCCGCCCTTATGCGTGCGATCTTCGTTGGCGTTTTGAACATCGAGTGCGCGATCTGGCATGCAATCATGTTCACCTCGTCGCGGTCGGTTACGGCGAGAATCAGATCGGCATCCTCCCCCCCCGCCTGCTGCAGGATCTCGGGATAGGAGCCGCTGCCGTGGATCGTGCGAATGTCGAGGCGATCCTGAAGTCCCTGCAGATTGCCCGGCTTGATGTCGACTAGGGTGATGTCGTTGGCCTCGCCCGCGAGTATTTCGGCCATAGACGTGCCTACCTGCCCGGCGCCGAGGATGATTATCTTCATGGCGGCGATTCAGCTGGTCTGGTGGGCCTTCAGAGCCTTCGGGTGGATTCCCAGCGACTTGAGCTTGCGATAAAGATGCGTACGCTCGATGCCTGCTTTGCCCGCGACATCGGAGATGCTGCCCCCGGAGCGCTCGAGGTGATAGAGCAAGTAGGCACGCTCGAACTCGTCTCTTGCTTCCCGCAAGCTGAGTTCGAAGCTTCGCGGTCGTGTGTCGGTTCCGCCGGCGCTTTGTCTTGCGGTCTGCGGCAAAGCCGTCGCCACCTCGTTCGCACTTACCTCTTCACCACGATTCAAGATCATGAGGCGCTGCACCACGTTTCTGAGCTCACGCACATTGCCGGGCCAATGATAGGCGCGCAGGCACTCCATGGCGGCCCTGGAGAAGCGTCGCTGGGGGAGGTTTTCCTGCCGCGCAATGAGCGCGACGTAGAAGTCGACCAGCGGGGGAATGTCGTCGAGATGCTCGCGCAGAGGCGGAACGCGCAGCGGCACCACGTTGAGACGGTAGTAGAGATCCTCGCGAAAGGCCCCCTTGGCGACTGCGCTCTCAAGGTCCTGATTGGTGGCAGCGATGACGCGCACGTCGATATCGATGGAGTGGCGGCCGCCGATTCGCATGAACCGTCCCTCTTCGAGCACGCTCAAGACTTTGATCTGGGTCGCGACATCCAGATCGCCGATCTCATCGAGGAAAAGAGTGCCGTGCTGCGCCTGCTCGAAGCGCCCTTGCCGCGGCGTGCCTCCTTCCTCGGCTCCGAACAGCTGCATGGCGATGTTCTGAGCCGGAATTGCGGCTAGGCTCACGTCGACGAAGGGGGCATCGCGGCGTGCGCTTTGGGCGTGCAGTGAGCGCGCGGCAACGCCTTTCCCGCTTCCCGGCTCGCCGCTGATGAGCACCCAGGTATCCGTGGCGGCGATACGCGAGATCTGATCACGCAGGCGCCCGATCGCGGCGCTGGCGCCGACCAGTTCGCTGCTCGGTTCCAGGCGCGAGCGCAGCCGCAAGTTCTCCTGCCGCAGTCGACGGGCCTGAAGTGCCCGTTGGACGGTAACCAGTAGTTTGGCCGTCGACAACGGCTTCTCGAGAAAATCATAGGCGCCGCAGCGGATTGCTTCGACGGCGGTCTCGACATTGCCGTGACCGGAGATCATGATCACTTCGGCATCGAGACCCTGTTCGATCCATTCTCTGAGCAGAGTGATGCCGTCGGTGTCGGGCATCCAGATGTCCAGAAGCACGAGATCCGGGGCTTGCTCGGCGCAGCTCGTGCGGGCTGCCTGCGCGCCGTCCGCTTTGAGCACAGCGTAATCTTCGTCGACGAGTATCTCTTCGACGATGTCGCGGATATCGGGCTCGTCGTCGACGACGAGAATCGTTGCGGAGCTCATCGGCGGGAGCGCAGCTTCAAGGAGCGGCGTGCGAGCCCCTGACGCGGCAAGGTGTCGTAACAGGGGCGTGTGTTGAATCGGAAAGACATCTCGGCACTCGCCTCAGCCGGTCTGCGCCCGGGCGATGTTTGGCCGCGCCTGCGGAAGTGCGGGTCGCGAGGCGAGGCTCACTGGAAGCCGAATCGTGATCCGGGCGCCCCCTGCGCTGGGATTCTCCGCCCAGATCGAACCTCCGTGCTCCTCCACGATACGCTTGACGATGGCCAGACCCAGACCGGTGCCCTTCTCCTTGGTGGTGACATAGGGCTCGAAGACGCGCGCCAGGATGTCCTCCGGAAAACCCGGGCCGTCGTCGCTGAAGTGCAGCTCGACGTACGCGTCGTCTCCCGCCCGACGGGTGTCGATGGTGATTTGGGGCGTCTCATTCTCGGGCGCTGCGTCTCGCGCGTTGACGACGAGATTGTTCAGAACCTGACGCAGTCGATCCGGGTCGGCAGTGATCTTCGGTAGCTCGGGAGCCAGGTCGAGGTCGATTTCGAGCGTGCGATGCTTGTGCAGCTCAACCACGTCCTGGATTAGCTGGTTGAGGTTGATCGGTCTCGGCCTCATCTGCACCGGCTGGGCGTAGTTGGAGAAGGCGTTCACCATGCGCTTCATCGATTCCACCTGCTGCGAGATCGTTCGAGTCGCACGGTCGAGAGTGTCGCGCTCGGCCCCGTCGAGCTGCCCCAGGTATTTGTGGCGTATTCGCTCGGCGGAGAGCTGGATGGGGGTGAGCGGGTTCTTGATCTCATGGGCGAGTCTGCGCGCAACCTCCCCCCAGGCGGCGTCACGCTGGGCCTGTATCAGGTCGGTTACGTCGTCGAAGACAACGACGTGACCGTCGCTCAGTTTGTCGTCCCCGGGCAGCCGCGTGACGCGGCAGATGAGCACCTGGCGCCCACGTTGGCCGAAAAGTGCCACCTCTGACTGCCACTCGGCCGCATCGCGACCCATCGCCTGCTCGATGACCTTCAGAAATGGTTCGGCCCACTTGTGCTGGGCCGCGATCTCGTCGATGCGTCGGCCCGTGAAGTCGAGCAGGTTCACCCGCAGAATCTGCTCCGCAGCAGCATTCTGAGTGCGAAGACAACCGCCGCGATCGAAGGAGAGTACGCCGGAGGAGAGGTGTGCCAGCACCGTTTCCAGGTAGGTGCGCTGCTCGTCGGCCTCACGATGACTCTCGCGTGCCTCGTTCTGGGCCCGGCGGATCTCGCGTGTCATCTCGTTGAACGACTCCACCAGCACGCCGAGTTCGTCGGCGCTGGTCACCGACAGCCGCTTGCTGTAGTTGCCGCTCGCCACTGCCCGTGTTCCGGCAGCGAGCTCGCGCAGCGGTGCGACGAGGCGGCGCGACGAGAAAATCGCCAGCCAGAACGCGAGGAGCGTCGTGACCAGCGTTATCAGGCTCAGTGTGAGAATGAAGCTGTATTTCAACGGGGCGCGCAAGTAGACGAGCTTCTCGTACTCCGCGCGGGCCGTCTGCACGCTCTCGCCGAGATTGGCATAACGCAGGCTCAGGGGTTGTAGCACCTGCAGCACCCGCATCGGTTCCCTGACGTTGCGCGAGTACACCGGCACCACGATGCGCAGCTGCAGGCCGCCGCCGGCAAGGGGCTCGAGGCTCGCCTGCTGCTGCCCCTGGCGCAGTTTCGACAGGATCGCCTCCTCCGGGGCATCGGGAATCAGGGAGCGCGCCTCGACGTTGCTCGTTGCGATGATCCGGCCCGTCTGTGCGTAAAGGGTCATCTCCGCGTAATCGCTCTGCTCGCGCAGGTCGTTCAGCAGCTCAATGGATTCGAGATCGGTTTGGATTTCGGACAAACGAGCGGCGTCGTTTTCGACCTGGGTGACCAGGTCCTGCTTGATTGCCTCCAGCGAGGCCCTTCCGAGCAGCAGGGCGTCGTCCAGGGCCTGCTCGATGCGTACGTCGAACCAGCTGTCGATACCTTTGCTGAGAAACTGTACGGAAAAGTAGTACACCACCGCGAGGGGTAGCACACCGAGCATGGCAAACGCGAGCAGAAAACGCACGGTCAGCCTCGAGCCGAGGTCGCGCCTGCGGAACTGTCGCACGAGCCGCCACAGGTTCAGCACCACGAGTCCGCTCAGAATGATGATGCCGAGGACATTTGCCGCCAGGAGCGTCGAGTAGTGATCGGCGAACCGGGGGGAGTGCTGGGCCGCCGCCGAGAGCATGAACAGCACGCCCACCAGCACCACCGACAGGACGATGGTGGGGGTGGGACCGATCAGACGTGTGATCAGGGCTCTATATTCCATCGGCTCCAACCACTGTTGAGGCGCCATCCGGGCGTGAGGTAGGCCTTCACGCGCAGCGGACCGGGCAGGGACTCGATATCGAGGCGAGCGCGCAGCGAGACACGCAATGCCTCGTTTGTCGCCAACGGCGCCTGAGTCAGGGTCGCCGACAGGGACCGGGGTCCCCCCAGTGCCCTGAGCGCCTCGCCCACCGTGAGAAAGGTGTCGAACTCGTTCAACTCGGGGGCTTCGAGCACGTAGCGGCCGGACAGTGCGTGATAACGCAACTCGAAGGGAAATTTCCAGCGCCCCATGCGACGGTCCCAGATGAATGCCCGCCTGCGATGAAGCGCCATGTCGATGACGAACACGAGCGGTATCCCGCGCTCCAGCGCCTCGCTCGCCTGCGAGCTCAGGCCGATTTCCAGCTGGGTGCGGGCGAGCAGGCGATCCTCGCGGATACTTGCCTTGACGGACAGCACGTCGATGGCCGCCGAGGCGGTGACGACGATCAGCAGCAAGAAGCCGGCGAGAAAGATGGCCGCCGCAGGCAGTGGCCTCGGTCTCGTCGCCGGGGCGGCATCGAGGTGCGAACCCGGAATGTTCTCTGCCTTTACTCGGGTGTCACTCATGCTCTCGTTACCGCCTCCGGCCCGTGGCCGATGCGCGACGACCTTGCCGCAAGCGCGTCGGCGAGCGTGACCCGCCCATTATTTCCGAACCAGGCAGGCATAGTAAAACCCGTCTGTGCCGTCGATGCCCGGCAGGCGCACCCGCCCGATCGGGCCTGCGCGGCCGAGGTCGGGATCGAGGGTGAGCTCGCGTGCGTCGCCGTGGCGCTCGAGAAATCGCTGCATCTGAATTTCGTTCTCCGCCGGCAGGATCGAGCAGGTCACGTAGAGGAGCCTGCCCCCGTGCGACAGCAAGGGCCATACGCCGTCGAGCAATGCCGCCTGACGGCGTGCGAAGCCCGAAACGTCTTCGCGACGGCGCAGCAGCTTGATGTCCGGGTGGCGCCGAATTACGCCGCTGCCCGAACACGGCGTGTCGAGAAGGATACGCTCGAAGGGACGACCGTCCCACCACGCGGCGGGTTCGGCGGCGTCGGCCACGATCACCGTGGCGCTCTGCCCCAGTCGCGCGAGGGTCGCGCGCACGCGCGCGACGCGCCCGGCGTCGACGTCGACGGCCACCATCTCCTGCAGGCGGGGTTCGATCTCGAGCATGTGTGCCGTCTTGCCGCCCGGCGCGGCACATGCGTCCAGGACCCGCAAGCCCGGCGCCAGCGCCATGGCCGGCGCGGCCAGCTGGGCGCCTGCGTCCTGCACCGACACGAGCCCCTCGGCGAAGCCGGGCAGGCGCTCTACCGGTCGCGCCTTGTCGAGCAGCACCGCGGCGGGCGCGATCGCAGACGCCGTGGCGACAATCCCGAGGCTGTGCAACCGCTCGAGATAGGCGTCTCGCGACAATCGCTCGAGATTGACCCGCAGCACCATCGGCGGCTTGTGATTGTTGGCGGCGACGATCGCTTCCCAGTCCTGCGGCCAGGCCTCGCGCAGATCGTCGAGCAGCCATCGCGGGTGCGCAACGACGTCCGGCAGATCGGTGAGGGTGTCGAGCACCGCGGCGCGCTCGCGCAGGAACCGTCGCAGCACGGCGTTCAGCAGTCCCTTCGCCCGTCCCTTGCCGCAGAGCTCGGCCGCGGCGAGGGTCGTTGCCACGCAGGCGTGGGGCGGAATGCGCGTGTACTCGAGCTGGTAGAGTCCAACGAGCAGCAGGCACAGGACGTGGGGATCGAGCTCGTCGGCGGGCCTCGCCAGCAGCTGCGCGGCGATGGCGGTCAGCCGGCCGTGCCAGCGAATGGCGCCGTAAGCGATTTCCCGCGCCAGCGCTCGATCGCGCGGGTCGGCGAGACGCAAGAACGCGTCATCCCCGCCGTCGAGCGAGCGCCCCAGCTGGGCGACGCGAAAGACCGCTTCGCTCGCTCGCGCCCGCGCTTGCACGGCTCCACCGCGCTCCGCGGTCGGCGCCGAGGCCGTACCCCGCGGCGGAGGGCTCATGCCGGCCCGCCGGAGCCCGGCCCGTTGCTGCGCGGCGGCATCGCCACGGGACCGCGCCCTAGGCCTCGCCGAAGCGCTCGCCGACGCTGACGCGGGCGCCGCGCAGATAGATCTCAACCCGTTGCACCCGGCCGCCGGACCGCTGCACCACGTTCAGCGCGACCCGGCCACCGCCCGCCTGCACGATGAGTTGCCCCTCTGCGGCCGTGAGCACGGTGCCCGGCTCGCTGCCCGCAGCGGCGCCGAGCGCGGTCGCCTGCCAGACCCGCAGCCGTTCGCGCCCGCGCTGCGTGTACGCCACCGGCCACGGATTGAACGCGCGCACCCGCCGCACAATGGCGGCGGCGTCGCTCGTCCAGTCGATGCGTGCCTCGTCCGGCGTGACCTTGGGGGCGTAGGTCGCGAGCTCGTCGCGCTGCGGCTCGCCCGCAAGCCGGCCTGCGACGATATCGGCGAGGGCCGCGTGCAGCGTGTCCCCCCCCAGGGTGGCGAGACGGTCGTGCAGCGTACCTCCGGTGTCGGTTTCGGTGATGGGTTCGCGCACCTGACGCAAGATGGGACCGGTGTCGATACCGGCATCCATCTGCATGAGCGTGATCCCGGTGACGGTGTCACCCGCCTCGATGCAACGCACGATGGGTGCAGCGCCCCGCCAGCGCGGCAGCAGCGAGGCATGCACGTTGACACATCCGAGACGAGGTATCGCCAGCACGGCGGGGGGCAGCACCAGGCCGTAAGCGGCAACGACGATGAGATCCGTCGCCAGCGACTGCAGGCGGTTCACCTCCTCCGTCGTCAGGCGGGTGGGCTGGAACACCGGCAGGCCGAAGCCGACCGCACGCTCGCGCACCGGGCTCGAAACCCGCTTCAGGCCGCGCCCCGAGGGCCGGTCGGGCTGAGTGTACACAGCGCGGGGCGGCATGCCCGCGTCGAGCAGCGCGTCCAGGCTGGGGACGGCGAACGCGGGAGTACCGCAGAAAACGATTCGCAGGCTCATCGCGGAACGCGGGGGCCGGTTGGCGGCGCCGGGATGACATCGCTGTGGGCACGGCGACAGGTGCGGCACGGACGAACCCGACGCCCGCCGACGCGCCGCGATGCGGTTGCCGCCATGCAGCGGCTACAGGCGAAGAGCCGCCGGCGCCGGCCTTTCGGCGCGCGCGCCGCGCGCCTCCCTTTGCAGTTTCTTGCGAATTCGCTCGCGCTTCAGGCGCGAGAGGTAGTCGACGAAGACCTTGCCGTCGAGGTGGTCGATCTCGTGCTGAACGCACACCGCGAGCATGCCCTCGGCATCGAGCTCGAAGGGTCTGCCGTCGCGATCCAACGCCTGAACGCGCACCCGCCGAGCCCGCTGCACCGGCGCATAGAGCCCCGGCACCGAGAGGCAGCCTTCCTCGGTTTCCTGTTCGCCGTCGTGCTCCAAGATGACCGGGTTGATGAACACCCGCAGCGCATTCTTCTCCTCGGATATGTCGATGACCAACACTCGTTTGCGCACGTTCACCTGGACCGCCGCCAGGCCGATACCGGGGGCCGCGTACATGGTCTCGGCCATGTCATCGACGAGTTGGCGAACACTCTCGTCGACACGCTCCACCGGCGCCGCCTTCTGCTTCAGCCGCGGATCGGGGTAGACCAGAATGTCGAGAATCGCCATAGCCGACGAACTACCGTTTCTTGCTGACGAAGCGGATAGATTAGTTTACCTATTTTCCCCAGAATCTTGAATAGAAACGAATTTCTGTGGTTACCCCACCCAATATATGGGCTAGACTCGTCATTTTAAAGGGCCGACATTTATACCATGTCTATTACAAGCAAGCTCGCAGCGACGTTGCTCGCCGCCTTGACGGCTGTGGGCGCCATGGCGCAGTCGGTAGAGCTCAAGTCCGGCTTTCCGGAGCGCTACACCGTGGTGGAAGGCGATACGCTGTGGGGTATCGCCGGGCGTTTTCTGAAGAATCCGTGGGAGTGGCCGAAGATCTGGCGTGTCAACGAGCAGATCGAGAACCCGCACCTTATCTACCCGGGTGACGTGCTGGTGATGACGCAGGTTGAGGATGAGCCGCAGCTGAGGGTTCTGCGGCGTCAGACGGTGAAGCTCTCGCCCACCGTGCGCGAGCAGGCGCGCAGTGAGGCCATTCCGACGATCCCGCCGAATGCCATCCACGCGTTCCTCACGGCGCCCTTGGTGATCGACGCCGGCGCCCTCGACGACGCCCCCTACATCGCCCGCGGGGTGCGCAGTAACGTGGTGCTGGGGAAATACCAGCAGTTCTATGCGCGCGGGCTCACTGACGAGGAGCAGGAAGGCTATCAGCTGTTCCGACCGGGACTGCCTTTCATCGATCCCGACACGGAAGAGGTGTTGGGACACGAGGCCAAGTTTCTCGGCACGGCCAGAGTACTGCGTTACGGTGACCCCGCCAAGCTCGAGATTGTTTCCGCGCTGCAGGAGATCACTGAGGGAGACCGACTGCAGCCGATCANNGACCCCGCCAAGCTCGAGATCGTCTCGGCGCTGATGGAGATAAACGCGGGAGACCGACTGCAGCCGATCACGCCGGACCTCGCGCTGCCGCACTACTTCCCGCATGCCCCGGACACGGACGTGCGCGGGCGCATCCTGAGCACCGTGCGCGGCGTCGCCGAGGTCGGCCCCTTCGACGTGGTGGCGATTTCCCTCGGTACGCGCGAGGGCATCGAGGAAGGCCACGTGCTGCGCATCATGCGCAGTCCCGGCGAGGGCCAGGATCCGGTCACCGGGGAGGCGTACGCGATCCCCGAGGAGAGTGCCGGACTGATGATTGTGTTTCGGCCGTTCGAAAGAGTGAGCTACGCACTCATCCTCAACACCGATCAGGCGGTTCATATCGGAGACGTTGTGCAGACTCCCTAAGTCTGCTCTTCGGCTCACGGGTGGTCTGCGCCCGAGCGCGCCGGCGCCCGCGCACCGCCGTATACCGGCTCAGGGAAGAGCCCATGAATACCGGTCACACGGATGCCTTGCGCTCGTGGCTTTGTCTGTCTCGCGCAGCGGCGTTCCGCCGCACCCATCGTTCGCAGCTCATGGCACGTCTGCTCGCCGCTGCGGGCAGCGGCGCCGCGCTGGAGGGCTTGCTGCAGGCGGAGGCGGGTCGCATCTGCCGGTCCCGAAGCCTTTGCGGCGAGCTCACCGTGCGCGATCTGGCGTGGCTCGACGATCCCCTGAACGCGCTGATTCCCGTCGTCGACTCGCGCTATCCGCCGCTGCTGCGTGAGATACCCGATCCGCCCCTGGCGCTGTACGCGCGGGGTTGCACTTCGCTGCTCAAGGCTGCGCAAATAGCCGTCGTCGGCAGTCGCAATCCGACGCCGTCGGGACGCGAGCAGGCGCGCAGGCTGACCGCGGACCTGGTGTGCCGAGGCCTGGTGGTCACCAGCGGGCTGGCGACGGGGATCGATGGGGCCGCCCATCTTGCCGCCCTGGAGGCCGGGGGCGCGACCGTCGCCGTCGCCGCCACCGGTCTGGACGTCGCCTACCCGCGCTCGAATCGACGCCTGGCCGAGCACATCGTCACCGCGCACGGCCTGCTGGTGTCCGAGTATCCTCCGGCAACGCCGCCGCGGCGCGAGCACTTCCCGCGGCGCAACCGCATCATCAGTGGGCTGTCCCTGGGCACGGTGGTCGTGGAGGCCACCGTGCGCAGCGGCAGCCTCATCACGGCGCGACTGGCGGGCGAGCAGGGGCGCGACGTGTTCGCCGTGCCGGGCCCGGTGCTCTCGCCGCTGTCGCGCGGTTGTCACGCCTTGATCCGTCAGGGGGCAAAGCTTGTGGAGACGGCGGAGGATGTCGTCGAGGAGCTTGCCTGGCTGGCCCCGCAGGCGCAGGCGTCGAAGCCCGTCGACACGACGCGCGAACCCGTCGCCGACGATGAGTGTCTGTTGCAGTTCATGGACCGCTCGCCCGCGACGATAGACGAGCTTGTGGTCCGCAGTGGATTGACGGCGCAGGCCGTTTCCTCCATTCTTCTGGGCCTCGAGCTTCGCGGTCTGGTGACGATCGCCCCCGGCGGAGCATTCCTGCGAACCCGTTGAGCACCAGGCACTGTTACGGCGAAGTGATGAAAGAAAACGTTCTGGAGGTGCTTCTTTATCTGTTTGAGAACTACATGATCGAGGATTCGCAGTTCCAGCCCGACCAGGAGGCGCTCAGCGTCGAATTGTCGCAGGCCGGTTTTGATCAAGGTGAGATCAGCAAGGCCTTCAGTTGGCTCGAGGACCTCTCGACGCTGTGCGAGCAGCCGACCGACGGCCTCGCGGGCGGCAGCGCGGAATCGATGCGCCATTTCTCTGCACAGGAACTGGCGAAGATGGATCCCGCCGCCCGCGCCCTGCTGCTGTCTCTCGAGCAAGCCGGAGTTCTCGACCCGACCGCCCGTGAGCTGGTGATCGACCGATTCATGGCCCTGGAGGTCGAGGACGCCGACCTGGATCACCTGAGGTGGGTCATCATGATGGTTTTGTGCAACCGTGCCGACTGCGAGAGCGCGCTCAATTGGGCCGAGGGGCTGGTGCTCGACGGCGTGCAGCCCCATCTGCACTGAGCGAACGTGATGTGCAGGTCCGGTCGGCGTGATGCGGGTCCGCACGCGGTCCCGCCCCGCGTGACCCCCCAGACCCCCCCCTGGAGCGATGGCGAAAAAGCTCATTGTCGTTGAATCGCCGGCGAAGGCGCGTACGCTGACGAAGTACCTCGGGCGAGAATTCAAGGCGTTGGCATCCTACGGCCACGTGCGCGACCTGCTGCCGAAAACCGGGGCGGTGGACGTCGACAAGGGCTTCGCCATGCATTACTCCGTCATCGAGAAGAACAAGAAGCACGTTGACGCCATTGCCCGCGAGGTAGCGACGGCCGACGCCTTGTACCTCGCAACGGACCCGGACCGCGAAGGCGAGGCTATCTCCTGGCATCTGCGCGAGATTCTCAAGGAACGCAATGTGCTCGACTCCATTCCCGTGCACCGCGTTGTGTTCTATGAGGTCACGAAACCGGCGATACGCGAAGCGATCGATCATCCGCGCGAGCTCTCGCCGAATCTGATCGATGCGCAGCAGGCGCGTCGTGCGCTGGACTACCTCGTCGGATTCAACCTCTCGCCGCTGTTGTGGAAGAAAGTGCGCCGCGGTCTGTCGGCGGGTCGGGTGCAGAGTCCGGCGTTGCGGCTCATCGTCGAGCGCGAGGAGGAGATCGAACGCTTCAAGCGGCGCGAGTACTGGACCGTGGAGTCGGACCTGCGCTCCGGCGGACAGGAATTCTCCGCACGGTTGACGCGCTTCGAAGACGAAAAGCTGACCCAGTTCAGCATCACGGATGCCGGGCATGCCCGCGCGGTGGAGCGCGAACTGGTGGCGGCGGCCGGCGGCAGGCTGGTCGTCGAGAACGTTGAGAAGAAGCAGCGCCGACGCAATCCCGCCCCCCCCTTTACCACCTCGACCCTGCAGCAGGAGGCGTCACGCAAGCTCGGGTTCGGTGCGCAGCAAACGATGCGCATCGCCCAGCAGTTGTACGAGGGCGTGGAGATCGACGGCGAAAGCGTCGGTCTGATCACCTACATGCGCACCGATGCGGTCAATCTCGCCGGCATCGCCGTCGAAGAGATACGCGGTCTGATCGCTGCGAGATACGGTGCCGCCAATGTCCCCGAGACGCCGCGCGTTTTCAAGAACCGCTCGAAGAACGCCCAGGAGGCGCACGAGGCAATCCGTCCCACCGCAGTCGCTCGCACGCCCGACTCGGTTCGCGACGCGCTGCAACCCCAGCAGTACCGCCTCTACGAGTTGATATGGAAGCGCACGGTCGCGTCGCAGATGAGGCATGCCACGATCGACACTGTCGGGGTCGATATGTCCGCCGGAGAACGCCATACCTTCCGGGCAACGGGCGCCACCGTGGTGGATCCGGGTTTCCTCAGCGTTTACGAGGAAGGCAGTGACGACAAGGGCAGGGAGGATTCCGCCGAGATACGCTTGCCGCCCCTGCACAAAGGCCAGGAGGTCGAGCTGCATAAGGTGCGTCCCGAGCAGCATTTCACAGAGCCGCCGCCACGTTACTCCGAGGCGAGCCTGGTCAAGTCCCTCGAGGCCTACGGCATCGGCAGGCCCTCGACGTATGCGAACATCATAACGACGCTCGTGAACCGCGAATACGTCATTCTGGAGAACAAGAGATTCGTTCCGACGGACGTCGGCCGTGTCGTCAACCGTTTTCTCACCAATCACTTCGCACGCTACGTGGATTACGACTTCACGGCGAACATGGAAGACGATCTGGATGCGATATCCAGAGGCGAAAAGGAGTGGATACCGCTGATGCGGGAGTTCTGGGAGGGATTCAAACGGCTGCTCGATGAGAAGGAGAAATCGGTTTCACGCGACGAAGCAGCGCAGGCGCGCGAGCTCGGGATCGATCCCCAGTCAGGCAATGTCGTCACGGTGCGCATGGGACGCTACGGGCCCTTCGCACAGCTCGGCAGCAAGGACGAGGCCGAGAAGCCCAAATTTGCGGGACTGCGACCGGGTCAGAAGCTCGACACGATCACCCTCGAGGAGGCGCTGGCCCTGTTCCAGCTTCCCCGGGCACTGGGGGAGACCGAAGACGGTGAGCCGGTATCCGTCAACATCGGTCGCTTCGGGCCCTACGTCAAGTACGGTGATAAGTTCGTCTCGCTGGGAGAAGACGACCCTTATACCGTCAGCCTCGAGCGGGCGCTGGAGGTCGTGCGCGAGAAGCGCGATCGCGACGCCAACAAGGTCATCCAGGTTTTCGAGGGCACCGACATCCAGGTGCTCAACGGGCGCTACGGCCCGTACATCACCGACGGTAAGTTCAACGCCCGTATTCCTAGGTCGTCGGATCCCGCCAAGCTGACCCGCGAGGAGTGCGAACGCCTGCTGGCCGAAGCGAGCACCAAGAAGCGCACGCGCGCTGCGCCGGGTGCGGGCAGGCGCACCAAAAAGAGCGGGACGAAGAAACCGGCGGCCCGGCCTAAACCCGGCGCCGGCGCCTGATCCGTGCCTCGGCGGCCTCGGCCGCCGACGCTGGGCGTCGGTCGGCCCGGACCGCGGCCAGCATCTCGCTCACGGCGGCCAGGCGCGCGCGCCGCATCGGACGTCCGTCAACGGGACTCAGGGGCGCTTCGTGATGGCGGTCCCGCGGAAAGATCGTCATCTCCACTGCGACCTCGGCGACCGTGAAGCGTACGCCGGGCAGGGTCTTGTAACGATCGCCGCCGAAGCGGTAACGTTTGTCGAAGAGCTCGAAGGGGATGGAGTGATCGTCAAGGAAGTGGCACAACTCCTCCGGCGGCGTGGATAAGACGTGCAGTTCCACCGGCGTGTCGGTGACGACGTTGCCGCTGAGGACGGCGCCCACCAGTCGCGGTGAAAACACCGTGAGCAGCTCCATCGTCTGCATCGCGCGCAGCAGTTTCTGCCGCTGCAGCTCGCCGAGTCGATCGAGATTGAACAGACGCAGGCGTTCGCCAAGGGCCGCGTCGATCTCGGCGTTGCTCGGAAGCAGTCGCCCTGGGGGCATATCGAGGCGCTCGCACGCCTTGCGCTTGGCGTGTTGAAAATCGCGAATGCCCTCTTCGGCCATGATGCGGGCGGCCTCGAAGCAGATCAGCTGCCGCGCGCGCAGCTCGCTTCGGCTGGGCGTGTGGAGCGGCCTGCGCCCGTTGCCCCCGCGGGCGTCTCGCGCGCGGGTCATGCTCAGAACAGACCTTCGGTGACGTCGCGCGGCGGCTCGGTCCGGCCGACGGCTTCCGTTGCCGGCGAATACGCGGCGGCCGTTGCCGTCGGGAGCGGCTCTGTTCCGGCGACGAAGTACTCCTCGTAAGCGTCCGGGTGCGACGCGGAGACGGCCTCGCCGGTGGCGCTGTGCACGAAGGTGGAGACGATACTGTCGGGAGGGGCGAGCGTCTTTTCCGGGCGCCCCTGCAGCGCCACCTTCATAAAGTCGATCCATATGGGCAACGCCGCCCGGGAACCGGCCTCGCCGCGACCCAGATCACTCGGTTGGTCGAATCCTACCCACACGGTCGTAACGACGTCGCCGTTGAATCCCGAGAACCAGGCGTCATGATAGTTGTTGGTCGTTCCGGTCTTGCCGGCAAGGTCCTTGCGTGCGAGCTGCAGGGCTCTGCGGCCGGTGCCGGAGCTGATGACCTGCTGCATCAGGCTGTTCATGAGGAACACGTTCTCGGCGGAGATCACGCGCTCGGCATGGCGGGTGCTGCTCGCCTCGTCGACTTCGTTGGGGCAGCTGCCGCAGACCGTCGCGGGGACGGTGCGCTCGACCACGGCGCCGTCACGGTCCTCCACGGTCGCCACCAGATACGGCTCGACGCGATAACCCCCGTTGGCGAACACCGCGTAGCCGGAGACGATCTCCAGCGGTGTGAGCGAGGCGGCCCCCAGCGCGAGCGACAGACCCTGCGGCAGCTGCTCGCGATAGAAGCCGAAGCGCTCCAGGTGATTGATCGCATGCTCGACGCCGATAGCTCGCAGCAGTCGCACCGAGACGAGATTCAGCGACAGACTCAAGGCGTGGCGAAGACGGGTCGGGCCGAAGAAGCGCTTGCTGTAGTTCTCGGGACGCCAGATGGCCTCCGTGCTCGTGTCCTCCACGACGATGGGGGCACCGCTGACGAGCGTGGCGGGCGTGAAGCCTTTTTCCAGGGCCGCTGAGTAGATGAACGGCTTGAGGTTGGAGCCCGGCTGGCGCTTGGCCTGAGTCGCCCGATTGAACTTTGTCAGGTAGTAGTCGAAGCCGCCGGTCAGAGCGAGAATAGCGCCGTCGGCGGGGCGCAACGACACCAGCGCCCCGGCCGCCTCGGGAATCTGCGCCAGCCGCCAGCCGTTTTCCGCTATCGGTTGCACGTAGATCACGTCGCCCGGCGCGACGACGTCGCCCGCCGCGTCCGGCTGCGGGCCGAGTTTACGGGCGCTCAGATGGCGTCGCGCCCAGGCGAAGCCTGAGGCATCGACCTGCACGACCTGTCCCGCGCGGGTGTAAGCCTTGAAATGACCGTCGCCGACGGCGATGACGACGGCCGGCAGCAGGTCGTTGCTGGGCGGTACGTCACCCACTACCGATGCGAGCCACTCCCGGTCAGCGTCCTTGCTCAGCGTGACGTGCTGCACGGGGCCGCGATAGCCGTGCCTGCGATCGTAGGCAATCAGACCGCGGCGCAGGGCCGCGTCCGCTGCGCGCTGATATTCGGCCTGGATCGTGGTGTAGACGCGATAGCCGCGCTCATACGCTTGCTCGCCGTAGCGCTCGACCATGTATCGGCGTGCCATCTCGGTGACGTAAGGCGCCTCTACATCCACCTCGGCGACGTGTCTGCTCGCTGTGAGCGGCGCGCTGCGGCTCTCTTCGAAAGTCGCCGCATCGATATGACCGAGATCGTACAGCCGAGAGAGGACGTAGTCGCGCCGGACCCGGGCATTGTCGGGGTTGGTGAGCGGGTTGTCCCTGGACGGCGCTTTGGGCAGGCCGGCCAGCATGGCGATCTGAGCCAGCGTCAGCTCGTCGACGGTTTTGGCGTAGTACACACGCGCGGCGGCCCCGAAACCGTAGGCGCGATGCCCCAGAAAGATCTTGTTGATATAGAGCTCGAGGATCTCGTCCTTGGTCAATGCCTGCTCGAGGCGAAAGGCGAGCAGCGTCTCCTTGATTTTGCGTTTGTAGGTCTTCTCGCGGGTGAGGAAATAGTTGCGGGCGACCTGCATGGTGATCGTGCTCGCGCCCTGTCCGTGTTCGCCCGAGCGCAGGTTGGCGATCGCCGCGCGGGCGACGCCGGCGATATCGACGCCCGGGTGACGATAGAAGGCGTCGTCCTCGGCCGCCAGGATCGCATTGACGAGCAGTGGCGGCACGTTGTCGATCTGCACCGGGATGCGACGCTCGTCGCCGAATTCTCCGATGAGCGCACCGTCCGCGGTGTGGATTCGCAACGGGACCTTGAGACGGATGTCCCTGATCGTTTCAATGGAGGGAAGGTCGGGCAGCAAGCTCCACACGAACACGCCGACGGCCGCGGCTCCAAGCAGGCCCGCGGCGGCCGTTACGGCGACGAGCCGAAACACAATGCGGGCGATCAACCGCATGGGTGGGGACGTGAAAACGGCGGCGGCGGTGTGGATTTGGGCTGACCGTCATTATAAGGCCGACGAGTGGTCAGGCAGAAGTTTGTCATTTCCAATCGCTGCGACTATAGTTTCCGGTAAATCTAATGCAGTGTGACAGTTTCCAACCGTAACATACCGGAATCTAGGGGATTTTCTTGGGCCTATTCAAGCATAAGAAGCAGGCGCTGGTGGGCATCGATATCAGCGCCTCGGCGATCAAGTTGGTCGAGCTCAGTCGCAGCGGCGATCACTACCGCGTCGAACGCTACACCATCGAGCCGTTGCCTCAAAACGCGGTGGTCGAGAACGCCATCACCGACGTCGAGCAGGTCGGCAGAGCCGTGGACCGGGCGGTCAAGCGCTCGGGCACGCGCTGCAGGCATGCGGCGGTGGCCGTGGCCTCTTCGCACGTTATCACGAAGAGGATCACCATGCCGAGCGGGCTGCGCGAGAACGAACTCGAACAGCAGATCGAGATGGAAGCCGATCACTACATTCCCTATCCCCTGGAAGAGGTGAACCTGGACTTCGAGGTGATCGGTCCCTCGGACGTCAACCCGAACGAGGACGACGTGGTTATCGCCGCCTGCCGCAAGGAGATCGTTGACGACTACGTTGCCGTCATCGAACGCCACGGACTGACGCCGGCCATTATCGACGTCGACGCATTCGCCACGGAGGCCGCCTACTCGCTGATAGCCAAGCAGCTGCCTGGGGGGGGTCTCGAGAAGACGGTGGCCGTGATCGATTTCGGTGCCACCACGACACACATGAACGTCATGCACAACAATCGCTCGGTCTACACGCGAGACCATGCGTTCGGCGGTCGTCAGCTCACCGAAGAGATCCAGCGCCGATACGGCCTTTCCTACGAGGAAGCAGGGCTGGCGAAAAAAGTGGGCGGTTTGCCCGATAACTACCAGAGCGAGATTCTGCAGCCGTTTACTGAGGCCATGTGCCAGGAAACGATGCGTGCTCTGCAGTTCTTCTATTCTTCCAGCCGGTTCAATGCCATAGACCAGGTTCTGATTGCGGGCGGCTGCGCCCAGATTCCCAACGTCGGCGATGCCATCGCCAATCGAATCGGCGTCCCGGCGGCACTGACGAATCCCTTCTCCGGCATGTCGCTCGCCTCGAGAGTGAAGCCAGAGATGCTGAGTGGCGATGCGCCGTCCTTGATGGTGGCCTGTGGCTTGGCCATGCGGAGCTTCGACCCATGACACGAATTAACTTACTGCCGTGGCGCGAGATCCGCCGCCGTGAGAGAGACCGCAAGTTCCTCACCGCCAGCGTAGGCGCCTGGATTGTGTCGGGGCTGGTTGTTTTCTATGCCCAGTATTACGTCGCTGGCATGATCGAGCATCAGAACGAGCGCAACAGTTACCTGAACTCCGAGATCGCGAAGGTCGAAGCCAAGATCAAGGAGATCGAAAGCATCCGGCGCCGGCGCGAGGCGTTGATCGCGCGTATGGAGGTCATCCAGCAGCTGCAGCGCGATCGCACGCAGGTCGTGCACGTGTTCGACGATCTCGTGCGCAAGCTTCCGAAGGGCGTGTACTTCACAGGGCTCAGACGGAACGGTAACCGCCTCACGCTGACAGGGTTCGCGCAGTCCAATGCGCGTGTTTCGGCGCTGATGCAGAATCTGGACTCGTCGGATTGGTTCAATCTGCCGGATCTGCAAATCGTCCGGACGAAACCCACTGAGGGCACGCGCGTTAGCGGCTTCACGCTGAAGGTGACTCAGGCCGCGCAAAAAAAGAAGTCGGCTAGCGAGGCGTCCACGGCCGAGAGCCAAGAGCAGCAACAGCAACCCGGCCAGCCTGGTAGCACCAAGCAGGCGAAAATCGGCGAGAAAAGCTGATGGATCTTCGAGATCTCCAGACAATCGAGTTGAGTGACATCGGCTCATGGCCGATCTGGCTAAAGGCGTTCGGCAGCTTGCTGATCTGCGTGGGCATAGTGTTTGCGGGCTACTGGTTCATCGTGAAGGGGCAGATCGAAGAACTGAAAAGAGCCGAGCGCAACGAACAGTCGCTGAGACAGACGTTCCTGGAGAAAAAGGCACTTGCCGTAAACCTGCCCGCCTACCGGAAACAGATGGAGGAAATCGAAGAAAGCTTCGGCGTGCTCCTGAGGCAGCTGCCGAACAAGACCGAGGTACCGGAGCTGCTGGTCGACATCACCCAGGCCGGTCTCGGGCGCGGCTTACAGTTCAATCAATTTCAACCGCAGAACAGACGAAGGGCGGACTTCTATGTCATCATGCCCATTCAGCTGCAGGTTGCCGGCGAGTATCACGAACTGGCCGAGTTCGTGAGCGATCTGGCCGCCCTGCCGCGCATCGTCACCCTTGGTGATATCAGTATCTCGCCCCCCAGTAAAGGCCGTGGTGAGGGTGACACCGCTTTGGTGATGTCGGCGACCGCCCAAACCTACCACTACGTCGACGATGAAGGGCAGGCCCAGCAAGGCACCCAGCGTAAGAAAACGCGCACGACACGGAAATAAACCATGGCGCTGATTCGTTTTGTGTTACCCTTCGCGCTCGTGCTCGGCACGACCGGCTGTGCGGAACGCACCATCGACGATCTACGGCGGTTCACTGAGACGGCCTACCAGGACCGCAAGCCAGACATCGAGCCGCTGCCGCGGATTCAGCCGCACGAGACCTTCGTGTACACCGCATCCAAGCTTAGCGACCCGTTTTCTCCTGCGAATCTGAAGGAACGCAAGGCCGAGGAACCCAAGGCAACCGCCGGGGGGCCGGATCTTACCCGACGCCGGGAGCCGCTCGAGCAGTATCCCCTCGACGCCCTGCGCATGGTGGGGACGCTGTTCCGCGACCAGTCGGCATGGGCGATCCTGCGTGCCCCCGACGGAACGATTCACCGCGCCAAGGAGGGCAACTACGTCGGCCAGAGCTACGGCGTGATCACCGACATCGCCGAAGAGAAGGTATCGGTCAAGGAGCTGGTTCAAGGGCCCAATGGCAACTGGATCGAGCGCGGCGCGACCATCGCGCTCGGTGTGAATTAGCTGGGTTTGAATTAATTGTCAGCTCTAACGCGGCAAGCGGCGATTTGGAGCATTGCTCAACCACTAAAATCTCACGAGATTGCACATGGCGACCATCAGCATGACGCGAGCTCTGCGCTTTAGTCTGGCACTCACGCTCTTGTCGGCCTGGCCGTTGATCGCGACGGCGGCCAGGGTCGAGGCGCTCGACTGGGAAGGGGAGCGACAAAGCGCTGCTTTGGCAATTCACATGACTGGTGAGACCAGCCTCGTCAAGACGATTCTTGAGAAGGGCAGGCGCTTGCGAGTCACGTTTCGCGACGCGACGCTGGACGGCGATGCGGTGGACATCGCCGGGCGCGGCGTGGTGAAGGGCGTGTTTCCCTATGTGGCCGACAACGGCCGTGACATCAATATCGACCTGCTGCTGCGCGAAGCGGGCAATATGGAGGTTGAGCAGACCGAGTACGGTTATCGTATCGTCGCCGCTGCGGTGAGCGCGTCCGCGGCGACAACGGATGAAGGTGCGGCAACTCCGAGCTCGGTGGTGTCGGCCCCGAGCGACGAAGGTGCGGCAACTCCGAGCCCGGTGGCGTCGGCCCCGAGCGACGAAGGTGCGGCGAATCCGAGCACGGTGGCGGCGGCCGAGGTAATGGCGCCTGCCCCAGCCGTGGTGGTAGCCCAGAGCGAGGACACGACCGCGATGGCGGCGGGGGAGCCGGCGGCAGCGCCAAGCCCGCAGCCGCCGCAGTCGAGTGAGTTGATCCAGCTCGCTCAGGCGGATCAGAGCAACGTGCTGCGGGAGGTCGTGTTCAGCGCCCTGCCCGGCGGCCGCGTGCAGATTGATCTGCGGATGACCGGTGAGCCGGCGCAGCCGGGCAGCTTCAGCACGAACCGCCCGCCGCGGCTCGCTTTCGATTTCTTCGACGTGAAGAGCGCGCTCGCCGAGAACGTCATCAAGGTGGGCGTGGGGGCCGTCGAGAGCATCGTCGCCGTCGAGTCCGAGGACCGAACGCGGGTGGTCCTCAATCTGCTGCGCCCCGTCTCCTACGAGACGCAGGTACGCGCCGACGGCGTCACGCTCGTCGTGGCGAGCCCCAGCGTCGACACATCCACGGCCACGGCAGCGAAATCACGCTATTTTGCACCGGACGCCGAGCGCCCGCCCAAACACAGCGTTGCCCGTATCGACTTCCGCCGAAGCCCGGAAGGCGCGGGAAGGGTCATCGTCGATCTATCTGACCCGGCGGTCGCCGTGGATCTGCGCGAGCAGGGAGGGGAGATCGTCGTCGATTTTCTCGACACGCGACTGCCGCAGGAACTCGAGCGCCGCCTTGACGTGATCGACTTCGCCACTCCCGTGCAGACCGTTGACGCCTTCACCCAGGGCCAGAACGTGCGAATGGTCGTGTCGCCGACCGGAAATTACACGCAGTCGTCGTACCAGGCGGGTAACGTGTTCACGCTGACGGTCACGCCAGTGGTCGAAGGCGAGGAAGAACGCAAGGTGGACGAGTTCGGCTACTCCGGCGAGAGACTCTCCCTCAACTTCCAGCGCATCAGTGTACGTGCGGCGCTGCAGGTGATCGCCGACTTCACCGGCCTCAACTTCGTCACCAGCGATTCGGTCAAGGGTGATCTGACGCTGCGGCTTCAGGACGTGCCCTGGGATCAGGCGCTCGATATCATCCTGCAGACGCGGGGGCTGGCGATGCGTCAAAAGGGAAACGTCGTCTGGGTCGCGCCAGCCGCCGAGATCTCCGCACTCGAACGCCAGCAGCTCGAGGCGAACAAGGAGGTGCGTGAGCTCGAGCCCCTCGTCTCGGAGCTCATACAGATCAACTACGCCAAAGCCGATGACATTGCCAATCTGCTGCGCTCCGTCAAGGCGGTCGATACCGGCATTCAGCAGTCGCTGTTCGGCAGCGTCAGCGTCGGTCAGATCGAGACAGAGACCAACTCCCTGCTCTCGCCGCGCGGCAATGTTACGGTGGACAAGCGCACCAACACCATCCTGATTCAGGATACCGCGGCCAAGATCACCGAGGTGCGCAGGCTGATCACGCTTCTGGACAAGCCGGTGCGGCAGGTGATGATCGAGACGCGCATCGTGCTTGCGAGTGATCGTTTCTCCAGGGAGATCGGCGCACGCCTCGGCTTCAACCGTATCACGCTCGACGCCAAGGCGCCTGGCACCGACGCCATCATCGGCAACTCGATCATCTCGGGCAGCCTCGAGGGCGCGTCGGCGATTGAAGGCGGCGGCAACGTGGGAGCCGTGAATCTAAACGACGGCCTGCAGGTGGACCTGCCGTCTTCCGGCGTCGAGGGCGCGGACCCGGCGGCCTACGCGCTGCGTATTGCCAAGCTGGGGCAGGGCTTTGCGCACCTGATCGACCTCGAGCTTTCGGCGCTGGAGGCCGAGGGCAAGGGCAAGATCGTCTCCAGCCCCCGTCTGATCACGAACAATCAGGTGGCGGCGCGCATCGAGCAGGGGCAGGAACGTATCTTCACGACCAACGTGCTCGGCGTGGGCAGCGTAGTGACAAAGAAGGCCGTACTCGGTATGGACGTCACGCCGCAGATCACACCCGACGACCGAATCGTGCTGGACGTGTTCATCACCAAGGACGACTTCGAGGGAGCGACCGACCCCACCATCAACACCAAACAGGTGGAGACGCAGGTGCTGCTCGACAACGGTGAGACTGTGGTCATCGGCGGTATTTTCGAGGAAACCGAGAATGACGAGGTCGTCAAGGTGCCGGTGCTGGGCGACATCCCGCTCCTGGGCGTGATGTTCCGCAAGAAAACCTTGTTGCAGAGCCGCTCCGAGCTCTTGTTCTTCCTCACGCCCCGCATCATCTCGCCCGAGCTCAACATCCGCTGATCGGACACTCGCTGCGGCCGCCCTGCGGCGGCCGTGGCCGCCCCGTCAAGAATGCCGGCCGCGTCCGGCAACGCCGGCGCGCCCTCGACATCCCCGCACGGCTCGTGTAGAAAAGCCGCTTCTCCTAGCGGCCGTTCCCGCTCCATGCCTGGTTATGGCGCGCAACATCTATCTCATCGGACCGATGGGCGTCGGCAAGACGACGATCGGCCGCGCGCTCGCGCGGCAGCTCGACATGGAGTTCGTCGACTGCGACCGGGAGGTCGAGAAACGCACCGGGGCGACTATCAGCCTGATCTTCGACATCGAGGGCGAGGAGGGCTTTCGCGAGCGCGAGACGCGTATGCTCCAAGAGCTGACGCGCCGGCACAACACCGTGCTGGCGACCGGGGGCGGTGCCATCCTGCGCGAGGAGAACCGTCAAGCACTGCGCGCCAACGGAACGGTGGTGTACCTGCATGCGCCCGTGGAAGTGCAGCTCGAGCGCACCCGCGCCGGCAAGAATCGTCCGCTGCTCCAGACCGAAGACCCGCGAGCCACTCTAGAGGCGCTCATGGCGGTGCGTGAGCCGCTGTATCGGGGAGAGGCGGACATCGTCGTCAACATCCGCAGCCGCTCGCCGCAGGCCATCGCCCGCGAGATCGCCCGCAAGGTGCAAAATCCGTGCGAGTGATCGAGGTCGAACTCGGCGGCGGCAGAAACTATCCGATCTACATCGGCTCGGGGCTGCTCCGGCGCGCCGAGCTGTTTCGTCCACATATCAGCGGCTCCCAGGTCATGGTGGTGAGCAACCAGACCGTCGCGCCGCTCTACCTCGATGCCGTGCTCGAGGCTCTGCAAGGGTGGGACGTGCACAGCAAGATTCTCCCGGACGGGGAGGAGTTCAAGACCCTGACGGTGGCGGACTCGGTCTTCTCAGCGCTGCTCGAGGTGCCCTGCGATCGCCTGACGACGGTGGTGGCGCTCGGCGGCGGCGTCATCGGCGACCTGGCCGGGTTCGTGGCCGCCTGCTATCAGCGCGGCGTTCCCTACATCCAGGTGCCGACGACGCTGCTGGCGCAGGTGGATTCGTCCGTGGGCGGCAAGACGGCCGTGAATCACCCGCTCGGCAAGAACATGATCGGTGCGTTTTATCAGCCGCGCGGCGTCATCGCCGATACGGACACGCTGAGAACACTGCCGGACCGTGAGCTCGTCGCCGGACTGGGCGAGGTCGTCAAGTACGGTCTCATCGGCGACCCCGACCTCTTCGCCTGGCTCGAGGACCACGTGGAGGCGCTGCTCGAACGCGACGCCGATGCGCTGGATCACGTCATCGAGCGCTGCTGCCGCAACAAGGCCGACGTGGTGGCGCAGGACGAGCGCGAGAGCGGCGTGCGCGCACTCTTGAACCTCGGCCACACCTTCGGCCACGCCATCGAGACCGGTCTCGGTTACGGCGTCTGGCTCCACGGCGAGGCCGTCGCGGCCGGAATGGTGCTGGCGGCGGAGCTGTCGCGGCGCCTGGGCTGGCTCGCAGTCGACGACGTGCAGCGCATCCGCCGGCTGCTCGAGCGCGCGGGCCTGCCGGTGCGGCGGCCGCGGGAGCTCGGCGCCGAGCGCCTGCTCGAGCTGATGGCCGTGGACAAGAAAGCGCTGGGTCGTCGCGTGCGGCTGGTGTGTCTGAAGCGCATCGGCGAGGCCGTCCTTGTCGCGGATTACCCCGTCGACAAGGTCCTGGAGACGCTGCGCGCGCCGGAGCTCGTCGCGGCGCAGTAAGGTCCGGGCCGCGCGCCGGTGTGATCCCGCGGTGATTTTCGGGAAACCTGAGATGCATGCCTGGGGATATCGGCAAATTTCACGGGCAATCGCCGCGCTCGGCCTTGCCGCGGCGCCGCCCGGACCGCGTGGCGGCGGCCCTGGAGCCGTTTGAACCGCCCCAGGGCGGCCGGTATACTGGGCTTGCGGCGGCAGCAGGTGCAACAAGTTTGCCGCGCTCCCGGCAAAGCGCACCGCGTATGCGGCGCGCTTTTGTCAACTTTGAGCGACGTCGTTCCCATCCGCGACGAGGCGGCTCCCCGCTCCCCCACACCCGAGACCGGGCCCGCCGTCGACGCGAGAGCAACACGCGCAGATGGCGACACAGAGCAACAAAGCGCCCGGGCCGGCTCGCGGGCTGTATCGACCCGAGTTCGAGCGCGACAGCTGCGGCTTCGGCCTGATCGCGCACATGGACGGGCAGGCGAGTCATGCCCTCGTGCGCACCGCGATCGAGTCCCTGTCCCGGCTCACCCACCGCGGCGCGGTGGCGGCGGACGGCAAGAGCGGCGACGGCTGTGGTCTGCTGCTGCGGCGTCCGGAGGCATTCCTGCGCGCCATCGCCAAGGGCGAGGGGCTCGCGCTGGGCCGGCGTTACGCCGTCGGCATGGTTTTCCTCAACCGTGAGGAGGCGCTTGCCGCCGGTGCGCGGCAGCGCCTCGAGGCGGAGCTTCGCACAGAGGGGCTCACGACGCTGGGCTGGCGCGCGGTCCCAGTCGACACGGCGGCGCTCGGCGACGAGGCGAAGCGCTCCATGCCGCAGATCGCGCAGATCTTCGTCAATGCTCCCGAGGGCATGGACGAAGCGGAGCTCGAGCGGCACCTGTTCGTCGCTCGCCGGCGCGCCGAAAAGCAGATCGAGCCCCAGGACGAGCAATTTTACGTCCCCAGCCTGTCCGGGCGCGTGATCGTGTACAAGGGGCTCGTCATGCCGGCGAACCTGCCGGTGTTCTATCCGGATCTGAACGACGCGCGCCTCGAGTCGGCCCTGTGTGTCTTCCACCAGCGCTTCTCGACCAACACCTGGCCGCAGTGGCGCCTGGCACAGCCGTTCCGATTCCTGGCGCACAACGGCGAGATCAACACGGTGCAGGGCAACCGTTACTGGGCCCGTGCGCGGGCCCACAAGCTCGACTCGCCCCTCATTGCGAACATGGCCGACCTGCGACCGCTGGTCAGCGAGGACGCCTCCGATTCCTGCAGTCTCGACAACATGCTGGAGGTGCTGCTCGCGGGCGGCGTCGACCTTTTCCGCGCCGTGCAGCTGCTGATTCCCCCGGCCTGGCAGAACGTCGAGACCATGGATCAGGATCTGCGCGCTTTTCACCGCTACAACTCGATGCACACGGAGCCCTGGGACGGGCCTGCGGGGATCGTGCTGACCGACGGCCGCTATGCCGCCTGCGTGATGGACCGCAACGGCCTGCGCCCGGCGCGCTACGTGATCACGCGGGATCGCCAGATCACCCTGGCCTCGGAGATCGGCGTCCACGACTACGCCCCCGAGGACGTGGTGGCCAAGGGGCGGCTCAAGCCCGGCCAGATGATCGCGGCGGACACGGCCACGGGGAAGCTGCTGCTGCCGGAAGACATCGAGGAGCGCGTGCGCTCGCGCCGCCCCTACAAGCAGTGGCTGAAATCGCACCAGGTCCGGATGTACACGCGGCTGATCGAGCAGGACGAGCGCTCGGTGCCGATGAACCCCTCCTCGCTGACCGTTTATCAGAAGCTCTTCCAGGTGAGCTTCGAGGAGCGCGACCAGGTCATCCGCGTGCTTGCCGACTCCGCCCAGGAAGCGGTGGGGTCCATGGGCGACGACACGCCGCTGCCGGTGCTCTCGAAGCGTGTCCGCTCGCTCTACGACTATTTTCGCCAGCAGTTTGCGCAGGTCACCAACCCGCCGATCGACCCGTTGCGCGAGCAGATCGTGATGGCACTGGAGACCTGCTTCGGGCGCGAGCGCAACCTGTTCGAGGAGACCCGCGAGCACGCTGCGCGCATCGTCGTCGATTCGCCGGTGCTGTCGAGCAGCAAGTTCAACGCCCTGCTGGCCGTCACCGACGTTCGCTACGCCCATCACCGCATCGACCTGAACTATGCCCAGACGGAGAGCCTCGAGCAGGTGCTCGAGCGCATCTGCGAGCAGGCGGTGGAGGCCGTGCGCGCCGGGGCGACGCTGCTGGTGCTCTCTGATAGGGACATCGCCAAGGACCGTGTGCCCGTGCATGCGCTGCTGGCGACAGGTGCCGTGCACCACCGCCTGATCGACACGGGGCTGCGCTGCGACGCCAACATCGTGGTGGAGACGGCCACCGCGCGCGACCCGCATCACTTCGCCGTGCTGATCGGCTACGGCGCCACGGCGATCTACCCTTACCTCGCCTACGAGTGTCTCTACGACATGATGCGCACGGGCGAGATCGACGGCACGGAGGCCGGCGTCGTGCTGCGCGCTTATCGCACCGGCATCAACAAGGGGTTGTTCAAGATCATCTCCAAGATGGGTATCTCCACCATCGCCAGTTATCGAGGCGCGCAGCTGTTCGAGGCGGTCGGCCTGCACAGCGGCGTCGTCGGGCGCTGCTTTCGCGGCACCACGTGTCGCATCGAGGGAACGGACTTCGTCGACCTCGAGAGCGATCAGCGCGCGCTGGTGGCGCTCGCGTGGAACCCGCGGCGGCGCATCGAGCAGGGCGGTCTGCTGAAGTACGTCCACGGCGGCGAGTATCACGCTTTTCACCCCGACGTCATCGCCACCATCCACGAAGCCGTGGTCAGCGGTGATTACGAGAAGTACCGGTCCTTCGCCGCCCTGGTCAACGAGCGTCCGGTGACGGTGCTGCGCGATCTGTTGCGCCTGCGTGAGGGGTCCGCGCCGGTGCCGCTCGACGAGGTCGAGCCCATCGAGGCCATCCTGCCGCGCTTCGACAGCGCCGGCATGTCTCTGGGCGCGCTCTCGCCCGAGGCGCACGAGACGCTGGCGGAGGCCATGAACGCCATCGGCGCACGTTCCAATTCCGGCGAGGGCGGCGAGCATCCCGACCGCTACGGCAGCGAGAAGCGCTCCAAGATCAAGCAGGTCGCTTCGGGGCGCTTCGGCGTCACCCCGGCCTACCTCGTCAACGCAGAGGTGCTGCAGATCAAGATCGCACAGGGCGCCAAGCCCGGCGAGGGCGGCCAGCTGCCCGGCCACAAGGTCAACGCGCTGATCGCCTCGCTGCGCTACTCGACGCCCGGGGTCGCCCTGATCTCGCCGCCGCCGCACCACGACATCTACTCCATCGAGGACCTGGCGCAGCTCATCTTCGACTTGAAGCAGGTGAACCCGCAGGCGCTGGTGTCGGTGAAGCTGGTGGCGGCCGCGGGGGTGGGCACCATCGCCGCCGGCGTGGCCAAGGGCTACGCCGACCTGATCACCATTGCGGGCTACGACGGCGGCACCGGGGCGAGCCCGTTGACGTCGGTGAAGTACGCCGGCAGCCCCTGGGAGCTCGGGCTCACCGAGACGCACCAGACCCTGCGCGCCAACAACCTGCGCGACAAGGTACGCCTGCAGGTCGACGGCGGCCTCAAGACCGGTCTCGACGTGGTCAAGGCCGCTATTCTGGGCGCCGAGAGCTTCGGATTCGGCACCATGCCCATGGTGGCGATGGGGTGTAAGTATCTGCGTGTGTGCCACCTCAACAACTGCGCCACCGGTGTGGCCACCCAGCACCAGACCCTGCGGGCACGCCACTTCGTCGGCAGCGCCGAGCGTGTCGTCAACTACTTCCGCTTCGTCGCCCGGGAGGTGCGCGAGCTGATGGCTGCGCTCGGCGTGAGGCGGCTGGAGGATCTCATCGGACGGGTGGACCTGCTCGAGATCCTGTCTGGCGAGACGCGCCGCCAGCAGCGGCTCGACCTCACGCCGATCCTGTCCGACGCCGGCGTGGCCGCCGACGCGCCCCAGCACTGCCGGGTCGCGCGCAACCGGCCCTGGGATCGCGGCGAGCTGGCGGAGAAGATGGTGCGCGACGCCATGCCGGGCATCGCCTCGAAGGCGGGCGGCGAGTTCCGCTACGCCATCCGCAACGTCAATCGCTCCATCGGCGCACGCCTGTCGGGCGAGATCGCTCGCCGCCACGGCAATCTCGGGATGGAGAACACCCCCATCGACATTTATTTCCAGGGCACCGCCGGGCAGAGCTTCGGCGTTTGGAATGCCGGCGGGCTCAACCTGCACCTCGAGGGTGACGCCAACGACTATGTGGGAAAGGGCATGGCCGGCGGCAAGATCGTCATCCACCCCCCCCGAGGCAGCCGGCTGAAGAGCAACGAGTCGACCATCATCGGCAACACCTGCCTCTACGGCGCCACCGGCGGCAAGCTCTTCGCCGCGGGCTGCGCCGGGGAACGCTTCGCCGTGCGCAACTCGGGCGCCTATGCCGTCGTCGAGGGCTGCGGCGATCACGGCTGCGAGTACATGACCGGCGGCGTCGTCGCCGTTCTCGGTCAGACCGGCATCAACTTCGGCGCGGGGATGACCGGGGGGCTGGCCTTCGTGCTCGATCGCGAGCGCAACTTCGTCGACTGCTACAACCACGAGCTCATCGACGTCCACCGGCTGACGCCAGAGAGCATGGAGGCGCACCTGGGATTTCTGCGCGACATGATCGCGGAGTTCGTGGTCGAGACCGCAAGCAAGTGGGGCCAGACAGTGCAGGAGGACTTCCTCGACCTGGTCGGACGTTTCTGGCTCATCAAGCCCAAGGCCGCCGATCTGGAGACGCTGCTCGACACCCTGCTCGAGGCCGCCTAGCGGCCGCCGGCCGAGCGGCGCTCCCAGCGGGCGAACCCATTCCTGCCACAGCATGAGCAAGAACTTTCAGTTCGTCGATCTGCCGCGCCAGGACCCGGTGAAGACGCCGGCACGGGTGCGCGTGCACGAGTGGCGCGAGATCTACGGCCACTACGAGTCGCGCACCGCGGCGGCTCAGGCAGAACGCTGCCTCGCCTGCGGCAATCCCTACTGCGAGTGGAAGTGCCCGGTGCACAACTACATCCCGGACTGGCTCAAGCTCGTCGACGAGGGTCGCCTTTTCGAGGCGGCGGAGCTCTCGCATCAGACCAACTCGCTGCCGGAGATCTGCGGGCGCATCTGCCCGCAGGACCGCCTGTGCGAGGGCGCGTGCACGCTCAACGACGGCTTCGGCGCGGTCACCATCGGCTCCATCGAGACCTACATCACCGAGGAGGCCTTGAAGCAGGGCTGGCGCCCCGATCTCGCCGACGTCGTCGCCACCGGCAAGCGCGTGGCCGTGGTGGGCGCGGGCCCCGCCGGGCTCGCCTGTGCCGACGTGCTCTCGCGCCACGGCGTCGCCGCCACCGTCTACGATCGCCAGCCCGAGATCGGCGGCCTGCTCACCTTCGGCATTCCGCCGTTCAAGCTGGAGAAGCACGTCGTGCTGCGCCGCCGCGCGCTGCTCGAGGAGGCGGGGGTGGAGTTCGTGCTCGATACCGAGATCGGCGTCGACGTGCCGTTCCAGCGGCTGCTCGACGACCACGACGCGGTCTTCCTCGGCATGGGCACCTACACCTCCATGCGCGGCGGGTTTCCCGGCGAGGACCTGCCCGGGGTCTTCGAGGCACTGCCCTACCTCGTCGCCAACGTCAACCGGGTGATGGAGTGGGAGCGGCACCCCTCCGAGTTCATCGACATGCGCGGCCAGCGGGTGGCGGTGCTCGGCGGCGGCGACACGGCCATGGACTGCGTGCGCACCGCCGTGCGTCAGGGGGCGACGAGCGTCACCTGCGTCTACCGCCGCGACGAGGAGAACATGCCGGGCTCGCGCCGCGAGGTCTGGAACGCCAAGGAGGAGGGGGTGCGCTTCCTCTGGAACCGCCAGCCGGTGGAGGTGGTGGGCAACTTGGAGGCCGAGGGCGTCAAGGTCGTCACCACCCGGCTGGGTGAGGCGGACGCGCGCGGGCGCCGCCGGCCCGAGGCCGTGTCCGGCAGCGAGGAGGTGATCGCCGCCGACCGCGTCATCATCGCCTTCGGCTTCCGGCCGAGCCCGCCGGCCTGGCTCGACGAGTTCGGCATCGAGCTCGACAGGCGCCGGCGCGTGCGCACGCGCGGCAACTCGGATTTTGCCTTTCAGACCTCCAACGCGAAGGTGTTCGCGGGCGGCGACATGGTGCGCGGATCCGACCTCGTCGTCACCGCCGTGTTCGAGGGGCGAGCGGCGGCGGCCGGCATCCTGGACTACCTGGGCGTGTGAGCGCGGCGCCCGCCGACGACGTTCCGGCGCGCGAGCGCCTCATCGTCGCCCTCGACGTGCCGGAGCCGGAGCAGGCGATGGCCCTGGCGACGGCGCTGGGCGACGCGGCGTGGTTCTACAAGCTCGGGCTCGAGCTGATCGTGGGCGGCCGCTACCTCGAGCTGGTGGACTGGCTCAAGGCGCGCGGCAAGCGCGTTTTCGTCGACCTCAAGCTCTTCGACGTGCCCGAGACGGTGCGCCGCGCGGTCGCCCGCCTCGACGGCCGCGGCATCGACTTCGTCACCGTGCACGGCAACGACGGCATGATGCGCGCCGCCGCCGCGGCCAAGGGCGACGTCAAGGTGCTCGCGGTGACCGTGCTCACGAGCCTCGACCGCGGCGACCTCGACGATCTCGGCTTCCAGTGCGACGTCGACGCGCTGGTGCTCTCGCGCGCGCGGCGGGCGCTCGAGTGCGGCTGCGACGGCGTCGTCGCCTCGGGCCTCGAGGCCGAGGGCCTGCGCGCCGAGCTCGGCGGCCGGCTGCTCATCGTCACGCCGGGCATCCGCCCGGTGGAGAACGTCGACGATCAGAAGCGCGTGGTAACGGTGGCGGGGGCCTTCGCCGGCGGCGCCGATTACATCGTCGTCGGCAGGCCCATCCGCGATGCGGCGGACCCGCGGGCGGCGGCGCTCGACGTGCAGCGCCGCATCGCCGCGGCGTTGCCGCACGCCGGGTCGCGGCCGTGACGGCGGCGTCGACGCCGCCGCGCAACGACAGCCTGCTGCGGGCGCTGCGGCGAGAGCCGGTCGAGCGCACGCCGGTGTGGATCATGCGCCAGGCCGGGCGGTACCTGCCCGAGTACCGGCGCACGCGCGAGCGCGCCGGCGACTTCCTCACCCTGTGCAAGACGCCCGAGCTCGCCTGCGAGGTCACGCTGCAGCCGCTGGCGCGCTTCGACCTCGACGCCGCCATCCTGTTCTCGGACATCCTCACGATTCCCGACGCCATGGGCCTGGGGCTGCGCATCGACGAGGGCCACGGCCCGCGCTTCGAGCGTCCGCTCGACGACGTCGCCGCCATCGAAGCGCTTTCCGTACCGAACCCCGCGACGGAGCTCGGCTACGTGCTCGACGCGGTGCGACTCATCCGCCGCGAGCTCGACGGCCGCGTGCCGCTCATCGGCTTCGCCGGCAGCCCGTGGACGCTCGCGACCTACATGGTCGAGGGCGGGGGCGGTCGCGACTTCGCCCGCGTCAAGCGCCTGATCTTCGCCGAGCCCGAGGCGGCCCACCGGCTGCTGGCCACGCTCGCGCGCGCCGTCGGCGCGTATCTCAACGCCCAGATCGAAGCGGGGGTGCAGGCCGTCATGGTGTTCGACACCTGGGGCGGGGTGCTCTCGCCCCACGACTACGAGGCGTTCTCGCTGCGCTACCTGAAGGCCGTCGTCGACGCGCTCGAGCCCGGGCGCGGCGCCGGGCGGGTTCCGGTGGTGCTGTTCACCAAGGGCGGCGGCCAGTGGCTGGAGAAGATGGCCGCCACCGGCTGCGACGCGCTCGGCCTCGACTGGACGACCTCGATCGGCGAGGCGCGCCGGCGCGTCGGCGAGCGCGTGGCGTTGCAGGGCAACATGGATCCGGCCATGCTGCGCGCGCCGGCGGCGCGCATCCGCGCCGAGGTGGCGTGCATTCTCGAGGACTACGGCCCCGGCCCCGGGCACGTCTTCAACCTCGGTCACGGCATTGCGCCGGACATCGACCCCGCCAGCGTCGCCGTCACCGTCGAAGCGGTGCACGAGCTGAGCCGGCCGTACCACGCGGCCGCGCGCTGACGGCGGCAACGGGAGCAAGATTCCATGGCGCAGGTGAGCAGGCGTGACGAAGCGGCGGCCGCGCCGCCGCGGCCGCGGGACGCGGCCAGCCTGGTGCTGCTGCGCGAGCGCGAGGGGCGGCACGAAGTGCTGCTGGGGCGCCGCCGCGCCGGTGCGCGCTTCATGCCCGGATACTACGTTTTCCCCGGCGGCGTGGTGGAGCCGAGCGACACGCACGCCCGCCCGGCGACGCCGCTGGAGACCGCCATGGTCGACAGGATGGCGGTGGCCGGACGCCCGGCACGGGCGCGTGCCCTCGCCATGGCGGCGGTGCGCGAGACCTTCGAGGAGACGGGCCTGATTCTCGGCGAGAGCGGCGACGTCGGCCCCATCGCCGTGGAGTCGTGGCGGCGCATGCGCGCCGGCGGGCTGGCGCCGGCGCTGGCGCGGCTCGGCTTCGTCGGCCGCGCCATCACCCCGACTTTCCGCTCCCTCCGCTTCAACGCGCGATTCTTCGTTGCCGACGCCGCCTTCACGCGGGGCGATCTGCAGCGCGGCGGCGAGCTCGTGGACCTGCGCTGGGTGAAGCTCGAGGCGACGCGCGACTACCCCATGGCGGACGTCACCCGCTTCATGCTCGAGCACATCGCGCGCGTGCGCGCGGCGCCGCCGGCGGCGCATCCCGGGCACCCCCTGTTCACCTACCGCAAGCGCCGCCGCCACGTGCGCTATTTCTGAGCGTTCGCCCCGCTCTCGGGCGCGGGTTGCGTAACCCGGCGGCTCAGCCCGGCCGCCGGTACTCGACGTCGAGCGCGGGCTTGCCGTCGCACGCGACCTCGCCGCGCTCGACCAGGTCGATCAGATGCGCCAGCACCGAGCGGGCTGCCGCCGGATGCATCGTGGCCGGCAGGTCGTGGTACATCGTCGCCACCATCGCCTCGATGCGGCCGACGCCGCCGGCGAGGCACTCCAGCACCTGGGCCTCGCGCGCACGCCGGTGCTCGATGTAGGCCCGCACGAACGGCTGCGGATCCTCGATGGCGGGACCGTGGGTGGGCCAGTAGACGGCGTCGTCGCGCTCGAGCAGCCGCCGCAGGCTCGTCAGGTAAGCGGCCATGTCGCCGTCGGGCGGGGCGACGACGGTCGTGGACCAGCCCATGACGTGGTCGCCCGAGAACAGCGCTTTTTCCTCGCGCAGCTGGTAGCAGACGTGGTTGGAGGTGTGCCCCGGCGTGTAGACGCACTCCACGCTCCAGCCCTCACCCTCGATGACGTCGCCGTCGCGCACGCGCACGTCGGGGTCGAACTCGCGGTCCGCCCCCTCTTCCACCGCGGCCGAATCCGCCGCGGCGCGCCCCGAGCCGTGCGGGCCGTAGCCGTAGGTGCGCGCCCCGGTGGCGCGCTGCAACGCGGCGCAGGCCGGGGAGTGGTCGCGGTGGGTGTGGGTGACGAGCAGGTGCGTGATCCGCTCGCCGCGCAGCCCGTCGAGCAGCGCGGCAACGTGGTCCGCGCGGTCCGGCCCCGGGTCGATCACCGCCACGCGGCCGTGGCCGAGGATGAAGGTGCCGGTGCCGTGGAAGGTGAAAGGGCCGGGGTTGCGCGCCACCACGCGCCGGATCATCGGCGTCATGCGCTCGATCACGCCGTAGCGGAACGGGTAGTGCTGGCGAAAGGCGATGGCGGCGCTCATCCCCGTGTAACGCCCTGCGGTCGGCCGACCGCTCAGCGGTGTTTCCAGACGGGCTTGCGCTTGGCGACGAAGGCGGCCATGCCCTCCTTCTGGTCCTCGGTGGCGAAGAGCGAGTGGAACAGCCGCCGCTCCACGCGTACACCCTCGCTCAGGCTGGTCTCGAAGGCGCGGTTGATGGACTCCTTCGCCATCATCACCGCCGGGCGCGACTTCGCGGCGATCGCCGCCGCCGTCTCGAGGGCCTCGGTCACCAGCTCGGCGGCCGGCACCACCCGGCTGACGAGGCCGGCGCGCTCGGCCTCCTCGGCGTCCATCATGCGCCCGGTGAGGCACAGCTCCATGGCCTTGGACTTGCCGATGAAGCGCGCCAGGCGCTGGGTGCCGCCGGCGCCGGGAATGAGGCCGAGGTTGATCTCGGGCTGGCCGAAGCGGGCCGTGTCGGCGGCGATGATGAAGTCGCACATCATGGCGAGCTCGGCGCCGCCGCCCAGGGCGTAGCCGGCCACGGCGGCGATCACCGGCTTGCGGCAGGTCGTCACCCGTTCCCAGGTGGCGGTGATGTAGTCGCCGAGGTAGGCGTCGACGTAGCCCAGGTTCTGCATCTCCTTGATGTCGGCGCCGGCGGCGAAGGCCTTCTCGCTGCCGGTGATGACGATGCAGCCGATGCCCGCGTCGGCCTCGAGGGCGTCGAGCGCCTGGCCGAGCTCGCGCGTGAGCGGTGTCGAGAGCGCGTTGAGCGCCTCGGGGCGGTTGAGGGTGATGAGAGCGACGGCGTCGCGCGTCTCCACCAGGATGTTGTCGAAGCTCATCGCGCTCGTGACCTCCTCGGGGCGGGTGCTCTGTGCCGGTTGGGGCCGCTAGGGTAGCGAAAAGCGTAAGCGAGCGCGAACGCGCGGCGGGCGGGCGCGCCGCCGCGGCGGCAATGGCAAAATGCCCGGCGGCGGGATACCATTCCTGGGCGGGTGCCGCGGGGGGTGGGGCCCGGCAAGTGGCGCCGCTGCAGAGGAGCTTTGGGGGCATGGGTAGCTACGCAGACGTATTCCGCCGGTCGCTGGAGGACCCCGAGGGCTTCTGGGCCGAGGCCGCCGAGGCCGTGCACTGGCACAAGCGCTGGGAGCGGGTGCTGGACGACAGCGACGCGCCCTTCTACCGCTGGTTCAGCGGCGGCGAGCTCAACACCTGCTACAACGCGCTGGACGTGCACGTCGAGGGCGGGCGCGGCGAGCAGACCGCGCTCATCTACGACAGCCCGGTCACGGGAACGGTGGCGACGTTCAGCTACCGCGAGCTGCGCGACACGGTCGCCGCGTTCGCCGGCGCGCTCGCCGAGCGCGGGGTGGGCCGTGGCGATCGCGTGGTGATCTACATGCCGATGGTGCCGCAGGCGCTGGTGGCGATGCTCGCCTGCGCGCGCCTGGGGGCGGTGCACTCGGTGGTCTTCGGCGGCTTCGCCGCCAACGAGCTCGCCGTGCGCATCGACGACGCGCAGCCCAAGGTCATCGTCTCGGCCTCGTGCGGCATCGAGGTCAACCGCGTCATCGAGTACAAGCCGCTGCTCGACCGCGCCATCGAGCTGGCGAGCCACAAGCCCGACGCGTGCATCGTGCTGCAGCGTCCCGAGTCGCCGGCGCCGCTGGTTCCGGGGCGCGACCTCGACTGGGACGCCGCCGTGGCCGCGGCGACGCCGCACGATTGCGTGCCGGTGGCGGCCACCGACCCGCTCTACATCCTCTACACCTCGGGCACCACGGGGCAGCCCAAGGGCGTCGTGCGCGACAACGGCGGCCACGCGGTGGCGCTCAAGTGGACGATGAAGCACGTCTACGACGTCGAGCCCGGCGACGTCTACTGGGCGGCCTCGGACGTCGGCTGGGTGGTGGGGCACTCCTACATCGTCTACGCGCCGCTCTTCAACGGCAGCACCACCGTGCTCTACGAGGGCAAGCCGGTGGGCACGCCCGACGCCGGCGCCTTCTGGCGCGTCATCGCCGAGCACGGCGTCAAGGTGCTGTTCACGGCGCCGACGGCCTTCCGCGCCATCAAGAAGGAGGACCCCGAGGGCGCGCACCTCGAGCGCTACGACCTCTCCGCCTTGCGCACGCTGTTCCTGGCCGGCGAGCGCACCGACCCGGACACCCTGCACTGGGCCGAGAGCAAGCTCGGCGTGCCGGTGATCGATCACTGGTGGCAGACGGAGACCGGCTGGGCGATCTGCGCCAACTGCATGGGCATCGAGCCGCTGCCGGTCAAGCAGGGCTCGCCGACCAAGCCCGTGCCCGGCTGGGACCTGACGGTGCTGGACGACTCCGCCAAGCCGGTGGAGGCGGGCACCATCGGCGCGCTGGTGGTGCGCCTGCCGCTGCCGCCGGGCACCTTCCCGACGCTGTGGAACGCGCGCCAGCGGCACTTCGACGCCTACCTGTCCGAGTTCCCCGGCTACTACAAGACCGCCGACGCGGGCTACGTCGACGAGGACGGCTACGTCTTCGTCATGGCGCGCACCGACGACATCATCAACGTCGCCGGCCACCGGCTGTCCACCGGCGCCATGGAGGAGGTGCTGGCGGCGCACCCGGACGTCGCCGAGTGCGCGGTGACGGGCGTCGCCGACGCGCTCAAGGGCCAGCTGCCGCTCGGCTTCCTGGTGCTCAACGCCGGCTGCACGCGCGACCCCGCCGACATCGAGGCGGAGGTGGTGCAGCGGGTGCGGGAGGAGATCGGGCCGGTGGCGGCTTTCAAGCAGGCCCTGGTCGTGGCGCGGCTGCCGAAGACACGCTCCGGCAAGATCCTGCGCGGCACCATGCAGAAGATCGCCGACGGCGACGAGTGGAAGATGCCGGCCACCATCGACGATCCGGCTATCCTCGACGAGATCACGGCGGCGCTGCAGGCCGCGGGGTTCCCGAGGTCGGCCTAGCCGCCGGCGCGCCGCGCAGCGATGCGCAAGGAGGTCCCATGACGTTTGCCGAGAAGAGCCTGGCCGACTGGGCGCGACTCGCTGAGCAGGAGCTCGGCGGCCGCGGCGCCGAGGCGCTCACCTGGCGCACCCCGGAGGGCATCGACGTCAAGGCGCTCTACACCGAGGCGGACCTGGACGGTCTCGCGCACCTGGGCTCGCTGCCGGGCTTTCCCCCCTACGTGCGCGGGCCGCGCGCGAGCATGTACGCCGGCCGGCCGTGGACGCTGCGCCAGTACGCGGGCTTCTCCACCGCCGAGGAGTCCAACGCCTTCTACCGCAGGAACCTCGCGGCGGGGCAGACGGGGCTGTCGGTGGCCTTCGACCTCGCCACCCACCGCGGCTACGACTCCGACCACCCGCGCGTGGTCGGCGACGTCGGCAAGGCGGGCGTGGCCATCGACACCGTCGAGGACATGAAGATCCTCTTCGACGGCATCCCGCTCGAGCGGATGTCGGTGTCGATGACCATGAACGGCGCGGTGCTGCCGGTGCTGGCGATGTACATCGTCGCCGCCGAGGAGCAGGGCGTGACGCCGGGCGAGCTCGCGGGCACCCTGCAGAACGACATCCTCAAGGAGTTCATGGTCCGCAACACCTACATCTACCCGCCGGAGCCGTCGATGCGCATCGTCGCCGACATCATCGGCTACACCGCGCGGCACATGCCGCGCTTCAACTCGATCTCGATCTCCGGCTATCACATGCAGGAGGCCGGCGCGACCTGCGTGCAGGAGCTCGCCTTCACCCTCGCCGACGGCCTCGAGTACGTGCGCGCCGCGCTCGCGAGCGGCCTCGACGTCGACGCCTTCGCGCCGCGCCTGTCGTTCTTCTTCGCCATCGGCATGAACTTCTTCATGGAGATCGCCAAGCTGCGGGCCGCGCGCCTGCTGTGGGCCGAGCTCATGCAGGCGCATTTCGCCCCCGGCGATCCCCGCTCGCTCATGCTGCGCACCCACTGCCAGACCTCGGGCGTGAGCCTCACCGGCCAGGACCCGTACAACAACATCGTGCGCACGGCGGTCGAGGCGATGGCGGCGGTGCTGGGCGGCACCCAGTCGCTGCACACCAACTCCTTCGACGAGGCGCTGGCGCTGCCGACGGAGTTCTCGGCGCGCATCGCGCGCAACACCCAGCTCGTGCTGCGCGAGGAGGCGGGCCTGACGCGGGTGATCGACCCCCTGGCGGGCTCCTACTACGTCGAGAGCCTCACCGCCGCCCTGGCGGCGCACGCGCGCGCGCTCATCGACGAGGTGGAGGCGCTCGGCGGCATGACCCAGGCGGTCGACTCGGGCATGCCCAAGCTGCGCATCGAGGAGGCCGCGGCGCGGCGCCAGGCGCGCATCGACCGCGGCGAGGAGGTCATCGTCGGCGTCAACGCGTTCCAGCCCGAGCGCGAGGAGCCGGTGGAGATCCTCGACATCGACAACACCGCGGTGCGGGACCGGCAGATCGAGCGGCTGCGCCGCGTGCGTGCCGGGCGCGACGACGACGCCTGCCGGCGGGCGCTGGAGGCGCTGACGCAGGCCGCCGCCGACGGCAGCGGCAACC
>JABAOH010002807.1_pt1 | contig 70399 bp, 58 predicted proteins | sample 7062181 | NCBI WGS metagenome assembly JABAOH01 (sample SAMN14538630, study PRJNA623070) | marine sediment metagenome | biome: marine biome [ENVO:00000428]; feature: marine pelagic biome [ENVO:01000023]; material: deep marine sediment [ENVO:00002113]; isolation source: pool of 5 deep marine... | reverse complement strand
ATGCAGGAGATGCTGTTGTAAAGGCTGTTCAATTTGTTAAAAAAGATCCTGAGGTCTTTATCCAGGCCTCGGCCATCGGCTATTATGGAGACGGTGGAGACAAAGCCCTGGATGAGACCTCACAACCCGGTAAGGGATTCCTGACAGAGGTGGCCGAAAAGTGGGAAGCTTCCACTTCGGCAATCGAAGCGAGAACTCGACGCGTTGTCATTCGTACCGCCATGATCCTGGGGCCAGACGGTGGAGCCCTTGTCCGGCTCGTTCGGCCTTTCCGGTTTTTCGTGGGTGGACACGTAGGAACAGGCGAACAGTGGACTTCATGGATTCACATCGAGGATGTGATCCAGGGCATTCTGTTTTTTATCGAGAACAAAGACCAGTGGGGAGTCTTCAATTTGACCGCTCCTTGTCCCTTGAAAAACAAGGACTTTTCCCGGGCCATAGGAGATGTGATCGGGCGGCCATCCTGGCTCCCTGTTCCTGGATTTTTTCTGAAAGTGCTCTTCGGCCAAATGGCGGAAGAAGCTCTTCTCTCCAGTCAAAGAGTCTTCCCTATGCGGCTCGAACGGTCAGGTTATAAATTTATATTCCCTGAGGTAAAGAGTGCCCTGGCTGATATATTTGGCACCACATCCTAATCCTCTCCCTCTTCGAAGAGATCGAGCTGTCCCTCCTTTATTTTTTTGACGATGTCTTTCAGAGCAGGATATTGTTTCAGAAGATCGAACGGAATATCGATTTTTTCCTGAGTGACCATGTTTTTGATTTGAAGGGCATTTGCCATGGCTTGACCTTGATAATGGTTGTTGGTGATGACAAAGACCTTGTTGCTCTTGCTGCCGAGTTCTTTTATCCTCTCTATCCAGTCCTCCAGCTCATCCTTTGAATACAGGTAATCGTAACGTTTGTCCCGGCCTGCTTTTTCATTGAACCAATTCTTGTAATTTCGGCCGTGAAGCCTGACATAAGAGAATTCGGGATTTGTGCTGATGGAACTGGGCTTAATGGAGTTTCGAAAAATCGGCTGGTCGATATTGCAGAAACATACCCTGTGTTCGGATAGAAACTCAAAGAAATCCCTGTCATCCCAGGAACCATGCCTGACTTCAAGGGCTAGAGGAAAATCGGAAAACTGATTGAATAGGTTGACCAGATAATCGAGGTTGATGGAGGTTCGGGCAAAAGACCACGGGAATTGTACCAGAATGGCCGCAAGCCTCTTATGTGCCTTCAGAGGTTCAATGCCCAGCTTGAATTCATCCACGTCTTTTTGGGAGAATCCTTTCCTTTGGTGGGTGAAAATCTGATGCAGCTTGACTGTGAACAGGAATTCAGGATAGTCTTTGACCCGCTTTATCCAGGATAAAGAAATTCTTAAGGCTGGGGGCCTGTAGAATGTGCTGTTGATCTCAACGACATTTATGTACTGCGCCAAAAAAATCAAAGGATGAAAATTTGCGCTTTTTTTTATTGGATAAACGATTCCTTCCCAGTCTTTATAGCTCCAGCCCGCCGTTCCGATGTAGTATTTAGCCATAATACAGATTATATAACTCAAAAATGGATAGTGAACAATAGATATCCTGCTGCCCATCGATTTTCTTTGCAGTCCGCAGGAAGCGCACTCCAAATCGAGAATACGGGACCTTTGTACCCAAGTCCTAAGGACAAAATATTGGTATCTAAGCCTGGGAAAACGGGGTGAATCATCCGGTTGTAGCTCTTTATAAATTGCTGAATTATTGATAAAATTATTACTAACGGAGAGTCAAATGAAACAAAAAATGAAATTTTCGTTTTTGGGTTCTATCGTTTTCTTATTTGCCTGTACAGTCATTTTCGGAAAATCGAGTCTTTTATGTTTTGATTCTGGGTATGCCCAGCGAGAGTTCCATATGGTCGAAAAGAAACTCGTCGAGAAATATAAGCTCGCCCAAAAATATTATCTGAATGGTAAAAAAAGCTTCATAAAAGAGGATTTTAAAAAAGCAGAAGAGGAACTGAATAAATGCCTTCAGGTTATGCCGGAGCATGCCGATGCTTATTATCTTCTCGCTCAGATTGAGTATAAAAATAGCAGCTTTGATGAGGCTCTCGATGATATACAAAAGGCAGTCGCGAATCATGAATACATCGCCCAATTCTATACATTCACCCATCAGGAAAGGTTAGAGGATCTCAGAGAACAGAAAAGGAAGGCTGAGGAACAGATACTGCCTCTTCAAGATGAGTTAAACAGGCTTGCCGATATGTCCGGCTACGATGCAGAGATGCAGAGAGCGAGAATACGATCGCAGATCCAGACAAAAAAAAGTCTGATAGCTCGCATCGACAGCCAGATGCATGAACCTGTGCCTGATTCCCTCCAGATACCGGCCGATTATTATTACGTACACGGGAACATTTTTTTCAGAATGAAGCAGTTCCAAAAAGCCTATGAGCAGTGGATCAAGACTATAGAGATCGATCCCAAACACGGCAGTGCCTACAACAACCTGGCTAATCTGTATTTCATGTCCAAGCAGTATGAGCAGGCCTTGAAATATTTAGAGCTGGCCGAGTCCTCCGGAGCCGAAGTGAATCCTGAATTTAAAAAGGCACTTCTTAAAGCTCTCGATAAAAAATGATTTGCTCAGCCTGGCTTTTTTGATTATCATGTTTAGGAAAAGCCAGAGGATGAGTTGTCGAAGAAAATTTTTGCACTTCTTATCTTAATAACGCTCCTTTTCGTGCACTGCAACAGAGAGGAAGAAAACCTTTACACGATCGGGATTTTTCAGGTGGACGATGCCCCCCACTTGAATTCTGTGCGGGAGGGTTTTTTGAGAGCTCTGGAGGAAGCAGGATTGAAGGATGGAGTGAATATCCGGCTGCTTATCCGCAATGGAATGGGCAATATTCCTGAAGTTCAAAGCATCGCACAGGAATTCGTTTCTTACAGAGTCGATCTGGTTGTGCCCATTTCCACACCGTGCCTCCAGGCGGCTCTCCATGCATCCTCAGAAGTTCCTATCGTTTTTTCCTCAGTAGCTGCTCCTTTTCTTGCCGGGGCTGGACGTTCCGTGGATGACCATCTGCCCAATGTTACCGGTGTTTCTTCGAGAGGGCCTATCAAAGAATGCCTGACATTCATAAAGGAAGTCCTTCCTGGAGTCAGAATGATTGGAACTCTCTGGACTCCCTCGGAGCTCAACTCGAAATACTATCTGGATTTGACAAAGGAAGGAGCAGCGGAGTTGGGCCTGGAAGTTGTTGCAGTCCCGGTTCACAATAAAGCCGGAGTCTTGATTGCCGCACAGGTCTTGATGAACAAGAAGATCGACGCCATTTACCAGATATCGGATAACACCATCAATGCTTCATTCGAAGCGGTGAGTCGGGTCGCTGACGAGAATGTCATCCCTCTTTTTGGGGGAGCTGTCTATCATACGCGAGGCGGAGCCTGTGCAGCGATGGGGTGGGATTTTACTGACATGGGATACAAAACAGGGAAGATAGCTTTAAGAATTAAAAACGGGGAGCGCCCTGCAGACATAGCCATACAGTATATGAGCGACATCAAGCTCTACCTCAACCTGATTGCTGCCAGGAAGCAGGGGGTTGAATTCCCTGAGGGCGCTTTTATTCGAGCCGACGAAATCCTCGGCGCCGGAGAAAAATCCCGACAGGATTCCGATACTCCATGAAAAATTATTTCAGAAAATCGCTCTTGTTTCTGCTCATTGTGGTGGTGGGTTTTTTGGTTTTCTTCCCCAGTTATTTCTTTCTTTCCAAACCGAATCTCCGGGGCAAAATTTCTTGTGATGGATTGTCAGGTGAAGTCGAAATTATCACGGATGTTTGGGGCGTGCCTCATATCTATGCAGAGAATGAGGAGGATCTTTTCTTTGCCTGTGGTTATGTTCATGCAAGCGAGAGGATGTGGCAGATGGATCTCATGCGCAGGACAGGCTTCGGGAGACTCTCCGAGCTGTTTGGAGAAGAGGTTTTAAATCGGGACAAATACGCAAGAGTCATGGGCCTGGATAACTCATCGAGAAGAGATTGGGAGAAGACCTCGCCTCCGGCAAGAGATGCATTGTTCGCCTACAGCCGGGGGATAAATTCCTGGCTGGATTCCAGAGGAGGAATGTGGCCACCTGAGTTTTTTATCATGAGATACCGTCCCGAACCTTGGACTCCACTGGATTCTGCAATCATCAAACAGGTCATGGCCATGCTTTTGTGCACCGATTATCCGAGCGAAGTGGTCCGGGCAAATTTGATCAAACGATTCGGAGCTGAGAGGGCGCTTGAAATCCTGGAGAAGGGCGTGGAAAGGCCTTCCTTCGAGCCCGAAACGTCTTCTTTACAGGGATTTATGGATGTCGCGTTCCCTCAACAGAGCAATGCCTGGGTGCTGGCAGGAGAGCGGACAGAATCAGGGAAACCTCTTCTGGCGAACGATCCTCACTTAGAGATCAATCTTCCCCCTGTATGGTATGAAATGCATCTGGTATGCCCCACCTTAAATGTCATTGGAGTCACCATCCCTGGAGTGCCCTGGGTCATAATCGGCCATAATCATTTCCTAGCCTGGGGCGTGACGAATTCCACTGTCGATACGCAAGACCTGTACGTGGAAAGGTTCGACAGATCCGGGGACATGTATTGGGATAAGGGTGAATGGGAGCCTTTGATGGAGGCAGAAGAGCTCATTCGAGTCAAAGGAAAAAAAGAACCGGAAAAAATGGAAGTCCTCTGGACATCGAGGGGTCCTGTTCTATCGCCTCATATTTTGAAGAGTCAGAATCCCATATCCCTTAAATGGACCATATTTGAGGGAGAGAGGACACTCAATGCGTACCATCTTCTCAATAAATCGAAAAACTGGGAGGATTTTTCTGCAGCCCTCGCTCTCTTTGATTCTCCTTCCCAGAATTTTATTTATGCCGATAAAGACGGCAATATAGGCTGTTATATAGGTGGAAAGATTCCTTTGAGATCCAAAGAAGCGGCTCTTTTTCCTTATCCGAGCTGGCAAAGTGGAGGAGAATGGCAGGGCTACCTGGAGGAGAAAGAAAAGCCTAACCTGTTCAACCCTGAGGAAGGCATGATCGTGACGGCTAACAATAAGTCGGTTCCTGAGGATTTTCCTCATTATATGGGCGTGGACTGGGATGCTCCTTTCAGAGCCGGAAGAATAAAAGAGCTTTTGGTTCAAAAGGACAAACATTCCGTCGAGTCCTTCCAAGCGATACAAAATGACGTTTTCTCGAAAAAAGGAGAGCTTGTCTTGCCCCTGGTCAGGCCGTTAGCTGGAGCTGAAGGAAAATTGAAGGAAGCCCTCAACATGCTGCAGAATTGGAATCTATACATGGATTCGGGGAGGGAACCAGCCCTTTATGCCACATTCATGAATATCCTCCACGAGGAAATTTTTCAGGATGAGCTGAAGGAGGATTTTCGAAGTTTCGATCTTCTCTTCAGGAGGAAAGAAGCCGGGATGCTCCGTATCCTCTCAGATCCTGACATGCATTGGTTCGATGATAAAGAGACAGATGAAGCGGAAACCAGGGAAGATATATTCAAAAGAGCTCTCCAGAGGGCTTTCAGGCGGCTGGACTGGCTGTATGGTTCTCCTGATAACTGGGATTGGAGCAAAATGAACGCTGTCCTTTTTAAGCATGTGTTAGGCCGAAAATTTCTTTTCCGCTTTTTCAACGCCGGATCCTATCCTTCAGGAGGTGCTCCCTTTACTGTCATGGTCAATTATAGGACTCCACACAAGACCAGCTGGTCGGCAAGCTACCGCCAGATTATCGATCTTTCAGACTGGGATCGTTCGGTTTGTGTGATCACCTCGGGCCAGAGCGGGCATTTTATGAGCCGTTTCTATGACAATCAGGTAGAAACCTGGCTTGAGGGAGGGTACCATCCGATGATTTTCTCCAGGGAAAATGTCGAAAGGAATAAATTCGGAACCCGGACACTTTTGCCTCGAAAAAAAAGACCCTAGACTGTGTTTTTAAGAATGCAGAAGATAGTGAAAAAGGATTGTAAATAAGCCATATCTGGATAGAAAAAGCAGGATATATAGACCGTGAAGAGGATTAGAAAATGAGAATTTGTAACTTTTTAGTAGAAAACCACATTTTTTTGGATTTGAAACCCGGTGATAAGCGTCAGGTGCTCCAGGAGCTTGTCGAATCTATAAACAAGAGAGGATTGATCTCCGATGATAAACTGATCCTGGATGCGCTCTTGAAACGGGAAAGCCTGGGGAGTACGGGCTTAGAGAAAGGCATCGCCATTCCCCATGCTTTGATAGATGATTTGAAGGAACCTTTTTTGGCTCTCGCTGTGATCAAACAGGGAATCGATTTCGAGGCGGCGGATATGATGCCTACCTATGTTCTTATCCTCCTTCTCGGCAACAAGAATAACCCTGGGGATCAGCTGAAGATCCTTGCGCATGTCTGCCGTTTGGTGAAAGAGACTGATGTCGTTGAAAAAATCAAAAGAGTCAAGAATCCGAGTGAGATTTGTGCCATTTTCAAGGAAGAAGAAGGAAAAATCGTATGAAGCTCTTGATCCTCTTCCTGAACAAAGTGGAAAAACTGGAGGAAGTGTTGGAGGGCTTTGTCGAGATTGGAATAACCGGAGCTACGGTGATCGACAGTGTGGGTATGGGCCACATCCTTTCCGAAGAAGTCCCGATTTTTGCAGGACTGCGCTTCATGTTCGCAGGAGCAAAACCTCACAACAAGACCGTTTTCTCGGTTATCAGGGAGGAAAAAGAAGAGGAAGCGATCCGATTGCTCAAGAAAATCGTCGGAGACTTGGATCAGCCTGGCACGGGCATTGTGTTCACCATTTCTTTGGATAGGGTCGAAGGCTTAAAACCTGAATTTTAATCTTTCATGCAAGCCATCTATGCTTTTGGCCTTCTCGTTTTGATAGCCTTTCTGGGCGCCCGATTCATAACAAGGAGTCAGGCACTCTCGCCCATCAATTATTTCTTTTCTTCCGGGCTGATCTATATATTTTTGGGGCTGGCTCTGGGACAAAGTGGATTCAACATCCTAAGCCCTTCAGTATTGAGAGGCTTGACGCCCCTGATCAGCCTCGGTTTGGGATGGGTGGGATTCTTGTTTGGATTCCAGTTGGAAGCAAAATATTTGCGCCGTTTCTCTAGCAAGTATAAAAGCCTTTCTTTCCTTCAATCTCTGTTTGTCTTCCTTTTAGGCGGTCTGATTTTTTCTCTAGCCTTGAAACAGCTTTACCCCTCGGAGCGCACATTTCTCCTCTACGGGATCGGCTTGACCTTTGGTCTGCTGTTGAGCGTCAACTCCCCGACTCTGCTGAATATGGCCTCCCCGGTTATTCCGAAAAGAGGAAGCTATTATTATTTGGCACGATTCCTGGTCAGTGTGAGTGGATTTTGGGGGATAGTCGGCCTGGCGGTTTTTTCCTCTTTCTGGCATTATCCCATTTTCGAATCCAAAATCTTTCTCAGAGGAAGTCTCTTGCTGCTGTTCTCCTCTGGTTTCCCCATTCTCATAGGATATTTGTTTCACCTTCTGACAAAAAAGAAGACTTCAGAGGAAGAGATGCTCGTTTATCTTTTGGGCCTGGTTTTCTTCGTTTCAGGCGCATCTTTCTATTTCAATCTTCTCCCTCTGTACATGAGCATGGTGATGGGGATTACCTATTCCAACCTGACCAGAATTCATGAAAGGCTCTATCCTCTTCTTCTTTCCACCGAGAAGCCTCTGTACATCACGTTCCTGATTCTTATTGGGGCTCTCTGGGAGATATCTTTTGACTATAAGTTGGCCCTTCTCGTCCTTCTCATGATTCTTTTAAGGATCATCGGTTACTTTCTCCCTCTGCCACTGTTCAAGGTGATCCTCGATTTTCCCCTGCGCCTGCCCATTCGTTTCGGATTCAGTTTTCTCTCGTCAGGAGGGATTGGTTTGGCCTTTGCTGTCAGTTTGAAGCTGGCTTTTCCCTTACCGTTGACTGATGTTTTCCTCTCTGCAGCCCTGTTCGGGATTTTGATCACCGAGCTTATCAGTCCTTGCGGAGTGAGGCTGTCTATTTTCAAGCTCGATAGAGAGGAAAAAAGATGATCCCGCTCCTGCTGATATTTGTGCTGATGTTTTTTTTAAAAGATCCGGTACTTCTCCCTTTTGCCAATCCCGATCAAAGCACTTCTATTGCTCTTGGGTTCATATTGGTATTTGCCTACTTGCTGGGCAGCCACCTCAAACGAATAAGCCTTCCTTTGATCACAGGCTTCATTCTAGCTGGAATTCTCTGTGGGCCGTATGTGTTGAATTTTATCAGTCAATCGGATGTGCAGGACCTCGATCTTTTGGATGGTTTGGCGCTGAGTTTGATAGCGCTGACCGCTGGCGGGGAGATGAATATCCAGAGACTCAAGAGACGCTTCAAGACTATATCCTCTATCGTTTTTTTTCAGACTATCATCATTCTCTCAGGATTCGTCCTTTTAGGTTTTATCGGTCGTTCTTCCATTTCTTTTCTCCAAGAAGGGACGCTTTTTCAGGTCTTTGCCTTTTCTCTCCTCTTAGGAACCTTGTCGACTCCCACATCTCCAGCCACAACCATCGCGATTATCACCGAGACCAAGTCGTCCGGGAAGTTCACTGACCTTGTGTTGGGCAGCGCTGTGGTTAAGGACTTTTTTGTTGTCGTGATATTTGCCTTCTCCCTATCGATTTCCAAATCTGTATCCATGCCTTCTCACGAGTTCGATTTGGGATTTCTGCTCCAAATCCTGCAAGAGGTGGGAGGATCAGTCCTCATCGGGCTCTTCATAGGAGCAGGCATCATACTTTATCTTAGATACATCAAAAGGGATGTGACCATTTTCATCCTGGGTGTCGCTTTTTTCTCTTATCAGATCTCACACAACTATGGATATCACCCTCTTTTGATCTGCCTCGTGGCCGGCTTTCTCGCAGAAAATTTTTCAGCACAGGGAAGGCTTTTGATCTCGGCGATCGAGAAGAGTTCCACCCCCATCTACGTTGTCTTTTTCGCTCTGTCTGGTGCCTCGCTGAATTTGGGAGCTCTGCGTCAGACCTGGCTTTTAGCTTTGATCTGTGTGGTTTGGAGAGGGGTGTTGAAATTTTCAGGAACTTTTCTCGGATCAAGACTGACCAACGAGGAAGCGGGCGTTCAGAAATGGGCCTGGGCAGGTTTTATCTCCCAGGCTGGCGTAGCCTTGGGTATGGCGATTGTGGTTGAACACACTTTTCCGGAATGGGGGGGCGAATTCATGGCTCTGGTCCTGGCGGTCATCGCTATCAACCAGATCATCGGACCCATCTTTCTTCAGCGGCTTCTGTTCAAGGTCGAAGAAGCCGGCAAAAAGCAGTGAAATTGAAGAGGGCTTGTCCTGAGCCAGTCCGGATGGCTTCTGTCATAGCTTTATGAGTGATCTGGACAGCAAGTGAACAGGCTTGATCCAATGGAAATCCTTTGACCATATAGCAGAGGAGGGCAGAAGAGAGAAAGCATCCTGTGCCGTGTATCTTTTTCTTCAACTTTCTGTTTTCAAAGGTGTGAAATTTAGATCCGTCGTACAATATGTCGATGTTTTCTTTTCGGAGATGGCCGCCCTTTACCAGACAGGGTGTTTTTGTCTGTTTGAAAATCACCTGAGCAGCTTTTTGTGCATCAGACACGGCTTCAATGTTAATGCCGGAAATGAACTCGGCCTCTTCCAGATTTGGAGTGAGCAAAGAAGCTTTTCCACGGATTTTCTGCATATAGAGGGGAATGGATTTTTTTCCGAAAATCCATTCCCCTCCACTCGATTTGAACACGGGATCGATGATTACAGGCAGGTCCGGGTTCTCGTTGAGTATACGAACGATAGAAGGGATGTTTTTTGCGCATCCCACCAGTCCGACTTTGATTCCTGAAAAATCCACGTCGTTCCGTAAGAAATGATATTGATCCCAAAGAAGCCGTGCAGGGGGACAATGGATGTTTTTCACCCCCAATGTGTTCTGGACTGTCAAGCAGGTCACGATGCCCATCCCTTGATATCCGAGGCTCTGGAAGACTTTTAGATCGAGAGCCACACCTGCGCCTGCGGTCGGATCAAAACCTGCGACGGAGAGAAGAACTTTTTTCAACAGAATCGGCCCCTGACTCTGGACTCTATTCCAAACACTTATTTTATCAGAATTTGACGCAAAATTGTTTAAAGGATTTGGGGTGGTCCCGATCCGATCCCAGGAATAGCTTGACCCCTGCACAGGTTTATGTGTTATAAATAATAGAAACAGAGAGAGCAGGATGAAGGCGAGAGCACGCATTTTTGTCTTGGGGAGAGTTCAAGGAGTTTTTTATCGTGACAGCACGCGAAAATGGGCTTCCTCCAAAGGGCTGACGGGCTGGGTGAAGAACCTGCCGGATGGACGCGTCGAGGCTTTGGTAGAAGGCGAAAAGGAAGACATCCAGGCTCTGGTAGGACAGATGAGAGAAGGCCCTCCTATGGCAAGGATCGATAATATCGAACTCCAGTGGGAAAAATTCGAAGGAGAATTTTCTGATTTTCATATCGCCTGGTAGGAAGTTTGCATTCAATTTCCTAAACCGGAAAGTTCATCTGACTAAATATATGGCACATTCGAAGAGGCCCGAAAACTTAATGTGAGCGAACAGGAGGTGGCTGAATGATTAAAATTGAAGAAAAAGACCAACATGTTGTAGAGGTATTCGAAGGGGTCATTCGGCGAACACTAGCCTGTGGCAAGGATGTTTTAATGGCTAAATTTGAATACAAAAAAGATTCTCACGTGCCTCCCCACCGTCACTCTTACGAGCAGGTCACAACAGTTCTGAAAGGCGAACAAAAGATCATAATAAAATCTGAGGATGAAGAGAAAGTTTTAGCCGTCAGGGCAGGAGATTCTTTTGTCGTCCCTCCGAATTTCGAGCACGAACAGATTGTGCTCGATGAATCTGTGACTATTGACGCCTGGAGCCTGACTCCTTAATCGAGATTATCCAGAAAGGCCCCCAATATCGTTACTTCCTTTCTTCCAAAAATTTTTGGCGGCATTCTTTAGAACAGAAAAAGAATTCTTTTCCTTCCACGATTTCTTTAATGGCGTCCTCTCGGGGAAGATAGGTGTTGCACACTTCGTCTTTAACCATGATCCCTGAGATTTGTTTGGGCTGCCGAGGCGCCTTGTTCTTTTTGCCGAGGATTTGAAAGAGACGGATGAATTTATATATGATGTAAACGAGAAGGGCGTACAGGACGATTTTTAAAAATCCTGAAAACATGTCTCTAACTTAGATGATTTCCCTTATCAAGTCAACTTGGAGCGAGAACCGGTCGACAATTGAACACCGATTTTCCTTGATTATTGATTCCTGTAAAAGTAAGATGAGTGAAAGAGAGAGGTACAGGAAGAAAAGGAGAAGGAATGGATTTTTCACTGACTGAGGAACAGGAAATATTGAGAGATTCCATAAGAAATTTTGCCCAAAAAGAAATCCAGCCCCTTATCAAAGAAAGCGATGAGAAGGGAGAATGGCCAAATGTCCTCACCAAAAAGCTAGCTGAAATGGGATTGCTAGGGATCGTGATTCCGACTGAGTATGCTGGGGCAGGCTACTCCAATGTGGATTATGTTATCATTCTTGAAGAGATATCCAAGGTCGATCCATCTGTCGGTTTGGTTGTCGCTGCCCACAATTCGCTCTGTTCCAATCATCTGAATCTGTTTGCCTCTGAAGAACAGAAGAAGAAATATCTCACCAGGCTGGCTAAAGGAGAAACCCTGGGCGCCTGGGGATTGACTGAGGCAAGTGCCGGCTCTGATGCTGCGGCCTTGAGAACTAAAGCCGAAAAAAATGAAGATCATTGGGTCGTCAATGGCTCAAAACGTTTTATAACCAATGGGTCTTTAGCCGATATCCATGTGGTGATGGCCATAACTGATCCCGATCAAAAAAGGGAAGGCATATCAGCATTTATTTTGGAAAAAGGGATGAAAGGCTTTCAGGTGGGGAAAAAGGAAGACAAACTCGGCATTAGAGCAGCCGATACGACTGAACTCATTTTTGAAGATGTCAAGGTTCCTGCAGAAAATTTGATCGGGGACCAAGGAAAGGGGTACCGGCAGGCTATGGCTATTCTGGATGGAGGACGGGTCAGTATTGCCGCTTTTTCCCTGGGAATCGCTGCAGGTGCTTTGGATTCGGCTCTTCGATATGCGAAGGAGAGGGTCCAATTCGATCAGCCTATCTCCAATTTCCAGGCCATACAATGGATGCTGGCCGATGGGTATACGGAATTAGATGCAGCCCGTCTCCTCACTTATCGCGCAGCGTTTCTGGAAGATCAAGGAAAAAAGATCCCCAAGGAATCCGCTATGGCTAAGCTTTTTGCCAGCGAATTGGCCGTGAGGGCTTCCTCCATGGCTGTTCAGGTTCATGGAGGCTATGGTTTCACCAAAGATTATCCCGCTGAAAAGTTCTACCGGGATTCGAAGCTGGCCACGGTTGGAGAAGGAACCTCAGAGGTCCAGCGTTGGATCATCGCCCATAAGGTCCTTTCCGAATACTGAACTTCCAGATATCTTAGCAAAGAACCTCATGAAGAGAATGAATTTAACAGAGGAGATTCTTAAGGGAAGTCCCAGGGCCATAGCCAGGGGAATTTCTATGGTTGAAAATAAAAACACGGAGGCGCAAAATCTGTTGAAAGAAATTTTTCCTCATACGGGAAAGTCGACTATCATCGGCATAACAGGATCTCCTGGGTCAGGAAAAAGCACGTTGGTCGATAAACTCATCGATGTCTTGAGAAGGATCGATAAGAAGATAGGAATCGTGGCCGTGGATCCTTCCAGCCCTTTCAGTGGAGGTGCCATCCTTGGGGATCGTATACGGATGATGCGCCACAGCATCGACTCGAATATATTCATCCGCAGCATGGCCACTCGGGGCCACCTGGGAGGACTGGCCAAATCCTCAGGAGAAGCGATCGCTATTCTTGAAGCTTCGGGAAAAGATATTATTCTGGTGGAAACTGTAGGAGTTGGACAGGATGAGGTGGAAGTTGTCAAATTCGCCGATGTTGTTCTCGTGGTTCTGGTTCCAGGAGCAGGTGATGAGATCCAGGTCTTCAAGGCTGGTATTATGGAGATTGCCGATATTTTTATACTCAATAAAGCGGATTCTCCAGAAACGGATAAAACGGAAAGGCAGTTGAGGGCTATTCTGGATATGGGATTGAAAGACAGTCCCGCTCCTCCTGTGATAAAGACTATCGCTACAGAAGGGACAGGCATTGAACGCCTCCTCCAGGAGATCGATAACGTAACAGCCGAAAGGGACGAGGAGACGAGGGCCTCCCGAAAGAAGAGGCTGCTTTTCTGGATGTTGAGAGGCATCATAAACGAAAAGCTGTTCCGAGCTGTTTCGGAAACTATCAAAGACTCTGAGATCGATAATTTTATAGAGAGAATTTACAAGAGGGAGATGGATCCTTATACTGTCGCAGACCAGATCATTCAAGAAGTAAAAAAGATTTGAATCCGGGCGAATTATGACTCGTCCTGAGCGCTGAGCGTCATGATCCACTTAGCGAAAGACCTGGCATCAGCGAGGTCGTTTTCGTCGGGATGGGTGCGAGCTGAAGCGGCCATTTCCACCCAGGCCTTGTGTTCTGGCGATCGGCTCAAGGCCTCCATGGCCTCGTTCGAGACTTTACCACGGCAGGAAAATGTGCCCAGGATTTTGTTCTTGGATGCCAGGACGGAAGCGTGTTCCAGAGCCTCTCGGGACAGACGGCTTCCGGTTAAAGAACCGTGGGTGGAAAAAAGTGCGATTTTTTTCCCGGGGGGAATTTTTTTTAGCAGCTCCTGTATCTTGACTGGGACGCTGTGGGAGTGGACAGGAAAACCTATAAAAATAAGGTCGTATTCATCGAGATTACGAATCTCTTCGACGTCTTTAATGCTCTTCTCTCCCTCCAGCGCCTCGAAGAGAGCCTGGGCAACCTTTTTTGTGTTTCCGGTCCAGCTTAAGTAGGTTACCAGTGTTTTCGACATTCCTTCGATTCTTTAAAACTTGAAACGAAAACCGATTTTAAAAGAGAACGTGCTCAAATCGAATTCTCCCTGGCGGAGATTCTGAATATCTACTACCCCCGCAGGATAATCAGCGGGTTCTTCAGGTTTGATCTCATGTCCGGTAAAGGCAGAATAATACTTATCATTCCACCATTGCTTGTTTTCATAGAAATAGAGAGAGGCTTCACCTGATTCCGTTGTTTGAGTATTTTCTACAGGGTCGGTCAGCTCTGAAGTGTAAGCTCCTTTAAAGCCGTCAGCCTTGGACCATATTTTTTCTGCCTCGGCCACGATAGCGATATTTTTGATCAGGTCGTATTCAAAGCCGAGCGTGGCATAAACTCCCAGTGCTTCGGAATGGTAAGTGTTTTCCCTCTTCAAGATGTAGTTTAGATTAGAAATGGATAATTCGTAGTCTTGGATGTAGGTATATTTCAGAAATGTGATATGTCTGCCAATACCGCCAAACACGGAGAGGTTTTCTAAAAAAGGAAGGGATTGAATATAGCTGAATCCGATTTTTAATGGGATCCCCTTGACTTCATTCCTGGTGAAGTCTTCCTCGGTTTGATCCTTCGTTCCGTGGACGAATTGGATGGTGCCTTCTTTTGCGCTGCTGAAAGAACTGCCGGCTAGATTAAGAGACAGCCCAAAGAAAACAGGAATCCTGATCTCCACCTCATACTTGGGTCCGTAATTGAGGGAATCGAGTCGACCGTCCAGCTGACCTCCCCAATTGGCCTGCCAATCATTCCAAAGCGAATTGTATGATTCGATCCATGTGTTCAGGTCCCCCTTACTTACGGAGGCTGTATTGTAGCTGAATTTAATGCTTACGCTCTCTGCCATAAGGGAAGAAGAAGCAACCAGGAGACCGGTTAAACCGATCAAAAGAATGTTTCTTATTCTCATCGTCTTAAAAATATTTTTCCATAAATTCTTAAAAAAATCCAGGACAAACAACGTATTATCCTTTTCGCGGAAGATATATGGTTATCTTTGTTCCCACATTTTTCTGGCTCGAGGCCGAGATTTTTCCCTCATGGTCTTCTATGATCTTCTTTGCGATGGTCAATCCCAGCCCTGTTCCGACCTCTTTGGTGGAGTAGTACGGGTCGAAAATTCTGTTCAGCGTCTTCTGATCCATCCCCCCTCCAGAATCGCTTATTTCGATGGTCAAAGCTTCCTTTTCGCTGCGGACCAGGACCTCGATATTGCCATGACCCTCGATTGCCTCCACTGCATTGGTGAAAACGTTCCGTAAGGCGATGTTGATTTTCGTTTTGTCCCCTGTAAGGATGAAGTTTTCTCCTTCATAAGTTTCCTTGAGCGATATCCGTTCGGCAAGAATTTTTTTATAAGGAGAGATCGTTTCTCCGACAATCTCTTTGATATCGAAAGTTTCCTTCTGGAGAGCGGTTTCCTTAGATATCTCGAGAAATTCCTTGGCGATTCTTCTCAGATTCTCGACTTCCTTGATGATGTAGGATGTTGACTCGGTTAAGGTTTCCTCAAAATCTGCTTTTTTGTCCTGGTACACGCTCAGTAGATGTTCGGCTGAGAGTTGAATGGGAGTCAGAGGGTTTTTTATTTCATGAGCCACTTTCCTGGCCATCTCTGCCCAAGCCACTTTTTTGCTCATCTCAGCCAATTCCTGCTGGTGCTTTTTAAGGCTTTCCACCATGGAATTGAATCCATCTATAAGAGTTTTCATCTCATCTTGGTGTTGATGGGGAATGGATACTTCCAGATTGCCTACGCTGACCTCTCTGGTTCCGGCCAGCAATTTTCTAATCGGAGTAACGATCATGCCTCCCATCCCTCGTGCAAAGAGAAGTACGATAAAGATGAAAAAAGATGATATCAGAAAGAAAAACTCGACCAGGTCTCTGGTCGCCTTGGAGATTTCCTGCTGTTCCAGGGGAAAAGGGAGTGAAATGAGCAAAAGGGAGTCTTCGAAAAGATAAGGGACGGTCAGGGTGTGGAAGGAGTAGTCCCCGAATTTTTGCGATTGAGAGTAGAAAGGATTGTTTTCATATTGAATCTTATAATAAACTTCGCCATCGATCATTTCGGGAAGGATGCCATAATCGAAAAATTCCCTTCGGCTGGAGGAGATGAGGCTGCCATCCTGATAAAGATTGACATCATTGGAAATGGCAGAGCTTATCAAAAGCATCACATAATCGGGGGGGAGTGTCAAGGAGAGCTGTTCGTCCTGCTGTTCGGAGATAAAATCTTCGACAATCCTCCGGGCGAAATTTGCATGAATTTCTGCCTTTTCTGTTATCTGTTGGGTAAACATCTGTTTGAAGAAATTTCTGGTGGAAATGGTGAATAAAATAAGGGGTATAAGAGCGATGGCGACGAAAGAAATATAGACCCGATTGGAAAATGACCAGAAAGGACTTTTTATTTTTTTTCTGGTGGGCGATAGAACGAGAGCGAAGAGGAAAATCACGAACAAAAGAAGATAGATGAAAAAGAGTTTTAAAAAATCGACGGAATGGTCGAGAAAGCTCTTTTGTGGGAGGAAAAGCGCATAGATTTTTTGATGGTATTTAAAATACAGGCTTCTGAATTTTTCCTGTTTGTCAATGAATGTGGACCAGATGGCTTCCTGGGACCTGCTCACCCTTTGAAGGGTGGCTGGAGGAATTCCTTTCGACATTTTGTTGGGATTGAACAGCAGCTCTCCGTTCAGATCGAATATGGCAAATCCGAGGTCGATTTGATTGAGCGAAGGTATCGATGAGACTCGCATGAGTTCGAAATAGGGATTGGCTGAGTACAGAAAAGGGAGCATGTCATAATCTACAGACAGGAAGATCATCAACCTGCCTATAGGCTCTCCCTCCCTGAACCAGTCTTTGTACCCTACCAGGAAATCTTTTTCGAATCCCCTGAAAAGGAGGTTCTGACGCAAGATGTTCCAGTCTTCGCTTTGAGGCAGTGCGAATTCAAGCTCGAAAAGCTCTGGAACATTCAATGAGAATCGGGAAAGGATGACTCCTTCTGGCGTGACTATTTCGAGACTCGAGTACCAGCTGAATTTTGCGAACCATGTCTCTTCCCATAGAGCCTGGGCGAGATCAGAGGGCTCCGGATTTCGAAGAAAGTTTTTGATCGTCTCCGTACTCTTGTCGATCTCGGGAAGGGATTCTCTGATAAGATACCTTCCCCAGGTTTCTTGGGATTTAATGATGTTTTGCAGGAAATTTTCGATGAGGTTTTTATTGCGCTGAGAAAAAGACACGTAGACCGAAGAATAGACCACAAAAACAGCCAAAATGAATACTGAGAAAAGAATTTCTTTTTTCCTTAAGAGTTTCGGGTGGTGAGCAAGCGTCAATATTGAGAGAATCAGAACGAAGTGAAACAGGAAGAGGAGAGGGTGAACTCTATTCTTGAAAATAAAAACAAAGAGCGCAAATTCTGCAGCAAAGAGCGAGAGGGATAGAAGCAGGTTTTGGGAAAACGACTCAGCTAACCGGAACACCGTAAAACAGAAAAGCAGAAAAATAAAGAGGAAGAGAAAGATACTGATATGCAGGAAGAAAAATGACGGCTCGAAAGAAATGCGGAGAAGGTTGAGGTTCGAATGAGAAACAAGTCGAGTAAGAATCTCCTGAAACAGGAACAGGAGAAGGAGGGCAAAAGAGATGACGGAAATATTGATAAAAAAAGCTGAAACGGGCGCCATTTTTGTCCTTTTTTGTTCAAAATAGCCGCGGAAATAAATGACACCACAACCGACCATAAGGAAGAATATAAAAGCGGTTAGAAAAATATCTGCTGGAGATTGAGTGAAGTTCCAGACAGAGAAAAAACTCGCGATAGAGGGGGAAAAGATGGAGAGAGACTGGATCTTTTCCAGATTGCTCAACGGGAAAAAGAGCATTCGCAGTCCGGCTAAAGTCAGAATGACAGCCAACACAGAAAGCGGTTTCCGTTCTTTGAAAAAAGAAGGAGACCGAACAAGATAGATAATTAAAAATATCAGCGAAATACCGAAGAGCAAATAACACATCAGAAGGATCTGTTCATGGAGGGAAGAAAGTCTTGAAGAGAGCGAAGGAGAATTTAAGTTGACAGTCGCAACTATTTTCTGGTCTGTATTCCTCAACGGAAAAATAAGGGTTTGCACTTCGCCTTGCAGTCCGGGCTCACCTACATACTCGTCCTGATGTCTCGAGAAGATCCTCTCCAGTGTAGAAACGTCGTCCCGAAAGTCCCAATACTGGATCGTGCAATTGCGCAATAGTTTTGGATTGAGAAAATGATATTCTCTCAAGTAGGGAGTTTCGAACTGGGGCAGAAAGGCAAGAAGATGATAAAAGACGAAGTAATTTCCATCGGGTGTTTTTTCTATAGACACAAGATAGACAGATGCTTTGGTCTTTACCAGGAGCGAACGATTGACTTCTTCGAAGAGAATGACTTTTCCATTTTGGCGCTTGACATTTTGAAGATCGATGATATTCCCCAGCCACAGAACAGCATTTCCCATCCTGTCATAATAGCTGATTCCCTCTGTTTCTGGATTCAGACCGAGCCGTTTGAACAGGGAAAATATTTCTTCGTTTGTGTCCAGAGGCAGAGATTCTCTAACTAAGTTCTGGTTGGCATCTATGGCATCCAAGACCTGGGAAAATTCTGTCTTTATTTTACTGGCTGTGTGTCTGAGTCGGTTCAGACTTCTTTGGTAATAGTTGGACGAAAGGAGTGAGGGCAGAAAAAAAGAACAGATGAACAGAAGGAGAGAAAGGGCCGCGCCCAGGACAAAGGCAGAAAAAAAATTCTTTTTCAAATTTTCTTGGCCTTTATTTCCGAAATTCTCCAAGCCGTCTCTTCTTCGTCTCCGGAGGCTTCTTTAATGAGGAAGAAAAAAATGTAAAAAGGATATTGGTCATTATTCTTTTTGTCTCGAAAGGACCATCTGGCTTTGAAAATATAGCTGGTCTTTTCAGGAGTCAGCGCCTGTTGTTCGGAGTAGAACTCGAAGGTTGAATAAAGAGCGAAGATTTTTTTAAACATAAAATAGGCCTGGTGATGCGTGATTTGGTCAGAAAAAAAAATGGGGTCAGGAAGAGATACGTTGATAGGATGTTGTGTAGAGAAGAGATTGGAAAGCAGTTTCGGATTGTTCTGGAGGAAGGCTTTTTCTATGTTTTGGGTAGCGGTCGTCAGGGTGAAGGTGAGGAAAGTGAGCGCAGAGATAAGGAATGGTGTCACCCAAAAATGATAGCATATTCAGGAAAAAGCGTAAACACGCTCTGGAGACATGTTTCCGATACAGGAATAAATCAGCAGCCGGGATTATTTTTTCTTCTTTGTCGGTCGAGGGGCCTTTTTCTTCTTAGGCTCATCTTCTTTAGCTGGTTTGACCTCGACTTCTTTAGAAACGATGACCTTCAGCTCCTCTCGAATTTTCTCCATTTTTTCGAGTTTATCTGTGATCTTGGCAAATAAAGCCTGCTGACTTTTTATTCCTTCCTCTATAAGGAAGGCTGCGCTTTCCGAACGGCTCTTGAAAAGGCCCGCTTCGACGAGCATGTTGAGCTTTTTGTTGCTCTCGTCATTGACACGAATGGTCAAAACTGTATTTCTCGAGGCCAATGCTCTGTCGATCACTTTTCTGATGGATTCGGCTGTCTTGACAGCGAATTTCTCCATCTGGTTGCCGAAATCATCTAAAGGCCGGTGGTGCTTTTTTTCTTTGTCTTTAGAAGTGGATTCTTTTTTCGTGTCGTTATCCGTCATCAGATTAACTCCTGTAATTTGTAATCAAGTTACAAATAACATAATTATGATAATATGTCAAGCGGTTTTTTTAACGGAAAAAAACATTTATGTGGCGACGAAAAAGGTAGACACCTTTCTCAGAGCTAAAGCTGGTGAGACCGGGAATGCGGCCGTCTGCATCGGTGATTATACTTTTGCGGAAGGGTTCAATCCCAAGATCAAGATGATTCGCCACAAGACCTTGACTTTAGGCCATGCTTACTGCAATCTCGCTATGTCCGGAACGAATAGGGAATCCTCCCGGCTTCACAAGGAGGATATGCTCTCTCTCCTCTGAAAAAAAGGTTTGGAAAGCCGGCTTTCTTATTCTGGTTCTTTTTCTGTTTCTGGTTCTGATGCTTCGGATACTTCTGTCGCAGGCGCTTCTTCTTCGAGCTTCTTGGTTCTCTTTGCGTCCTTGATGCTGCTGATTCCTGCTATGAGTGCGATAAGTCCGATAAAAAAGAGTAAAGGGGGAATCATTCCAAACACGAGTTCGTAGAATTCTCGCCACCACACGAAAATAGCAAGAAGGATTCCACCGGCCATCGCGATGAGCCCTCCAAAAACGGCAACAAACTTACCCATTTGATTTACTCCCTTTTCGTTGTTCAAGGTTCATATTCAATGCGGCATTATATCAAACAAGAATTCAAGAAGCAATAATGGGAAAAAAATTTGTGTGGGTCATATGAAACGGGTAGAATAAGGGCAGAATTACAAACATACCTGTGGAGGAAGTGTGATGGATCAGATGCGTTTTAGAAATATTTTTCTCTCGATCGTTATTCTTTGTCTGTTTTTCACGGTCCCTTTAGCTGCAGAAGAAAGTGACGCGTTTAGAATTGGGGACATCGAGGTTTCCCCAGGAGAAATGAAATCCGGATATCTTGCTGTATCCGAGGAAGGCGGTCTTGGAACCACCATCCCTTTTACAGTCATCCATGGTTCTAAAAAAGGGAAGGTGCTGGGTTTGGTTGCAGGTGTGCACGGGTACGAGTATCCCCCCATCCTGGCTTTGTACCGTCTTAAAGAAATGATCGATCCTGCGAACTTAACCGGAACAGTCATCCTCGTTCATATCGCAAACCTGCAGTCTTTTCAAAAGCGAATTATCTATTACAATCCTTATGACTGGAAGAATCTCAACAGAGTTTTTCCAGGTGATCCTGACGGTACGATAAGCCAGCGGATCGCTCATGTCCTTAAGAACGAAGTCGTGGATAGATGCGATTATTTGATAGATATGCACTGCGGGGATGGGAATGAAGCCTTGATCCCGTACACCTACTGGATGATAAGCGGTGACAAGAGCCAAGATGGAATCTCAAAAAAAATGGCATTGGCGTTTGGCATCAAGCATATCATCATCGATGAGTCGCGCACAAAAGACTTAGCCCATTCCAAATATCTGGGAAATACGGCTGTCCTCCTGGGAAAACCGGCTATCACCACAGAATCCGGTTTCCTCGGAAATACGGATGAGGAATCGATCGTCCGTAACATCAAGGGTGTTTTGAATGTGATGAGGCTGTTCGAGATGGTCGAAGGGAAACCAAAGCTGGATGTTGAAGCTGTTTGGATCGACAAATACGAGGTCGTCTACTCGGATGCAGATGGCCTTTTTTTCCCGCTGACCAGAATGGGCTATCACGTAAAAGAAGGAGAGAAAGTGGGATATCTCGCCGATTACCTCGGCAACAGGATACAGGAACTGCGGGCTCCCTTTGCTGGGATTATGCTCTATATCATCAATACACCTCCGGCTAACAAGGGAGAGCCTCTGTTCGAAGTGGGTTCTGTATTGAATGAATGAATGAGACAGTACCGTAAGGCCGAATCTTCCATGTCGCCCCGTCATTTCCCTGCACCTCTCTCGCAAATTTATTTTCCGTCACTTTGGGGCGAAGCCAATTTTTGAGAGGAGAACAGATGATAAAGTGTGTGATCTTCGACATGGACGGGACAGTGGTCGATGTTCCTTATGATTGGAAGAAGATCAAAGAGGAGCTGCAAACCCGGGGAACTCCGATCCTCTCCTATATCCAGAGTCTTGAAGAGCCGGAGAAACATGAAAAGTGGAAGATCCTGGAAAAGTTCGAGAAGGAGGCGACAGCACAGGCTGTATTGAAGAAGGGTATGAAGGAGTTCCTCTCCTTTTTGGAGAGTAAGAAAATTAAGAAAGCTCTCGTTACCAACAATTCTCGAAGGAATGTGGATTTTCTTTTGAAGAAATTCAATCTTCAGTTCGATATCATTCTGTCACGTGAGGCTGGTTTGTGGAAACCCTCCGGAGCTCCCTTTTTGTTTGTTCTCAAGACGTTAGGATTAGAAAGAGAGGACTGCTGTGTAATTGGCGATTCCCATTTTGACGTCAAGGCAGCTGCAGATGCGGGCATCCGGAGTGTTTTTATACTGGGTGGCAGAAGACAGAACAGCCTGCCATCGAGTGACAGAGTTTTCCAGAACGTACATGATTTGAGGAAGTGGCTCGAACGGCTCATCGAGCATTGATCTTCGTATATTGCAGTCTTTCAGTTTGTTTTTCCCAGATCTCGTTTGGATTGGGAAGCATTCCCAAAACCGTGACAAATCCAACAGCGGTCAGGTAAGCTGGTTAGGAAGCCATCCGGAGGCGAGCGGGCAAGGAAAGCAAGCTTTACTGGCAGGTAGGGAGAGCGAGCCGAGGAATAAGTGGATTTTCCTCGCTGGGGAAAATCCACGGGCTGACGAATCAGCTTACCTGACTGTTACGCTATCGCGGTTTTGGAAATGCTCACTTTGGGGTGAAAAAAAGTGAATATTTCGTAAGGAAGATTGTATAAAGGATATGAAACGAATAAGGCTGAATCAGGTTTTAAATAGAGAGAAGGAAATCATGAAACAGGGAGGCCGATCATGATAGAGAAGCGGCTTTTGAAAACATCAAGGATTTTACTTCCGATTCTCGTGATGAGTATCCTGTGGGGAAATTGTTTTGCAGATGGATTCATCATTCCCAGACCAAAGCCCGGGGAAGACATTCCTCCTTTGACCGTGAAATACCACCGGGTGCGTGTTGAAATCGTCAATCAGGTGGCAACGACATCCATCGACCAGGTTTTCATCAATAACCATACCAGAGATATCGAAGGAACTTTTATTTTTCCCCTGCCAGAAGGAGCATCCATTTCTAAATTTTCTCTCTACATCGGCGGCAGAAAGGTCGACGGCGAGATTTTGGATAGGGATAAAGCGCGCCAGATATACGAGGATATTGTCCGCAGAATGAAGGATCCGGCTCTGCTGGAGTATATAGGGCGCAGCATGTTCCAGGCGCGTGTGTATCCGATTCCTGCTAGAGGGGAAAAAAGGATCGAGCTCTCCTATACCGAAGTCCTCAAGTCTGAAGCAAACCTGGTTCATTATGTTTACCCATTGGACACAGAACGGTTTTCTCTCCATCCCATCAAGGAAGTCAGCATCTCGACTGACATCTCATCGCAAATCCCTATCTCCAGCATCTATTCGCCAACTCATAAGGTCTCTGTCAGAAAAGAAGGGGAAAAGAATGCCCGGGTGAGCTATGAAGCTTCGAATGTTAAGCCTGATAAAGATTTTTCCCTGTATTATTCACTCACCCAGGATGAGGTCGGGCTTTCCTGGATGAATTGGGAGGGGGAAGAGGATAACTATTTCATGCTCCTGGCTTCTCCTCCTTATGTTCATCGGAAGGAGAAAATCATCAGTAAAAACCTGATTTTTGTGCTGGACAGTTCTGGAAGTATGAGCGGGAAAAAGATGGACCAGGCAAAAAAAGCTGTGCATTTTATCATCAACCATCTGGAAAAAGAAGATCGTTTCGCTGTGGTGGATTTCGATGATGGTGTGGATATGTTTTCCTCCCGTGTTGTGCCTGCAGATTCAGCGAACAAGGCGAGAGCCCTGGAATTTGTAGAAGAAATCGAAGATTCGGGCGGCACCAACATCAATGACGCTCTTCTGCGTGCGCTCGAGATGATCGAGCAGGACGAAAGGCCGACTTATATCCTTTTTCTCACCGATGGTCTTCCCACAGTCGGAGTAACAGAAACGGCAGATATATTGAAAAACATCCACCAGGCCAATTCTTTTCATTCGCGGATATTTGTATTCGGAGTGGGATATGATGTGAATACCGAGCTTCTGGACAGAATTTCTCTGGATAACCGGGGGACGTCGGTGTATTTAGGGGAGAATGATGATTTGGAAGTGGCTGTTTCAAATTATTACGAGAAAATCTCATCTCCTCTCCTTGCAGATTTGGAGATCAATTTTGCCTCTATCCAAGTCAAAGACTACTATCCCAGGACTCTTCCCGATTTGTTTAAAGGCTCCCAGCTCATGCTGGTAGGCAAATATTCAGGCCACGGTCCGGTGAGCGTGACCCTCACTGGAGATGTCGGTAAGACAGAGCGGAAATTTATTCTCAAAGACCAGGAACTGGTCAGGAGTGATGCCTACAACTTCCTGCCTAGGATATGGGCGACCAGACGGATCGGCTATCTTCTCGAAGAAATCAGGCTTCATGGGGAAAAGGCCGAACTTGTGGAGGAGGTGAAGAAACTGGGCCTGAAATTCGGCATCGTGACTCCTTATACCTCTTTTTTGGTAACCGAGGAAGAGAGATTGGGTTTGGATGTGGCGGCTCCGGAAGCTGTAGAAGCTTTTGAGGCGAAGAAGGTGACCGGAGCAGGAGGAGTGCGGATCGCTAAAGCCACCCAGCGTTTCAAAGCGGAGGAGCAGGTTGTGCGAGTGGAATCGCGGATGATCAGGTACAAGGATGAGAAAACATTCTACTTGAAAGACGGATTCTGGGTAGACAGCCAATATGAGGAAGGGAGTGCGTGCAAAGAAATCGGGTTCAATTCCGAAGACTATTTTAGGCTGATTTCCGATAAGCCTGGAATTGTCAAATACCTCTCTGTAGCCAAAAATCTGATCATCAGTTATGAAGGTTTGAACTATAGGATTGTCAATAAAGAATAATGTGGTCTACGACTCGGTGTATGAAACGCGGTCAAAACCCTTTTACCGTCTTCCTCGAATGATGGGAGTCAAGCTCTCCGCAGGCTGAAAAATTTGACCGCCAGCAAAAGAAAGGCCAGCGTGAATCCCACCAGAACAAGGATATGGGGAATCAACGCTTCGAAACCCTCGCCGAAGAAAATGAGCTTGTGGAAGGCATCCATGGCCCATCCTGTGGGGAAAGCGAGGCTCGCTTTCCGAATGGCTGGAGATACGATTTCGATAGGCCACCAGCATCCTCCGAATGCAGACATGATGTTGGCCACTAGAATATTGAAGATGATGAGAACTTCAATCTTTCTGATGATACTGCCAAAAAGGATACTCATGCCCGCTGCTGTGCCGCAGAGGAAAAGAGCCACCAGAAAAAGGGAGAGGAGGGAATTTCCCAGGTAGATCCCGAACACGATCTTTCCGGCCGCAAAGAGTACGACAAACTGGAGCATTCCGAGCAGGAGGCGGCCTATCCATTTTCCGGTGATTATCGATGAAAAAGTTGCAGGACTCAGATAAGTTCTCTCTAACTGCCCCTTATTGCGTTCCTCGAGCAGGCTGATGCCGCCGTACATAAACACAGTGAACAGGATGAACATCACCGTGATGGCGGGTACGGAATGGTTGAAGCCGGTCGGGATGGTCCGAAGCTTTCCTCCCAGCTCCGTACGGATGGTTATGAGCCTTTCGAATTCACTCTGATCGTACCCCTGGACGAGTTCGTCCTCGTTCCGCGGATTGATAGAGACAATTTTCGTCAGAATTTTGACGATGGCTTTGAATATGTGAGAAGAGGCTGCCTGGGAAGCTTCCATGCTGCTCCCCTCTTCTTTCCGGAGAATCATCTCTGCTTTCTTCCCCGCCAGGACGTCTTTGGAAAAATTCTCAGGGATGACCAGGGCTCTTATCGAAGTATCTGCCTCATTGTCCGAAAGACTCACTGTGTATCTGTCGTCTCTGAGCTCATCTATCAATGCCTTGGAAAGGAAACTTTTATCTTTGTCTACGATGTTCAAGACGACTTTTCGATCTTGAGGAGCAGACTCGCGAAAGGCGAGACCGAAGATGACTGCGAAGAGAAAGGGAAACACAAGTAGCCAGAAGAAAAACATCTTGTCCTTGAAAGTGATTTTCAAGTCATTTAACGCTATAGTCCAGAAAGTCATCGGATCAGACCTTTCCTCAAGTTGTTTTTCAGAAAAAAAGATCCCGCAACCGAAAAGACGATACCGGCACCCAACATTCCTGCCAGCATGGGGACCATTTCTTGGAAAGGCGCCCCCTGGATCGCCTTGTGGAAGGCTCTGAGGCCCCAGTAGTTCAATGTTATTTTGGAAATTTCTTGAACCAGGGGAGGAAAATTTTCCACGGGTATCATGCTCCCTCCGAGCATGGACATCACGATAATCACAGATGAGAGAACCGCACCAGCCTGTCTTTCTGTGTGGACAAAGGAATAGATGAGAGAAATAAACCCTGCCAGCATGATGTTAAGACAGAGAACGATCAAAAAGACTGTGAACAAATCTCCCCAGTGAATGGAGAATAGCACGATTCCGAGGACTATCAACACAAACGTGCAGATCATCCCTATCAGGGCCGAAGTGAGTGTCTTGCTCCAGATAAACTCAGATAACTTCATGGGCGAAACACTCATCCGACGCAGGGTTCCCATCTCTTTTTCTCTGAGGATATCTTCGAAAACGACGTTGCAAATGAAGAGGAGAAACATGATGGCCATTGCAGGCAGGATATAACCCTGGACTGAGAGAGAGACTCCGGCCCTCTCCTCCTTCTCTGAGACGGTTTCTTGCTTCAGGGAAATTACAGGAGGGAAGACAAATTTGGACACTCCCTCTATTCTGTTTTTGATCTGAACAGACAGGGAGGAAATATCCCGATCCCTGAATTCTCCTTTTTTTATGACGTCCCGCAGCAAAGACACTTCATCCTCGAAAACAGAGAAGAGTGCAGAAAAGAGCAGGGAGGCCGTATCGACGATTTCTTCGGCGATTTGAGGGAGGAACTGTTCGGCGGGATTCTTAAGGAGCAAAATTTCCGCACTTCGGTTATTCCACACGTCTTCAGTAAAATTTTCAGGGATGATCAGCAGAGCCGATGCCTTTCCCTTGTCGAGAAGCCTGCGGCCCTCTTCATCTTCGACCACTTTAAAGCTGACAAGCCTTTTCAATTCTCCCTGATTCAAGGCGGTAAGGAAGAACTGGGAGAGAAAACCTTTATCCTTGTCGACGGCTAAAACCTGGACTTGAGGCAGAGTTTGTTCTTCTGAAGATCCAAATACGATCCCGAAAATAACGGTGAAAATAACGGGAATCATGAGGAAGCCGAGGATGACGATGGGATTTTTCCATTTTCTTTGAAAGTCTTTGCGGATGAGGTGAAGGAGGGTGTTCATTCCCGCAGTTCCTTTCCTGTGAGCTTGAGGAACACACTCTCCAGATTGGGTTGTTTGATAGAAACATCGTCGATGCTCAGACCCTGTTTAAAAAATTCTTCCAGCAGCAGCGGCATTTTTTTTGAGGCTTCCAGCGAGAGGATGATTTTTCCTTCCTTGAGGGAAAGGACAGCCGCATTTTTGAATAGAGAGGTGATTTTTCGGCCCTGATCGACACTGAATTCACCGCTGATGATGACGATGTCTTTTTCACCTACGATTTGGATCAGCTCTTCGAGTGTTCCAAGGGCAAGAATCTTTCCATTATCCATAATGGCGATCCGATGACAGAGTTCTTCGGCTTCCGTCAGGTTGTGGGTGGTGTAAAGGATGGTCGTTCCCTGAGAAGATGCCTCCTTGATGAGCTTGAAGATATTGAGCCTGGTTTGAATATCTATTCCGATTGTCGGCTCGTCGAGGAGAAGGAGCTTTGGCTGGTGGATGAGACCTATAACCAGATTGATCCGCCTCTTCATCCCTCCTGAGTATTTTTTTAACGGCTCGTTCTCTCTTCCCAGAAGACCGGTCGCTTCGAGATAAGACCGGATGCGGTCCTCCAGATTCTTCCGGCCGACGCCCTGGAGTCTCCCCCAAAAAAGCAGGTTTTCTTTTGCAGAAAGCTCCTCGTAGAAAGCCATATCCTGCGGAACCACCCCCATGACCTTTTTTATCTTCCTCAGATTATCGTCCAGATCCATAGAGTCGACATATATTTTTCCTGAATCAGGCTTGAGGATGCCGGAAATCATGGAGATGGTGGTGGTTTTCCCGGCGCCGTTTGGCCCGAGGAATCCGAATATTTCTCCTTTTTTTATTTCCAGAGATATGTCATCGACAGCTTTTACAGAATCGAAGGTTTTGCTGAGATGCTCAATCTTGATCATTTTGGCTCTCCTCCACTTAATCTCATACGACACCACTCGTTTTTTGCCTCATTATATATTACGGATGTGATCATGGAAAGATATTCTTCTGGGAGAGAGAGCCCTCTTGATTTATCGGTGTTTATGGTTAAAAATGAAGGAGAATTTGAGATGAGAGAGGAAAAATGGAGCAAGAAAAATTACTCCTGATACCGGGCCCTACGCCTGTTCATCCCCGGATCTTGAATGCACTCGCACTGCCTACCGTATCTCATGTCAGTCCGGTTCATGTCGAAGAGTTGAAGGAGGCGCTTTCGAACCTCAAGAAGATCGTTTTCTGTGAAAGAGGAGAGCCATTTATTACTGCCGGGGCTGGAACATTAGCCATGGAGATGGCACTTCTCAACACCGTGGCAAAGGGAGAGAAGGTCCTGATAGTCTCTCAGGGTTACTTTGGGAAGAGGATGGCTGAGATTCTGGAAAGCTTCGGGATAGACTGCGATGTTCTCCAGAGCGATCAGGGAAAGGCCGTCGATCCGGAAGACCTGCGCACTCAAATCAGCCAGGAGAATTATGCGGCAGTCGCCTCCACCCATGTGGATACAGCCACGGGTGTGTGCGCACCGGTCAGAGATTATGCTGAGTCGGTCAAGGGCTCCGGTTCACTCTTGATCATCGATGGGGTGTGCGCGACAGGAGGACTCGAAGAAAGGATGGATGCCTGGGGAGTGGATGTCATTTTAACGGCTGCCCAGAAGTGTTTTGGCGTTCCTCCCGGTTTGGCAGTTTTGGTGGTGTCAGAAAGGGCCATGGAGAAGAGAAGAAGTATGGAATCTGTCCCGGCCTATTACTCGGATCTTTTAAAATGGCTTCCGATTATGAAGGATCCGTCCAAATATTTCTCGACTCCATGCGTGAATGAAATTAGGGCTTTCAGCGAGGGAACCAAAATCATCCTGGAAGAGGGAATGGAGAATCGTTTCGTGAGGCATTCCCGCATTGCCAGTGCCATCCGTGCTGCTTTACTCGCATTGGGATTTTCATTTCTTCCTGAGGATCGTTTTCTGGCGGACACCTTAAGTGTGGTTCGTTATCCAGAAGGAATCGAGGATCTGGCTTTTCGAAAGTCTTTTTTCATGAATGGTGCTGTCGTTGCTGGAGGATTGGGGCATCTGGCTGGCAGAGTCTTCCGGATGGGACACATGGGCAACCTATCCCTTTCCCAGGTTTATTTTGCCCTGGAGGCTCTGGAGAGGACACTCTCTTCGCTCGAATACAGGTTCGAGCCTGGATCCGGCCTTCAGGCAGCTCGAGCTATCCTGGAATCGCAGAAATGATAAAGGAAAAGAATCCGATGAAGAGCAAAGTGTATTTTGTGCCTGTCTCAAGGGATGAAGACAATGACTCGCTCGCCAGAAAGACAGAGAGAATATTTCTTCGTCTTGGTCTGGAAGAGAAAATTGAGAAAAATTCTTTCGTAGGAATCAAGATGCATTTCGGAGAAAAGGGGAACACTGGCTATATTAAGCCTTCCTGGCTGATCCGTTTGATCGATCGGCTGAAAAAAAATAAGGCAAAAATATTCTTGACAGATACGAACACCCTTTATATCGGGAGCAGATCCAATTCCGTTGACCATCTTCGACTGGCCTCGGATCACGGATTTTCCTTAGATGAACTGGGAATACCAGTAATCATTGCCGATGGGCTCATCGGTCGGGACAGCGATGAGGTCGAAATCGGACTCGACCGAGTCAAATCGGCTAAGATTGGAAGCGCATTCCTGAATACCGATCTGCTCCTTTGTTTGAGCCATTTCACAGGGCATGTCTTAACTGGCTTTGGTGCAGCCATCAAGAATTTGGGAATGGGGTGTGCCTCAAGGGCAGGTAAACTCGAGCAGCATTCGGATGTTCATCCCTGGGTGAATCCCAAAATCTGTACAAATTGTTCAATATGCCTTGACTATTGTCCGGCCGATGCCATCGAACAGGGGGATGGAAGTGCCCACATCATAGAGGAGAAGTGCATCGGATGCGGAGAATGCCTGGTCGTGTGTACTGTGGGTGCAGTAAAGATGAGGTGGGATGGGGATGAGCTCCGAGTTCAGGAAAAGATGGCCGAATATGCCTCGGCGGTTTTCCGGAGCATCAACAAGGGTGCAGGATTTATCAGCTACTTGATCCAGGTCACCAAGGATTGCGACTGTATGTCTAAGGACGGAAAAGCGATTGCCGGTGATCTGGGTTTACTCGGTTCTCTCGATCCCGTAGCCATAGATAAAGCATCCGCAGATTTGCTTATAGATAAAAGTGGGAAGGACTTTTTAAGAGCAGCCCATAACGTGGATTGGTCCGTACAACTCAAGCACGGGCAAAAGATAGGATTGGGCAGCATGGACTATGAGCTTATCACTTTGACTTAGTCAAAAATCCAATCCTATACTCTAGTTTCCCTATTTTTACAGTTAATGTAATTATTTCATTTTTTGGGTATGTCCCAAAGTGACGGGGATGAAGTATCCATCTAAGGTGCGGGGAAATGTCTTCGCTCTAGTTCAGATTTTTAACGCCATTCCGTTGCCGCCCTTCTCGGCGGCGCTGAACTGTGCACGACAACACCTAACTCTCCTCCTTTATCCTTTGTTCCCGTGCCTGCGCACAACTGGTATCCTTTGGCAAAGTCGTGCTCAATACAACATCGCCGTCTGACTATGTCAGATCCCCTCGAAGAACGGCAGTAATGGCTAAATCTTCAATGCCGCTCCGACATTTCCCTGCACCTTTATCCCGATTTTATTTCCCGTAAAAAAATTTCGCGGTCCGTTCGGTCCTCATTGCTCAAGATTCTATCGAATTCCCAAGGATGCCCTTTGGATAGTAATTTATGTCTGTTTCGAGCGATGAAGGGATGGAGAAGAAACTGGTCGGGGCGATGGGATTCGAACCCATGACCCCAGCGTCCCGAACGCTGTGCGCTGACCAGACTGCGCTACGCCCCGGTTTCGAGGTTCTCATTATAAATGCAATCAAAGGATCAGTAAAGTTAAATAAGATGCCGCTGTCGATACATTTAGGTAACATTTTTTAAAATAATTCAGACAGGCTAGATGTGAAGTTCGATGATATCCTCATCCTCCAGAACATAATTTCGATTGACCTTTTGTCCTTGATATTTGTTTTTTCCCCAGATCCTGGCATATTTCAAATTTTGGGAAAAATCCTTGTGCACGGCCTCGGCCATATCCATCAGGGAACTTCCTTTTTTGAAGACATATGGGTCGTTGAGGTCAACTTTTTTTCCCGGGATTTTGCTGTACACACGAATCACATCGAGAAGGATATAGATGCGTTCTTTGAGATCTTCTAAGCTGTCTTTCTTGATGACCGAGACGGGAATCAGAGTGAATCCTGGATCAATGAATTCCTTCAATGCTTTGAGTCTTTCTGCAGCGCGGGGATGATCCGATTTATGGGCAACAATCAATGATTTTTTGCAGAATTGATGTTTTTCAGGAGGCACTGTCTGGGTGTCTGAAACAAGCTCTATCCTTTTTTCTTCGAGTCTGCCCAGAAGTGTCAGGTAATCTTCGGCAGGCTCCGGAATAGACAGGTCAAGGATAAGCAGAACCCCATCCGATCCTTTTATCAATTCAGCCTGCCAGAATTCGAAATAATCCTGGGTGATGGGAGGCATATCGATAAGCTGAATCTGAGTGTTTTCATACGGCATCATGGCTGGAGAAGGAAGGTAGGTGGTGAAAGGATAATCTCCGATTTCGGGTTTGGCGTTGGTCAGCGAATTGACAATGGAGGACTTCCCGGAGTTAGGGGAACCGATGAGGACTACCTGCCCAGCGCCCGCTTTTTCTACCTGGAAGGCTGCGGTGTGGCGGGCGACTACGGATTTCTTCTGTCCTTGAGCCTTGAGTTTGGCGATCTTGGTTTTGAGAAGGGCCTGAAGTTTTTCTGTCCCTTTGTGCTTGGGAACGATAGCAAGCAGTTCCTCATGGATCGCGATTTTCTCTTGAAGCGTTTTTGCAGTCTTCAGTTTTTTTTCCGTTTCGAAATACTGAGGGGGAAGGTTAGCCGGCATTTTGTCCTCCTATTTAGTATAAACGAATTTTTCGAGCGGTCAAAGAGGGCAATTGATGTGTTATGAGATAAAAAGAAACTCAGGTTCGTTAGAAAAGAGTGATGAAACGACATCTCGTTGGGACTGATTTTCCGGGGAAAAAAGGCTCAAAAAAAAGGGAGATTTTCTCTGTTTTTTAGGGGAATTTTACTTTACTAAATTGTCATTTTAAGGTAAAATTAAATGTGCTTAAAATGCCCATTGGGTTGTGCAAATTTTTCCCACCACACATCCCTCTTTTTTCCAAAATTGTGAGAAAATGAAACAAAAAAAGTATACCGCTCAAAGTATTAAAGTATTGAAAGGATTGGAAGCTGTCCGGAGGCGTCCCGCCATGTATATCGGGAGCACCGGGACCGAAGGGCTCCATCATCTGGTTTATGAAGTCGTCGATAACAGCATAGACGAGGCGCTGGCAGGGTATTGCGGCAAGATCGAGGTTACCATTCATGTCGACTCAAGCGTCACCGTTATCGATAACGGAAGAGGCATTCCTGTGGGAATGCACAAAAAAGAAAAGAAGCCTGCGGCTGAAGTGGTGATGACTACTCTCCATGCCGGAGGAAAATTCGACACAAAGACCTACCAGGTTTCTGGGGGGCTCCACGGGGTGGGAGTTTCTGTCGTCAATGCCCTTTCCGAGAAGCTCGAACTGGAAATCAAACAAAATGGCGGTGTCTACACCCAGAGTTATAGACGAGGCAAGCCTACAACCAGTTTAAAGAAGATCGGAAAAACCAAAAACACAGGAACAAAAATCACTTTTCGACCTGATCCCGAAGTTTTTAAGACTATCGATTTCAACTTCGATATTCTGAGTCAGAGGTTGAGGGAACTTTCATATTTGAACAAGGGGCTTTTGATCAGCATTGTTGACGAGAGAACCGACAAACGCCATGATTTTCAGTACAAAGGAGGAATCAGGGAGTTTGTTCAGTACCTCAACCAGAACAAGAACGTCCTCAATCCCAAACCTATCTACTTCGAATGCACAAGGGAGGACGTGATCATGGAGATGGCCCTCCAGTACAATACCAGCTATTCAGAGAACATATTCACCTTCGTGAACAACATCAACACGACAGAAGGAGGCACTCATCTTATCGGCCTCAAGGCTGCGCTGACCCGCTCTATCAACAACTATGCCAACGCCAACAACCTCATAAAGGATCTCAAGCAGAATTTAACAGGCGATGATACACGGGAGGGTTTGTGTGTTGTTCTGAGTCTTAAGATGAAAAATCCTCAGTTTGAGGGTCAAACCAAGACTAAGCTGGGGAACAGCGAGATCAAGGGATTGGTGGAATCGGTCGTGAATGAGCAGCTCTCTATTTATTTTGAGGAGAATCCTTCTGTCTCGAAGAAAGTCGTGTCCAAAATTCTCGAGGCCGCAAGAGCCAGGGAAGCTGCCAGAAAGGCACGAGAGCTGGCTCGCCGCAAAGGAGTTCTCGAGTCGGCCTCCCTTCCGGGCAAGCTGGCCGATTGCCAGGAAAGAAATCCTGCAGAGAGTGAAATATTCATAGTAGAGGGAGATTCGGCTGGAGGTTCGGCCAAGCAGGCCCGCGATCGCCGTTTTCAGGCTATTCTGCCTTTAAAGGGCAAGATCCTCAATGTCGAAAAATCCAGATTCGACCGGATTCTCAAGAGTGAAGAGATAGGACTCATCATTTCGGCACTCGGAACAGGAGTCGAGCAGTCGGATTTCAATCTCGAAAAACTCCGTTATCATAAAGTCATCATCATGACCGATGCAGATATAGATGGATCCCACATCCGTACGCTCTTGATGACGTTCTTCTACAGGCAGATGCCCCAGTTGATCGAAAAAGGACATCTTTATATCGCTCAACCTCCTCTCTATAAAATATCTAAAGGCAAATCCTTCCAGTATCTCAGAGATGAACGGGAATTCGAGAGGCTTATGATCCGGAAAATATCTGAGGATTTCCAGATCAAAGTCAACAGGCGGAAGGAACCCATTAGAGGCGATCAATTCAGAAAATTTTTCCAGAAAATCATCGCCAAAAAGAACTACATTCAGATTCTCGAAAGAAAAAATTTTCCGTTTTTCCTGATCCAGATACTCCTTGAAAACGGTGCAGAAAGTGAAGATTTTTTGAGCAAACAGAAAAAAATGGAAGAAATCCAGACTCTTCTCAACGAAAAAGGGATCGTCTCCGTTGTGAGCAGAGATGAAGAGCACGGGTTGTATGAATTAGTGGTCAATTTTCAGGTCAACGGTATGAGTGCGTCTGCTAAGGTCAACAAGGCGCTCATAACCTCTGCCGAATACCAAAACCTCTTCCAGATTCATAAGGATTTAGAAAAGTTCAGGCCTCCTTTCTATATCCTGAGCAACGGCGATAAGGTGAAGGTCGAAAATGAGTCGAAACTGCTCGAGTATCTGTATGAACATGGTAAGAAAGGGATCAGCATCCAGAGGTACAAGGGATTGGGAGAGATGACCCCGGATCAGCTATGGGAGACGACCATGGATCCTGAATTCAGATATCTTCTCCAGGTTTCGATCCAGGACGCTGTCGAAGCAGACAAGATATTCACCATTCTTATGGGCGGAGAGGTGGAACCCCGACGTAATTTCATAGAGGAGAATGCCCTGGAGGCGCAAAACCTGGATATTTAATGTGTAGGTTGAGCATCTCCCGATGATTCGGTGGTTCGATATCCATGAGCACGACTTATATAAGATAAAGGAGAATCCATGAGCAGCAAGTTGGAGGTGGTGAGCCTCGAAAAAGAAATGCGGCAGTCCTATCTGGATTATGCCATGAGCGTAATCATAGGAAGAGCCATTCCTGACATCAAAGACGGATTGAAGCCGGTCCACAGGCGCACTCTGTATGCCATGCACGATGTGAACAATGTATGGAACAAGCCTTACAAAAAGTCTGCCCGCATCGTAGGAGACGTGATCGGTAAATACCATCCCCATGGTGAGATGGCTGTCTATGATACGCTGGTAAGGATGGCTCAAAGCTTCAGTCTGAGGTACCCCCTCGTGGATGGGCAGGGTAATTTCGGCTCCATAGATGGAGATCCTCCTGCGGCCATGCGCTATACCGAAGTCAGGATGAGAAAAATCACCCATGAGCTGCTCGCAGATATCGAAAAGGACACAGTCAATTTTGTTCCCAATTATGACGAAAGCCTTCAAATGCCCGAGGTTTTACCGGCAAAATTTCCAAATCTGCTGATAAATGGTGGATCAGGAATCGCTGTGGGAATGGCGACCAATATCCCCCCTCATAATTTGGGAGAGATAATCGACGGAATCGTATACCTTATCAAACATCCGAAGGCTGGCTTGGAAAAAATAATGGAGTTTGTGGGTGGGCCTGATTTTCCCACAGGGGGATATATTTTCGGCACCGAAGGTATAAAAAGCGCATATAAAACAGGAAGAGGTATTATCTGTTTAAGAGCCCGTGCCATGATCGAAAGAGGACGAAAAAACGAGAGAGATCGGATCGTTATCACCGAAATACCCTATCAGGTCAACAAAGGCAGGCTGCTGGAAAATATTGCAGATCTCGTCAACAACAAGAAACTGGGGGGGATTGCGGATATCAGGGATGAGTCGGACAGAGAAGGGATGAGAATCGTGGTCGAGATCAGGAAGGGAGAGTTTCCCGAGGTTATTCTCAACAACCTGTACAAGCACACCGCTCTTCAGACATCTTTCGGGATCATCATGCTGGCGATCGTAGAGAAGCAACCCAAAGTGATGGGGCTTCTCGATATGATGTGGTATTTTATTTCCCACCGTCAGGATGTGGTACGGCGCCGAACGCGTTTTGAGTTGAAAAAAGCAGAACACAGAGCCCATATTCTGGAAGGCTTAAACATCGCGTTGGATCATCTGGATGCTGTCATCAAGCTGATCCGCGCTTCCCGCACTGTGGATCAAGCAAGAAGAGGACTGATCGCGAATTTCAATTTAAGCAAAATCCAGGCTCAGGCTATTCTAGAAATGCAGCTTCAAAAGTTAACCCGGTTGGAAAGGGATAAAATATTGAAGGAATACCAGGAGTTGAAAAAGCTGATAACGAAACTGAGAAAAATACTCGGAAGCGAAGAGCTCATATTGGATATCATCGTCGACGAACTCACACAGATAAAAAAAGAATATCAGGATGAGAGAAAGTCAGAGATCGTCGCAGAAGAAGTCTTAGACATGAAGGCAGAAGATTTGATCAAGGAAGAGGATGTGGTGCTGACTTACACTTCCTCTGGATATGTCAAGAGAACCTCTCTGAGCTATTATCACTTTCAAAGCCGCGGGGGGAAAGGACGAAGAGGCATCAGGATGAAACCCGAGGATGTGGTGCAGGATCTCTTCATCAGTTCTACCCATAGCTATCTTCTTATTTTTACCAATCAAGGCAATCTCTATTGGCTGAAAGCTTTACTTATTCCGGATTTGGGTGTTTCGAGTCGGGGAAAATCCATTAGAAATCTTGTAGAGATGAGTCCTGGTGAGAAGACAAGCTCTGTTGTTGCAGTGAGAGATTTTCCCGAGAATGAATATATCGTTATGCTCTGTTCGGACGGCCGGATCAAAAAAACGCGGTTGAGTGAATTTCGCCATATACGGAGGGGGGGGATCATTGCCATCGGAATGACTCCTAAGTCTGAGTTGATCTCTGCGAAGCTCACAGACGGAAACAAAGATATCATTATCGGGACAAAATTGGGAAAGGCTATCCGGTTTAAAGAAAGCGATGTCAGACCTATGGGCCGACAGGCTGCGGGAGTGAAAGCCCTGTCCTTAAACAAAAAGGATGAGATCATAGGGATGGTGGTTGCTGGAGAGGCTGAAAAATACATCTTCACAGCCAGTGAGAAAGGATATGGGAAAAAAACCCCTGTGGAGCTTTATCCCAGACATCGAAGGGGCGGAAAAGGAGTCCTCAATCTCCGTATCGGATCCAAAATAGGGAAGGCTGTCGGGATTGTCGGGATTTCCGATGAAGAAATGCTCTTAATCACTGAACTCGGAAAGGTCATCCGGATTAAAACCGAACAGATCAGGCCATTGAGCCGGGCTACTCAAGGAGTAAGAATTATCAACCTTGAAAAGGGCGATAGGGTAGTCTCGATCGCCAAAGTGCGCGAAAGCTGAAATCCAGAAGAGTCTTCTGTACCTCTTCTCTTTGTTGCTTGACACCTGTTCCTGGACTTCTTTAAAATTTATCCAACCGGTTGTTAGGAGTGATTAATGGTCGAGACAATCAGCCAGTTATTCCTTAATACAGTCAAATCTTATCCCAAAGATGATCTCATGCTCTACAAGAAGGAAGGGAAATATGTCCCTGTATCCACAGATGAATTTTCCCGGAGAGTGAGATATTTTTCTTTAGGATTGAGAGATTTGGGGTTGAATCCAGGAGATAAGCTTATCATTCTCTCAGAAAACAGGCCCGAATGGGTGATGACGGATCTGGCAAATCTATGTTTGGGGGGAGTCACCGTGCCCATTTATACCTCTTTGGTCCCCGAACAGATCAAGTACATCATCCATAATTCCGATGCTAAAGTTGTTTTGTATTCCGATGCATTTCTTGGAAGCAAAGTGGAAGCCGTGAAGAGTGAGCTCACTAAAGTCACTCACTACATAACTTTGGAAACGCAAGCCCCAGAGGGAGTCATAACTTATGACCAGGTTATGAAACGCGGAGAAAAAATACAGGCGGAGGATCCAGGTCTTTTCGACCGGATTGCATCTAAAGTCAAACCTGATGACGTGGCCTCCATCATATACACCTCAGGAACAACTGGGCTTCCAAAAGGAGTCATGCTCTCCCATGGAAATTTTGTCAGTAACGTCATTTCCGCCACCCAAGTCATCGAGTTCACCCATCAAGATACCGTTTTGTCCTTCCTGCCGTTATCCCACAGTTTTGAAAGGATGGTCACCTTCTGCTACCTGTATAAGGGATGTTCTATTGCCTATGCCGAAAGTATAGATACGGTTGGCGAAAACCTCTTAGAAGTTCGGCCTCAAATCATGGTCAGCGTGCCAAGGGTGTTCGAGAAGATTTATGCAAAAGTTATGGATAATGTTCTATCCAGCCCTCCGCTCAAGAGAAAGATATTTTTTTGGGCAACTAAAGTCGGACGAAAATACGGTCAAAAAACACTCAAGGGAGATCCTGTCCCTCGGTTCCTTCGGTTCAAAAGGAGGATAGCTCATAGGCTCGTTTTTTCTAAAATAATTGAAAAGACTGGAGGGAAAGTGAAATTTTTTGTTTCAGGAGCCGCCCCTCTTTCCAAAGATATCGCAGAACTGTTTTACGCCATGGGGCTCGTCGTACTGGAAGGATATGGGCTGACCGAGAGTTCTCCGGTTATCTCTGTCAACAGGTTAGAAAAAATAAAATTCGGGACGGTGGGACCCCCTATTCCCGCTGTGGATGTCAAAATCGCCGAAGATGGAGAAATTCTCGCCAGAGGTCCCAACATCATGAAGGGCTATTATAAAATGGAGGAAGAGACGAATGAGGTGCTCAAAGAGGGGTGGCTTTACACAGGAGACATCGGCTATCTTGACGAAGACGGATTCTTGGTCATAACCGACAGGAAGAAAGACATTATCGTCACTGCGGGTGGAAAGAATGTCGCTCCTCAACCTATCGAGAATCTTCTCAAGACCAACGCATATATTTCCAACGCAATGGTCATAGGGGATAAGCGTAAGTTCATGTCTGCCTTGATTGTTCCCAATTTTGAAAAACTTGAGGAATATGCCAAGTTCAACAACATCTCTTACCAAGACAGAAAGAGTCTGGTGGAGAATGACCAGATCATTAGGTTTTTAGAGGCAGAAATTGAACGGACTACGCCTCATCTCGCCTCCTATGAAAAAATAAAAAAAGTGGCTCTCCTGGACAGAGAATTCGAGGTAGAAAAAGGAGAGATCACTCCAACCTTAAAAGTAAAGAGAAACACCATCGAAGAGAAATATAAAGACGTGATCAATGCCCTCTACGGGGAGGCCGAAGCAGTAAATAGGGAAACATGAAGTTCTCGATGAGTCAAGTCTTTTTTTCAGGGTGGTAGAGAATTCTGCCGCAGTTCTCACAAAGAATGATTTTGTTTCCAGCAAGGAGTTCATTGACCATCTGGGGGCGAATCCTCATGTGGCACATCGAGCAGAACTCATCCCATAAAGGGGAGAGCACGATCCCATTTTTTTTAGCGGAGATCTGATTGTAGAGATTCAATTTGTCGGAAGGCACCTTTGGGAGAAGCTCTTCTTTCTTCCTCTGAAGCGAGGCTTTTTCGTCCTCCATCTCTTTTTTCTTTTTTAAGATGGCTTCTTTTTGTTTGGTCAGCTCTTTCTGGATTTGTTCGGCTTTTTGATCGGCTAATTTGATGTCTTTTTCGATGTCATCTGCAGCGAGCATTTCTCCGATAATTTCTTCTTCATGAGTGTCGATCTTCACTTGGGTTTCTTCGATTTCCTTGAGAAGGGAGCTGTATTCTTTATTGGTTCTGACCTCATTGAGCTGCCTTTTATATTTTGTTATTTTCCCTTTTAAGTCTTGGACTTCGGCCTCGAGATCACGTCTTCTTTTCTGATTTTGAGCGAGCTTATCTTTGGCCTCCTGGACGACTTTAAGGCTTTCTTCTATTTTTTTATCGAGATCTTTGATTTGGCGGGGAAGTTCTTCGAGGAGGAGAGATGTGTTCTTCATTTCGATATCAAGATTCTGAAGTTGAATTAGATTCTCGAAATCTGTATCCACATCTTATCCTCAAGAAAAAAGTGGGCCTACCAGGATTCGAACCTGGGACCTGCCGGTTATGAGCCGGTGGCTCTACCGCTGAGCTATAGGCCCTTGAATTTGTTATATAGCAAATCTCATGAACCAAGTCAATTTATTGAGTGCCATAGTAAGTGTCTACCCTCACCAAACTTCTCGGCCCCGCGGAACTCCGCATGGTTATCTGTTGTTGCCCCTCATTGTTCTCTGCCATTCTCAGGCCACTCCAGTCGATCATTCCGCGCTCATACAGTCCTCGCGGCCAACTCCGTAGCTTTCTATCCAAGTCCAACAGCGTTTGGAGAAGCGATGTTGGGTTATATGGCGGATTGCAGGATGCTTTTGATGCGGTTAGTTCTCATCGTTGGTGAACGATTTCAGCCTTCGGCTTCGGCTGGGATGCTTCAATTTTCTCAATGCTTTTGCCTCTATCTGTCTGATTCTTTCACGGGTCACTTTGAACTGCTGTCCGACTTCCTCCAGGGTGTGTTCGTTTCCGTCACCCAGTCCGAATCTCATTTTCAGAACTTTAGCTTCTCTTTCGGTGAGGGTCTTCAGAGCGGTCTCGATCTGTTCCCTTAAATTGATATGGATAACAGTATCGGGAGGCGAAGGGATAAACTTGTCCTCGATGAAATCTCCGAGATGACTGTCCTCTTCCTCTCCGATCGGCGTTTCCAGAGAAATGGGTTCCTGAGCGATTTTTATGATTTTCCTCACTTTATGGATAGGAAGATCCATTTTTTTGGCGATCTCCTCGCTGGAGGGCTCTCGGCCGACTTCCTGAACCAGGCTTCTGGATACCCGGATGAGTTTGTTTATGGTTTCTATCATATGGACAGGGATCCTTATTGTCCTGGCTTGATCTGCGATAGCTCTGGTTATGGCTTGTCTGATCCACCAGGTGGCATAAGTGGAGAATTTGTATCCTCTCCGGTACTCGAATTTATCCACTGCTTTCATCAATCCCATGTTCCCCTCTTGAATCAGATCGAGGAATTGAAGTCCGCGGTTGCTGTACTTTTTCGCGATCGAAACGACCAGTCTCAGATTCGCTGCGACCAATTCCTTTTTTGCCTGGTCGCTGATTTTTCTCCCTGTCGTGATCGCACGCAGGATTTTTCTTAATGCTTGGGAATCGAGCCCAATATCTTGCTGATAACTGCGCAGCAGCCCGTTGATGTCCTTGGTCTTCTGCTTCAGATCGGATGCTTTCTTTGTCGATTTTTTGGCTTTTGCCTGGTTTAGAGAGAGTATCAATTCTTCTCGTGTTTCTTCCAATTCATTGATAACTCTGAGTTTCTCTCGAAGACTTTCGATAATTTCTTCTTGCAGGCTTGGGCGTATGTTGAGGTTCCGGATGAGACGGCTCATCTGAACGATGAGCCGGCCTCTGGTCAATGCAAATCTTTTTCTTGCAGGAATCGAATCGAGCTGCTCACTCAATCCTCTAATTTTTTTTATCTTATCCAGGATTTGTTTCTTTTTTTCTTCGATTTCTCCTTCGGGAATATCATCCTCACTGATCTCGAACATCTCTTGAAGGATATCAGGGCTGTCTTGCAGCTTATCCTCTATGGAAAGAACTTCGTTGAGGACGAGTCTCGTCTTAGAGAGGGCCTTTACAATCGTTTTTTCTCCGCGTTCGATTTCCCTGGCGATTGAAATCTCTCCTTCTCTGGTGAGTAGAGAGATGTTTCCCATTTCCCGCAGATAAAGCTTTACTGGATCGGTTGTCCGTTCCAGCCCTTCGATGGAAATGGTGTCACTTTTCTTTCGTTTGGGCACATAGTCCTTTCTCTTGTACCGGATTTTGATCCCATAATCGTCCATGGAACTTATGAATTCATCGAAATCCTCTTCGCTGTCGAATTCATCCTGGAAAGTCTTGTCGATTTCTTCGAAGAGGATATAACCTCTTTTTCTGCCTTTTGAGATCAAGTCGTGGACTTCATTTCTGTCGTATTTATTATCAGAAGGCAATCTCAACTCCTCTATAGGTATCCATTCTCTTTAGTTTTATACAAATGTTTCATTGATTTCGTTGCGGCATCGCTGATAATTGATTTGTAATATCAGCTATTTGTTTGAGAAGTGGTTTGATTTTATCGTCTTCTTCTTTGTTTCGCTGCAATCTGTCGATTTGAATTCTCAATTCTTTGCGCTTGTTTTCGAGATATCTTTCTTTTATTATTTCAAGACAATCCTTCACTTCTTCTTTGGAGGGGACATAATCGCTCTCCATCAAAATTTCTGATAAGGAACTGTAAAGCGATTTGTCTAGTTCCCTCTTGACGTCTGAGATTTCAGGCAGTCTTTTGTTTTTATCATATATGATTTGAGCTGTTCTGAAAATAGGTTCGCTCCTGAGTCCTTTCAAGTACTGCAAATTAAGGCTTCCGAGAAGGGATTGGGCGATGGCCTTATGTTTGAAAAGTATAAGAAGAAGGATTTCCTCGACAGGGAGCAAAGTGATTTTTCCCGCCACCGTTGGTTCCTTCTTTTTCTGCTTGATTCTTGATCTTAGGTCGCCTTCGTCGATGCCAAGATACTCGCAAGTTTGTTTTATGTAATCGTCCCGCACGACGAGATCGGATATTTTTTCTAACTCGCTGGCAATCTTGTTAGCGATTTGTGCTTTTTCTTCCGGAATATCAGAGTTGAAATCTCTTTTTTGCATTTCGATGAGAAATTTCAAGCCCGGTGTGCTCCCTTCTATTGATTTGAGAAATGCCTCAGCCCCGAACTTTCTCACAAAACTGTCAGGATCATTTCCTTGAGGGAGCCTCAAAATATATGTTTGCATGCCTTCCTCAAAACCCAATGATACTGCACGGCCAGCTGCTTTCACACCAGCTGTATCTGCGTCGAAGCATATGATCATTTTTTTCCTTGCGAAATTTCTCGCTTTTGAAATCTGTTCTGATGTCAGGCTTGTCCCAAGGGAAGCTGCGAGGTTTTTTATTCCAGCTTGGAATAGGGAGATGAAGTCCGTGTATCCTTCTACCAATATAATTTCTTGTTTTTCCCGGATTACTTCTTTACAGAAATTTAAGCCGTAAAGGAGCCCCCCTTTTTTATATATAGGTGTGTCTGGAGAATTGAGATATTTGGGTTCGGCATCGAACAGGCTTCTTCCTCCAAAAGCCACGGCTTTTCCGGTTTCGCTGAAAATGGGGAAGATGATTCTCCCCCGGAATCGGTCATAGTAACTTTCTTTTTTTGGATTGTAAATGACTAAACCCGCTTTCTCCAGAAGTTTGGGTGATACCTTTTGCCTCTGAAAATAGGAAATGAGGGAGTCCCAGGAGTTCAAGGCATAGCCGAGCTTGAATTTCTGGATGATTTCATCGGAAATGTGCCTCTTTTTCAAATATTCCAGGGCTTTTCTTCCTTCTCCTGTATTGAAGAGGTTTTTTTTGAAGAAAGCGAGCGCACTTTCTGTGAGCTTCAGGATGTTCTCTTCGAGTCTCTTATATTGGGGAGACAGTCTTTTCCTCTCGGGCAGCGTGATATGGTATTTCTGTGCCAAGTAACGTAGTGCCTCAGAGAAACTGAGATTTTCCTTCTCCATGACGAGAGTGAAAAGATCACCGCCTGCCCCGCATCCGAAGCAGTGAAAGAGCTGCTTTTCTTCATCGATAGTGAATGACGGAGTCTTTTCCGAATGAAAAGGACAGAGTCCAACATGCCTCCGTCCGCTCCTTTTCAGCGTCGTATATTGGGAGGCGATTTCAAGGATATTGGCAGTTTGCCTTATTTGGTCGATAACTTCCATGATTTTCGATGAGCAATGGAGTTTAACTCATAAAATATAGGGTCGAGTACATAAATTGTCAAGATTCTGAGAGAGGACATTTCAGAGGTGGTTGATGAGGCTGGCGAGATAGGCGGCACCGAATCCGTTATCGATATTGACTACAGCCACGCCGCCGGGGCAGGAATTGAGCATTGCCAGAAGGGCTGCCAGGCCTTTTAAGCTTGCTCCGTATCCTACACTGGTGGGTACAGCGATAATCGGCTTATCCGTGATTCCAGCTATCACACTGGGAAGAGCCCCCTCCATTCCAGCTACCGTAATCAGAACCCTCGCTTTCGTGATTTTATCATATTCTCCGAAAAGTCGGTGAAGGCCTGCCACTCCCACGTCGTAGATCCTTTCCACATCGTTCCCGAAGATTTCGCATGTTACAGCCGCTTCCTCGGCTACAGGCATATCGGATGTGCCTGCTGTGATCACTATGATTTTGCCTTTTCCTTTGGCAGGAACCTTATTTTTGCTGTAGATTGCTTTGGCATGAGTATTGTACTGAACTCCGGGCAATTTGCTCTTTATCTTATCGAACACTGAAGGATCCACCTTTGTGATCAAGAGGCTGTTGCCTTTTCTGAGAATTTCCCGGGAAATCTTTACGATTTGGTCTTCGGTTTTCCCCTGTCCGAATATGACCTCAGGGAATCCTCGTCTGAGCTCCCGGTGATGGTCGATTTTGGCAAAAGCCAGATCTTGATAGGGATAATCCTTCAGCAATTGGAGGGCCTTTTTCGGGGAGAGAGCTCCTTCATGGACTTTATTGAGAATGTCTTCAATGAGGTTTTTCATTTTCCAAATTCTAGCATATGTGCAGCAGCAAAAGCTAGCTCATACTGATAAGAGAGGCAGCTCCCAATCCCTGATTGACCGGCCGTTTTCACATAAGCTATACTTTTAGTCCGGATAATTTATGCGGAAAAGATGATAAACAGAAAAACGATCGAAAAAGAGATTGTGGTTTCAGGGGTGGGTATTCATACAGGAAAATCAGTCGAGATGAAGCTGAAACCCTCTGAATCGGGGAAAATCCTGTTCAGACGAACAGATGTGGAGGATTTCGAATTCCCTCTGGATCCAGCAAAAGTGGAGTCTCAAAACTGCACCATGTTGAAAACGAGAAAAGGAAAGGTTTATACACTCGAGCATCTTCTTGCTGTTCTATGGGTGAATGGGATAGATAGTTTGATCGTGGAACTCAACGGAGATGAAGTTCCTATAATGGACGGGAGCGCTGCTCCTTTTGCCCAAGCGGTGCGCCAGGCTGGAACGAGGGAGCTGGCTCAAAAAAAAAGCACATTGACGATCACCAAGCCTTTCATCATCAAGGATCGCGATGCTTCGATTTCTGTTTTGCCTGACTCAGGACTCAAGGTGACATACCAAATCTCTTTCCGACATCCGAGTATCAAACGGCAGGGATTCTCTCTTTCTGTGGATCGAGAAAGTTTTGAAAGAGAAATAGCCCCTGCCCGGACATTCGGCTTCATCGAAGATATTCCCGATCTTCGGGCAAAAGGATTGGCTTTAGGGGGCTCACTGAAGAATGCCGTTGTGCTCGATAGAAAGGGGGTGATAAGCGGCCCCCTTCGTTTTCCCGATGAATTTGTAAGGCACAAGATTCTGGATTTCATCGGCGATCTATCGCTCACCGGAGTCCCTGTAATCGGACATTTTATTGCCAAAAAGGCGGGGCATGTCCTTCATTTGAAGATGGTCAGATTCTTGTTAGATCACCTGGAATATTGGGAAAAAGCCTAAAAGAACCTCTCCTCGTAAAGTTCCGATGAAAAGGCCGTTTTCAGCGCGCTTACCCGCCCGGTTCCGATCTGCCCTTGTCAAAGACAAGATTCTGATATAAAATGACAAAAAACTTAGAAACAAACACAGGGAGAAAAGAGTTGCCAGAATCCAAAGAAAAATTGAAAAAGGACGCCTACGAGAAATCTCTAGCTGCCTACGGTCAGGCCATGAAATCCTTTCGCAAAGGAGATTTTGCCAAGGCAAAAGAGCTGTTCGAAGCATTTATAGAAAAATATCCTGAAGAAAAAGAGCTGATCGACCGCGCAAAGATTTATCTTTCCATTTCTGAAAACCGTCTGGATAAAGAATCGATCCAGCTGAAGACCTTCGAGGATTATTATCAGTACGGAGTATACAAGCTTAACCAAGAGGATTATGAGGAGGCAATCAAACTCTTGACGAAAGCCAGAGAGAAGGAACCTAAAGAGGGAAAAATCCCTTATTTGATGTCACTTGTCTACTGCCAAACAGGAAACATGGAAAAATGTTTGGAAGCTTTGAAGGACGCTGTCCACCTGGACAAATTCTTCGGAATATTAGCCCAGAATGAAACCGTTTTCGAGTCTGTCTGGGAGGACAAAAAGTTTAAAGTGATCACGAAGATGGCATGAGAAAGAACCTTCTGGCTCTTGTTTTAGCTGCAGGTAAGGGAACCAGATTCAAGTCAGACAAGATTAAAGTTCTCCATCCTCTGCTTGGAAAACCTATGATTCATTTGGTGGTGGACTGTGCTCTTGGCCTGAGGCCAGAAGCAGTGTATGTGGTTGTCGGTTATCAAAAGGACCAGGTTATCAAGGAGAAGTTTTCGGGAAGAGTCGGATTTGTAATCCAGAAAAAACAACTGGGAACAGCGCATGCTGTTCTTGCAGCGAAAGACATTCTCCAGAAACACCAGCAAAAAGATTTGCTCGTGATCAATGGAGATTTAGCTTTGGTCCGGCCAGAGACGTTCAGACCAATGGTGAGAAAGCATCGACAACAGGGGAATGCCCTGACTTTTGTAAGCGCAGAAATGGAGGATCCAGCGGGATTCGGAAGAGTCACCTACCTTGAAAACGATGGGATAAGAATCGTAGAGGAGAAAGACGCCACTCCTGCTGTTCGGAAGATCAAGGAGGCAAATGTCGGCATCTATCTTTTCAGGATCGAGGATCTTCTCCAGTCGCTCCCTAAAATTTCGAACCTGAATAAAAAGGGCGAGTTTTACCTCACAGACATCATAGAGATTATGTCCAGCGAAGGGAAAAAAGTCGGGATCTTCAAAACTCCCGACGAACAGGAAATCGTCGGAATAAATGACCGTTTCGAACTGGCAAAAGCGGTGGAGATTCTGCGGTTGAGAAAAATCAAATCCCTTGCCCAGAGCGGAGTCACGATATACGACCCAAGTTCCACCTGGATCGATCTCGATGTGAAAATCGGGAGGGACACGACTCTTTATCCATCCGTGATTCTGGAGGGCAAGTCGATAATCGGCGAAAAATGCACTCTCTATCCTTTCGTCCATGTATCTCATGCCCGATTGGGCAGGGGGGTGAGGGTTTTGACCTCGACCGTGATCGAGGAATGCACTGTTGAAGAAAATGCCCAGATAGGTCCTTTCTCTCATCTTAGACCAAAGACCGTAATCAAAAGCGGAGCCAAAGTCGGCAATTTTGTCGAAGTAAAAAACACTGTTTTTGGCAAGGGATCGAAGGCCATGCACCTCACCTATCTGGGAGACAGCGAGATCAAGGAGAAGGTCAACATCGGAGCAGGAACGATAACCTGTAATTATGACGGGCGCAAAAAGCACAGAACCTTCATCGATGATGAGGCCTTCATCGGCTCGGGTACGGAGCTCATCGCACCTGTCAAAATTGGGAAAAAAGCCTATGTCGGGGCAGGATCGACAATAAACAAAGACGTTTCTCCTGGCGCTCTTGCCGTTGCTCGAGCCAGACAGGTCGAAAAGCCCGGGTGGGGGAAAAAGAAAGGGAAAAAATAATGTGCGGGATCATCGGGTATGTGGGTTTAAAGGAGGTTGTTCCCATCCTTTTGGAAGGATTGAAAAAACTCGAATACAGGGGCTATGACTCTGCCGGTATCGCTGTGATCGCCGAGGGAAAAATCCACCGAAAGAGAGTCATGGGCAAAATAAGCGAGCTGGAAAAAAGCCTGGAAAAGGCACCGCTCGCTGGCCGCTTCGGTCTCGGCCATACCCGGTGGGCTACCCACGGGCGGCCTTCAGAAGAGAACGCCCATCCCCATCAGGATTGCACGGGTTCTTTGGTTGTCGTTCACAATGGGATTATCGAAAATTATCTTCCTCTGAAAAACAGGCTCGGTGAGGAGGGACATACCTTCCAAACCGAAACGGATACAGAGGTCATCGCTCATCTCATCGAAAAATATTATGATGGATCTCTGGAAAGCGCTGTCCAGCAGGCCCTCAAGGAACTGACAGGGGATTTTGCGATCGCAGTGGTTTCGGTCAAAGATCCCGATAAAATCGTTGCCGCCAAGATGGGCCCCCCGGCTGTAGTGGGTATTGGAGAACAGGAGTTTTTTATTTCTTCCGACATCAATCCTTTGATCAGCCACACCAGGGAAATCGTCTTTCTCGAGGACGGGGAAATGGCCGTCATACAGCCGTCCGGCATTGAATTCTGTGACTTTTCCGGGAAGGTGTTGGAAAAAAAGCCAGAACACATCGAGTGGAATCCTTTGATGATCGAAAAAAGGGGATTCAAGCACTTTATGCTCAAAGAGATATTCGAGCAGCCCCAGGTGGTCAGAGATACCTTCAAGGGAAGAATATCTCTGGAGACAGGCAGGGTCTTTTTGGAGGAAATCGGGATAACGTCAGACCAGCTCCGAGAGATCGACAGAGTGGTGGTCATTGCCTGTGGAACTTCGTATCACGCAGGGCTCCTGGGTAAATATTTCATTGAAAGCCTCGCACAGGTTCCGGTGGATGTGGAATATGCCTCGGAATACAGATACAGTGATTTCGTATTGGAGGAGAATGCTCTGGTCGTTGTTATCTCACAATCCGGGGAAACGGCTGATTCTCTGGCTGCAATGAGAGCGATAAAAAGAAGAGGAGTTTTGACCCTGGCTGTCTGCAACGTGGTGAATTCCTCGATTGCCAGAGAAGCCGACGGAGTCCTTTACACTCATGCCGGCCCTGAAATCGGAGTAGCCGCTACCAAGACTTTTTCTGCGCAGATGGCTGCTTTGGCCTTATTGGCCATATATCTGGGACAGATCAAAGAGAAGCTGGATGCAGAAGAAAGTCTCTCCCTTGTCCAGACTCTTCAGTGCATCCCTCATAAAATGGAAATCATCCTCCTCGGAAACAAAACGATCGAAGAACAGGCCGTGCGGTTCGTTCCCTTTTCCCATTTTCTTTATCTGGGGCGATGGGTGAGCTATCCAGTAGCCTTGGAAGGAGCGCTGAAGTTGAAGGAGATTTCTTACATCCATGCCGAAGGATATGCGGGCGGAGAAATGAAACACGGACCGATTGCACTTATCGATGACTTGATGCCCACTCTGGTCATCGTTCCCAGAGACCGGGTCTATGAAAAAATACTGAGCAATATCTCAGAGGTCAAGACGAGAATCGGCTATGTGATTGCCGTAGCTTTCGAAGACGATGACGAGATAAGGGATAAAGTGGACGAGGTGATCCCTATTCCTTCAGTCCATCCCCTATTCACGCCGTTCCTGACGACACTTCCTCTTCAGCTCTTCGCCTATTATATAGCCGCCAAAAGAGGAGCGGATGTGGACCAGCCGCGGAACCTCGCTAAAAGTGTCACCGTCGAGTAGCAGGATTACCACTTCAACCTGACCGTAACACGAGCTTGCCTGGGCTGCTGCTTGGCCCAAACATGTCCGAAGATCGGGATGTCTTCCTTAACATAGGAAATCGGTTTCTGGCTGTTCAGCAGATTCAATACATCGAATCTCAATATGAGGGCCATTGTTTCAGGAAGGCGGAGGCTTTTCAAGAGGATCTCTTTCTCTATTCCTAGATCGAGATAATAATGGCCGGGAGTCTTTTGAGTTCCTCGACCTTCGGGAAAGGAGTAATATCCTCCGAAGAAAGGCACATAACCCAGTTTCTCCCAGTAATATCCCGAGATATATTCGAACGCCGAGGAAAAGGTCATCTTGTAAGGAGCGAAGTATATGGCGTTGATTTTAACGCTGTGGTCTATAGAGTAGGGGAGCTTTCCATACCAGCCTTCATCTCCGATCCCCCTCCCCCCGAGTCCGCCGAGTGACCGGTCTGCCCATTCTTTTATCTCTTTCAGCTCAGGAAGACTGGGAACATAAAGATGATTGCCGAAAAGCCCCAAAAAATTGGTGCTTCCTTCTTCCTGGCTCCAGGAGCCTGTCTCCACTTGGCCTGGATTCGTTCCCTTGGCGGATGCATGGCTGTATGAAGCGTTCAAAAAGAATGAGCCTCCGATTCTTCCGTTCAATTCTATCTCGAATCCATTGTAATTTCTTCTCTTGTGTTCAAAATTATCGTAGAGAAATTTATAGAGTGTGACAGGATCGAAAAGGGCCAGAACTTCGAGAAGGTCATCGGCGCTCGAATGGACATATCTTGCGCTGAGGGCCCAGTTTGTTCCGATCCTCCTGTCGAATTGGATCAAATATCGGGTAAGAAAGTTGGGCTTTAAACCGCTGGAAATTTCGAAGGCTTGCAGCTTTTGTTCGACTTCAAAGTTCCAGTTCGAAGGATCGCGGCGTTCGGAATCAGTGGGATTGATGGGGCCTATCCAGCTGAAGTTCCGGAAACTCAGACCTGCCCCGGAACTTAAAAGCCCCAAGGGCATGGTTGTGATGTAGTCAGAGAATCTTCCCCATCCCAGTTTCAGGACGTTTTTCCCATCACCTGTCACATCTAAAGCGGCAGAAAGCCGGGGAGCGAAAAAGTCGCTGAGACCCCAGGACCAGAGCCGTTCTTTGTTTTCGTCGAGACATGCTTGGGTTTGGCTGCGGAAGCCTGCCATAAAAGTGAATCTTCCTACGGTCATCTTATCTTTGATGTAGATCCCCATGCCGCGGGAAGAATTTGTGAAGTTGAAAGCTCCGTATTCATAAAAAAAAGTCGGAGTCTTTGCTCCTTCTTTCCATGATGTGAAATAGTACTTTGTTCCGTTATCGAATCCATTATGGGGGAATATGTCCTCATCCTGGCCGGAGAAATCCACTACAAATTCCGATCCAAAAGAGGTGTATTCGAATCCGAGATTGATTTCATGGTGGCCGAAGTTCGGGGTATCGAAATATTTTGTGAGCTTCACATTGAAATCCCATCTGTATTGGTCATCGATGACATATCCATAGCTGTTATGGATGTTTCTTGCCAGATCCTCGATATAATACTGGGCCGGACCGAGATCCCCATTCTGGGGCTCCTTCAGGTCATCCCGGTTGACCAGCCCGAATCCCGCTTCTACAAAGGTCGTTGCGTCGAGGATCCCCTTGTAGTTCAGCCGGAAAACGAGGTCGGTGAATCTGTGGTCTTCATACAGATCCGGAATTCCTGTGCCCCCCTTTTGGCCTAAGGATTTGTTGAACACGGATGTCAGACTTATATGATGATTGTCGTTCATTGCGTAACTCAGCTTGAGAAACACATTATTGTTGCGGGTATTGAGTCTCCCGCCAGGAACTTCGAAGTAGTCCACAGTGGTATTCCGGGTCTCTTCTGTATCCGTGAAGAAGTTATTGGAAGCGAAGAACCAGAGTTTGTCTTTGATCAGGGGACCGCCCAAATTGAAATACCAGTTATAGTTGGAAAAAGAGAACGGTTCGCTGACGATTGCCAGTTGCTCCTGACGGGCGGATTGGAGTCCTTTGTTCGTGAAAACGAGGGAAAACTCTCCGCTAAAATCATTGCTCCCGCTCTTCGTGACCATGTTGATGATTCCGCCGTAGGCAGGTCCGTATTCAGGACTGAATGGATCGGAAATGATTTGAACCTCGTCGAGAGAATCGAAGTTTATAGGAACGCCCGCATTCTTGAGCCGCACTCCGCTGATGGCAAGTCCGTCCACTATCCACGTGTTTCCTTCTTCTCCTTCTCCTCTGAAACTTGGCTGTCCTTGTGTGGCTACGCCGCGGCGGGTATTGATTCGGACCCCTGTCACTCCAGGGGTAAATTTCGTCACATCCACGATGTTGCGGGTCTGGACTGGAATTTTTTCCAGCTCTTTTTCACTAAAGAGATAACTCGTATCTGTGGATGTTTTATCGATGAGGGGAGGCGAAGCCGTCACCACCACCTCTTCCTGAAGTTCGGAGATTTTCATGGTGACAGTCAGATTCGTCACTCTGCCCAATCGAACGAGAACTTCCTCCAGGATAACGGGATTGAACCCTTCGAGCTTGAACGTCAGGGTGTATTTCCCTACCGGAAGGAGTGGAAAGGAAAAATCTCCGTTATTCGTTGATATAGCGGTTCGGATGCCTTGGAGGTTAGGGCTTTCGGCGGTGACCTGAACCCCGGGCAGAACATCGCCGTTCACATCCACGACTTTTCCTTTTATTTCACCGGTTTCGATAGCATAAATAATGCTCCCGATAAGGAAGAAGAGACCCGATAAGAAGAAGAAAAACTTCGGTTTGTTCATGCCCGAGGTCTCCTTTCTTGAATACTCATACACCCGATCTCTGTTCATTTTTGCTCAAACGAGCAACATTATCAAGCCCCTTCATGAAACCCTCTCAAAAACCACTCTGCGGGAACAGTCAGGCAAGCTGATTCGTCCCCGGCTTTTTTCCCCAGCGAAGCCCGTTGTCATTGCGAACCACCTCTGATGGTGAAGCAATCTCTTTTAATGATATCGACACACTCCGCTCATCATGCCCGTTCGTACTGGGTGGTCCCTGACTAGCTTGGTTGGAAGTTATCCAAACTGCTGTGGAAATGGTGAGGCTTGATTTACGCGTTGATGATGTAAAGAATTAAGGTTCTCTTAAAATGAATGGAGGGAGGTATTGTCATAGGGAGCAGGGAAATGTCTTCGCTTTAGTTCAGATTTTTAACGCCATTCCTTCACCGTCCTTCTCGGCGCCTGCGGAACTCCGCATGATCAATTCAAGTCCTTTGTTGTTATTCTATGTTAAGCCGAGTTTCAAATCTTCGGAATTGTCGTGCTCAATACATCCTCGGAGTCCGACGAGATCGGATTCCCTCGCAGGGCGGTTCTGGAAGGCTAAATCTTCAATGTCGCTTCCACATTTCCCTGCTCCTTTATTCCAAGTTTTATTTCTCCTCACTTTGAAACAAAGCGAAATGAACTTTGCTGGAAGTTATAAAAAATGGAAAAATATGTGAAAACTTTGCAGAGAGCAAAGTTTTGTTCTATTTTGCATGCTTCGTTTTGAGTTCTAGCGTATTCAGCTTCTCCACTTTTCTGACATAGAACGTTCTCTGGAAGGCTGTGATGTTTGAGATGACAGCGATGGCGATCAGCACCCCGATCATGGCAGGGTCGAAAACTCCGAAGGCAGAACCCAGGATGGAGGCAGAGGCGAGCAGGACCATTCTTTCGGCCCTCTGCATCACCCCTATTTTGCACTCTATGCCCAGTCCTTCGGCTCGAGCCCGTGTGTAGCTGACCATCGAGGACCCGAGAAAGGTGAAGAAAAGCAGCCAAAGAGCCCAGTGGTTCCTGAAATAGTAGGCCAAGCCAAGGTAGATAAAAAATTCAGAATATCTGTCTAAAGTCGAGTCAAAAATGGCTCCGAACAAGCTCATTCGCTTTGTTTTTACTGCCACTTTTCCATCCAGCATATCGAACAAACCGCAGAAAACGATGACAATTCCAGCCCATAAAGGTTTGGAAGAAAAATAGAGAAATCCCGCTCCGAATCCGAGAATGAGCGCAAAAACACTCAAGGAATTGGGGGAAATTTTGAGGCGGATGAAAATGTCGGCCAGGCTGTCGGCAAATTGGATGGCGGAAGCGATCAAATTTTTGGGTAAAATTCGTGCTGTTTCCTGGGACCGGTTACTCTTATTCACTTCTTTTATTTCAGAATCGCTTTCAAGAATACAGTTACTCTAATATCTGAAGGATTTTAAGTCAATAAAAGAATTTCTACTCGATTTTTATTTTTTTCTTTTTTTCGCTTCTCTTCCCTTGCGAGGTCTTCTTCTCCATCTTTTCCAGCATTGCGATTCTCGCATCGATGAAGGAACGGACAGCGAAAAGCATTTCTTTTCTTGCCTTGATCACATGACCGACAGCATCCCTGGGGAATAAGATCGAAAAGATCTCTTCGGGCAGACTGATTCTGATTTCTCGTGTCTTCTCTTCGTTCACTGCGTCACCTCCTTTCCCATTAGGACTGTTTGAGCCTAAAGGTCTATTGGCGGAAGCTTATTCTAAGCTTTTCTTCTTCGAACTTCGCGCTTTTGATCGAATAATGGATCAACGTCGGCGGAAGGATGATGTTCCTTTTGAACTTGCCCGCTTTAATGATCAGCTCATCGCCGTTCTTGTAGAGGTCTATATCGGCCTTTTTCTGAAAAGGCAGATTCAGGAGCATATCGAATCCGCCGTCTGCCTTCTGAATAGCGACAGGCTTTTGAGAGAGAAAAATCCGGGCTGGATCTTTTCTGCCGTATATTTTTTTCGCTATCCGAGAGAGCAGCTCTGTACCAATGATTTCCTCTTCTAAAAGCTCCAATGAAAATATGGGGATGGGTGAAAAACACTCCTTGATCTTCCTTTGGTATCCAGATTGAATGACCTTCCATTTATCAAAGTACGCATCCTGTATATCCGGAGGAATCACCCTGTTTACGATGATAAGGTCGACGGCATAGCCGAAGAGACTGAAGAATGTAAATGCCCGCTGCGCCTCTTTGATGACCATCTTTTCTGGATTGACCACAAGGCGGACGGTCGTTTTTTGGGAATCGGAAAGGATTTCTTTCATCTCGGCCAGCTGGGTAGTCAGCTTCTTCATGGCGCCGAAGACTTTATCTTCAGGGAAAGGAAAGGGAAGGACCCGGTTAGCCACAGGCCTTACGGCCCTGGCCGCGGTTCTCTGGATGGGAAAGATGTGTTTGAGGTACCAGTTGGTGATTTCCGGAGCGCTGAGGAGCCTCAAGGTATCCCCTGTGGGAGCACAGTCTACGATAATGACATCATATTCGGAAGATCTGTTATAGTTGCGGATTTCCATCAGGCTGAACAGCTCTTCCATGCCCGGGAAAACACTCATCTCTTCGGCTTCTATCTCGTCTATTCCCTGAGAAGAGAAGAGGGCGCTCAAATAGCTTTTGATATCCCCCCAATTTTTCTCTATTTCCTCCAGGGCGTTTATTTCCTGACCGAAAAGGTTGGCCGCAATTCTTTTGGGCTGGCTGGAGAGTTGAGTTTCGAAAGAGTCGGAGAGAGAATGGGCGGCATCGGTAGAAATAACAAGGGTTCTGTATCCCTTGTTTGCGCATTGCAGAGCCGTAGCTGCAGAGAGTGTGGTTTTCCCCACCCCTCCTTTTCCGGTAAAAAGAATTGTGCGCATCGTTTCAAACACTCCCACTTCTAAACTTATTCTATCACTGTCTGGGTCCATGTCAACTCGGATCATACTGCGGGAACCTCGGGGCCTCATTCGTTTTTGCTGTCCATAGAGGGCGAAGAATGGAAAGAAGTCATCGATGTCAACGCGGGTCGATATATGGATTGAAGCAATCCTTGTAAGGAGTGGACTGCATGGAAATTCCCAGAGCTTGTTGGGGTTTTAGGATTATGATATAATCCCCTCACTTGGTATGCCGGGGTGGCGGAATTGGTAGACGCAAGGGACTTAAAATCATCAGGAAAGAGAATTCGAGTTTTTCTGTAAAGCATTAAAAGCCAGTAACTTACTGAAAAATCAGCAGATTTTGGAAAAATAGGGAGATGTGTATTTTCCCAATTATCTGTATAGTCTGCATACTCCTGTGCAGAAGAGGGACACAAGAAGGACACGGTGGATTTTTGATGGAACAGGGGACTTAAAATCGCTCGTAAGTGAGCCTGCGTACCAGTTCGAGTCCGGACCTCGGCACTAATCCTTTGAAAACATAATATTTAATGTCACCACGGCAAATAGACGAAAACAAGGGTAAACAATCAGTTTTGGTCTATTTTGTCATGTTTTTGTCCCTGAGAAGTCCCTGGAATTAAACTAGGAGTCATAGGATTTAATCCCGTGACTTCTGCTGGTGAGTAGACTTGACGGAAAAAAATGAGAGCGGAAATAGGACATTTACCTTGTTCCTATGGAGCGTTTAAGGATTTTTGTATTTCGATGTAAGGTATAAGACTTTTTATGCATGTAAAGTTTAAATGGAAAAAAAGCCAGTATTTTTCTTCGGTCTTTAGAATACCCAGGATAGCTTAGTAAATAATGTATGCCCTTGATCTGATTTTGTGCCGAACCCTGATGTGCCTCTTTGATAAGCAATCTGAAGAGAGCCAAAAGGCGGGAGAAATCGCCATACGAAGACAACCTGAACATTTTTTTGTCAATAACAGAATTGGTTTGGAAAAAGACCTTCCCGTTCTGGTGTCGTAGCCGATACTCAAGCTCGTTTCACGGTTGCGGAAATCTTTTTCATAGCGCTTGAAATCCTCGTCGTGATTCAACCTGATTTCCCACTTGTTTGTCAGTGTGGGGGATTATCGTGAACTCGAATCCCAGCTCCTCAGGACTCCTTCCTGGCTCCAGTATCGATTGTAGTTTGTCGTAAATTGGATGCGCTCAAACCAACCTTTTCTTATCCAGAAAGTTTTAGAGAGATTGGAGTCTATTTCCTTTCGGTCGTCATCTCGGATATAAGCAATTGAGTTCATATTCTCCATCAATCCTTCGCCCCAGTGGGAGTACCGAATATGGAAATGGCCTGTTGCGCTGTCAAATGCGGGTCGAATAAACCAGGCCCAGGTACCGTCTTTAACGGGACCATGACTCTTAACAAATTGTGCAGTCATTCCTAAAGTTCTTGTAAAAAAGAGAGTCGTATCTATTCCTATTGAGCCGCTGTTTTCTCCTTTGTATGCTCTGTTAGCAAAGATGAGACCGATATTAGAGTTTCCAAATATATCCCTCTGGGTGCGGAATACGCTGTAGAGTGCTTTTTTTTCCTCGCTTTCGGGAATTGCTCCAGTTGAAGCAGGATCTGACTGAGCGTTGATGAGGGCTATATTCCAGCCGCCAATTTTGCCTGTCAGTTTTGCCCCCCACGGTATGTCACCGATGCGGCGTGAGTAGAATTGATTGATACGAGTTCTAAAATATTCAGATCCTTCCAGAAAAAAAGGCCGCTTTTCGGAGATGCGGAGTTCAAAACGCGTAAGATTGATCTGTTCTACATCGGCTTCTACAGTGGCAAAGTCAGGATTGATGGTGATATCCGCTCCTAGGTTTGAGGTGAATGGATAACGAAAATCAATTCCTGCCTTTCCTTCCCATTTCTTGTCTTCCTGAACTTGAGAGAGACCATAGGGCATGATTGTCAGTCTTTTTCCTTTAGGCTGAAGATCAAGGTCCACCAATTTTCCAAACTGGGATACACGATTCTCCTTTTCGAGAGGGCCGACCCAAAAGCTTGTCTCGAGAGTTCGGGGATAGTTTCTTCCGATATTAAGCCCCCATATCCTGCCTTCTCCGCTTTTAAACTTGAGAATGGAAAAGGGTATAGCGATTTCTGCAATCCATCCATCCTCCACTCGCTGAGCTGCTGACTGCCAAGATTCATCCCAGCTATCGTCCTCTGAGCGTCCGTTATCCGCGACCTTGCCATCGAATTGTGTCCCCAGAAGATTGGTTGCAAATAGATAGCATGTGCGATTGTCGTTGAAAGTATCGAGCATAACGATAACTGTATCATCCTGTTCGAATTCCGCATCTCTTTTGGTGATGCTGGCGGAGATCTTCTCAGGATCAAGGTCAATGCAGTAAAAGCCACAGTATATCGATTCGTCGTCATAGGCAATCCTAACTTCTGTTTTCAGAGGGGATGGTTCGCCATGGAACGGGGAAAATTGGATGAAGTCTCTTATAGGATCTATATTTTCCCACGCCTCATCGCTCAAATTCCCATCGATTTTAACAGGCGAGGAGATCTTTATGGCCGGAGTTTTTCTAACCTCAGCTCCTCTGCTCTCTAGGGCAAAACTCGCTATCATCAGATTGATAAAAAACAGTCCTAAGATTACTTTCTTCACTTCGCCTTTAAGAGAAGAGGGGATTCTCATTTTTTGTAGAAGATTCCAGTGACCTTTTTTGAATAGCCTCCTACCACGCATTCCTGCCAGGATGTAGAGGGTGAAAAGTTTCCACAGGAAAGGCTGTGCGCACGGTCTGAATCAGTCCACAGAGTCTCTGTCACCCACTCGCCGTTTTTTGGATAAATCATAATGATATCTTTCGCATAGCCGAAGATAGCCACTTCATTACCCGGGATATCTGGCTGGATATCTGCAACTGCCACACCTCGCAGGCCGTCTTTGTCCCTGTATATTTCCTCTGAAACTCCCCTCGCGCCTCCCACGATAACCTCTCTGCCTGGGTGACCAGTATCCAATTCACCTATTGCTGCTCCTGTTAGAGAGGCCGTGTCAACCCAGAGAATATCGTTTACCCATCCATCAGGGGATTCGAGCGTATAGACGACTTCACCCTTCTGAGTTACTGAAATGATTTCGTCTCCTTTATGATTTGGATCGATATCGCCAACTATTACTCTCTGAATCTTTTCAATGCTCTCCCAAAGTGTTTTGGCTTTCCAGTTCTGCGGCATTTCTTGTCCGTTTAGACTAAAAATGAGAATAAAAATCAGCCCTGTTAAAATTGATATGCCTTTGCTTTTCATTTGCCCTTTCCCTACTTTTGAGTTTAATTTTTAAATATTACGCTCAACAATTATTTTTCCTATAAGTATCTATCCTGTTTGTTTCCAAGATTTCACATAGAACATGAACATCTGCATAGTTGCTATTCTTGTAGTATGTAACACAGGGAGATTATCGAGTCAAAATGAATATATTCTTACTTCTTTAAAGGAGAAATTGGCGATTTCTGGGAGACGGTGATAATATTTAAATAAATAATATTGGTCAAAATTAGAAAGTGGAGTGATAATTATGAACTCAAAAATGTGTCTTGTTTTTCTTTTTTTTGTACTTTGTATGATACAAATTTTTCCAGCTCAATCCATGCAAAATACGCAAAAAAAAGAGATTGACGAGAATATTATCATTGGACACAGAACTCAAATTTTCTCTAAGATCTTAGGTGAATGGCGGCCGTTGGAGATCTATCTTCCGGATAATTTTGAAAGCTCAGACGGGTCCTATCCTCTTATGCTTGTCCTCGATGGCGATTGGGCATTTCGGTACTGTGTGAGTATTGTGGACATGATATCCCCCAACTATCTCCCCCAAATGATCGTTGTGGGGATTCCCAATACAGACAGAAGGAGGGATCTGGATCCATGCAGGACAAGCGATCCACAGGCAATCAAGGATTCTGAAAAGTTCATTTGTTTTCTCAAAAAGGAATTGTTTGTCCACCTCGAGAAAAAATACCGGATCCATGAGTACAGGATTCTGGTTGGACATTCCTTGGCTGGCTTTTTTACAGCCTATATTCTCCTCAAGGATCCCGCTATGTTTTCCGCCTTTATCGCATCCAGTCCGGTCCTTCAAAACGAAGAGCGACTACAATTTTTATCCGATCGATTGGATGAAATTCCTGGCGAATTGCTGTCCCATAAATACCTGTACTTTTCAGGAGGAGGAAATGAACCTGAAGAACTTCATGAAGGAATAAGAAAATTCGACGCCCTGCTCCATAATAAGGAAAATCTGGGACTTAAGTGGGACTCTGACATATTTGAGGGTGAGGGACACGTTCCCATAAAGGGATTTTATCAAGGATTGATGAATCTCTTTTCAGGGTGGATTCCAGAGCTAGAATTCTTCAGGAGTGGAACCTTGGATTTCATAAAAAAGCACTATGAGACCTTAACGAAACGGTTCGGATTCAAAGTCCTTCCCCCTCCTGACATCCTTAACACCGTCGGCCAAAGGTATTTGGGAAACAATGAATCTCAACAATCAGTTGAACTTTATACATATTTTGTATCCATTTACTCAAAGTCTGCAAATGGCTTCGTTAACTTAGGTAAAGCATATGTTCAGTTGAACAAGGTTGATCTGAGTATTCAGAGTATAAAAAAAGCACTGGAGTTGGAACCGGATAATGAAGAAGCTAAAAAACTTTTGGATGATCTTCTGAAACGAATTCCTGAGAATAGCCACCAGGAGTGAATTTATTTTCTGGAATTAAAACGATCCTCAAATTTTGGTCTCAGTTTTGGGATTGAGAATTATTGTTAGATATAACCTCGAAGGTCAGAGAAGTCCAATAGCTCTCCCATTCACGTGTCGGTTTTTTGACCCATTCCATATGAGTGAGCCTGATGACATATGGCCCGGCTTTTATCAAAGGAATAGATGCCTGTCCTGATTCATCTGTTTTTGCTGAGCCGGCAAACTCTTCCCCCCGTCCTGGGTAACTCCACGCAATTTCCGCATTCGGAAGCGGCTTCCCTTGGAAAAGCACCAAAACTTCCAGCTCATCTCCTTTGTTTAATTTATAAGGATTGACCTTTGGGACGATTTCGATGGGAAGGCCTATTGGTTTTGTCGGGGAATCGTCAATTTTGTTTCCGACTTGGATAATTGTCTTGGGATATTTGGAATAATACTCGACAGCGTCTTTATGGAGGATTCCTTCTTTTTTCCTGAGCTCATAAATGTTGGGAAGGCCATCGGCAAGCAGGTACTCGTTGAATTCTTTCCCTGTCAATTTGATCTCGTTGGGCTTCAAAGCCGCCGCGATGACAAAAGTCCCAGGTTTTCCGAAAGAGCAATTCGCAGCAAGAGAGTTCCCCTCGACAGTAAATTCTGTAATATTCTCTTTTGTTGATTCCCCTGCAAGTACAAACTGGTCGATTCTATCTGGGGTTACTGCACTGAGGCTGTTCGGGAAATCCATTCCCGTATTGGCCAGAATAATCAACGAATCACCTGGGGAAATCCTGAATTTTTTAGGGACAAGCCAAAAATCATGAGCAAGAATTGTGACAGAAACAGCAAACAAAAAAATAATAGCCATTAAAGTCAAACCAGTTTTTCTCATTTTATCCTCCATATTATTATACATTTTGCAGGTTATGCCTTAGCCCTCTCTTTGAAATATCTGTGAAACAAAACCGGCATGACGATCATGTTGAGAAATGTCGCGGTCACTAGCCCGCCTAAAATGACAATGGCCATGGGAGATTGAATTTCATTACCGGGCGCGGTTCCTCTAATTGCTAAGGGTATAAGAGCGAGACTCGTTGTCAGAGCTGTCATGAGAATAGGGATCAACCGTTCCAGAGATCCCTGCATAACCGCTTCGTCCAGGGACTTTTGTTCTTCCTCTATGAGATGGTTGTAATGCGAGATCAGCATGATTCCGTTTCTGGTGGCTATCCCGATGAGGGTAACGAAACCAACAAGAGAAGGAATACTCAGAGTTCCCCCTGAAAGCAGCACAGCTACAATCCCTCCAATTAGAGCCAGGGGTAGGTTGATAATGATCAGCATCGCTGATTTGATGGAGTGATAGGAGATCGAAAGCAGAACGAAAATGCTTAACAAGGAGAGCAGACTCACCAGAAGGATGATCCTCGAAGCTTTTTCTTCGCTTTCGAATTGTCCTCCGAATGAGATGTAATAATCCGGAGGGATGACGATGCTTTCTGCAATTTTCGATTCGATGGCGTCTATAACACTCTTGAGGTCTTTTCCTGCTACGTTGCAGTGGACGACTATTTTTCTCTGAACATCTTCACGGCTTATGAAGTTGGGCCCATTTTCATATCGGATATCAGCCACTTGTAGCAAAGGCACTTTTTCCCCTAAGGGTGTATCTATAAGGGTTCTTTTGATCGACTCGATATCTTTCCTGAATTCTTCTCCGTATCTCAACACAACGTCGAATGAGCGCTGTCCTTCCAGGATCTGGGAAACGATTTTTCCTTGAAAGGCTATCTCGATATTTTCCGCGACTTCATGTGTCCTTAAACCGAACCTTGCCATATTGATGCGGTTGAACTTTATTTGGATTTGGGGGATTTCATGCTGCTGTTCGATGGCGAGATCGACAACTCCGTCGATATCTTCCATGAGGTCCTTGACGCTGTTTCCTAAGGTCCGTAACATGTATATATCTGGCCCGAAAATCTTTACTGCGATTTGTGACTTCGTGCCGGAAAGAAGATGATCGATGCGATGGGAGATCGGTTGCCCGATACCGATAAAAGTGCCTGGAACCAAAGAGAGCTGTCTCCTCAGCTCAGCCAAAAAATCCGCTTTGCTGCGGTCTTTCATGGTCAGTCTGACATCCACTTCCGCTCCTGTGACCTCTTGGGCATGTTCGTCGAGTTCGGCTCGACCTGTTCTTCGGGCTGTAGATGAGACCTCTGGCTGCTCGAGAAGGATTGTCTCCACCATGCTGCCGATTTTGTCGGATTCGGAAAGCGACGTTCCAGGAGCTGTATTCACACTCAAAGTGAGAGTTCCTTCGTTAAAACTCGGGAGGAAGCTCCTTCCCAAAAAGGGAATGACACCGATAGATACGACAACCAGAGAAAAGGCCACGATAAGCACTGATTTTGGGTGCTTGAGAACTTTTTGAAGGATTGGCTTGTAAAGTGCCTTTAAATATCGAACGACTGGCGTATCGCCTTCCCGTTTGAGAATTTTCAGGCTGGGGAGGAGATAATAACTCAGGACAGGAGTCACGGTCACGGCCACGATCAAGGAGGCAAAAATGGAGAGGATGTATGTCAATCCAAGAGGTCTCAACAACCTGCCTTCAAAACCGCTGAGAAAAAAAAGCGGGGCGAATACCAGGATGATGATGAGAGTGGCGAACAGGATCGGGTGCCGGATTTCATTTGAAGCTTGGTAGACTACCTGGAAGATGCTTTTTTTCTTTTCCTCGGGTAGGTGCATGTTCTGTTTCAACCGCCTGAATACGTTTTCGATATCGACTATGGCATCGTCAACCAATATCCCCACTGCGATAGCCATCCCTCCCAGGGTCATGGTGTTGATCGTGATATTTGCCAGCTTCATGACGATTACCGTGATGAGCAATGAGAGAGGAATGGCCAGGGAAGCGATGAAAGTGGTCCGGAAGTTGAGCAGGAATAGGAAAAGAATGATCACAACCAAAATGGCTCCATCTCTTATGGCATGAAAAACGTTGGAGACGGCGACATTGATAAAATCCGACTGTTTGAAGATTTCTGTGTTGATCTGGATGTTCGAAGGAAGTTTCGATTGAATGTCCGCGAGAACATCCTCAATCTCTCTGGTTAATTCCAGGGTGTTGACATCTGGCTGCTTCATGATTGACACGATAACCGAAGGTTGTTTATTGATCGAAGCAGTCCCACGGATAATTTTTGGACCTATAGATACTTCGGCTATGTGTTTCAAGAGAATAGGCTTGGATTCTATTATCGTAACCACAGAATTCTTTAGGTCCTCCAAAGCCTGTATCCTTCCCAGCCCTCTGATGATGTATTCCATGCCTGACTGAACGGTGAAGCCGCTGGCAGAGTTTTCGTTGGATTGCTCGATTGCCGCATCGATTTTCTGAAGAGAGATTCCGTATTCCTTGGCTTTTAAGGGATCGACGGTGACGTGATATTGTCTGACGTCTCCTCCAATGGGAATGACCTGTGATACGCCACGGACCGAGAGGAGGCGCCGTCTTATCTCCCAATCAGCGATTGATCGCAGCTCCATAAGAGAGGCCTTTTCTCCTGTGAGTCCGACCAAATAAATCTCTCCCATCAACGACGAGATAGGTGCCATGAAAGGAGGATCGCTTTCAGGGGGAAGTTGGGCTGCGACCTGTTGAAGTTTTTCGTTGACTATCTGGCGCGCATTGTATATATCCATTCCCCAATCAAACTCAACCCAGACGATAGATAATCCGATGGCTGATATGGATCGTACCCTTCTTACGTTTGCCGCCCCGTTGAGGGCCGATTCGATCGGAAAGCTGATCAATATTTCAATTTCTTCCGGCGCCATTCCGTGAGCTTCGGTGAGAATCGTGACCGTGGGAGCGGTCAGATCAGGGAAAACATCTACCGGAATCCGGGATGTTATGTAAACTCCCAGGATCAACAGCAATGCTGTCAAATAAATGACGATCGCTCTGTTCGATAAGGACCAATTTATGATTTTGCTAAGCATGTTGCCTCTTTGTTATTTAATGATAATGTCCTTCTCCCACATCTTTGCTGGAAGACTCTGCTGCTAATTTAATGGCATACCCTCCCTTAACAACGATTTTTTCTCCTGATTGAAGGCCGTTGAGGACTTGAAAATGGTCTTGGCCTTCGATTCCCAGCTCAATGACCCTCTTTTCAAAGGATTCCCCTCCGATCTGAACAAAGCAGACTTTTTTTCCTCCGGAGTCAAATATGGCAGACTTGGGGATGCTTATCGTCTGAATGTTCTCGGCCGTATTCAGGTGCGCGGTGATGAACGAGCCGACCAAAAATTCGCTGGACGGATTCGATAACTCATAAATGACGGAGATCGTTCTTGTGCTCTCATCTATGACTGTACCAAAAAAGAACAATTCTCCATCGTATTGGGCTAAATTGAATGTCTGGCTTTTATCTGTCATCGTAAAGTACCCGCCGGATGAGCCTTTGATTTTGGCGATATCGTTTTCGAAGACGGCAATGTCGAGCCAGACTTTCGAATCGTCGAGTACAGTCATGATGATGTCGCCGGCTTTGATCTGTTCCCCCAGCGTGTATGTCAGGTCGACTATTTTTCCGTCGATGGGTGCCCGGACATAATAATAGGGGCTTTGGGAATCAGAACCTGGCTGGAGCTTTATGTTTTGGAAGGCCGCTTTCTTGTTAATGGCTTTATTATAATTTGCCTCTGCGATATTCAGTTCGGCTTCTGCTTCCAGCAGTCTCTTTTTGGGAACTGCTTCTTTTTCATACAGCGCACGCAGTCTTTCCACTTCGCTTTGAGCGAGTTTGAGTTTTGTTTCGGAATTTTTCACTTCCAGATCGATCTGGTATCCGTCAGAATTCGAGAATGATGCAAGAGATGGTTCGATAATTGCGAGGATGTCTCCTGATTTGACCATATCCCCATGTTTTGGCAGAACGACGTTTTTGTCTAATGTTATTTTGCCGTCAAGTGGGGGACTTATTTTCGCCATTCTGTAGAGGGCAGCAATAATTTTTCCAGGAGCAGATACGGTGTTCGTGATGGTCCGCATTTCTGTGGGTTCAACATCGAACTCCATTTTCCACTGCTGCTCTTTGAGGAAAGTCACCTCATCGATGGACATTTTTTCATCGTTTTCAGGCAGCGATAAAGATTCGAAGACCTCAAGAGTTCCAAGGTCCATGGTATCCGTGACCTTTTCGGATTCGAGCGTCAGGCCTAAGTCGTATTCTCCCGGTTCGGTAAAAGTATGTTTTGGTGAGAAGATCCCGTCCCTTATGGGATTTTCCGCTCGAGCTTCGGATTTTTGTCCGGAGGTGCGGTTGACGAAAACAAGAGCCAGTGTTCCCTCTGTGATGGGTTTGAAATCACTCAAATCCGTTACATGAACGCCAAAACTTATTTCTTCTCCAGGGGTAGGCATTTGGTATTCCATAAACACTTCGAGCTTATCGCTCCAATCCGTCAATGAGACAGAATAATCAGGCTCTGCACTTTCTTTTTTTGCCGTACACCCTATACAAAGAGAAGTAATGTATGTAAAGACCAATAAAGCGCCGAAAAATAAGAATTTGTTTTTCATTGTATTTTCTCCGAATCGATCTCCCTGCCTATCATTTTTTCGATGTTGAAGACAGCGACATTGTTTTGCAGGATTAGATCGATGAATTCGAGACGGGTTTTGAGGGCCGATTGGAGGGCGTCCACAAGGACGAGCATATTGACCTCGCCTCCTTTGTAGGCTGCCACCGTAGAGTTTTCCAGTTTATCTGCCTGGCTCAGATATTGAGCTTTGAACAGCTGAATGAGCTCTTTTGACTTAAGATGCTTTGCGTGTTCTCTCTCAAACGCCTCCAATAATTCCTTCGTGATCAGTCTTTGCTGCAGTTCGTTCATCCTCATATTGTTTTTTGCGACTTGGATTTCTCCTCCGTGCTGGTTAAATAGAGGAATGTTCAGAGATAAAGAAAAAGCATATGTGTCATAGAGATCTTCTTTTTTGTATCCTCCGGCTGCTGTGAGATCCGGGAAGTTTTTCCTTTTTTCGAGAGACAACTGGATTTCCTCGCGTTTTTGTGAATTGATCAGTATTTGAATTTGCGGGTTATTTTCGACCAGCGATTGACTCAAATCGCTTTTTTCTTCGATAATGACATAATGATAATATGGTTCCATAAAGGAGATTTGTGTTGGTTCATTCGAGAGATCGAGCAGTGTGATGAGCTCTCTTTTTTTTAAATCCAAGGAAGTATCGACAGAATACTTTTCTAAATCGATGTCTTTGAGAATCATTGTTATCCGGGCCGTGTCGATCCCAGAAGCTTCCCCCCGTTCATAATTCTCGATTATGATGGTGTTGAGCTCTTCGATCTTCTGTCTCATTTTTTCCAGGATGTCCTGGGTATTGTTAAGAAACTGGATCTCGTAGAACAATGTCTTGATATAGGATAATCCAGACCAAAAGACTTGCCGGTATTCTTCGGAAGCGATATGAATGCCCTGCTCAGCATGCTTTGACTGCAGTCCTAATCTTCCGCTTAGAGGAATCTTCTGTTCCATGGCAAGTTGAAATTCTCTTCCTTTAATAGGATTATCTTGAGTCCCTATGTTGATCCCTTCTTGAATGTATCGAATCGACGGATTTTCCCAAGCTCCGGCGATTTTCTTTCGGGAGACGGCATTGTCAATTTCCATCTTATTTATCTTCAGGGCAATGTTGTTCTGCTTGTAGAGATCGACGATTTTTTCGAGTGAATACTTTTCTTGTGCCAATAGAGAGTTCCCTGGGGAAAGAATGAGCATCGATACCGTGAGCAACCAGATAAATCTTTTGTTCTTCATTGTATTTACCTTTTAATTATTTGGAAAATAATAGTTACTGATTATATAAGAATTATCGGATAAAATGAAAGCACATATCCTTTGGGTGCAATTGTTCAGAAGATGAGGTTGTGATATAATTTCAGCCCATAACGAGCAGAATGGTGACACGGTCGGAAAAAAATAGCGTCTTCTAAAATATCTCAGTCATTGATTCTAAGCGTGCCGGGGTGGCGGAATTGGTAGACGCAAGGGACTTAAAATCCCTCGTAGGTTGTACCTACGTGCCGGTTCGAGTCCGGCCCTCGGCACTCCTGTTAACCCAGGAAATCTTTGCCTTTTGATGATTTTTAAGTCTTTCGGATTTTCAATCCTATTACCATAGTTTCAGCCATTTTCAGTCATTTTTGACCCGTATTTGGCCCACGAGCTGTTGTCTACATGGACACATGACTCTGGATCATGGAATCGGGGTTCGAATCCCTGCTTCCCAGCCAGCCTGATTTCTCTGTTTTCCCCTGGGAAACCCCATTTTTGTCTTTCAACCGGAATACCATAGCTTCAGCGCTAGTCAACAGAATTTGTCACTTATTTGTCACATGGGAAGATATCTTGGTCTATGGAGGGCAGCATGAATAGACTAGACAAATTAAGTACAAGAGCATTGATCAGATTGTGGATTGAAGCTGAAAATCGTAAACAATTGCTTTATTTCCAAAGCTTAAATCCTAAAGGAGGACACTATACTCAAGAACAGAAGGAATATGCCATCGAAAAAGCAACGACTGTAGGAGTCAGGGCTACTTCACGGCTTCTCCATGTGCCAAGAAGGGCAATTCAAAGGTGGCTAAGATCGGAAGGAATCACAGTCAAAAGATGTCCAGATTGGGTTTATGACTGGGCTTATTGGAGAAGACTGAAAATAGAGAAATGGGAGAGGATAAATTCATTTAGAAGATATTGACGACACTTAAAAAAAGAATTGGATTGATTGTAGACAAGAAATAATTACCTGTAAAGAACAAGGAAAAAACAAGAACCCCTTTTCGACTAACTGGCGGGTCATCCCATCTCACAGTTGGCTGCTTGCAGGCGGGATCTGCAAGTATTGTTGTAAAGGAAAAACATGAAAAACCGTAGATCTCTGAGAGGAAAAAGACCTAAGCCGAAGCCATGCGGCTAAGGAGAAAGCTATATCAAAGCCTATCGCTCAAGAACTTGATAAAAAGCTTAAATCTGAATTACAATGAGAGAATAAAAACGTCGCTTTAGAAATCAAGGCGCGTATCCGAATCATTCGACGACATGCGAGTTGGAAAGAGACATAAAAAGATGCGAGTGCCCAAATTTTTCAAGATCATTTTCTGGATGGTGGGCATTGTTATTGTCCTTTTCCTTTTAATTCTGTATCTGATGAGGCCGCACACGCCGAAAATAAGAGACCAGGAGGGTAAAATTCCGCCCGATAGCATAACCTCTCTGGAGAAAATAACGATCAGCGGTTATGAGCAGTGGATATCGATCCGGGGAGACGATGTTTCCAATCCGATCCTTTTGTTCCTCCACGGCGGTCCCGGAATGCCTATGATGTATCTTTCTCATGTCTTCCAGCATCCTCTCGAGAAAGAGTTCATCTGCGTACAATGGGACCGGCGCGGCGCCGGCAAGTCTTTCTGCGATGATCTGCCGGTTTCTTCTCTAAATGTTGCTCAACTTTTAGCGGATACAAAGGAGCTCATCCACATTTTGTGCCGTCGATATAGTCAGGATAAGGTCTACCTTGCGGGGCATTCCTTCGGCAGCTATTTGGGGACCTTATTCACCTCCGGGAATCCTGAACTTGTCGAAGCCTATATAGGTATCGGCCAGGTCGTCGACGATGAAAAGGCCACAGAAATACAAGCCCGTTTTATTCTTGAAACAGCCGAAAGCCGGAATATTCCCGAAGCTCTTGAAGAGCTCAAAATATACGGCCCCTCTGTTCATGAAAAATGGCTATTCAAGTTCGGGGGGGAGCTGGTTGGAGCGACAAGCTACATGCCGTTCATAAAAGCCGGCATCCTTTCTCCCGAGTACGGATTCTTCGATATACTCAAGATTTCCAAGGGTTCGAGCTTTTCCTCCCGCTACATGCAATACAATGTCATCGCGGGCCCCTTGATGGATAATGTGAGAGAATTCGAGGTCCCCATTTATTTCTTCAGCGGGCGCCATGATTATGTGACACCGTTCGAGCTGGTCCAAAAATACTGCTCCATTCTCGAGGCGCCTTACAAAGAGATTGTTTGGTTCGACAACTCTGCACACTTCCCCTTCTTCGAGGAACCAGATGAGTTCGGCGCAGAAATGATCCGCATCTTGAAAACCCGATAGGCTAACCTTCCTCCCTGATATCGATTCAGTAGTTGACTTATAACTTAGCTGGACTCGGACTTGGCAATCACACAGCTAGAAGTTGCTGAGAAATTAGGAGTGCACAGAGATACTATCTGCCTCAATGTAAAGAAGATACGAAAAGAGTGGAGTCAACAAGTCAGCAACATAGATCAAAATGAGCTTGATTGAAATTTCCCAGGAATTCCCGAAGAGGAAATAAGGACAACGGTGGAGCATGGGTAATAACAGCAATGCTGGTGTTGCTGGTAAAAAACGAGGAGGCTATTTCATTAAAGTAGAGTACAGTAATACAGGCAAATGATCCCAGGAAGCTGGATCCATCAAGTTGATGAAATCTGACACTAATAAAAAGAAAGCTAACAGCAATACTGTTAAAAATAAGAGAAGAGCTGTTAAGCATAAAGGTTTGGAATTAGTCGCTCAAGAGAAGTATCCGGAGTCTTCGGAGTCCATAAAAAGAGAGAAAGTTCCGATAAGAAGAAAAGAAAAAGAAATAGAAATGACACCACTTAAAGAGGGAATGTCTGAAAAAATTACCGATCTTAAAAGACGGGTGTCACTGGCTCGAATCCAGTATCGTCCACTAGAGATTCCGCTAGGAACAAAGGCTTTTCCTCTCAATTTTTATTTCATTCCTGATATGATAAATTAAAGTAATTTTCAGACAGTTTTGGTGTGTGCCGTCATATAAGGAATTGCTTTTTCTTATAAATTGACTTTAAATCTATTACCTTAATTTTAAAAAGACAGCGTGACGCTGGAAAGTTGCCTCGCTGAGATAGACGATTGCACAGAAGGGAAATTATCTTGAACAAAATGGATTCTCAAAATTATGCCCAAAATTCAAGGCTCTCAGAACGATCCTGAGTATAACAAAATCAAACCACAGACATAGAAAGATTTTCAGTCTCTCGGATGACTTCCTAATCTGCTTTAATATCAAGGGATTACAAGAAAAATCTCTAAGTCTGTGTTAGGAATTGTGACAGAATTATTTTCTCTTTTTTACTCAGACTTTATTTCTTCAATTACGTAGTTCAAAATAGCATGTGGTGG
>JABAOH010151957.1_pt2 | contig 70514 bp, 65 predicted proteins | sample 7062181 | NCBI WGS metagenome assembly JABAOH01 (sample SAMN14538630, study PRJNA623070) | marine sediment metagenome | biome: marine biome [ENVO:00000428]; feature: marine pelagic biome [ENVO:01000023]; material: deep marine sediment [ENVO:00002113]; isolation source: pool of 5 deep marine... | reverse complement strand
GCCATCCCGGTAGTCCGATCCCTGTGGGTGGATGAACTGCCGCCGCGCCGGTTCATAAGCGTCTTCGATCGTTGCCACGCCGTCGCTGACAGCAATGCGTTCGACCGCGATCACGCAGTCCGTACCGACAGGCAGAACGCCGCCGGTCATGATCTCGATGCAGTTGCCCGGATCGTCCAGCGCCTGGACCTCGTCACCGGCATGCTGCGTGCCCTGCACTTTGAAAGAGCGCGTGCCGCTCTCCCAGGCATCGAAGTCGATCGCGATGCCGTCCATGGTCACCCGATCGAAAGGAGGCTGGTCGCGTTCCGCAGTGACGCTTTGTCTCAGGACCCGGCCGCAGGCCCGGTCGAGCGCCACCGTCTCTGTACCGAAGGCCGGGATGGCGTCCGCGATCGCGCGCGTTGCTTCGGCGACCGTCAGCATGGCGCCGTCAGCGCCTTTCCCGGGCGATGGCCCGGTGGCCGATGTCCCGGCGGTAATATACGCCGTCCCAGGCGATCGACGCGACACGATCGTAAGCCTTGCGACCGGCACTGGAGACCGAGTCGCCGAGGCCGACAACGCACAGCACGCGCCCGCCGCTGGTCACGACCTGGTCTCCATGCATCGCCGTGCCGGCGTGGAATACCTTGACCGAGTCGGCGCCGTCGTCATCCAGGCCGGAAATCGTCTTGCCCTTCGCGTAGCTGGCGGGATAGCCGCCCGCCGCCATGACGACGCCGAGGGCGGCGCGGGGGTCCCAGTCGGCCTCGATCTCGCCAAGGCTGCCGTCCAGCGTGGCTTCGCAGATGTCGACCAGGTCCGATCGCATCCGCGCCAAGATCGGCTGCGTTTCCGGGTCGCCCATGCGGCAATTGAATTCGATAACTTTCGGCGTGCCGTCCGGTGTGATCATCAGCCCGGCGTACAGAAAGCCGGTGTAGGTGATGCCCTCTGCGCGCAACCCGGCAAGCGTCGGCTGGATCACTTCGTTCAGTATGCGCGCCTCGATTTCCGGCGTGACGACAGGCGCGGGCGAGTAAGCGCCCATCCCGCCGGTGTTGGGCCCGGTATCGCCTTCGTCGCGCGCCTTGTGGTCCTGTGAACTCGCCAGCGACAGGACATGCGTTCCGTCGGTGATAACGATGAAGCTCGCTTCCTCTCCCTCGAGGAATTCCTCGATAACGACTCGATGACCGGCATCACCGAAGCTGCCACCGCTCAGCATGCCGGTAACGGCCGCCTCGGCCTCTGCCAGCGTCTGCGCGACGATGACGCCCTTGCCGGCGGCAAGGCCATCCGCCTTGACGACGATCGGCGCGCCCTGCTCGCGAACGTAGGCAAGCGCCGCTTCCAGTTCGTCGAAGTTCCGATACTGCGCGGTCGGGATGTCATACCGGGCGAGAAAGTCTTTTGTGAACGCCTTCGAGCCTTCGAGCATGGCGCCGGCCGAGTCGGGGCCGAAGCATGCGTGGCCGGCCTCGCGGAACCGGTCGACGATGCCGTTGACGAGCGGCACTTCGGGGCCAACGATGGTCAGCCCGACCTGCTCGTTTGCGGCCAGTTCGAGCAGACCGTCGATGTCCTCGGCGCCCACCGCGACATTGCGGACGCCCGCTTCGAGCGCCGTTCCGGCGTTGCCCGGAGCGACCAGTACTTCGCTGACGCGCTCGGACGCGGCGCATTTCCACGCCAGCGCATGCTCGCGTCCGCCACTGCCTACGATCAGAACTTTCATCAGTGCCGGAAATGCCTCATGCCGGTGAAGACCATGGCCAGGCCGTGCTCGTTCGCGGCGGCGATGACCTCGTCGTCGCGCATCGAGCCGCCGGGCTGGATGATTGCCGAAATGCCGTGCTCCGCCGCGCTGTCGATGCCGTCGCGAAACGGGAAGAAGGCGTCCGACGCCATCACCGAGCCCGCGACGGTCAGGCCTTCGTCGCCTGCCTTGATTGCAGCAATCTTAGTCGAATAAACGCGACTCATCTGTCCCGCGCCGACGCCGATCGTCATGCCGTCGCGGCAGAAGACGATCGCGTTCGACTTGACGAACTTGGCGACTTTCCAGGCGAACAGCAGGTCGCCGACCTGCTGCTGGTCGGGCGCCTTGTCCGTGACGACCTTGAGGTCCGCCTGCGTGACGACGCCGTCGTCGGCCGTTTGCACCAGCAGTCCGCCCGACACCTTTTTGAAGTCGAATGCGCTCGACGAGGCGTCGGTCCAGGCGCCGGTGCGGAGCAGCCGGACGTTCTTCCTGGTTGCGACGACCGGCAGGGCATCGTCTTCGACGGCCGGCGCGACGATCACCTCGACGAACTGGCGCTCGATGATCTCCGCGGCCGTCCGCGCGTCCAGCGGGCGGTTGAACGCGATGATGCCGCCGAAGGCCGAGGTCGGGTCGGTCCTGAACGCCCTGTCATAAGCGTCGAAGATCGATTCGTCCACGGCGACGCCGCAGGGATTGGCATGCTTGACGATCACGCAGGCCGGCGGCTCGAACTGCTTGACGCATTCGAGCGCGGCGTCCGTGTCGGCGATGTTGTTGTAGGAGAGTGCCTTGCCCTGGATCTGTTCGGCTGCGGCCAGCGTCCCGGCCGCCGCTCGCTGGTCACGGTAGAAGGCGGCGGCCTGGTGGGGATTCTCTCCGTAACGCAGCCGCTCGCTCAGCCCGCCTGCATACAGGAATCGCTCGCCGAGCAGGTCCTGGTCCAATGATGCCGCCAGGTATTGCGTGATCGCCGTGTCATAGCCGGCCGTATGTGCGTAGGCTTTGGCGGCGAGGCCGCGGCGGAATTCGATGTCCAGCGCGTCGTCACGCAGCGCATCGAGGACTGCCGGGTAGTCGGCCGGGTCGACGACGACGGCGACGCCGTCGTGGTTCTTCGCTGCAGCCCGGATCATCGCCGGGCCGCCGATGTCGATGTTCTCGATCGCGTCGTCGAGCGTGGCGTCCTCGCGCGGGATGGTCTCTTCGAAGGGGTAGAGGTTGACGGCGAGCAGGTCGATCGGTTGGATGCCGTGTTCCTGCATGACGTCCTCGTCGGTTCCGCGCCGACCGAGCAGTCCGCCGTGGATAACCGGGTGCAGCGTCTTGACGCGGCCGTCCATGATTTCCGGAAAACCGGTGCGGGACGACACCTCGACGGCGTCGATGCCGGATTCCCTGAGCTGACGACAGGTGCCGCCGGTTGACAGAATTTCCACACCGAGTTCGGTCAGACCTCGTGCGAAATCGATCAGATCACGCTTATCAGAAACGCTGACAAGCGCACGTCGAACCTTGAACATCGGCAGCCTTTACTGAATCAGGGAATAGGTTTTGAGTTTCTTGCGCAGGGTGCCGCGGTTGATACCGAGAATGCCGGCGGCCTGGCTCTGGTTGCCTTCCGTGTAATCCATCACCACGCGGAACAATGGCTCCTCGACTTCGCCAAGCACCAGGTCATAAAGCTCGCCCGGGCGGTCGCCGTTCAGCGACCTGAAATAAGCGGCGAGCGCTTCTTCAGTATGCTTGCGAAGTGGTTTGCGATTCGATGAGGCTTTCAGCTCCTTGTTTTTATTTGAGTTTTTCCCTGGATTCTTTTTGGCCACGATTCAATCGCCCACATCGATTTCGCTTGAAATTCACCGAACACACTGGCTCACGCGGCCAGACCGCTGTCCCCGGATTGCATGCCCAAGAACTGCTGCGTTAGTCGATATTGTTCGGACGCACTCTCAACGCGCACCACCCGTGACCGGAATTGTTCTGCGTTTTTTAATCCGGCGCAGTACCAGGTCAGGTGCTTGCGTGCCACCCTGACGCCAGTTGTATCCCCATAAAACTGGTACAGGTCGCCAAGGTGGTCGAGCATGATAGCACGGACTTCGCGTTTATCCAGCGGCGCGACAGGCGTGCCGTTGGCGTGGAAAAAATTGAGTTCCCGGAAGATCCAGGGACGGCCTTGTGCGCCACGACCAATCATCAAGCCGTCAACGGAGCTTAGGCGAAAAACTTCAAGCGACTTCTCCGGTGTGGTGATGTCGCCGTTGGCAATGACCGGTATCGACAGTTCACTTTTGATTTGCGCAACGGTCTCGTATTCGGCGTCTCCCCGGTATCGGCATGCGCGGGTCCGACCGTGCACAGCGAGTGACTGAATCCCGGCCTGCTCGGCAATGCGGGCGATTTCCGGCGCGTTGCGATGCGCTTCGTCCCAGCCGGTGCGGATCTTCAGCGTCACCGGCACGTCGACGGCGGCTACGACCCGGTCGAGGATTCGCTTGACCAGTTCCGGGTCGCGGAGCAGCGCCGAGCCAGCCGCCTGGCGGCATACTTTCTTGGCCGGGCAGCCCATGTTGATGTCGATGATCTGCGCGCCACGCTCGACACAAAGCCCGGCTGCGATGGCGAGCTGGTCCGGATCGGCCCCCGCAATTTGCACCGCGACCGGCTCGGCGTCGCTGTCGAGGTCGAGCCGGCGTCGCGACTTGGCGGTTTTCCACAGGCGGATATCCGCCGTCGTCATCTCGGAGGTCGTCATGCCGGCGCCGAAGCGTCGGCAGAGGCGCCGAAAAGGAGCGTCTGTGATACCGGCCATCGGCGCCAGGACGAACGGACTCGAGAGTTGGTAGGGACCGATCTTCACTACGAATACTGGGCAGGTGACTGAGTGTTGCCGGGCGCGCGATGAGGACGCTCAGTTCTTGAAGTCCTGGTTGGCGCAGCGAACGGACCCGGCCTCGATTCGATAACAGACATACAGCTTGAAGCCGGTCGCGTCGGCCGTTGCCTCTTCGACGGTGATCAGCGCATTGAAGTTCTGACCGGGCTCGACGAGCCTGCTCGGATCGCCATTATCCGCCAGGTACTCGCCAGGCTCGAGAATCCTGCTGCCGATGACATCCTCGAAACGGTTCGTCAGCGATACGTGCACCAGCGGGTACGGCAAGGACTGGCTCGATCGATTGGCGATGCGGGTGGCGATGACGAGGGTATTTTCTTCGTCTTCAACGCTGCCGTTGGTCGCCTCGAACTGCCATCCGAGGATATTCCAGTCCGGCGTGATCGGGTTGCCCAGCATCCGGTATATCGGCGCAAGCGTGGCGTTGAAGAATCCATGCGTCGCGAGCGGTTGCCGGAAACTGTGCACCAGCTGCCCCGCGAACAGCAGTCCCAGTGCGACGATGGCGACGAGCATCGCGGACGATGGCGGATCGTAACTTCGGCGGCCACCGCGGACCTTGCCGCGCTGCAGGGCGTAGGTATCGAGAAGCTTCGAGGAATCATCCAGCTGGTTCCTGGCCGCGTGCTCCGCCGCGATACGCTCCTGCTCGATCTCGTTGCGGATGAACTCCCCTTCCATGATGATCGTTTCGACCTCGCCGGAGTTCTCGTCGAACAATTCCTCGGGGTTCTTCATGCCGACCAGCGTTGCGGCGAAATCCTGTTCCCGGTCGCTCGCGGGTTCGAAGTCCTCTCTATTTTCGTCGTCGGTTTCCTCGTCGGCGTCGGCTTGCTGTTCGCTTCGGTCGTCGGTTTCCTCGTCTTCGCCAAGCTCCGCGCGCGATTCCACGGCAGCGAAGTCGTCCTCGACTTCGACCACCTCGCCGGCTTCGTCGTCGCCGGTGTCGTCTGCCGCCGCCTCGTCACTGTCGGCGGCCAGCTCATCGACGGCATGGTCAGCATCCGAATCGTCGTCATCCGCCAGCGCCCGCGCAGCTTCCTCAATCTGAGCGTCGAATTCGCCGGTCGGCTCCCTGTCGAATGCCGACGGCTCATCAGCGTTCTCGGCCCCCTGGTCTGCAGCCGCCTCGTATATTGCGCCCTCGGTTGCCGGATCGATGGCCTCGAAGCTGCCGGTTTCCTCATCCTCGACGCCGTCGCCGGCAGACGCCTCCATCAGCGCATCCTGCGCGGCCAGCTCCGCCTCGGCGTCCGTCTCGATGCGCTCGACCAGCTCCGCTTCCAGCTCGTCCGCATCGTCCGCAGCCGTCGATTCGATGTCTTCCTCGGTGAGGTGAAGGACCTCGTCCGTCAGCGCCTCGTCGATCGCGGAAAGTTCGTTGTGGATGGCAGCGAGTTCTTCCTCGACCTCCAGCGATTCGGCACTGGGATCGCGCACTTCCTCGAGGATGTCGGTCCAGTCTTCGGGCTCGCTCAGCGCAAGGTCGCCCTGGCGTTCCTCTAATTCCTCGCTGGCCGCCTGGCGGTCGTCTTCACGCCGTTGCGGTGTCGGCGTCGGCGCCGGCATCTCACCATCTTCAAAGTCTTCCGGCAGCGGCGTATTGTCGTCGTAACGAATTTCTTCTTCGGCGGGGATTTCGTCCGGCGCGAGGCGGACGTCGGCAGCGGCCGCCTCGTCGAGCACCCGCCATTCGACCCCGGTGTCCTCGATGCGCACGTCATCGGGACCTGCCAGTTCGTCCAGTGTTTGCAGTAGCCTGCGGCTGGTCTCCGCGAGTTCGTCGACGGGCGCTTCATCTTCAGCGCCCGCGGCTGCGGACGTGGCCTGCGCCGGCATCTCCTCGGACAGGTACTGCAAGGCGCTGAACGCATGCCCACAGCTGCCGCAACGTACATTGCCGGCGGCCTGCTGCAGCACTTTCGCGGTTACGCGAAAGGCAATCGAGCATTCAGGACATTGCGTATACATGGACGAGCCTCATTTCCTCCGGCCGGTCAGCAGGGCCCATTCCTCGCGAAAAATCGGCGCATCGACGTCGAAAAACGGGCGATATGCGCCGATGACCGCGTCGACCTGGTCCGCAAGGATGCCCGATAGCGCAATCTTACCGCCCGGTTTCGCCGCGTCGCGAACCCGTTCCACATTGTCGATCAGCGTTCCCGCCAGGATATTGGCGACAACAATGTCGAATTCCGCGGATTCCGGCGCCGGGTCGGTCGTGGCCCGCAGCGCCGCTTCGACCCCGTTCCTTGCCGCATTCTGCCGGGTAGCCGATATCGCCTGCAAATCGACGTCGGTGGCGAGGACGTTCGCAGCGCCGAGCCTCAGCGCCGCGATCCCGAGGATGCCGGAACCGCAGCCGAAGTCGAGCACCTGCTGCGCCTGGACACCCGCATTTTCGAGCCATTCGAGACACAGCGCCGTGGTCGGATGCGTTCCCGTGCCAAACGCGAGACCGGGATCGAGCCTTACGACGACGCCGCCAGGGTCCGGCGCCGGATCGTCGCCGGGCACGATCCAGAGACGTTCGCCGAAACGCATCGGCCCGAAGTCCCTGAGCCACTCCCGTTCCCAGGCCCGGTCCTCGAGATCCTCGAAATGATGTCCGGGCAACGCCGCGAGGCCGAGTGAATGGCGCAGGCGTTGCGCAATCTGCTCGAGGTCGGCATCGCCGTCGAACAACGCGGTAATCCGGGTATCGCGCCAGAGCGGCGTCTCGCCGGGCAGCGGCTCCAGTAAAGGCTCGTCGCCGGCATCGGTCATGGTCACCGAGAGCGCGCCCAGTGCCGAGAAAGCGGCGGCGACGCGGCCGGGGTCAAGCGACTCGAGGTTCATGACAAACTGGCGCCACCCCACGCTGCTGACTCACAAGCCGAGGCGTTTCTCGAGATAGTGAATGTCCGTGCCACCGGCCTGGAAGGCGGCATGCTGGAAAATCTCCTGGTGCAGCGGGATATTGGTCTTGATGCCTTCGATGACCACTTCGGCCAGCGCGTTGCGCATTCTCGCGATCGCCGTGTTCCGGTCGCCGCCATGCGCGATGATCTTGCCGATCATCGAGTCATAGTACGGGGGTACCTTGTAACCGCTGTAAACATGGCTCTCGACGCGGATGCCGGGCCCGCCAGGGGCATGCCAGAGCGTGACGAGGCCCGGGGAAGGCATGAAAGTCTTCGGGTCCTCGGCATTGATGCGGCATTCGATCGCATGGCCGCGTAATTCGACCTGCTCCTGCGTCAGGCTCAGCGGCTCGCCGGAGGCAATCCGCAGCTGTTCGCGCACGATGTCGACCCCCGTGATCATTTCCGTCACCGGATGTTCGACCTGCAGGCGGGTATTCATCTCGATGAAATAAAATTCCCCGTCCTGGTAAAGGAACTCGAAAGTACCTGCGCTTCGATAGCCCATGTCCAGGCAGGCCTGCACGCAACGGGCGCCGATCTCCTGCCGCTGTTCCTCGCTGATGCCGGGCGCCGGCGCTTCCTCGACGACCTTCTGATGGCGTCGTTGCATCGAGCAGTCGCGCTCGCCGAGGTGAATGGCGTTGCCATGATTGTCGGCAAGCACCTGCACCTCGATATGGCGGGGCGTCTCCAGGAATTTCTCCATGTAGACAGTTTCGTTGCCAAACGCGGCGCGCGCTTCCGCCTGGGTTACGGTGATCGCGTTGGCGAGCGATGGTTCCGCGTGCACGACGCGCATGCCGCGCCCGCCGCCGCCGCCGGCCGCCTTGATAATGACCGGGTAGCCGATCGCGCGGGCCAGGCGGAGGTTCTCCTCCGCATTGTCGCCCAGTGGACCATCGGAACCGGGCACGGTCGGCACGCCGGCTTGCTTCATCGCCTGGATGGCTGCGACCTTGTCACCCATCTGGCGAATCGCGCTCGCGGGCGGGCCGATGAATGTGAAGCCGCTGGTTTCCACGCGTTCCGCGAAGTCTGCATTCTCCGACAGGAACCCGTAACCCGGATGAATCGCTACGGCATCGGTGACTTCCGCGGCGCTGATGATCGCCGGCATGTTGAGATAGCTTTCCGGCGATGGCGGCGGACCGATGCATACCGTCTCGTCGGCCAGCAGCACGTGCTTGAGATTATTGTCGGCGGTCGAATGGACGGCGACGGTCTTGATGCCCATTTCCTTACAGGCGCGCATCACCCGCAACGCGATCTCGCCGCGATTTGCAATGACGACCTTGTCGAGCATTCGTGATAAGCCTGATCAGTCTGCGCCGCGCTGGTCGATGACGAACAGGATTTGTCCGTACTCCACCGGCTCGCCGTTCTGTACGCGTATCGACTTGACCGTACCCGAGACCTCGGCCTCGATCTGGTTCATCATCTTCATCGCCTCGACGATGCACAGGGTGTCGCCCTCGTTGATCCGGTCACCGACCTGGACGAACGGCGGCGACCCCGGCGACGGGGCCGAGTAGAACGTGCCGACCATCGGGGCGGTCACGGCATGACCCTCTTCCTCCATTTCCGCGGCTGTGGGAGCCGCGGCCGGCGCCGAGGACGGCGCCGCCGCCGCTGCGGGCGCCGCGGCTGGCAGGGGCGCCGGCGCAGCCATGGCGACTGGCGCTGCCGCTACGCTCGATGCATGCCGGCTGATGCGCACCGATTCCTCGCCCTCGGTGATCTCGATCTCGGCGATACCGGACTCGTCCAGCAGCTCGATCAGTTTTTTGACTTTCCTGATATCCATTATTTTTCCTCGGACAGCTGCCGCGAGGCAGCCTGTAAAGCAAGTTCGTAGCCGAACGCGCCAATGCCGAAAATGCAGCCGGCGGCGATATCACTGAAAAAACTCGAATGACGGAAGTCTTCACGCGCAAATACGTTGGAGAGGTGCACTTCGATGAACGGAATGCCCACCGCGAGCAGGGCGTCGCGGATGGCGACGCTGGTGTGCGTGAATGCGCCCGGGTTCAGCAGTATGAAGTCGACCTTGTCCGCCGCGGCCGCCTGTACCCGGTCGACGATCTCGTGCTCGGCATTACTCTGGAAGGCCACGAGCGTGTGCCCGAGTTCCGCCGCCAGATCGCCGAGGCGCGCCTCGATCGACTCGAGGGTTGCGTCGCCATAGACGCCAGGCTCGCGGGTTCCGAGCAGATTGAGGTTAGGCCCGTTGACCAGGAGCAGGCTCGCCATTATTCGCTGTTATTTGCCAGTTAGACGAAGATGGCGGCAATTCTATACCTTTTCGGCGGAGTTCGCGCAAATTTTGCCTGCGCGAGGCGGTTTAGAATGCGCTGAGTGCCTCGCGGGCGCCGGCCGCATCGAGTTCGCCGCGCTCGAGTCGCTCGAAAACGCTGATGATCTCCTCGATCTGTGGCTCGTGAATTTCGCCGACGTGCGCTTTGATCAGCTCGCCCGTTGGCGCGACCACCATCGTGAAGGGCAGGCCGATGAATTCGATCCCGCTGCGCTCGGCGACGGCCATGGCGTCTTCCTGGCCAACCAGGATCGGGTAGTTGAACTGCGCTTCCTCGGCATAGGCAGCGACCTCCTCCTGGAAGTCGACGGCGATGCCGATGACCTGGACGTTGTTTCCACCGTGCGCTGCCTGGGTCTTTTTAAGGAGCGGAATTTCTCGGCGGCAGGGCGCGCACCAGGTCGCCCAGAAATTGACCAGGCGGGCCTTGCCTGCCCACTCGGACGACGAACGCATCACGCCGTCCATGTCGACGAGCGAGAACGAAACGTCCTCGACGTCGGTGGGCGTCTCGACCCGGTAACGGTTCTCTTCCGACGTTTTGCCGAAGTACCAGCCACCGATGCCGGCGACGATCATGACCGCAAACGCGGCGATCGCAATTTTCGGATTCATTGTTGTTGGCAGTTCTTTTAGTTGGCGGCGCTAAGTGTGCCAGCGTTTCCGGTTGCCATCCTGACGTGATTCGCGAAATCCTTCGCTTTCATGTATCCGACCACTTCGTAGCCGTTTCGTTGCAGGCCGTCGCTGCCGAAGAAGATGATTGTCGGCGGACCGAACACGCCGAAGCGCTGCAGCAGCGCCTGGTCTTCCTCGTCGTTGGCCGTCACGTCCGCCTGCAGCAGCATCGTGTTCGACAGCGCCTGCTGCACCTCGGCGTCGGTGAAAGTGAATTCTTCCATCTCGATGCAGGACACGCACCAGTCGGCGTAGAAGTCGAGCATCGCGGTCCGGCCGCTTGCCGATGCCTGCGCGAGCGCCGCATCGAGATCGGCGGTGGTCTTGATGCGCTGGAAGTCGAGGCCGCGGTGCTCGGCTACCACCGCGCCACCGCCACCGAAGTTCAGCGCCTCCAGCGGCCGCAGCAGGCTGTTCGAGCCGGCGAGGGAACCGACCAGCAGGACGGCGCCATAGATCACGGCGAGTAAACCCGCGCCTTTACCGAACTTCTGCACGCCGGCCGATTCGGGTGTGAGCGTCGTCAGGCCGCCCATGTAGACACCCGCCATGAAGACCAGTACCCCCCAGAGCGCCAGGGTGATTGCGCCCGGCAGCACCCGTGACATCATCCAGATGGCGAGACCCAGCATCATGAAGCCGAACGCGTTCTTGACCGCGACCATCCACGGGCCGGCCTGCGGCAGGAACTTGCCCTGGGCGGCACCGACGGCGAGCAGCGGCGCGCCCATGCCGAGACTCATCGCGAACAGCGCGCCGCCGCCGCGAAGCATATCGCCGGTCTGCGCCATGACGGTCAGTGCGGCAACGAGCGCCGGCGCGACGCAGGCGGTGACGATCAGCGACGAAATGGCGCCCATGACGAACGCCCCGATCGCGGTGCCGCTCTCCTGGTTGTTGCTGATGTTCGCAAGCCTGCTCTGTATCGCCGAGGGCATCTGCAGGTCATACATGCCGAACATGCCGGCGGCGAGAATGACGAACAGCCCGGAGAACAGGGCCAGTACCCACGGCTGGTTGAAGGTCGCCTGCAGCTGCAGGCCGGCAGCCGCAGCCGCGACGCCGGCAGCCGTATAAACGAGCGCCATGCCCATGACATAGGACAGCGCCAGCGAGAAGCCGCGCGATGCGCTGACTTCCCTGCCTTCGCCGGCGATGATGCCCGACAGGATCGGCACCATCGGCAGGACGCAGGGCGTGAACGCGAGCAGCAGGCCCGCGCCGAAGAACGTGCCGATAACGACCAGCATGCTGGAGCCGGAAATGATCTGCGCCAGCTTGGCCTGCTCCGACACCATCGGTGCGGCCGCCGCCATTGTGTTGACAGCGCTGAGCGCCGACACGGCGGTCGCCGTGGGCAGCGAGACGCTGAGGATTTTCTTGACCGGCGGATAGCAGATGCCGTCCTCGGCGCAGCCCTGGTATCCGAGCTCGATATCGAGGTCCATCGCCTCGGGCGTCGCGCGGGCAATCGACAGCTTGCCGAATACGTCGCCGTAATAAACTTCCTGCTCGCCGAAATACTGGTCGGTCTTCATCTTGCCGGCCGGCAAATCGAGGATGCCGGCTTGCGCCACATCGGAATCCGCGCGCGCCGTGATCTTGTCCTTGTAGAGGTAATAACCGTCGGCCACGCGGAAGGCGACCTCGACGGCGTTGCCGTCGATCGCCGTCAGGATGGGCTCGAAAGCTTCGTCGACCGGCAGGAAGTCGGCGCTGGCCCCGCCGCCGATACTGCCGAAGGTCTCCTCCAGCGTGATTTTGCCCGCATCGTCGTTGCGGGCGATCAGCCGTACGGTCTCGGTCCAGGTCTGCGGCGGATGGCAGAAACCAAATGCCTCGGAGCAGCCCTGCGACTTGATGACGATGTCGACGGAGGCCGGCGCTTCGCCGACCACCGTGTAGGGAATACTGACGTAAAAGCTGTCGCGGTAGACTTCCTGGGCGCCGAAGAACTCGTCCTCGTGCGCTTCGCCGGGGGGCAGGACATAGTCGCCGAGCACGATCGCATCACTGCCGCTCTCGTAGGACATCTTGCCGCGGTACATGTAGTAGCCCGGCTCCACGAACCAGTCGATTTCGATCGTCGCGCCGGTATCCGCCGCGGCGTAGCGGTAGGCGTCCTCGGCCTTCAGCTGGCGGTATTCCTGGGCGCCGGCAAGCGCTGCTGCGCCCAGCAACAGGGCCAGTCCAGCGGCGGTTTTGAGAAGATTTCGCATCACGTTATTTGCTTGCGTCCAGGTGGCAACCAATTGACCGCCGAACCCGCCGATTTGTTTCCCGTTATGTGAAGAAATCCGCCGGTTCGGACCGTGAGCATACCGGCCACAGGGTCGCAAGTCATTGACGCAGCCCCCACTTTGCCGGCCGGAAATGCTTGAAATTTCGCGCCCGGTCCCTATTATTGGCACTCCCTGAGGTCGAGTGCTAATAACGCTCGGCCTAAAACTAGAATAATTGTTTATTAATCAATAGTTTATAGGAGATCTAATCGATGAAGATTCGTCCGCTTCATGATCGAGTCGTCGTAAAGCGCATGGAAGAGGAGCGTACCTCTCCCGGCGGCATCGTCATTCCGGACGCCGCCACCGAGAAGCCGGTCAAGGGCGAGATCATCGCTGTCGGCAACGGCAAGATCCTCGACAACGGCGAGGTTCGCGCGCTCGACGTCAAGGCCGGCGACAAGGTGCTGTTCGGCAAGTATTCGGGCACCGAGGTCAAGGTCGAAGGCGAAGAGCTGCTGGTGATGAAAGAAGACGACATCATGGCCGTCATCGAAGGCTAAGCCCTTCATTCACCAGATCATTACTGAATTCACTTAAGAGGATAGGAACAAATGGCTGCTAAAGAAGTACGTTTTAGCGACGACGCCCGCCAGAAGATGTTCGCCGGTGTGAACGTCCTGGCCAACGCGGTGAGGGTGACCCTGGGTCCCAAGGGCCGTAACGTTGTGCTCGACAAGAGCTTTGGTGCCCCGACCGTCACCAAGGACGGCGTCACCGTCGCCAAGGAGATCGAACTGGAAGACAAGTTCGAGAACATGGGCGCGCAGATGGTCAAGGAAGTCGCTTCCCAGACATCTGATGTCGCCGGTGACGGTACGACGACTGCAACCGTCCTGGCGCAGGCGATCCTGCGTGAGGGCCTGAAGTCGGTTGCTGCCGGCATGAACCCGATGGATCTCAAGCGCGGCATCGACAAGGCGACGATTGCTGTTGTGGAGGAGCTGAAGAAGCTCTCCAAGCCGTGTGAAGACCACACGGCGATTGCACAGGTCGGCAGCATCTCGGCCAACTCGGACACCGAGATCGGCGAGATCATCTCCGAGGCCATGCAGAAGGTCGGCAAGGAAGGGGTCATCACCGTCGAGGAAGGCTCCGGCCTGGCAAATGAACTGGACGTCGTCGAGGGTATGCAGTTCGATCGCGGTTATCTCTCGCCGTATTTCATCAACGATGCGGGTAGCCAGAGCGTCGAGCACGAGAATCCGATGATCCTCCTGCATGACAAGAAGATCTCGAACATTCGCGATCTGCTGCCGGTCCTGGAAGGCGTTGCCAAGGCAGGCCGTCCGCTGATGATCATCGCGGAAGATGTCGAAGGCGAAGCGCTTGCGACGCTGGTCGTCAACAACATCCGCGGCATCGTCAAGGTCGCTGCCGTCAAGGCGCCGGGCTTCGGCGATCGTCGCAAGGCCATGTTGCAGGACATCGCGATCCTGACCGGCGGCCAGGTCATCTCGGAAGAGGTCGGCCTGTCGCTCGAGAAGGCCACGCTCGATGATCTCGGTGAGGCCAAGAAGATCCAGATCACCAAGGAAAACACGACCGTGATCGACGGCGCAGGTGCGGCGGCCGACATCAAGGGCCGTGTCGAGCAGATCAACAAGGAAATCGAAGAGTCGAGCTCCGACTACGACAAGGAAAAACTGCAGGAACGCGTTGCCAAGTTGTCAGGCGGCGTTGCCGTCATCAAGGTCGGCGCTGCAACCGAAGTCGAGATGAAAGAGAAGAAGGCTCGCGTCGAAGACGCGCTGCACGCAACACGCGCCGCAGTGGAAGAGGGCGTGGTTGCCGGCGGTGGCGTTGCGCTGATCCGTGCGGAGAAGGCCATCGAGAAGCTCAAAGGGCTGAACGACGACCAGGACGTCGGTATCAACATCCTGCGCAAGGCCGTCGAAGAGCCGCTGCGCCAGATCGTCAAGAACGCTGGCGGCGACCCGAGTGTCGTGTTGAANNGGTAACTACGGCTACAACGCAGCCACCGGCGAGTTCGGCGACATGATCGAGCAGGGCATCCTCGACCCGACCAAGGTCACCCGTTTTGCACTGCAGAACGCGGCCTCGGTATCGGGCCTGCTGCTGACGACCGAAGCCATGGTCGCGGAAGCGCCGAAGGATGAAGCAGCTCCGCCGATGCCGGACATGGGCGGCATGGGTGGCATGGGCGGCATGATGTAAGCCAGCCACTCGAGGCAAAACCCGCAAGGGGCCGGAGCGACGCTCTGGCCCCTTTTTTTGTTAAAGTCGACGGCTCGACTCCTGGTCTTAGCGGACGAAAGCGGGATGAGCAATCTAATCGCCGAGCTCAAACGCCGGAACGTGCTGCGGGTGGCCGCTGCCTATCTCGTCGTGGCCTGGCTGATCCTGCAGGTCGTGGACGTGACCTTCCCGATGCTCGGCATCGATGAATCGCTGGGCGTGCCGGTGTTGGTATTGCTCGTGCTCGGCTTTCCCGCCGTGCTGGTCTTCGCCTGGGTGTTCGAACTGACGCCGCAGGGCCTCAAGAAAGAAAAGTACGTCGACCGCTCGCAATCGGTGACGACGCAGACCGGCCGCAAGCTCGACCGGGTCATCATCGTCGTGCTCGTCGCCGCGGTCGGTTTCCTGCTGGCCGACAAGTTCCTGCTCCGGCCTGCAGACGAGCCGGCAATCAGCAGCGCGCAAAACCTGAATTCCGTCGCCGTGCTGCCGTTCGTCAACATGAGCGGCGACGCCGACAACGAGTATTTCTCGGACGGCCTGACCGAGACCTTGCTGCACATGCTGGCGCAGGTGCCAGAATTGAAAGTCGCCGCGCGCACCTCGGCCTTCGCCTTCAAGGGCAGGGACGAGGACATTCGCCAGATAGCGGAAGCCCTCGACGTCGCAACCGTGCTCGAAGGCAGCGTGCAACGCGCGGGCGTCCGGGTAAGGATTACCGCGCAGCTGATCGAAGCCGACTCCGGCTTTCATCTCTGGTCGCAGACCTACGACCGGAATCTCGATGACATATTCACGGTCCAGGACGAGATCGCCTCAAGCGTCGCCGGCGCATTGCGCGCAACCCTGCTGGGCGAGCAGGCGCCTGCAGAGGTGCAATTGACCGGGGTCGGCACGGCCAATACGGCCGCCTACGAGAAATTCCTGCTGGGGCTGGAGCAATACAACCTGGCCAGTTACGGCTCACTGCAGCGCGCGGAGGGCCTGTTCAAGGAAGCGCTGGCGCTCGACCCGGATTTTGTCGAAGCGAAGTTGGAGCTCGCTGCCGCCTACACCGTCCAGGCCGATACCGGGCTGATCACGCCAGACCTGGCGGATGCTCGCGCCAAGCCGTTGCTGGAGCAGGTTATCGCCGCGAATCCCCGCCACGGCAGGGCGCTCGGCTACCTGGCCCTGATCGATTTCCGGGAGTCGATTGACAAGGACGGCTTTTCCCCGGCGCTCGTGGACGCCGTGCTGGCGCAGGCCGAGGCGGCCGCGAAGCTGGCGCCCAGCGAAGCCGAACTCTACGAGATCCTTGGCGGATTCAATCGGAGTCGCCAGAACTTCGAGGTCGCGCTCGAATGGTTCCGCAAGGGACTCGAGTACGATCCGCTGTCCGTGGATCTGCACGTGCATACCGCGAGCGTGTTCCTGTACGACCTCGAAGATCCCCTGGTGGCGGAGGAATGGCTGGCAAAAGCCAGGCAGCTGGCGCCCGACGACCTGCTCCTCGTCGGTACGTCGGCGGATGCGGCCCTGCGACGTGGTGAATACGCCGAGTTCCTGCGCTGGCGCCTGAAATCCATGGAACTCGATCCCCAGGACCACGAAATTCCGAGCCTGTTGGGGCGCTTCCTTTACCAGCTGGGCCTCTTCGAGGAAGCCGACAAGATGCTGGCCCGCGCCCGGGCGCTGGCCCCCGATGCGCCCTGGACGCGGATACTCGAGCTGGAACTGCTGTGGGCGGCGGGTAATGTCGAACGAGCGATCCTGCTGGCGGAGCAGATGATTCGGGACGACGTCGAGAACCGGGGTGGCGCCTGGAACCTGGCGATGGCGATCTACGCGATGGCGAAAATCGAGCTCGGCCAGGCCGCCGACGTACTCGCGTTCCTGGACAGTGTCTTCCCGGGCATCCGCTCGCAAAGCCCGGACGAAGGGCAATTCCGACAGCACTTTGCGCAATATTTCCTGGTCGTCGCGCTCGCCGAGATGGGCGAATTCGAGGCGGCGAACGCAATCCTCGATCCGCTGGTCGCGTGGTTCGAAGCCTCGGTTGCGGGCTTCGATGAGCAGGACGGTGCGGCCGCGAATATCGCAGCGCTGCGGGGCGATGACGACGTCGCCGTCCTGCGCGCGCTCGCGGCCCTCGATGGACCCATCGGTGAACACATGGACTGGCATCTGAATTTCGCGCAGGCGCCGTCGCTGGCATCGATCAGAAGCGACGCACGCTTCGCGGCCCGGCTCGCCGAGCTCGAGGCAGAGACGCTGGTCGCCGCCGAGGAGGTCAGGACTTTTCTCGCCGGGCGCGACCAGCCGCTCTGATTCAATCCAGGATTCACCCGCAAAGACAGGGTCAGCGTTTACCCTGACCCGGGACTGGCGCTCAGTTGGTCTGCTGGATACAGCGACAGTACTCGTATTCCGGGATTTCTTCTTCCGGACCGCCGCGGGACACTTCTCGCTGTGTCCGCGATTCGCAGACCAGGACCATGCCGATCGGGCACTCGCGGATCGGGTCGCGCCGGACGCCGGACGAGGGAGCGCACGCGCTGGTGACCAGCATGGCGAGTAAAATGCCTGTTAGTGTTTTCATAGCCTCAGGAATGATACCTCACGGCCGATCTCGGAGATCGCGAAGATCCGGTAGCCGGCTTTGCGAAGCCGGTCGATAACGTCGTAGGTCCGCTGCAGCCCGTCCGCGACGAAACGGTGATGAAACTCGACCAGCAACTGTGTCGGCAGTACCGGCGAGTCGAGCAGCCCTTCCAGCACTTCGTATTCGGCGCCTTCGATGTCCATCTTCAGGAGATCGATACGATCGTGACCAAGTTTCTCCGTAATGGTGGCAAGACTGTAGGCCGGCACCTCGATCACGTCGTCCTTCGTCTCTTCCTCCGGGATCATCGTGAACATGACGTCCGACTTCGTGCCGTCTTTCTTCAACCGTGGATAGAACCTCAGGGTGCCGTCCGTAGCCGTCACCGCCCAGGGGTGAAAGTGAAACCTGTCCGGCAGCCGGCTGCCCTCGAGCATGTGCACCGAATTCGGCGTCGGGTCGAACGCGAACACCTCGCTGCCGTGGGTTTCGATCAGGGACAGGTCGAAGTTGATCTCGTCGCCGACGCCGAGCGAATAGATGATGCTGTGCTCGTCGAGGCTGCCGGGATGGAACCACCAGCCGCCATCCTTGATCACCGGGATATCGAGTTCGACGGCTAAGCGCAATTCCTTGCCCAGCAGGCGCTTCAGGAAGCGCTTCTTGCGTTGCCATTGCGGCGTCTTCTCGAATCGTTTCCAGGCGGCGATGGCCAACTAGGTCCCCTGTGTCGCTGGCGCCTGCTTCGGTTTCCTGCGCTTCCAGGCGCGGTAACCGAGCAAGCCTGCCAGAATGGTCGCATATATCGCCGGCTCGCTGGCGTCGAGCTTGACCTGCCACCAGTAGTGCCACACGCCGAGAACGGCGGCGACATACACCCAGTTATGCAACTTCTGCCAGGCACGACCCATCCGCCGGCGCATGCCGGCCGTCGAGGTCGCGGCGAGGCAGATCAGGATCAGCATGGCGGTGAAGCCCAACGTGATGAAGGGTCGTTCCGTGATGTCCTCGACGACAATGTCCCAGGCCGGTTCGAAGACGACGCCGCGATCGAGCACGAGCCAGACGACGAAGTGCATCAGTACGTAGAAGAAGGCGAACAGCCCCAGCATGCGCCGGAAGCGCGCCAGCCAGTTCCAGCCCGCGATCAACCGCAATGGCGTCACCGCAAGCGCGATCAGGATGAAGCGCAACCCCCAGATACCGAAACGGTCCTGCAGGTTCTCGATCGGGTTCGCGCCGAGCGTGCCGGTGACGCCATAGATGTCGCCGAGCGCATGCGCAGCGGGGATGAGGCAGGCGACGAAGACCAATGGCTTCCAGATGAAGCGCACCTGGGTCAGGGTAGCCATTCGCGATCAGTAGTTCTTGCGGAGGTCCAGGTCGCTGTAGAGATGCGCGACGTGCTCGCCATAGCCGTTGAACATGGTGGTGGGCTGGCGAGCCGCCGCGAACAGGCCGGCGAAGCCGCTGCCCTGCTCGGAGCCGATCCTGCGCTCCTGTGCCTGGCTCCACCGCGGGTGATCGACCTCGGGATTCACGTTCGCGTAAAAGCCGTACTCGTGCGGCGCCGCAAGCGCCCAGCTCGTGCGCGGCATCCTGTCGGTGAAGCGCAGCTTGACGATGCCCTTGATGCTCTTGAAGCCATACTTCCATGGCACGATCAGCCGGAGCGGGGCGCCATTCTGGTTCGGCAGCACCTCGCCATAGACACCGACGGCGAGAATCGGCAACGGGTTGGTCGCTTCCGCCATCGTCAGACCCTCGACGTAGGGCCAGCGAAGCGAGCGGCCGCGCTGCCCGGGCATGCGCTTCGGATCGTAGAGCGTCTCGAATTCGACGAACTTCGCGCTCGATAATGGTTTGAACTGCTTGATGACATCGGCCAGCGGGATGCCGACCCAGGGAATGACCATCGACCAGGCTTCGACACAGCGCAGGCGATAGATGCGCTCTTCCAGGGTATGCGGCTTGACGAAATCCTCGAGTTGAAACGTGCCGGTGACTTCCGCGTCGCCCGATACTTCGATCGTCCAGGGCTGCGGCTCGAAGTCCTGCGAATTCCGATAGGGGTCTTCCTTGCGGATCCCGAATTCGTAGTAGTTGTTGTAGGTCGTTACGTCCATGTAACTGTTCTGCGGCTCGTCGGTGGAAAACTTGCTGGGCACGACGCCCTCGAGTTTTGCGCGCCGTTCATTCGGTATGACCGCCGGAAACGCTTCGCCTGCGAGCAGCGCGCCGCCCGCAGCGGCCGCCGCCTGCATGAAAGACCGGCGATTCAGATAGTTGTCCTTGCTGGTAATCTCTGAAGGACGGATGTCCGCGGGCTTCTTGATCAGCACAGTTTGCTCCGGCAGTTTAGACTCAGTTTAACAGACCATGCCCAAGCCTAAAAAATTGCAGCCATTCCGCGTTTATTATGCGGCCACCGCGCTCTTCCTGCTGCTGGACTATGGGCTAGACATCAATGTCAGGGTCGCCTTCCTGGAGCCCTGGCCTGCCTGGCGCATACTTTACTACCTGTTTTGCTTCGGCTGTCTCGGCTTGATGATCTGGCGGCCGGCCTGGACGACCCTGGTCACGACGGTCGAGTCGCTGATCACCCTGACGGCGCTGATCCTGCACATGGGGGTCCGCGTGATGAGCCTCTCGGTCGGGGTGCTCGAGCAGGGTGAGGACGGCTTTGTCTATAAAGAAGAGATCTTCAATTTCATTATCTCGGGCTTTGCGGCCTGGTGGGGATGGCAGCGCGGATCGCGGCAACTGCAGAAGCAGCTCCGGGCTTAAATTCGTCGAAAATCACGGAAACAGGCGGCATCTGCGTCGAAAATCCCGAAAATCAGCCAAAGTAAACGAAAAAGTTACAAATCCGGGCAAACTTTGCGGGCTGGCCGGACTCCAACTCAGTAAGGCCCGGTTCAGGAAGCCTCCGGCAGACTTGAATCATGGGCAAAAAGCCGCATTAAGAGACGACGATGATTGGTCCCGAAATTGCAAAAATCTCCACCGACGAGTTTGCGCGCTCGCCCGCGACCTTGCAGGTCGACGTCATCGCCGACCTGATCTGTCCGTGGTGTTTCCTTGGCAAGAAGCGGCTCGAGAACGCGCTCGGTGCGGTCCATGGTCCGAGTGTCGTGACCTGGTTCCCCTTCCAGTTGAACCCGGAGATGCCCGAGGAGGGCATGCCGCTGGAGGAATACCTCGCCGGCAAGTTCGGCGATCCGGACAAGCTCGCGCCGGGCATCGAGCAGTTGACCGCCGCGGGCAGGTCCGAGGGCATCGATTTCCGTTTTGACCTGATCACCCGGGTGCCGAATACCCTGAAGGCGCATCAGCTGATGAACCTTGCCGAGACGAACGGCGTCGACACGTCGACGCTCGCCGAACGGATCCTGCACGGCTTTTTCAGCCAGGGCCTCGACATCTCGAATCCGGACGTGCTGGCCGTGCTCGGCAGTGACTCGGGCCTCGCCAGCATGGAGATTCTCGCCGCGCTGGAAGAGGATCGTTCGCGGGAAATCGTTCTCGCCCAGGAGACGCAGGTGCGCAAGAGCGGCGTTACGGGCGTCCCGGACTTCCTCGTCAACAAGCGGCTGTTCGTCGTCGGCGCGCAGCGCACCGAGAATCTCGTCAGCGTCTTTGATCGGGCCATGTTCGGCGCCGAGAGCGATCTCGAGGTCTCACAGACCATCCACTAGTTCGGATAGCGCCTCCGCATCCACTCCAGCATCACGGCGTTCAATTCCTCGGGACGTTCCTGCTGGGTCCAGTGGCCGCAGTCCTCGATCATGTGCATCTCGAGATCCTCGACGTTCGGCTGCATCGCCTCGATCTGTTGGCGAGACACGACGACATCATCGGTCGCGCCAACGAACAGGGTCGGCACCCGCACCGTCTGTTCCACGCCCCTGGTGCTCTTCCAGTTGTGCTTGAAGTTGCGGTACCAGTTGATCGGCCCGGTGAATCCGCCTGCCGCGAACGCGGCGGCGTAGTAGCCGAGCTCGGTATCCGTCAGCAATTTTTCGCCGGCCGGTTCGCCGGTCTCCAGTAAGTGCAGCAGGCTGATCGATCGCCGCCGGCCGCGCCGCTCGCGCGGATGATCACGGTCGACGCGGCGTTCGCGCATCATGATGTCGATGAATCGCCGGGGATCCTCGGCGAACCGTCGGTCGGCTTCGTCGGACCGCTGAAAGTCGACGATGTAGAAATCCCTGCCGAGTTTCAGCCGCATGTAGGTGATCGGGTCGATCGGCGGTCGCTTGATGAAGGGGATGTTCAGCGCGATGTACCCCGCCATCCGCTCGGGCGCGAGCAGGGCCATCTGCCAGCCGACCAGCGCCCCCCAGTCGTGGCCGACGATGAGCGCGCGATCGATCTCCAACGCGTCCATCAACCCTGTCAGGTCACCGATCAGCTTTTGGATCGTATAGTCCGCCACGTGCGGTGGCTTGTCCGTGCCGCCGTAGCCACGCATGTCCGGCGCGATGGCCCGGTAACCGGCGGCCGCGAGCGCCGGCAGCTGGTGGCGCCAGGAGAAGGCGAGTTCCGGGAAACCATGCACGAGGATGACCGGCGGGCCGTCGCCGTTTTCGTGGACCGCCATGTCGATCTCGCCGACATTAATACGTGCCGGTTCGGGAAATGAAGCCGTCATCTGTACATTCCGTGAGCCATGGGCCCTTGTATTTTAGCCGCGGCGACGCTAGTTTCCCGCAGAGGACGTGGATGGGGACAAACAGGCGGAGCCCTTCGTTCGCAGCGACCGGGAGACGGTGCGAGCCCCGGAACGAACACCGCCGAATATCACCCCGGAGTCGCCGCCCGAAAAGCGCTGCTGAGTAGGCCCGGCCGGCTGGCCCCCGATACGGGCACGAACGAGGCAGGGGGCTCCGGTCCCCTGTGAACCGGGTGGTACCGCGAGTGAATACTTCGCCCCGGGCGCACGCAGTGCGTCCGGGGCGATTTTTTTGTACAGGGACGTACTTATGCCGCAGTGGACAGGCTGTCCTTGAGCGGCGCATGAACAAGGTTGAGGTGCATGAGTTTTAGTGAAGTCAAAGGCAGGTACGACGGGCCGGCGATCGAGGCGGAAGTGCTCGAATTCTGGCGCGAGCACCACATCTTCGAGCAGACGCTCGCGATGAGCGAGGGCCGGCCGTTGTTCACGTTCAATGAAGGGCCGCCGACCGCAAACGGCAAGCCCGGCATTCACCACGTGCTGGCCAGGAGCTTCAAGGACATCTACCCGCGCTACAAGACCATGCGCGGCTACCACGTGCCGCGGAAAGCCGGCTGGGACACCCACGGCCTGCCGGTCGAGCACGAGGTCGAGAAACATCTGAAGCGCGAGGGCCTGATCGAGAGCTACGACAAGACCGAGATCGAGGAGAAGGTCGGCATCGCCGAGTTCACCCGTCTCTGCCGCGAGTCGGTGATGACCTACATCAGCGACTGGGAGAAGATGACCGAGCGCATGGGCTTCTGGGTCAACCTGGATGAAGCCTATTACACGCTGCACAACAGTTTCATCGAGAGCGAGTGGTACCTGCTCAGGACGATCTGGGACAAGGGGCTGATCTACCGCGGCTACAAGGTCGTGCCGTACGACCCGCGGATCGGGGCCACCCTGTCCTCGCACGAGCTGGCGCTCGGCTACAGGGACGTCGAGGACCCGTCGATCTTCGTACGTTTCCCGGTAAGCAAGGAGCAGAACACATCCTTCCTGGTCTGGACGACGACGCCCTGGACCTTGCCGGCCAATCTGCTGCTCGCGGTCCACGACGACATCGACTACGTGTACATCGACTCGGAGGGCGAAACGCTGATCCTCGCCGAGGCGCTGCTCGGCGAGGTCATGCGCGACCAGGCTTACGACATCGTCAGGCGCGTGAAGGGCAGCGATCTCGTCGGCTTGCGTTACGACCGGCTGTTCGACTACTTCCCGGTCGACGGCGACGCGTTCCGCGTCGTCAGCGCCGACTTCGTCAGCACCGAGTCGGGCACCGGCATCGTGCACACCGCGCCGGCATACGGCGTTGACGACCTGGCGTTGGGCGAGGCGCAAGGCTTGCCGGTCATCCACGCCGTCGGCAGGGACGGCAACTTCAAGCCGGAGATAGAACCCGTTGCCGGCATGTTCTTCAAGGACGCCGACAAGCCGCTGATCCGGATCCTGAAAGAACGCGGCCTGATGTTCCGCTCGGAGCGCTACAAGCACAACTACCCGTTCGGCTGGCGCACCGGCGACCCGATCATCTACTACGCCAAAAATGCCTGGTACATCCGCACATCCGAGTACCGGGAGCGCATGGTCGAACTCAACAAGACGATCAAATGGGTGCCGGAGACGATTCGCGACGGCCGCTTCGGCAACTGGCTCGAAAACAACGTCGACTGGGCGCTCTCCCGCGAGCGCTTCTGGGGGACGCCGCTGCCGGTCTGGACCGACGGCGACGACAACTACCATTGCGTCGGCTCCGTCGCCGAGCTCGAGGCGCTCTCGGGCCGGGACCTGTCCGATCTGGACCTGCATCGCCCGGCCGTCGACGACGTGACGTTCGAGAAGGACGGCAAGACCTGGCGGCGCGTGCCGGAGGTCATCGACTGCTGGTTCGATTCCGGCGCGATGTCCTATGCGCAGTGGCACTACCCGTTCGAGAACCAGGAGACGTTCGAGCAGCACTTCCCGGCCGACTACATCTGCGAGGCGATCGACCAGACCCGCGGCTGGTTCTACACCCTGCACGCGATCGCGACCCTGGTTTCCGACAGCGTCGCCTTCAGGAACTGCATCTGCCTGAACCTGATCGTCGACGAGAACGGCAAGAAGATGTCGAAATCGGTCGGCAATATCGTGGATCCCTACGATGTCTTCGATTCCGTCGGCGCCGACGCCTTGCGCTGGTATTTCCTCGCCCGGCTGAATCCGGAGGCGCTGAAGCGCATCTCCGTGGACATCGTGCGCGATGTCGCGAGCTCCTTTATCAATACGTTCTGGAATACCTACGGCTTCTTCGTGCTCTATGCGCGGCTCGATGACGTCGACCTGGCGCGGGACATCCCCGTCGCCGAGCGGCCGGAGATCGATCGCTGGGCGCTGGCGCTCCTGAACAGGACGATCAGGACGGTGACCGACGCCCTCGAGGAACTGGATGCGAAACGCGCTGGAGACGCGATCGAGTCCTTCGTCGACCGGCTCAGTAACTGGTACGTGCGCCGCAACCGGCGCCGGTTCTGGAAGTCGACGGATGTCGAAGACAAGCGGGCCGCCTACCTGACCCTTTACGAGTGCCTCGACGGCGTCCACCGGCTGATGGCCCCGTTCGTGCCCTTCATTGCGGAATTCGTCTACCAGAACCTGGTTCGCAAGGTCGATCCCGACGCGCCGGAGAGTATCCACATGAGCAGCTGGCCGGAGGCCGATCCGGCGCGCGACGACGACGCGCTGTTGCACGATGTCGGCGTGGTGCAGAAAGTCGTCGACCTGGCGCGCGCGGCGCGCGGACAGTCCGGCGTCCGGACGCGCCAGCCTTTGTCGAAGCTGCTGATCCACGCGCCCGACGCTCGCGCAGAAAAGGCGATCGAGGAGCATAAGGACCAGGTCCTCGAGGAGCTCAATGTCAAAAGCCTCGAGTTCATCGCCAGGGATGCGGGATTCGTCGACTACCGGATCAAGCCGAACCTGCCCAGGCTCGGCAGGCAGTACGGCAAGCTGCTGCCGCAGATCAAGGCGGCGCTCGCGGCTGCCGACGGCGCCGCTATCGCGGCAAAGGCGGAGCGGGGAGACGACATAATCATCGACGTGGCCGGCGAGATCCTGACATTGACCGGCGAGGATGTGCTGGTCGAGACCAGCTCGGCAGAGGGTTACGCCTGCGGCCAGGACGGCGGCTACCTGACGGCGCTCGATACCGCGCTGACGGAGGATCTCCTGCGCGAGGGCCTTGCGCGAGAGCTGATCAGGACCGTCCAGGAGGCCCGCAAGCAGGCAGGGCTTGAGGTTTCCGACCGGATCAGGCTCGGCGTGTCCGGTTCCGGGGGCGTGCAGGCGGCGCTCGACGAGCACCGTGACTACCTTATGTCAGAAACCCTGGCGGTCGAGTGGCAGACCGGTCAGTCCGATCCGCTCTGGCAGGAGCAGCGCAGCCTCGACGCCGAGACCTGGTCGATCGAGATCAGCCGCAGCGACGGGCAAGGATGAGTTGCGAGACATTCCGTAAATCTGATATAAAAACACGACGCAGGTATCTGATACCTCAGGAGTAGATAGGACATCAGCGGGGCCACCCGCCGGCGCTTGAGGCAGCCGACCCCTGGATGCGCGAAGCCGCTATGAGAGGAAAAAAGCGGCGCACAGAAAAACAAGAATACTGGAGTGGATATGTCCAACCACGTCAACCGGTTCTATTCCGCCATATCGGTGGCTGCCAGCCATGGCAATATCAAGCAGCGGTTGATTGCCGCCTTCGAAGAGCACCTTGCCGCCGTCGAAATTGAAGACCTGCCGGTCGTCGTGAGAGAAAAATTCGCCGAATTGCGGTCGCTGATGACCGGCGTCGAGCCGCTCAACGGCGAAGGGCACATTCGCGCCACGGTCCGCAAGATGTCCGTTGTCGAGGCCGACGAGTGCTCGCGACGACTGCTCGACCTCTACACCGAGCTCTTGCGTCTCAATGACGGTGTCGAGGATTCACCGACGATCAACATCGGCGAACAGCCCCGGATTCCACCGTTCCTCCTCAAGTCTTTGAATTCCTGATCGATGCCTGGGGCGCTGCCGTCCGGGCGGCGCTCACTGCCTGACCGGGTAATAGACATCGGTCATCAGGCCTGACTCGTCCGTCCGCTCAGGATCACTGACGTACGACTCCCAGGCATCCCCGTTTCGCTGCAGCCCCGTCGCTGCGAGGTAGGCGGCGATCTTGTCGTGTGTCTGGCCGAGGGTCGCGTAGGCGCCGACGTGGCGCACGCGGATGACGGCGCCTGTGTAGGTCGTGCCGATCCTGACGACGTTTTCGCTGCGCGGCGTCGCAGCCGACAGCCCGCGGATCGGAATGGCGGCGTCGAATACGAGGTCCGCGCCAGCGAAGCTGCGCGTGATCGACAGCGGCGCACCGGCCTCCTCGAGGCCATGGCGCCTGATGAAACCGAGGATGTCGAAGAAAGCGTCGCTCATCGCAGCCGTCATCGCGGCGGCCTGCGGCGCGCTGGTCGTCGTGACGTAGGCGATGTCCGCGGACTCGATAAACATCTGCTCGATCTCGAGGTCCGAGAAATCCGCAGGCGGCAGCCGCTCTGCCATGCCTGCCAGCCGGGCCAGCTCGGCCTCGAGCCCGGGTCCGCGAATCCGCTCGAGCAGCAGGCCGAAGTACCGGCCCGCGAGGTTGAACCCGAAGTGGCGCTCCAATCGCCAGCGCACCCGCGTGCGGCCATCTTCCTCCGCCAGCAGGATCGTATGCGTCGCCGTAGGCTTGCCCGGCGCTCCCTCTGCGCTGACGATTCGTTCGAAAGGCACGCTTTCCGTAATCGTTTGCCTTCCCTGGCCTATGATGCGGCCACTCCAGCTGATCGACGCGCCGACCCCTGCGGGCGGCCCGGATATGTCGATCCGCGCATTGGGATCGTCGGTCGTGTACGACGACCACTCGCTGACCTGGCGAAAATTATTGAGCAGCGAAAAGACGGTTGGCGGTCGCGCGTCGATCAGGGCTTCCCGTTCGAGGCGCGGACTGGACGGCAATACAAGGCCGAAAACCACGAGCCCTGCCGCGGCAAGACCGACGTTACGCCACCGCCTTTCCATGCCCCGGTACACAGGAATCCTGCCGACGAGGCCGCTCGCCCGCTTGCCTGGCGAAATACTGAGAAACTTCCGGCGCCAATCCATCGCTGCGGCCTACTTCCAGTCCCGCTCCCAGGATAGCCGCAACGACTCGACCAGCGCCGGATGCCTGGCCGCCAGGTCGACGGTCTCGCCCGGATCGTTGTCGAGGTCGTACAGGCGCCAGGTCAGGTCGGCGTCGCTTACCGGGACCGCCGGGTGTGGCTGGTTGGTCAGCTTGAATCGTCCCTGGATGATCGCCCCGATGTCGCCGCGAACCCAGCCTGCCGTGTCGTCAGCAGCGTGGACCGCTGTCGCGCGCCCGGTCAGGTAGGGCCAGAAAGATTCTCCGACCAGCGGCTGCAGGCGCACGCCGTCCACCGCGGTTGCGGCAAGCGCTTCGATTCCCGCGACATCGGCGAAGGTCGGCAACATGTCCATCACCGTGATGAACTCGCCGTCGATACTGGGCTCGGGCAGCGCGGCCGGGTAGTGGACGAACGCCGCGGCGCGGATGCCGCCCTCCGTCACTCTGCCCTTGTAATAGCGAAACGGCGCCGTCGCGGCTTCGCCAAAGCCAACGCCACGATCGACGAAAGAGCCGATCCGGCCGATGTTGGCATATGAGTTGTCGCGTTTCGCGACGAGCGCGTCGAAATGCGCCATCATGCTCGTCGGCCCGTCGAGGATGCCGATTTCTTCCGCCGATGCGCCGTGGTCCGACATGAAAAAGACGATCGTGTCGTCCAGCTGAGCCGTTCGCTCGAGGTGTTCGACGATGCGCCCGATCTGCTGATCGAGGTACTCGACCATCGAGGCATAGATCTCGTTGGCGCGCGCATAACGTGACTGTATCGCCGGTTCCAGGCTGTCCCAGGGTTTCGCGGTCGGCTCGAAGCCGTCCAGCGTCAAGCCGCGAGGCAGCACGCCGAGTTCCGTCGCCCGGCCAACCCGGCGCTCGCGCAGTACGTCGTAGCCCTTGTCGTATCGGCCGGCGTGCCGGTCAAGCCAGTCATCGGGCGCCTGTAACGGCCAGTGTGGCGAGGTGTAGGTGAGCATGGCGAACCAGGGCGCGTCGCCGTCATGATCCCCGAGGTACTCCAGCATCTTGTCGGTATACGACCGGGTCGCGTAGAAGTCGGCAGGGAGGTCCTCGAGTTCGAGGTGCCGGTCATCTTCGAAGTACCAGGATCGCTCACTCCAGAAATATTCCGGGAAATGGCTCGATGACGCTTCCAGCAACACGAATGAGCGATCGAAACCGCGATTGACCGGCATCGCCTCCGGCGTCAGCCCGAGATCCCATTTACCGGCTATGTAGGTGCCGTAGCCGGCCGACTGCAGCAGTTCGGGCAGCGTCACGACTCCGGTATCCAGCTGATTCGCCCGCTCCGAATCGGCGCGCGGCGGCCGGCGCTCGAGCACGCTCTCGACGCCGCGACCGGACATCAGCATCGAGCGGGTCTGCTGGCAGGCGCGGCCCGTGTGGAAGTTGGTGAAGCGGATGCCGGCGTACGCGAGCGCGTCCAGCGTCGGTGTCGGAATCTCGCTGCCATAGGCGCCCATGTCGGTGTAACCGAGGTCGTCGGCGATGATCAGCAGGATATTGGGCCGGCGTTCCTGCGCGCCTGCGGCCGCGCCGGCGAGGAAAATCAGTAATACAATTTTTTCAGGCCGCACAAAACTTCCCTGGTTCGTTTATTTTGCAGCTTGGCTGCCCGGATCGTACCTATTCCTCGCGCAACGGCTGGACGGTGAGTTCCCACTGCGCATGGTCGTCGGGCCCCGACGGACCGATCTTGCCCTCCGCCGAGGCCAGCAGCGCCACCGGGTCGTACACGGCGCCGTTCTTGATGACGAGCCGGACATTGCGCGCCGCTTTGATGTCCTCCAGCGGATTGCCGCGGGCAACATAGAGATCGGCCAGCTTGCCGACCTCGACCGAGCCCAGCCGGTCGCCGATGCCGAGCGAGTTCGCGCCGTTGATCGTGGCCGCCCTCAGCACGACCGCATTGGGCAGGCCCGCGTGTACCAGGGCCATGAGTTCGCGATGAAAGGCGAAGCCCGGCAACAGCGTCGTATAGACCGGTTCGTCCGTACCGACCACGAGGAGATCCTCGCCGCCGGCCTCGTAAAGCGCCATCAATTCGCGAATGCGCTGGGCGAACTCGACCGGTTCCGACTCCGGCGGCGGCGGACCGCGGCGGGCCAGCAGTTCCTGCGCGTACGGCGTGAAGTACTTCGACTCGTCGACCCAGGTCATGTCGGCGCCCAGGTCTTTGCGCAGGTTGACGCTGCCGTACATCTGCAGGTTGGCGTCGTAGAACACCTGGTAATCCAGCATCATGGCGACGATCTGCTCGAGTTCCGCGCTGCGCGGACCGCCGACGCCCAGCGTCAGGCGATGTTCGATACGGTCGATGCCCATCAGGATGGCGTCGCGGATGCTGACATCGTACTCGCCGTCGTAGTTCGCAAGGTGGCCGGTCGTCGTCATGCCGTTGCGATGCGCCTGTTCGATCAGGATCTTTGCCTCGCCCGGCGTCGCCTGCTTGATCTTGATGCTGATGACGCCACGCTCCGCCCAGTAGTCGACCTCGCCGCGGATCTCGGCCTCGCTTATGTCATTCGGCCAGGCGATACAGTCGTCTGCCGCGGTCCGGATGCTGTATTCGCAGCGGAACCCGCCCATGTACGGGCCCGACGCGAACAATCGCGGCCCCGACGCCTCGCCGGCGTCGATCAGGTCGCGCTGTTCGATGACCCGCTCGGGGTAGTACTCGCCCGCGGACCAGGTGGAGGTCACGCCGTTGGCGAGGAAGATGATGCCGTTGTAGACGACTTCTTCGGCGCGGCCGACGTCGACGAGATCGAAGTTGTAGTGCGCATGGAGGTCGATCATGCCCGGCAGAATGGTGTCGGTATCCGCGAGGTCGATGACGTTGGCGGAGGTCAGGACGGCATCGTCGAGTTCGGCATCGACGTCGGCGAACACGCCGTCGCGAATCACGATGCCCGTATTGCGGCGACGATCGTCTCCCGTACCGTCGAACAGCCAGCCACCGCGAACGACCACGTCGCCTGGCGTCGGCGCGGCCCACTGCGCACCGACGATCGTCGGGAACGACAACAGGATGGCGGCGCCCGCCCCGAGTGCACGACTGACTATTGCTTCTGGCATGGCACGGTATCCCCTATTTCAGGCTGCGACAGGCTAAGACTAGAATAGCTGCCAGCGTTTACAAGGAGCAACTGATGATACAGACAACGACACCCACGCTCGAAGGTCAGAAGATCGATCGCTATCACGGCGTCGTTACGGGAGAGGCCATCCTCGGCGCAAACATCTTCAAGGATTTCTTTGCGAGCGTCAGGGATATCGTCGGCGGCAGGTCTGCGGCCTACGAGAACGAGCTGCAGCGGGCCCGCGAGATCGCATTCGGCGAGATGGAGCAGCAAGCGGCGGAGCGCGGCGCCAACGCGATCGTGGGGATCGATATCGACTACGAAACCGTCGGCGCCAACGGCGGCATGCTGATGGTCAGCGTCAGCGGCACGGCCGTTTCGGCCCGTTAGCGCGGCACAAGGTCGCGCTTGTCCAGCCGGCCGGCGTGCTTACCGAACAGGGTCGTCAGCCAAAGCGCGTCACGCGATTCGTAGGCGCCGGTCAAGGCCGGCAGTTTCGCTGCCGGGTCCTGCAGGTTCATCAGTACGTCGCCGTCACCGTTGATCGCGATCACGTGCGAGGAGGGGGCGGCACTGGGCCGCATTACGGCCGGCAGGCGTTGCACCAGTTTGCGCTGCCACGGCTTGTCCGACATGCCGTCGAGCAGTTCACTGCGCGGCGCAACCAGGCCGACCCAGAACTTGCCGCTGCGTCCGCTGTTGACGTTGTCCGGAAAGCCCGGGAGATTGTCGATCGCGACCTCCGTTTGACCCGCCTTGTTACCCGTCAGCCAGTGACGCAACACCCGGTAGGTGCCGGTCTCGCAAATCATCAGGAATTGCTCGTCGTCACTGATGGCGACGCCGTTGGCGAAATTGAGACCGCCGACGACCAGCGTGGTTTCACCGTTCGCCGGAGCGTATTTGAAGACACTGCCGTGGCCGCCATGTTCCATCAGGTCGAGCAGGCTCGATTCATACGATCCGCCGATCTTTCGCGCGCCGAATTTCGAGCTGGCGTCGGAGAAATAGACCGTGCCGTCTTTTGCGACCGCGAGGTCGTCAGCGTAATTGATCGGCTCGCCGTTGAACGAGTCCGTCAGCAGTTCGACCCTGCCGTCCGGCGAAACTTTCTGCAACCCGATGTAGGCATTCGCCACATAGAGATTGCCGTCGCTGCCGAACTCGAGGCCCAGCGGCCGTCCGCCTGCATCCGCGAACACTTCGACGCCATAGCCATTGGCGGCGAACCTGATGATCTTGCCGTCATTCGTGCCCGTGTAGACTTTGCCGTCAGGGCCCAGCGCAATGTCTTCCGGCCCTTCGTGTTCTCCGAGCTCGATGAGCTGCACGCGGCGCAACCGATCGTCGGGACCGAACGGATCGACGAGGCCTTTATCGACAGGCGCGTCCCAGGCGACCGGGTCGATCGGGACCGGCCAGAGGAGCAGGTACAACAGGATAATCAACACGATCGCTGCGGCAGCAGCGGCGATTCTTGTGAGCCCTGACATCAGCCCAGGGTGTTCTTCCCGATCATGGTCAGAAACTCGCTGCGCGTCCTGGCGTCCTTACGGAATGCGCCCAGCATCTGGCTGGTCACCATCGATACGCCGGACTTGTGTATGCCGCGGGTCGTCATGCACTGGTGCGACGCATCGATGACGACGCCGACGCCGCGAGGTTTCAAAACGTCCTCGATACAGTTCGCTATCTGCGCCGTCAGCTTCTCCTGCACCTGGAAGCGCCTCGCGAATGCCTCGACGACGCGCGCGAGTTTGCTGATACCCACGACCTTGTTGCTTGGCAGGTAACCCACATGCGCGACGCCGATGATCGGCGCCATGTGATGTTCGCAATGCGACTCGAAAGTGATGTCGCGCAATACGATCATCTCGTCATAACCTTCGACTTCCTCGAAGGTGCGCTGCAGGAACTGCACGGGATCCTCGGTGTAGCCGCTGAACCAGTCTTCGTAGGCGGCCGCGACACGCCTCGGCGTGTCGATCAAGCCTTCGCGCATCGGGTCCTCGCCCGCCCAGCGCAGCAGCGTTTCGACAGCCTGCTCAGCTTTCCGTCGACTCGGACGGCGAACTTTTTTCTTTTTTTCCTTTTTCTTTGCCACGGGGTCGCTCGTTGCCTGCAGGGCTCAAGATTCTACAGGGTTAGCGGACGGTCGTCTTTGCATAGCCGGGGCGGCGAGCGCAGGTCGATGTCGGCCGGTGCAGGCACGGCCGGCCGCCTCGATGTCTATCAGGACGCCCGGGCAACTCCGACAGGACAGGAGACGCCGGTGCCGCCGACACCGCAATAGCCGCCTGGATTCTTGGCCAGGTATTGCTGGTGGTAGTCCTCGGCGTACCAGAACCTGTCGAACGGGACGATCTCCGTCGTGATCGGTCCGTATCCGGCTGCCGTCAGCTGTTCCTGGTAGCTCACCCGGGACGCCTCTGCCGCCGCAGCCTGCTCTCCGGACGTCGTCATGATGACAGACCGATACTGCGTGCCGATGTCGTTACCCTGGCGATTGCCCTGGGTCGGGTCGTGGTTTTCCCAGAACTTGATCAGCAGGTCCGCGTAGCTGATTTGCTGCGGATCGAATACCACCAGCACGACTTCGGCGTGACCCGTATGGCCGCTGCAGACCTGTTGGTAAGTGGCGTCCGCCACCGTTCCGCCGGCGTAGCCTGCCGCCGTTGTGTAGACGCCCGGCGTTTCCCAGAACTTGCGTTCGACGCCCCAGAAACAGCCCATGCCGAATACGGCTTGCTCGAGACCGGCGGGGAACGGTTCGACAATCGTGTGGCCGTTTACGAAATGGGATTCCTGCGTAGACATCGTTTCAGTCTCCGGCGTTTTGCTGAGTGATCGCGCGGTAATGGTGGCCGCGCCGCGGCCGGTAAACAACACCGTCCGCACTGATGAAGCTGATCGGGACCGACTGCGAGCGTGCGCCCCTGGTCGCCCGGTAAACCGCGAAATGCAGGTGGGGCAGCGCCGTGTGCCCGGTATTGCCGGACAGGCCGATCTTCTGCCCCGCGACGACCTTCTCTCCGATGTCGACCAGGGCTCCATTCTGCTGCAGGTGGTAATACTCGCCGGTCGTGCCGTCGTCGTGCATGATGACGATGAAATTCGCCCATTGGCCGCAGCCGTCTTCCCAGCACCCCTTGTCGTGGCGCTCTACCACCCGGGCGACGATGCCCGCACGCGCTGCGTGCACGGGCGTGCCCTCGGACATCTTGAAGTCAATCGCGTATTGCTCGATGCCACGGTGGCTGAAGCTGGAGCCGAATCCCTGCAGGACGCGATAGCTCGTGCCGTCGGCGTAGGGCAGCCGGTACAGGTAATCGTCATCATGGCTGGCGTCTTCGTCGCCGATGGTCCACGAACAGGAAATCCTGCGATCGCCGTCGCTCGACGTGACCTTGCCAGGGATGACGGTCAGCGGCTCTGACGCCTGACCCTCGAGGGTGCCGCGAAAGGTCTGCCGTTTGTGCGAACCCGATTCCGGACGGACGCGCACGGAATAGGTGATCGGAAAATCCTGGTAATTGGTGGCGCGCAATTCGATGCCTTCGTCGACCGCAATCTCGTCGACCGCAAGCCAGTCATCGGCGCACTTCGCAAACGCGATGCCTTGACATAACAACAGCGCGCCCGCGAAAAATGCCCGCGCAGCGCTCGCTGCCGCACTGTTCCCCCGAGGTTTTCTCACCTTAATTTGCGACGTTTTTCCTATTGTTCGAACTACATTAGGAGAAGTCATGCGCGAACGTCAATACGGCTATTCCCGGGATGTGTTGTCTTCGCTCTCGGATCCGGCCTCGGCAGGCGCCTCCTCCGGCGCCGGCAAGCCTTCCAGGTCAGAAGGCCGGTAGTAAAACTCGTGCGTATAAACGACGTCAGACGTGGCAACCGCTTCCCCGTCCTGCAGTCGCGGGCGATACATGAGTCGCCGGAGGCTCCTGCCGACAACCTTGTCGAAATCGACAATCTCCCGGGGCTGCGTTTCCAGGTGCTCGAGATTGACGACCCGGCCGGATGGCGAAACCACGTAGATGAAGCTGATTGTGCCGGTCGCAAAATTATCCGGCGGCGGACGCCCGTCGTCGCGACGCTCGCTGTTGAAATACTTCGGCGGGAAAACCCGTTGCAGCACTTTGACCTTCTCGAGATGGTCGCGACGCGCCTTGAGTTTTTCCGGATCGTCACCTTCCGAGAGGAACTCCCAGGTATCCTCATAGGTATTTGCCGCCCGATTCGGCCGGCCGGAAAGGATGTAGTAGTCACCGAGCGACAGCATCTGGTTCTCGACCTGCTCCCAGGTCGCGTCCGGATGTTCTCTGACAATCCGGTAGGCGCGACGCAGGTAGCTTTCGCCGGAACTCGTGGACACGTCCGGCTGGTACTCGTACTCCACGGGGCTGACGAACAGGTAGGACTTGCCCAGGTTGGTCAGCGGCGACAACAGCTCGAGGCTTTCTTTGCCGTGATTGCGCTCGACGATGTTGATGATCTGTCGCCAGGTGAGGCGTTCGCGATGATACTGCTGCAGACGGTGCAGCCAGACGGCCCGTTTCTCGAGCGCCGGGATCATCTCCATGCTCTCGGGGTCGATGTTCCTGGTCTGCAGGGTGTAAACGCGCTCCTGGATATCGATCGCCTGTTCGAAGTCGCCTTGCGAGATGTGCAATTCCGCCATTGAACCCAGGATGTCGACCTGGTTTTTATTATGCGGGCCATCGTTGACGTGGGTGACGTGCACCGCTCGCTGGTATGCGAGCCGGGCGAGATCCGGACGGCCCACTGCCGCATGCGTCGCGGCCAGTCCCTGCAGCGGGTTGACGAGTGATGGGCTCAGGTTGTCGTCGATACGCTCGATAATGTCGATCGAGGCCATAAAATTACGCAGGGCGGATTCGTAGTCGCCGTTATTGTGCTGCGCGATGCCCAGGTTGGTAATGGCCTTGGCCGAATCGTGGCTGTCCAGGCCGTTCAGTCGAATCGACAGTTCGACGACCCGTTTGGCCAGCGTGTCTGCTTCGAGGTAATCCTTGTTGGTGAGCGCTTCGCGATAAAGATCGAACAGGCGCTGGAGTTCGACGAGCTGGGTTTCCCGTTCGGATGGCGGTTCGATGTAGTCATCGCCTTCGTCGTCGATGACCAGCCGATAGCTGCGGGTGGCCTCATCGTATTCGATGCCTTCCAGCCCGTCGTCTGCGGGCGCGGGCCGGCCCCGTTCCGCCTCGAGGTCGATCATCTCGAGCTCTTCCTCCGGCGCGCCGGTCTCCTGGGCGCCTGAGGGCTGCCAGGCGAATAACGCCGCCAGGGCGGTGATCAGGAAATACGAATTCTTGGCTTCTCGCTTCATCGAATGGGCCGGTTTCGGACTATGTCTGAGACTCGAACCCCGCCGGTTAGTTCTTTGCGACAGGACGAATTCAGGCTTCGCTCAACTATACCGTATCAGTCGAATCCCAGCGCCATCTGGCGCTGGCCGGGGCGGCGGAACTGCGTGCAGTCGAGCGCCTGGCGGCTCATGACGCTACCGATACCGTAGCGTTTGCAGGCCGCGCGGAAGCGTTTGTCGATCATCTCGGCGTACGGGCCGCGACCCCTCTGGCGGATGCCGAAACGATTGTCATAGTCCCGGCCGCCCGAGGCCTGGCGAACCAGGCTCATGACGTGGCCCGCACGCTCGGGCAGGTGCATTGCCAGCCATTCCGGGAATATCTGCTTCAGTTCATTCGGCAACCTGAGGAATATCCAGCTTGCGTGGTTCGCGCCGCTGGCGGCGCCACGCTCGATGATGGACTCGATCTCCCGGTCGTTGACGGCTGGAATGACGGGGGCGACGAGCAGGCTGACCGGGATGCCGGCTGCTGCCAGGTCCTCGATCAGTTTGAAGCGGACGTCGGCCGCCGGCACGCGCGGCTCCAGCACCCGCTTCAGCGCGTCGTCGGCCGTCGGGATGCTGACCGCAACGGACACCAGGTTGCGCCTCGCCAGTGCGGTGAGAATATCGAGGTCGCGTCTCATCAGGCCGCCCTTGGTGATCAGGCTGACCGGGTGCCGGTGGGCGAGGAAGGTCTGCAGCAGTTCGCGGGTGATGCCGAGCTTTTTCTCGGCGGGCTGGTAGGGATCCGTGTTGGCACCGATCGCGATCGGCTGGCATTCGTAGCCCGGCTTTTCCCATTCAGCCAGCAGCGCCTCGACGGCGTTGGGTTTGTAAAAGATGCGCGTCTCGAAATCGAGTCCCGGTGACAGGTCGAGATAGCTGTGACTGGGTCTCGCGTAGCAGTAGACGCAGCCGTGTTCGCAGCCCTGGTAGGGGTTGATCGACTGGTCGAACGGGATGTCGGGCGAATTGTTGCGGCTGATGATCGAGCGCGCCTGCATCGCCTGCAGCTCGGTCACCGGCGCATCCTCCGGCGGCGGCTCATCGGTCTCCACCCGGGTGGCGGCAAACCGGCCCGGCGGCGCGGATGCCGCGCCGCGCCCTTTGTGGACCCTGGCTCTCATACTGTATGAGTATACAGTATTTTAATCAGTTCAGAACACGGTAGCCCCGGCCACGCATACAGCGCTTGAAGACCTGCTCTTTTTCCCTGGCGCCGTCGATGCCGGAACGCGTGGCGCCCCAGATCGCGCCGTATCCCGCGCCGGCGTCCGCGTCGCCGCTGATCGCGCCGGTTGCAGCGCCGACGACCGCGCCGCCCGCGGCGCCCCTGGCCATGCCTCTCGCGACCACGACCTCTTCGGTGTATGACTCGCACTCGTCCCAGTCGACCTGCATGGCGACCGGATCGACACCTTTCGTGTCGATAATCGGCTCCGGATGAGAGGAGCAGGCGCCCAGCATTAGGCTTGCCGCCAGTGCGGCCATCGAGATTCCTGTCTTATTCATGGCAATATCCGCGTTCCACCACTTGTTTAACGCGGCGGCAAACGGCTGGTTGACACGCGTCCGGAATTTTTATGGCCCACAGCTCACATGGCGGCGCCGCGCGCGCCATCCTCTATGCCTTCCTCGCCAACGGCGGCATCGCGATCGCGAAGTCCATCGTCGCCTGGATCACCGGGTCGGGCAGCATGCTGGCGGAAGCGATCCATTCCTATGCCGATACCGGCAACCAGGTCCTGCTGTTCCTCGGGCTCAAGCAATCGGGCAGGGAACCCGACGCCGAGCACCCGCTGGGCTACGGCAAGCTGAGCTACTTCTGGAGTTTCATCGTCGCACTGATGCTGTTCAGCGTTGGCGGCCTGTTCTCGATTTATGAAGGGCTCCACAAACTCCAGCATCCCGAGCCCTTGTCCCAGATCTGGCTCGCGATCGTGGTGCTCGGCATCGCCATCGTCCTCGAGACTTTTTCCTTACTGGGTTGCCTGCGCGAGATCAATATCATCAGGGCCGAGCGCCCATTCCGCGAATGGCTGAAACACACGCGAAACTCGGAGCTCGTGGTTGTGCTCGGCGAAGACATTGCAGCGCTCCTCGGCCTGGTGCTGGCGCTGGTGTTCGTCTCGCTGGCAGGCATCACCGGCAACGTCATGTACGACGCCATCGGCTCGATGTGTATCGGGGTGGTGCTGATATTGATCTCCGTGTTCCTGACCTTGCGTGTCCGTTCGCTGCTGGTCGGCCGTTCGGCCGATCCGATGATCCGGGATTCGATCAACGAGATCATCAGTCAGCAGGAAGATGTCCTGGAGGTCTTCAACGCGATCACGATGCAGTTCGGACCGGACACCGTGCTCGCGGCAAAAATTCGTCTCAAGCCGGGCATCAGCATCGATTCGGCGATCGCCGACATCAATGAACTGGAGCGACAGCTGAAGCTCAAAGTGCCGGGGCTCAAGTGGTGCTTCATCGAGCCTGACGTGACCGACTGAGCGTAAAAAGCTAACTCTTGTTGTACAGGTGTACGTCCTGCTGCGGGAACGGGAAGGAGATGCCTTCCTCGTCGAAGCGCTTCTTGATTGCCTCCGTCAGGTCGAACATGACGGCCCAGTAATCGCCGGTTTTCACCCAGGGGCGCACGTTGAAATTGACGCTCGAGTCGGCAAGCGCGGCAACCGTGATCGTGCATGCGGGGTCCTTCATTATGCGGCTGTCGGCGTCCACCAGCGCCTGGATCGTGGCCCGAACCTTGTCGATGTCGTCGTCGTAACTGACGCCGATGACCATGTCGACGCGGCGCGTGTCGTTCGCCGAGTAGTTGGTGATGATGCTGCCCATGATCTGGCTGTTCGGCACGATGATCTGCTTGTTGTCGCCGGTCTTCAGGATCGTGGTCAGGATCTGCACCTGTTCGACGGAGCCGGAGATGCCCGCGGCCTCGACCCAGTCGCCGACCCGGTAGGGACGGAAAATGACGATCAGGACGCCGGCGGCAAAGTTCGACAGCGATCCCTGCAGGGCAAGACCGACGGCAAGGCCCGCGGCGCCCATTACGGCGATCAAAGAAGTCGTCTGGACGCCTACCTGGTTGATCGCCGCGATGATGACGAAGATCATGATTGACCAGTACGCGAGATTGGCGACGAAGGTCTCCAGGATCTTGTCCATCTCGCGGGTCTGCATCAGGCGACGGATGCCTTTCTGCAGCATGCGCGCGACGATCCGGCCGACGTAGAAAATGACCAGCGCAATCACGACATTGATGCCGAAGTCCACGCCGGTGGTCTGCAGCATCTCGATCAGGCCGGCCCAGTCAAATTCGCTTACAGCGGTTACATCATTCATTGATCAGTTTCTCTTTATTCTTGTCAGTGCAAGCCAGTTGCCGGCGGCGATGAACAGCAGGCCGGCGACTGCCGGCGCGGACCACTGGTAGTTCTCGATCAGCGTCGAGACCAGTAACGCGACCACGGGGAATAATACAGAAGTGTATGCGGCCCTTGCAGAGCCGATGGTCCGCATCAGCGCCAGGTAGCAGCCGAAGGCCACCGCCGAACCGAAAATGGCGAGATACAGGAGTGAAATGATGTAGTCCGCCTGGAAAAGAAAGGTGACTGGCCGGCCCAGGAACAGCGCGACGATGAACGAGGTCAGCGCTCCCCAGGCCATGCCGTGCGCGTTGACCGTGATGACCGAGAGATCGCGACTGGTGGCCGCGATCGCCGCCATGTTGCCGAGCGACGCAAATGTCACCGCGATGATCGTCAACAATACGCCGTAGACCGATTGATCGGCCAGGTCGAAGCTGCTCACCTCCGGCCAGAACAGGCAGGCGACGCCGATGACGCCGAGCGCGGCGGCGACCAGCAGGCGCGACTCGAGCGGCCGCGAAAAAAACAGCCGTTCAAACAGCGCGTTGGTCACGACGATGAGGCTGAATACGACTGCGACGAGCCCCGAAGTGACGTAGTTGATCGCGTAATAGGTGAACAGGTAGTTCGCCGAGAACATGAGCGTCCCCATGACGACCGGCATCGCATAGTGGCGAAGCGGTATGCAGAGCGTCCGACCGGTCACGCCCGCGTACACGAACATGGCGAGCGAGCCCAGCGCAAAGCGGTAGGCGACTGACAGCTCCTCGGCCACCGCGCCGAGCTGGAACGGGATCGCGGCCCAGGTGGTCCCCCAGATCAGGACGACGGTCGCGTACAGGAAGACTACCTGCATGACGACACCGGCCGCTGGTGGATTTGACGGCTCGCGCTAATGGCCGGGAACGCCCGCTGCGCCGGGTCGAAACCGGTAAATGAAGTAGGGGCCCCGCGACTCGATGAACTCCTTGGAACGCAGCACCTGGTCGGGGATGGCGCTGTCGGCGAGGTACAGCCAGTCATCCGGACCGAACGACAGGGCGTCCGCCCAGCGAATGCGAGCGGAGCGGATGACCGTTTCGAGGGCGCCATCCGCCGTTGCCCGCGCCACGGCGCCATGCTCCACGTCCGTTATATAGATGTTGCCGGCGAGGTCCGCGCTCATGCCGTCGCTCAGCGGTTTGTCGCCGACCCGCTCGATGTCGTTTTCGAGCTGCCTGGCCGGCAGGGTCCGGTTCAGCAGGTCGCGTACCCGGACTCGGTACAGGTCGCCGTTGTTCATTGCTCCGTAGTAGAGCCACTCGTTCGCCGGGTCGAGCGCGATGCCGTCGACGCCGGTTTTTAATTCGACCAGCCCACCGATGAATGACATGTCGCGGGTGGGCGTCCGGATCAGGTAGTTCTGCGCAGACACTGAGGCATGCGCATCGAGGACGCGGCGAGCGTCGCGGGTCGCGACGTCATAGACGATGATGGCCGGCGACTTGCGCCAGATGCTGGCGTCGGCGATGAACACGAAATCGCTGTCCGCGCTGACCTGCAGGTCCTGCAGGAACGAGCCCGACGGCGCGATCTCGGGCCGGAACTCATGATCGTGCACGAGATCGCCGCTGGCCAGGTCGAAGGCCAGCAGTCGCGCCGTGCCGAATCCATGGTTGCCGTTGTCGATCGTCCACAGCCAGTTGCGGCGGTCGACAACGACGCCGAGTATCGTGTTGAACAGGTGTGGCTGCACGGTGCCGTTCGGATAGGGCACTGCCGCGCCCTCGACCCATTCGAGCAGTTTGTTGCCTTCCGGTCGCGACTCCGGGTGGACGGTGAAGAAGATACGACCATCCGCCGACACGGCGACATTGCCGATGGGCTCGGGGTAGCGAAGGACCTCTTCGAGCGAGTCTTCGGACAGCACCGGCGTCGTCGACAGGTCAGGGTAGGGCTCGCCGCCACCGTAGCGAACGTACAGTACGACTGCCGCAATCAGTGCGATCGCCACGATGATCAGCAGCAGGTTTCTCAACGGTCTGTGCGCCTCCCCCGGTGTTCTGGCAGCGGATTTTAACTCCAGTTTGCCGGTCCGGCCCAGACCCCGGTCAGAGGGCGGCGATCCAGGCGAGGGTGACGATCATCAGCGCGGCATAGCCGGCGTATTGCTGCACCCGCGCATCGGGAACGAATCGATACAAGCGGGTCAGCAAGACGCCCGACAGGAATCCGCAGACGAAGCCGGCGAGATGCGCGCCGATATCCGTGTTAGAGCCGGGCGAACCGGTGCCGGTAAACGCCAGCAAAGCGATGCCGCCGACAATCGGCCCCAGTCGATAAGCCCACCTGTCCTGGGCGAACAGTTTCGCCCGCCAGGAAAACCCGGCGACCAGTCCCAGGGCCGCAAAAACTGCGGTCGAAGCACCAATCGCCCGATGAGCAGGATCGAGCAGCATCGTATTGAGGAAATTGCCCGCAGCGCCGGACAGCAGAACGACCAGCCAGGTGACGCCCGATCCCAGCACGCGGCCCGCCATGAATCCGAACAGGGCGCCGAAGACGACGTTGCCGGCGAAATGCGGCAATCCTGAATGCAGGGTCAGCGCCGTGATATTGCGCCACCATTCGCCATGCCGAATCAGCATGCCGTCGACGCGACCGGCAGCTAGCCAGTCCTGGTTGAAAACCGCTTCCCCGGCGAGCACGGCGACCACGGAGATCACCGCGATGTATCCGGCGACGCCCCACAGGGCTTCCTGGTAGACGGGGGTAATCTTTTCCCGTTCGGGTGGCGCTGCCCGGTTTTCCGTTTCGTACTGCCAGAGTTCGTACTTCGCCCGTTCGGCGACGGCCTCGGGCACGATCAGCAGGTAACGGCCGTCGTCTTCGACGACCTCGAAGGCAATATCGAGCGATTGCAGTACCAGGCTGCGGTCCGCGCATTCCTTCCGCGAAGGACCGGCGAATACGATCTGCCATTTCTGCTCGATAGTGATGATAGAAAAAACCTTATTTATCAGTATATTATGATGGTGCAGACCGCTTCAGCTTCGGTTCAGTATGCCTGCGGCAGCATGGTTACCTCACCGGAAATGCGGATCGGAGATCACATTGAAAGTCGTCAAGCGATGTTACTTCAGCTCGGCAGTCGTCTCGGCGCTTTTCCTGCTGGAGACCTTCCTGCCCTTACAGCTGTTCTGACACCATAACGCGACCGGTATTTTGCGTTAAGCTCGGCATGCGCTGCGTCAGAAGAGGTGTGCCCGGTGTCCCCTTGTCTTCGCCGACTGATTCTAATCGTTACCGTCGCGTTCGGCCTGACCGGCAAGGTATCGGCCGAAGTGCTCGATGCCGCAGCCAACGGTTTTACGGTCCGCTACCAGGTTGCGATAGCGGCCGACCGCGCGGCGGTCTATGCGGCCGCCGTCGGCAGTATCGGGGACTGGTGGAGCAGCGACCATACGGTGTCCGGTGAGGCGGCCAATCTCTACCTGACGACGTCGATACCCGGATGTTTTTGCGAACGGCTGGGCGAGGAGTCAGGCCTCGTCCATATGACCGTCAGTTTCGTTAACCCGGGGGTCATGATCCGGCTGACCGGCGGACTCGGGCCGCTCGGTCTCATGGGCGTGGCGGGCAACATGACCTGGGAGTTCGATACCGCGGAAAGCGGCACGGTCGTGACGCTTCAGTATGCCGTCGGCGGCTACCTGGACGGCGGCCTGGATGCCCTGGCGCCGGCGGTCGACGGCGTGCTGGTCGAGGCCATGGATCGACTAAAATCGTTTGTCGAAACAGGCATCCCGGAGCAGGCTTGATCTGTCCTGCAAGTTCGAATAGCTTAACGCCCCGCTGAACACGGCCCTGACGGCCCGAGGACCCGATCGATGACATTCGTCGTTACCGAAAGCTGCATCAAGTGCAAACTGACCGACTGCGTCGAGGTTTGCCCGGTCGACTGTTTTCACGAAGGTCCGAATTTCCTGGTCATCGATCCGGACGAGTGCATCGATTGCACGCTCTGTGAGCCGGAGTGCCCGGTCGAGGCGATCTACTCGGAGGACGAGATTCCGCCGGGCCAGGAGCATTTCCTCGAGTTGAACGCAGAATTGTCGCAGGAATGGCCGGTCATCACTGAAATGAAGGATCCGCCTGCCGACGCGGACGACTGGCGGGAAGTCAAAGACAAGCTCCAGTACCTGGAGAGATAAATCGTTCAGGCGGGATTCGCGGCGATAAAGTCCACGATGACGGTCGCCAGTTCCGGCCCCTTGTCCTCCTGCAGGAAATGCCCCGCATCCCTGATGGTCGTATGCGCCTGTCCCGCGGCGCCGGGGACCTGCCGTTGAAAGACCTTCTCGGCGCCGGCAGTTATCGGGTCGCGATCGCTGAAGGCCGTGAGGAACGGTTTTTTCCAGTTGCCCAGCACCTGCCACGCCGCGCGCACCGCCGGCGTCGCTGGATCGTCAGTCGAAATCGGCACGAGCAGGGGAAACTGTCGGGCGCCGGCTTTGAAGTCATCCGTGGGGAAGGGCGCGTCGTAGGCGCCGACAACGGCCTCGTCCAGCGCATTGATCGTGCTCCGCTGGATGATCTGCCCGATCTCGAATGTCGGGCTGGTTGCGGCGAAATGGCGCCACTTCATGAAGGCCTCCGGCATCTGCTGGCTGCCGTCCGGCAGGCCCCCGTTGGCCAGCACGATGCGTCGAAAGCGACCTTCGTTCTCGGCGGCCAGCCGCAACCCGATCAGTGACCCCCAGTCCTGGCCGAACAGGGTGATGCCGTCGAGCGCGAGCGTCGCGAGGAACTGCTGCATCCACGCCACGTGACGTTCGTAGGTATAGGCGTCCCGATCGACCGGTTTGTCTGACTTGCCGAAACCGATCAGGTCCGGCGCCACCACCCGCAGCCCGGCATCGACGCACGGCGGGATCATGTGTCGATACAGGAAGCTCCAGCTGGGTTCCCCGTGCAGCATCAGCACGATCTCGGCATCGGCCGGTCCCTCGTCGAGGTAGTGCATGCGCATGCCGTCGATATCGACATAGTTCGGCATGAAGCCGTAGTCGGGCAGACCGTCGAAGCGGTCGTCGGGTGTGCGGAGTGTTTCCAGCGTCATGCCAGCGTCCTCGATACGAACCAGAAGACGCCGATGCCGCACAGCCCGGCGGCGATCAGCTGCGGCAACACCCGGGGTATATGCCGGCTGAGCAAGGCGCCGGCCGTCAATGCGATTGCGACGATGATCAGCTGGCCGACCTCGACCCCCAGGTTGAATCCCAGCAGCGGCATGAACAGCGAGGCGCCGAGCAGCCCTGTGTCCATCAGGAAACCCGCAAAGCCGAAACCGTGGACGAGCCCGAAGCAGCAGGTAGCCAAAAAAAGCAGCAAGGTCGCTCTGCTGCCGTCCTTCAGCTCTGCCCGGCAGGCGGCCAGCAGGTAGCAGGCCGCGAAAATGCCGAAGCCGGCATAGGCGAACATGGCGCGCGCCGACAGGAATCCCAGTGAGACGGCGGCGATACCGGTCAACCAGGCTATGGCGAGGCTCAAAACGGCAAAGCGGCTTACGTCGCCGCGGCGCAGCAGGAAATACTCGAGGGCGACCAGCGCCACGGTAAAGCCGATGAACGCCTCGACGAGCTGGCCATCGGCACGCACGTAACCCAGCACCGCCGCCGCGAGGCTGATCGAATGGCCCAGCGTGAAACCGGTGACCGCCACGATGCTGCGCCCGACCGTGCCGGCGATCAACAGCAGGCCGAACAGAAAGGCGATATGGTCAATGCCGCCTGCGATGTGCTCGACACCGATGCCGAGGAATGCGCTGAAAGAATAATTCGCGCTCGCGTCGAGCATGCCGAACTCCCAGGTGACGTCTGCATTGGTGAACAGCGACTCGCCGAGCTGCACGCCGTCGCGATGGACCTTGGCGTAATTCACGTGCGCCGGCGCTGCGTCGAACATCGCGAGAAATCGCAGGGTGTCGGGTGGCGCATCGCCACAGTCGAACGCAAGCTCGACGCGTACGAAGCCCGACGCGGCCTGCAACAGGTTGCTGCCGGTCTGATTGCAGTCCGTGCCCTCGGCTGACAGGCTTATGCTGGCAACGAGGTGATCGCGAAAAAGCGCTCTCGGCGGCGTGTCTGCGCGATCGATCACCTGGTAGAGCAGCATCACCTCGCGGAGCGGGATCGTGACCGTGCCCAGCGCAGAGTTCCCCGACAGGTGCCAGTGCGAATAGCTCTCCGAGCGCGTATGCGCGCCCGCGACGTTCGCGACCACGCTTGCCGCGATGAGGCCGACGATGATGCCGGTGGCCCGTTTCACGGCTGGATGACCGTCACGTCAGCCCGCTGCCGCAGTCCGTCGATGTAGTCGCTCAGCATGCGCTCGGCGAGGTTGCGACGGTAGTCCAGCAACACACGGTTGCGTACCGGGTCGAGGTCGGTGATGACGCCCCTTTCCCTGGCGTCGACGCGGACGACGAGCCAGCGGCCGCGCCTCGCGAATACGGCGCTGCTGCCTTCCGGCATGTCGGCAGCCGCGGCGGTGATCGCCGGTCCCAGGTGCTCACGCAGCGTTTCGGTCGGCACGAGTCCGTCGGGGATGTCCGCCAGCGACTCGATGCCGGACACGCCGGGATCGGCATCCCCCGCGCGGAGCGCGCTGACAAACGCCTGGGCGACCGGCTCCTCCTCGGTCTGCCAGGCATCGACCGACAGTCGCGACGTGTAACTGAAACGATCGGCATTGTCCGCCAGGTACTGCAGCAGCACTTCGTCATCCGGGTTCGATGCATCCGCTTCCGCCGTCACCGAGGCCACCAGTGAATTGACGATGGCGGCGCGCACCTCCGCGTCGGATTCGGTCATGCCGAGTTCCACGCCGCGCTGCACGAGCAGCTCGTCCTCCACAAGCCGGGTCAGTATCGCTGCGCGGACTTGCGCAGAGTCCGGCGACGCGACGCGGCCGAGCGCTCGCTCATAGAGGTCTCGGCTGATCAGCAGGTCGTTGACGCTGGCGACCGCATCAGCCGGCAGTTCGGTTGGCGCCGACGACTGCCTGAGAATGCCCCAGGCCGCCACGGCCAGGCCGAGCGCCGCGCCGAGGACCAGCCAGCGGATGTCTGCTTCCTTATGCATATTTTTCTTATTCGGGCTAACGCTTCCGGGCTGCTATGCTACCGCGAAGCCATCAAGCGTTCCTAACCAGATGACCGAACTGACTGACAGAGTGGTACTGATCACCGGCGCCGGCGGCGGCTTCGGCGAGGAAATGACCAAGCAATTCAAGGCGGCAGGGAGCAGGCTGGTGCTGACGGACTTGAACCAGCGCGCATTGCGCCACGTCATCGACATCGCCGGCGACCGGCTCGTGGCCGCGGTGGCTGCCGACCTCGCAACCGAGGAGGGTTGTGGCGTCATTGCCGGTACCTGCACAGCGCGCGACGTCGTCCCGGACGTGCTGGTCAATAATGCAGGCATCGGCATCGGTGGCCGCCTCGATCATATGCCGCGAGAGCGCTGGGAAACGCTGATGCAGCTCAATCTGCTCGCGCCCATCCGCCTCACGAACCTGTTCCTGACCGGCATGGTCGAGCGGGGCAGCGGCCATATCGTCAATATCTCGTCGCTGGCCGGCTGGATCGGTGCCCCGGGGCTGTCGACCTACTGTGCGTCGAAATTCGGTTTGCGCGGCTTCGGCGAGTCGTTATCGGCCGATCTCGAGGATACCGGCGTGGTTGTGACCAACGTTTATCCCTGTTTCAGCCGGACACCGATCCTCGATTCGCCCCAGTACGGTTACGAAGAGAAACGCGCTGTGCCGGAGAACCTGATCTCGGAGCCCGCTGATGTCGTCGCCAACATCGTCAAAGGCGTCCGGAAGAACAAGCTGCACGTATTTCCGGACAGGCATGCGCGCCGCATTCACTATCTCAAGCGTTTCGTCCCCTGGCTGATCCCGCTGCTCAACCGGCGGATGCAAGCCGACGCGATAAGGACCGCGAAGGAGTCCGGCTGAGATGGCAAGCATCCGCTCGCACATCATGCGCTACCTGTCCGGCCGGGTCATGAAACGCAGCAAGATCGCAACCGACCCACTGGCTGCACGGCAGGACTTCGATTTCAGGATGACCAAATTACCGATGGCCCGTGGAGTGGGTTCGAGCCAGGAGAGCATCGACGGCGTCGATTGCACATGGCTGGTGCCCGACGGTTGCGACGATGCGCCACTGATCTATTTCCTGCATGGCGGCGCTTACGTCGTCGGCAGTCCGGCGACGCATCGACGACTCGTCAGTTTCATTGCAAAGTCGGCCGGCATGCGTGCCCTGCTGCCGGACTATCGGCTGGCGCCGGAGCACCGATTCCCGTCGCAGCTCGAGGATTCGCTGAAGGTTTGGCGGGCGCTGGTGCGCGGCGGTATCGAGCCGGCGCAGATGGCGATCGGTGGCGACTCGGCGGGCGGCAACTTATCGATGGCGACCATGTTGTCGCTCAGGGATTCCGGCCAGGCGCTGCCCGCTGCCTGTGTCCTGATTTCGCCCTGGCTGGACCTGGCGGGTGACGGCGAATCGCACCGGACTCGCGCAAATTACGACCCCTGGTTCAAGCCCGAGAAGATGCCCGGGCTGGTCGCCGGTTTCTGTGACGAATCCCAGGTGCGCGAACCCCTGGTATCACCCGTATTTGCAGATGCCGGCGGCTTGCCGCCGACGCTGATCCAGGTCGGGGATCATGAAATCCTGCTCAGCGACTCGACCGTGCTTGCCGACAACATCCGGGCCGCGGGTGGACGAGTCGATCTGCACATCTGGCCGGACATGTGGCACGTCTTCCAGTATTTCGTCGGCCAGATGCCGGAAAGCAAAAGGGCCATAGACGACATCGGGCGTTTTTTGCGCTCGGAGTTCTCGACGGACCGCAAAGACCTCGCAGAAAGCCGGGCCGCCTGACAGAAACGGAGGGGGAAATGAGGATCAGGAGCTGGCTGGCGACAGCCGTAATTATGGCTGTGAGCCATTGGGCGTCGGCCCAGTCCACCGCCGAAGGCGTCTTCCAGGCGGATGTCGCCGACGTCACCAACCAGGAGATCCTGGTGCTGGAGGTCACGTATCCGCCGGGCGCCGCATCGAATACGCACCGCCACAATGCCCACACGATCGTCTACGTGCTCGAAGGCACGGTGAAGATGGCCGTGGAGGGCGGCGAGACGCAGACGCTGGGTCCCGGCGAGGTGTTCTACGAGACACCTGACGACGTGCATACCGTGTCGATGAATGCGAGCGATACCGAGCCGGCGAAGATCCTCGTGTTCTTCCTGAAAGGGAAAGACGCTGCCACCACGGTGCCGGCGCGGTAGCCAGAGAGCCGCCCGGGCCGGCGGGTCGGGTCGGGCAAAGAATTAGCGAGCGCGCGGCAGACGCGTCTCATTGCCGGGTCCGGGCTAGAAAAGGATGGTCGCCACCGGGTCGTCGGCGTACTGACCCGTATTCGGCGCCTGGTTTGCGTAGATCCGGCCATAGACGGGGTAATTGAATACCGAGGGGCGACCTTGCGAGATTCGCTGTCCCGTCACGGTGGTTGTGGGTGGCGTGCCATCTCCCCAGATCTGGGTCCTCGCGGCATCGACATACAGGTTATAGAGAAGCGTCTCGCCGGTCGCCGACACCAGAGTCCGGGCCGCCTGGTCACCGCTGAATCCGGGACCGATGATGACCACGAACGTCCCGGGCTGCGCCTGGCACCGGACTTCGAACTGGCCCATGACGTCCACGTGCCGCGTCGTCAGGGGCATATAGGAACCGAAATTGATTGCGCCGACGCGGATCTGGCACTGGATCGCCGCTGCATCCAGCGGCACCAGCGCCAGCAACGCACATGCGGCCACGGTGGAGCGGCATGTCGAGAAGCCGTTCATTGCGCCTGTACGGGTATGCAGACGATATCGCCCATCCTGGCAATTATCGCGTTGCCTGTCGGATATGGCACATCGAGCTCACAGATCGAATCGTTCCAGCGTATCTCGACCTCGGACGACCGATCAATCCCCTGCAGGTAGAGTTTGCCGTCTTTGCCGACCGGGTAGCTGTCCCCGGTGTGGTAGACGTGCGCGACCGCGCCCTCGGGCATGGGCGTCCCGTCCGCTCGAATGACGCGAAACAGGACGTTGGTCGATACGCTGACGTCGAAGTTCACGATGACGCCACTCTTGTTATAAGGCGTCGTCTCCAGCTTGACGTCACCGATGCGGGCGTTCAGCGGCAGATCATCCAGCTCGATGCGGAGCCGGTTGGTCACGAACGGCCGAAGTCCGGGGACGAATATCCGCCCGTTCTCGTCAGTTCTGCCGATCTCGAGGTTTTCGGCATAAACGCGAACGCCTTCGAAATTGCCGACGTTGACAACGGCGAACGCCTCATTGACCTGGCGACTGAAGCTGGTCATGCCGCCCAGGACAGCGATGGAGCCGCGCGTACCGGCCTGCCACGAGGCGCCATTGATGTCGCTGTACCGGAGGTCCGCCGAATAGGCGCCGTAGTCCGTCTGCACGGCGGCTCCCGTGTCGACGAAGTTGATGTCCCCGGCGCCCGCAGCAAAATGATAGCCATAGCCGACGTTCATCGGCATGTTGCGCTGGATCGCGGCGTCGACGCTGGTGCCGGAACGGCTCGTCGAGATGCCGCCTCGCGCGCTGTGATCCGTGCCGAAGTTGACGTTGAATCGCAGCGAGGCCATCAGGTCGTTCCGGACGGTATCGAGGTAGGACAGCTGTGCCGACATCGATACGCGATCGAACACTCTTCGCGAGTAGTCGACGCTCCAGATCGTGCGCCTTGGCCGCTCATGGTATTCCTGGTGGACGACCGAGAAACCGACCGAGCCGTATTCATAAAAGCTTTTGCCAATCGCCGAAACGAACTGCAGCTGCGGGAACAGCTGCGTACTGCCGATGACATCGAAGCGGTCGCTGGCCCCGGAGACATCGAAGTTCAGGTTGAGGAAGTTGGAGCGTCGCTGGAAGCCCAGCTGCCAGCGCGTGCCGGTCCCGAGGTCGCCGTTACTGACGCCCGCACCGGCGCTGATCGTGCCCTGCTGGTTGATGCCCCAGGTCATTGAGCCGCCAATCATCGCAACGTCTTCGGAAAACTCGCCGTGGCCCGTGACGGTCAGTTCATCGCTGACGCCATAGCGCCATGTCCCTGAGCCCGCGAAATCGCCGTAACGAAAATTTTCGAGGCCGAACTCCTCCCGGACTGCGCCCAGCGTGACCGAGTAGTCGCTGAGGCCCGCCATCAGCAGGTCGGTGGAAAGATAGAAGTCCTGGGTGAATACCTGCTGGCGACCGAGCGCGTCCGTCGCGATGACCTGCATCTGGCCCAGTCCGTTGATGACGGGAATATCCTGCAGCACGAAGGAACCCGGTTGCACTTGCTGGCGACGGGACAGCCGACCGTTGACGTAAATGTCCAGCGCGGACGGGACTTCCGACTGCCCATAGAATTCCGGCAACGGGTAGGTAATGAACGTCGGCTGCGTCGTGAAATTGGTGGCGATTTGTACGCCGCCGATGCGGACCGGGCTGCCCTGGCCGCCGGGGTTCGTTACGACGTCGCCGGCCCGGATGCTGCGCATGCTCTCCGGATCGTCCCAGGACCAGGTCAGGTCGATGACATTCCAGCCGGCGGGCCGTGTCGGCGATTCGTCCTGGTAGACAACGTTCGAACTCAGGTTACCGAACTTGCCGAACACCGTTGGCCGCAACAGGCCATACATCGAGGTATCCAGGTTCGCGCCCGGGTCGAGCAGGCTCATTTCATAGTCGAGGAATGCGCCGAAGTCTTCCGCTCGCTCCGCCCAGTTGCGTTCGCGGAGATCGACCGTTCGGGTCGGCATCAAGGCCGCCGGAAAAAGGACGGCAAGTGTCAGGTCGCGCTCATTGAACTCGGCCGTCGTCCCTGCAAACTCGTTCAGCCGGTAGTAGCGGCCGCCGCGGAGCCTGACCGCTACAGGCCACGGGCGGGCAATCTCCCACGCGTTGAGCGTCGCATCGTCCACATAGAAGTCATCCTCACCACCCTGCAATACAAAGGTATCGCCCATTGGCCGGTGATTGACCGTAAGGTCGACGATCAGGAGCCGGGGTTCGGACTGCGCCAGCGCGACCGCGCTGAACAGCCATGTCAACAGCGCGACGCAGGCATTAGCTGGACGGGGACAGATCATACTCCAGCTTCCCCAGGGTATCCGTCACCAGCATGACCTTGCCCTCCACGGCGTCGCCGGGAAGTTTGACCGACACGTAGCCGGTCTGTCGGGCAAGGATGTAGATGACGGCGGGAGCGGTCTCAGGCTCTTCCTTCCCTGGAGCGAGGTATTGAACTTCGGAGATCTTGACGTGCGTGTTGCCGTGATTCCTCAGGTGCATGAAGAACTGGTCATCGATGCGCATCGAGTCGAAGTAGTCCAGGGAGGCCGACGGCAGGGCAGCCGGGGCGACGAAGACGGGCAAGCCGAATTGCAGCCGCATCTTGATGCCGGAAGCGTTCTGCTCTTCCGGCTGTGGCGACGCGAGTTCGGTCACGAACATGCGGTACGAACGTTCGATCGACGGATCGGCTTCGGTCAGCATGCCGACCCGGACGACCTGTTCCTCGCCGGGCTGCAGCGTGAACAGCGGCGGCACGGCGATGATGTCCTCGGTCGGCGAGTAAACTTCCCGCCGCTTGTCGGTCTGTGACCAGGCGACAATCTCGACCTCGTAGGATCGGGGCTCGCTCTCCTGGTTCGTGATCCTGACTTCGTCCTTGTTGTGGTGATCGCTCAAATCGATCCGTACCGGGCTGACAGCGACCTGCGCGGCTGCGTCCGTTGCCAATCCTCCGCAAATCAAAAGGAAGGCAGCGATGACCGCTGCCTTCCCCGAATATCGCTCAATATTCATCGCTCTTTGTCGTTCCGATCAGAACACCAGTGAAACTACCACGGTCTCGCTGTAGATACCGGCGATATTGCTGACCGCTGAACTTGCGTCCAGCACGCCAAAGATCTGCGTGGTCTGCGGAGCGGCCATGCCGGCGCCCGTGTCCGAAGCGTCAGGCGCGGTGGTGCCGTCGCCCCACGGCTGCGTGCAGGCAGCGTCATGGCAAAGCAGGTAGTCGATCGTCTGCGTCGAGTCCGTCGAGTGCTCGAGCAGGCGAGCCGTCGCCGGGTCCGAGCCCGTCGTGTCGCCTGCGTCCAGGCGGATATCGACCGCCGTGCCCGTCGAACAACGCCAGGTCAGGGTCGCGCTGTCCGTCGAATCGACGAGACCCGTCGTGTCGACCGTGCCGAAGTTGATGCTGAGCGGCGTGCCCGAACCGTTGATGACGCATACGTCGGCGACGTCAGCCTGCACGTTGATGTTCTGCGCGGTTCCCTGGGCGCTTGCTTCCATGCCAGCGAACATTGCGAACAGTGCAACTGCGCCGAGCAGTTTCGTCCTCATATCCATTGTCGTTTCCTTGTCCAAGTGGTTTAGCAGTTCAGCCATCTCGCACTCTTTTGGATTGCGAGATCTGTTCACTTTGCGTCCCCGCCTCGCGACGGGTTTGCCTTTGTTCGCCACCGGAAATGGCCCGGCGCAACAAATAAAGGCTTAGAGCGATCAATCACTTGCACTGTGACAATCACGCCCGCTGCCTAAAAGTGTTGCCTGAATACTACGCACTTTATGTTCAACACTATGTGACCTGGATCATGTTTGTGGGGAAAGCGGACCACATGATCCGGGTGGAAAAAAACAAAGTCGCCGGAAATTCTTACAGCGGCACGGACCGGGCGCGCGTAGACTGCCGATCTATAAGAATAAGAAGCAGGGACCGGATGAAGAACCTTGCCTTGTCACTGGTGCTGATCATGATGTCCGCGCAGGCCGCGGCCGAGGTGACGATCGAGCTGCGCGTGTCTGCGACGGTCGCGCCGCGTTCCTGCGATGTATCCGAGCCCTGCGAGTCCGATATGCAGAAGGCGGCCAGCGCGGATACCCGGGTGGTCGTCGAAGAAGACCGGATTCGCTACGTCGGCCCGCGGCCAGAGGTGACAGAGGACGACGGGCTGACGACGCTCCTGTTCTGATATTTCAGTAACCCGATCCCTTGCGGGCGTCGTCGTACATCTTCGTCAGGAAGCGGCGGATGGCCGGCAACGCGTCGTCCCTGGTCATCAGCTGCTGCTGCTCCATCAGCGCTGCCATGTCCTCGATCGTGCGCTTGCCGTCGATCATGGACATGACGAAACCATAGATCTGCGTTGACATCGCCTGGCTGCGAAATGCCTGTAAAGCGGGCACGGCTTCCTTGCCCGTGACGATCCAGTCCGGCAGCGCCTTGTGCCGCTCCGGCGCTTTTACATCGGCAATCTTTTCGCCGGCGAACGTGAACACGGTTTCCTGTCGCCCATGCCGGCTCGCCGGCGAACACATGTAGGGAATCGTTGCCTCGCTCGTCTTCAGCTTGCCGAAGCCGGCAACTTCGACGATTGCCAGGGCTTCCTCGGCGCTGTAGCAGCGCGCCGCATCGGGCTCATTGAAGGTCAGCGAGCCGAAATTGATCCAGCGTCCGCCCTTCTTCAACAGGTGATTGATACGCGGCGCCTGCCTGGCGAGGTCGTCGCCGATGACGTCGATCAGCCACGGCGTGATGATGGTGTCGAAACCGCCGGCTGCAAACGGCGGCCGCAACGCGTCGCTCATGACGAGGTGAAAACCGTCGCGTACCGGCGCAGGGGCCGCGAGATGCCGTTTGACCGCATAGTCGTCGATGGATCTCGGCGCGATCGGGAATTCGTAGAGCTCGAGCTCGTCGCCACCGGTTACCGCTTTCGCGACCAGCATCAGCAGCGGATTGAAATCCGTCGCTACGGTGCGTGCCGCGCCGAGCTGCATGTGAACGTCATACGCAAGCCGGCATGCGCCCGCGCCGAGAACCAGCGTGTCGCCGAGCGACTTTTCGCCGCTAACCGCCCGGATCTCCGCCAGCGACGCCTCGTTCTCCTTTTCACCCCACGCCCAGTCGCGGTGAATGTTGTGGTAGTAGGTCGCGATCCCCTGGTCGGTCGGCAGCCGGGTTCGCAGCGCCAGGTAGGTTTCCAACACTGCCTGCGAAGACTGCACGTCGAACGGCGCGAGCAGCTCCCTGAGTTGCTTCCTGTGTTCGTCGACGGCAGCGACCTGGATGTCGAGCCTTTTCGCGGTCAGCGAATCTTCGTTGACGGTTTTGCGCTCGGCCTGCATGTGCTGCGAGTCGGCCGCCAGTCTTTGCAGGGCATAGTGCAGGCGGTTACGCCATTCCCCCAGCGTCGCCTCGGGCTCGGCGAAGAGCCAGGGCATCCCGGCAACATGCGGATAATCGACCTTGCAGGCGTCACAGCGATAACCGTCGTCGCGCCCGCTCAGCGGCGACTTGTCGCAACGAGGACAGGCGGTGAGCCCGCTAATTCCGTCATCAGCCGTCATTGGCAGCATCCAAACCCATTTCAGGAGTCGCGGGCATTCTAGCCTGAATCACGATGCAGTGATGGTCGTGCGGCCCGGTTGCCGCCTGGCCCATAAAAAACGGCTCGACGGGGAACCCGCCGAGCCGCCACTTTTCAACCGACCTGTCCGCAAGCGGTCTCAACAATAGCCGTGAGCCGCTTCCATGGATCAGGTCGGGTTCAGGGGACCGATAGTGCCGGCCACGATCGGCTGGAACGCGGTCAGGCTGTCACGCATCGCCGGGCCGCCAAGACCGTGGTTCGGAATCACCTGTTCGAACAGGCCCTCCTCGCCATGCAGCGCCATGTAGTTCAATACCACGGCGTTGACGAGCTGGTTGACGTTGTTCGCCATCGGCGTCGCCGCACGTTGCACGGAACCGCCGCCATCCATGTAGCCGAGCTGCTGGTGCTGCGCCGCGGTCTTGCCCGGACTCGTTCGGAGCGTCGCGCGGCCCGCGGGATCGAAGACCATGAAGAACGAACCGGCCGTCGACGAATTGTCGCTGACCCACTCGCCCTTGCCGCGTCCGTCGATCGAGTTGTCGATGGCGCCGTTACTGGACAGCGAGCCGTCACTGAAGACATACAGCATCAGCGGCACACCGATGCGCGCTGCGTACTCGATGCACGCACCCATGCAGCGTCCGGCGCGGAAGTCCTTGACCTCGCCTTCGGCTCGCGCGCCGCCGTGATAGTCGTAGCCGCCCATCTCGATCGTCGCCGCGCCGGCGAAGCCGTTGATGACGAGTTTCATGATCGCTGCCGTCTTGCGGAACTCGCTACCGTCACGACTGTTCGCGGTGAACTCTGCCGCTGTAAAGATGCCGTTCGGGCCGACGATCATCGGGTCCTGGCCAGGATCGAGCGGCGTGCCGCCGAAGCGATCGGCGATGTCAGCCGCTTTCATGTAGCCACAGGACACGAGGTCACGCACGACCTCGGCTGACGTGACTTGCTGCCCGAAGTCCATCGCGCCGGGTTGGCCGGTACGACCGACTTTCATCTCGGTAATGCGATAAATCGACTCCATGACGGCAGTCGCGTCGTCCGGGCCGAGGATACCGACGAGCTGGCCCGTGTCGACCAGTGCCGTCACGTCGCTCGGGCGGTCAACCTTGGTCGGCTGCAGTTCGGGATTCATCAGCATGACGGGCTCGGTCGAGTTACCGCCCGACGCGGAGTTCTCGGAACCGGCCAGGGTCAGGATCGAGCCGTCTGCGCCGGCGCGCGCAATACCCTTCATCGGGTTATGCGGGTTATTGCCGGTGTCGTTATCCGAGCGCGCAGGGATGATGGCGCCATTGAGCTGCGCGCCACGACCCGGCGTCATGCTGGCCTCCATGCCGCGCTTGAAGGCGCTGTCGGAATGGAATGCCAGGCCGAAGTCCGTGTTCGCGTACGGCAGGCCGGTGATCGGGTCATTGAGTCCCGGCACCATGTCGCCCGGCAGCCCCATCTTTTCGTAGCCCGACGTGTTCAGGAAGTCCATCTGGCCGCCTTCCTGGCCGACGAGGACGTTCGAATTGGCGATGTTCGCGCCGCCTGCGAGGTCGAAAGCGATAAACGGGATCTTGCCTGCACCGGCGGTCGCGATGCCGCAGCCTATGGTATCGAGGTCTCCCGACAATGCGGCCAGCGCTTGCCGCGGGTTCGAGAACAGGCTCAGGACGCCGCCGCTCATCGCGAACGCCGAGCCGGAGATAAAGCCCTGCGACAGGAAGTCTCGGCGCGTTACCGGCCGAGAGTGGTCCGGATGACAGAGCGGATCGTCATAATTCCGTTTACGTTTAGCCATAACTAGAAACCTCTATCCTTAATCTCTTCTGTCTACTGGACCAGGCTGACCGCGCTGCCGAGAACGGCGGCACAGGTGCCCTTGGCAATCGAACGTGTATCGGTGCCGCCCGCGATCAGGCGATCGATCAGGTCGCCCGGATGCGGGGCGATGATCGCCGCGAAGCCGAGCTCGTCACGAACGTCCATGAAGTCCGGCTGGGTCATCACCGCCACACCCATCACGTTGTCGAGCAGCGGCGTGATGAAGGCATCGCGATTGCCGTATGCCGCCTGCGGCTGGGCATTGAAATCAAAGCCCGGGAAGTACGCAGCCGAGGTAATCGAACCGCGATCCTCGATGAGGGCGTTGCAGTATTCGATGGCGAGCTGCGCGATCGCAACCTGGTGTGACGACAGGAACGCAGACGGGTCCTCGACCGCCGGCATCGACTGCCTGAGGCTCTGGAAGGTCATGTCGACATTCGTCTCCTCGGTGCTGACGCCCGTTACGGCCGACATCGTCGCGTTGATCTCGTCGAAGGTGCGAACGCCCACGCGCTGATGCGGCGGCAGGTCGCTCTCGGTGATCACCAGCGGCGGATCGTCCGTGCGGACGTAGCTCGCCGCGCCCAGCTGGTCGAAGGTCAGGAAGAACTGGTCGTCGGCCGGACCGCGCTCGAGCGGAATGACCGCACCGAGATCGGACAGCGGCTGGCCAAGCGGGCCGAACAGCTGACCGTCGAGCATGTCGTTCATGTTCGCGTAGGTCTGGCTCTTGTCCACTTCCGCGCCATTGACGCCGATACGCATGCCCTGGATCGGGATGCCCGAGGGCTGGCTGCCGTCAAGCGTAATGAAGTGCGGCTTCGTGAACAGGTAGGCGTGATTGTCGAACTGCGCCACCTCGAACAGGATGTACGCGGTCGGCACGTTAATGATGTCCTCGATGCTGAACAGCAGGTAGAATTTCTCACCGACGCCTACGTCGAAGTTTTGCACGATCTGCGCGGGCGTCAGCGCGAACTCGTGGATCGCCACCATGCGCAGCGTACCCTGCCACAAGCCGTTACCGCCGGCCTCGTTGCCGAGCACGAAGGCGAAGGTGTCGTCCCAGTCGACCAGCGCGCCCGGCTGCGCCGGATCCCCCTGCGAGACGAGCTGGCCGTTAACGTAGATCTTGCGTCCCGGCCCGTTGCCGTCATCGACCGGGCTGTAGGTTGCGACAACGTGCTGCAGGGTCGCCTGCAGGACCTCGTCGGCATCCGGCGTGGACAGCTGCGGCTGGTCGCCGTTGGCGCCCGTCGTCGTACTGCGATGCAGGAAGTCGTAGTTATAAAGCGTCTGGTTCAGCGAGAAGTTGCGCGCCGTGTCGCCGGCCGAGTAAGTCACGATACGTGACATCTCCTGCGTGACATTGGCCGGGACGACCCATGCCTCGATCGAGTACTCGCCGGTCAGGCGGATGCGATCATGCAGCTTGGCACTTGCCGAGGTCGAGCCCTGCGCACGGCCATTGTTGATCGTGACGCCCCAGCCGCCGAACCACTCGTATTCGCCCGACAGCGTCAGGTCGAGCGCCGGCGTAACGCCGCTGGTGTCGTAGGCGATCGTGCCGCTGCCGGTCTTGAACTCGTACAGCGCGATCTGCGCGGCTTCGTAACGGTTGCCGCCGGACGCGACCGTGCCGTCCACGAGGCGCAGCGCCTTGGAGTTGACGAGCGCCGAGTCGAGCTGCGTGAGCGGTACCGTATTGGCGAACGCCGTGATCGCGGCGAGCATTGCGGACGAGTCATTCGTGCAGCTCTGCGACCAGCAGTTGTGGAATTCCGGCGCGAGGCGAATTACGAATCGCGACGCGGCCGGATCGTTGAGATCCATCTTGGACTTCGCCGCCTCATACGCCGCCAGGTAGGAGTCTGCGGCGCCGGTCTCCGCGAAGTACGGCGCCTGCGCGGTCGGCGCGCCCGAGCTGTGACAGCCGGAGCAGTACGGCTCGAGGTAAGGCGTGTAGACGAGGTCACGGAAATCTTGCGGCGAGGCGTTGGCGTAGTTCTTCGAATCGCCCGGATCGACCGACGGCGGCGCCGTCAGTACGATCTGCCGTCCTCCCAGGCCGGAGGTGGCGCTGGCCCAGTTCTCGATCCAGGTGGTCATGATGTCAGCACAAGCCTGGCTGTCGCCGAGCCAGCAATTGTGGCCGCTGCCGACTTTGGACACGAGCTCCGACAGCGCAGGCACGGCGAGATCGGCCTTCGTAACTGCCGCATCGTGGGCGAGGTTAATGTCGTCGTAACGGGCGAAAGACGTCGGTCCGGGCCCGGCTTCCGTGTGACAGTTACCGCAGGTCGCCGTGTTCTGCATCGGCGTCCAGAAGTTCTGCAGGAAGGCATTGACGGCTGTGTCACGGGGGCCGTTCAGGCCGTTATACGTCACCTGCGTCGGGCCGCCGGGGTTCTGCGGCAGCGGGTTGTCGACCGTCTGCGCACCGCCGCCGCAGGCGGCGACTGCCAGCATCGTCAGTCCCGCGACGAAGATCGCGCGTGCTTTACGGGCCTGGGCCACAGCAATTCCTGTTGCTTTAAACATTGTCATAGCCTCCCTACTGGCCCATGCAATAGACGGCCGCTTCGGCGAACGTCTGTTTCATGTTATACGGCGTGCCGGAGCGCGGGCTGACGTTCTTGAACGACGTCACCATCTGACTGACCTGGAAGCGGTCGGCCGAGTTTTCCGGCGCACGCAGGCAAACGGCCCGGAACACTTTCTTGACCTGGCAGCTGGCGAAGGCATCGCTGTTCGCGAGCTCCTGACCCATTGACGCTGCGCCAGCGCCGCTGCCCGGCAGGTTCGGATCCCAGCCGAGGAACTGGTTCTGACCGTTGCGCCAGTAATTCATCCACGAGTCGTCCGACGTGCGGAAGCCGGTCTCGAAATTGGTGTCGTTATTGAAATACTTCGGCTGGACGACGCCCGGCGTGTATTCGATCGAGCCCGTCATCTCGTTGAAGTTGTAATACGCAAACGCGCCTGCCAGCGGGTCCATGCCGCTGTGGCAGCCGATACAGTTGTTGAAGTACAGGCGGCTGTCGCCACCCGGGCTGCGGCTCACGTCCTGGCGGATACGGTCCGGGGTGCGCTTCACGTCGTGGACCTGCTCCATGTCGTTACACAGGTGGTTAAGCATCGTGAAGCGGAACTGCGCCCGGTTCGTGCCGGCGACGAAAAATGCTTCGGCCGCGGCCCGTGTCGTCCAGACACCGGCGACGGCGCCCGGCGGCAGTCCGGTCGTGGCTGACTGCGAGACCTGCTGCAGACCGGACATCATGTCGACGCTCTGCGCTTCCATCTGCGCATAGTGATCATTATTGAAATTCGAATATGGCGGCAGCGAACCCGGACCCACATAAAGGATGTCCGCCGAGAACAACGAGTTGAACGGTACGTCGTCACGGATCATGCCGATGACCATTGCCATGTAGTCGTTGAGCGGAGCGAACACGTTCAGGTCGCGGTTAGTCCACGGCGCCGCGAAGTTTTTCAGCGTGACGTTGTAAAAGTTCGCGTTGTCCATCGCGCGATAGGCAGCGTCAATCGCGGAACCCGGCTGGCCAGGATCGACCTCGGCCTCCATCAGCTGCAATATCGCGTCGGACGGCGGTACGCCTGCAAGCCGATCGTGAATACGCTTCGCCTGTTCACGCGGACCTGCAAACGCAGCGCTGCCCAGCGCGACGCTCAGCACCCCGAGCGTTACGAATTGAACCAGGCGTCCGACCCGCGAGTGGCCGTCAGCATGTCTGTTCCTTGTCCACGTACTGTTATTCATAACAAACCTGCTCATTTCCAATACGAATTGACTGCCAGGCCACCATTCCTGGCTTTGCCTTCGTGCGAAGTCCCTTTCGTTCGAGCTTCATCCCTGAACGGTCTGCTTTTAAAAAACAGTCGGACTTGGCCGAAAAGCTTGCCTGAGTTCGCTACAGGTCACCGTGAATGCATTCACAAAGCGCTGAACTGCCGCAGACTCGCAGAGCACGCATACGCGCCCTGCAAGAGATGAAGCAATTGGCGTGCCATGTTTCGGAAAATGCGAACGAATACTCAAAAAACGTCATTAATTCAATATCTTAGAGAATCGATCCGGATCACAAAAAATCCCGCGATATGTCAAGTCGTTGTCGGTGCTTTGGTACAGGTTTGACGACGGCCCCGTTAAACCGTTGAAAGTTAAGGTCCGGCGCGCTGTCGCTGAAGGCAGACATTGGCGGCCAATGAATTCCCGGACCTGGAGATCGATTTCGCCGGTCGACGTCGGCAAAAGTGTGACCCATGTCCAAAAAACGTAAACCGTTTTTTGTGCCGTTGCCGGTCACTTTGTCGAAGGCGGAACCCGGACGGATTTGCCGTCGTTTTCTGAAATGAAGAAGGAATCTTCGTTTCATTCGTTTTTAGCGCCAAAAATGCGCTGCGAAGCGGCCTGAAGACGACACTTTACTTTGCGCACTGTCGCTCTTTAGACACATTACATCGCTGATTTTCCTTCTCTAAACTGCTCCGCAACCGCGATCCTATTTGTGATCGCGTTAACGGTATGGACTGCGCGTTATGTCCACTATTGCAAGCTGAACAATCGAGTGGAGTGAAGCGCACCTGACACGTGAAAGGCCAGGGTATGGACAACCCTTGGCCGTCGTCGAGGTAATGGCTATGAGTATGCTGGCGCGAAAAAATCTGGAAGGATCCAAAGTGAAAGGCGTGCGTTCACTCGCACTGCTCGTTGCATCGTGTGCGATCGTTGCGTGCGATGGCGCCAACCAGGGCGTTCAGATCGGTAACGGCCAAAGACCCGATCCTGTCGTTGTGGATTTCCCGATCGCCTATGTAAAGGCACCCCTGGTCTTCGATCCTGACGACGGCATGTTGCAGCAGACGGATCTGCGCGAACTGATTACCTTCGATTTCGGTGCCGACCTGTATGTAAAAGATCGCGCGTCGTCCAGTTCTCCCGCGATCAACGTCACCGGCGAGCTGATGCAGGGACTGGCCGCGGTGAAGGACGTCGAGATTGCGTTCGACGGCAGTGCCGTTGTATTCGCCATGCGGGGGCCGGTCGATATCAACCTCGCTCTAGACGATGAAAACCAGCCGACGTGGAACATCTGGGAATACGTATTCGCGACGCAGACGCTGCGCCGTGTCATTGCATCAGACCTGACCGCCGAGATCGGTCACGATATCTCGCCGCATTACCTGCCTGACGGCCGCATCATCTTTTCGTCCACGCGCCAGCTTCGCTCCAAGGCCGTGTTGCTCGACGAAAACAAGGGCGCCTTCGAGGCATTCGACGAGGACCTCAACGAACCCGCATTCCTGCTGCACGTCATGGATGCGGATGGCACGAATATCGAACAGGTCTCGTTCAACCAGAGCCACGACATGGATCCGGCGGTCATGTCGAATGGACAGGTGGTATTCAGCCGCTGGGACCACGCGGGCCCGAATAACGCCATCAACCTGTACCGGATGAACCCGGACGGGTCACAGCTCGAAATGCTGTATGGCCAGAACAGTCACGACACCGGAACCGGCGGCCAGATCATCCAGTTCACGCAGCCGCGGGAGCTCGAGGACGGCACGATCATGGCGTTGATCCGCCCGTTTACGGGGTCGAACGGCGGCGGCGACATCATCACGATCGATACGCCGACCTACCTCGAGAACACGCAACCGACCAAGGACAATCCGGGCATGACCGGCCCGGCCCAGGTGCGCGCGACCAACGTGACGATCTCGACAGTGCCGGGCGAGATCTCTCCCGGTGGGCGCTATAACGCCGTTTACCCCATCCTCGACGGCAGCGGCCGCATGCTCGTCAGCTGGAGTCAGTGTCGCCTGCGGGACATCATCGATCCGCTGAATCCGCCGCCGCCGGAGACGATTGTCTATTACCCGTGCACGGCCGAGAATCTCATTAACGTCGATTACGAGGAAGCCGACCCGATCTACGGCATCTGGATGTACGACCCGCGTGATGCCACGCAGCAGCCGGTCGTCCCGCCGGAAGAGGGGTTCATCTTCTCGGAGGTCGTCGCCGCCGACCCGCGGCCGATCCCGCCGACGATCCTGGACGAGGATTTCCGCTTCGACGTCGATCCGAACCTCGTCACCAATGGCGAGGCCGTGATCCATATTCGCAGCGTCTACGACTTTGACGGCACCGCTTCCCTCGATATCGATGCGCTCGCCGATCCGGCGCAGTTCACGGCCGACCAGCGTCCCGCCCGCTTCATTCGGGTCGTCAAGGCCGTGTCGCTGCCGGACCCGGACGTGCTCGATCTCGATAACACGGCATTCGGCCGAATCCGGAATCTCGGCATGAAGGAAATCGTCGGCTACGGCATGGTCGAGCCGGACGGTTCCGCGATGCTCAAGGTGCCGGCGAACACGGCGCTGCAGGTCAGCGTGCTCGACGGCAATGGTCGCCGGATAACGCCGCGCCACCAGAACTGGATGCAGCTGCGTCCCGGCCAGTACCTGCAGTGCAACGGTTGCCACATCCCGCAGGGCGGCGTTTCGCACGGTCGCTTCGATGCCTTCGATTCGGTCTATGCGGGCGCGCAGACGCCGGGCGCGTCGTTCAATGCCAATACGGTTGACGCACTGTTCGTCGGCGATATCGGCGAGACCATGGCTGAAGTCCGCGCCAGGGTCAGCTGTGCAACGGACGGCTGCTCGTCGATCGAGCCGTCGATGGACGTCGAATTTGCGGACGTGTGGACCGACGAGGTCAAGTCCGGGCGCCTCGCTGACAACGCATTTTCCTATGCCTACGTCGACCTGACGACCGCGCCGCCGACCACGGTGAACTGCATTACGCAGGCCTGGGCGCCGAACTGCCGGATCATCGTCAACTACGAAATGCATATCCACCCGCTGTGGTCGGCCAGCCGCCCGGTACTGGATCCGGTGACGGGCCTGCCCGTTATCGACCCGGTAACGATGCTGCCGGTCACCAACGACTGCACTAACTGCCACACGCCGCTCGACGCGGCCGGCATGGTGCGCGTGCCTGCGGGACAACTGGACCTGGCGGACGGGCTCTCGCCCGACGAGCCGGACCAGTTCAACAGTTATCGTGAACTCCTGTTTGCGGACAACGAACAGGAAGTGGTCAACAACGCTTTGGTCGATCGCCAGATTGTGATTGGAACGGATCCCATCACGGGTCTTCCCATCCTGGCGAACGTGACGGTTAATCCGTCGATGAGCGCGGTGGGCGCCAACTTGTCGAACCGGTTCTTTTCAAGGTTCGATGCAGGCGGCACTCACCAGGGTTATTTGTCCGATGCGGAGAAAAAACTGATTGCGGAATGGTTGGATGTCGGAGCGCAATATTACAACAACCCATTCGACGTCCCGATCAATTAGGGCGCTGGTGATTACGGTCCTGGTACTGACCCGGATCTTCACCAGCCCAGTTGCTCAGGCCGCCGATGATGAATACAGGCAAGTGTCGGTGGCCGACCCTTATCTGGAAATGCATACCGGGCCCGGCAAGGGATACCCGGTATTCCACGTGGTCGATCGTGGCGAGGCGGTGGACATCCTGATGCGCCGCACCGACTGGTTCCAGGTTCGCGCCGACAGCGGCGCCGTCGGTTGGGTCGACCGCGCACAGATGGAACGTACGCTCGTCTCCACGGGGACGCCGATCGAATTCGCGGAGGCGAGCCAGCAGGACTTCACGGACTCGCGCTGGGAACTGGGCGGCCTTGCCGGAGATTTCGGTGGCGCGAACATTGTTTCGCTTTATGGCGCGTACTCGATCAACCCCCACGTCAGCCTGGAGGTATGGGGCTCGCAGATTTTAGGTCAATTTTCGAACGGCTGGATGGGCAGCGTAAACGTCACTCACGAGACATGGCCCGACTGGCGTATCTCGCCGTTCTTTTCGCTTGGGACCGGTGTGATTCACACCGAACCGAAGCCGACCATCGTGCAGGGAGAGGACCGAACGGACCAGGTCGCCCATGCAGGAGCCGGCTTCAGGTTTTATGCAACTCGTCGCTTCATCCTCAGGGCAGAGTTTAAGAGCTACGTGGTATTCACGAGCCGCGACGACAACGAGGAAGTAGAGGAATGGAAAGTCGGATTCGCGTTCTTTTTCTAGCGGTCGCAGTGTTCGCCCTGCCGGGCTGTGCGGCGACCAAGAACCTCTTCGGTTTCGGCGAGGAGGAATTGCCCCCGCCTGCCGAAATCATCGAGGGGCAGGTCATCGAGCCCGAAGTCGAGCGGCGCGAGGTGCGTGAGCCGGATATCGATTCGGAAGATTTCGAGGTCGGCGCCTACATCGGCATCATGAGCGTCGAGGACTTCGGTTCGGGCGCGTTCTATGGCGCGAGGCTCGCCTATCACGTGACCGAAGGCTTCTTTGTCGAGGGCAGTGTCGGTCAGACAGAGGCCGGCCTGACGAGCTTCGAGATCCTGAGCGGCGGTGCGCCCCTGCTGTCCGACAGCGAGCGCAAGCTGACGACCTACAACCTGAATGTCGGCTATAACATCCTGCCCGGCGAAGGCTTCGTCGGCGAAGGCCGGGCCTACAACACGGCCTTATACATTAGCGCCGGCCTCGGCTCGACGCGATTCGCCGGCGACGACCGGTTCACCGTCAATTTCGGCGCGGGATACCGCTTCCTGCTGACGGATTCGATTACCTTGCATGTCGATTTCCGCGATCACCTGTTCGACATCGATCTTCTCGGCGAGGAAAAGACCGCCCACAACCTCGAGGGTTCGCTGGGCGTGACGGTTTTCTTCTGAGGAAGGGGTCACATTTCGCACGGAAACGGAACGATATGCTTGGAGCATGAGTATGAAAAACCGAAAAATTTCACGCATTTTGACAGTGGCTGCAGGACTCCTGGTGTTGTCCGGCTGCTCGAGCATCGAACCGTGGGTCAAGCCTTACGAGCGTGACCGACTGGCCGATCCGATCATGTTCCTCGACATGCACCCGGTGTCGAGCGCCTACATCTACCACGTTTACGAAGCCCGCGAAGGCGCTCGCGGAGGCGAGGGTACCGCCGGCGGCGGCTGCGGCTGCAACTAACGAGAATGTCCCAGATGGCGCGATACTTCGTTAAAAGCGGTCTCGAGATGCTCATGTATGTTCCGTATACACTGCGCTCTCTCGCCCACTTTTGCCTCGTCTCGCCCGCATCTGGATCATCCTCGCGACTCGGCGCACGATTCGTACTGGCCGCGTTCATTGTTGCGGGATCGTCAACGTCTCTTGCGAGTGTGCTGCCCGAAGATCGCACCGATTTTCTTTATCATCGCTACGACGGCGGCGGGGTGACGATCGACGGCCCGTCCGTACTGGTGCGCAAGTCGGTCGGCAAGAGCCTGTCTCTGTCCGCCAACTACTATGTCGACATGGTCAGCTCGGCGTCGATCGACGTGATCACCACGGCAAGCCCCTACACCGAGGAACGTACGCAGTACTCGGTCGGCGCAGACTACCTGCGCGGCAACACGACCATTTCCGCAGGCTATACGAACAGTGTCGAGTCGGACTTCGACGCGAACACCTATCACCTGGCGCTGAGCCAGGACATGTTCGGCCAGCTGACGACGCTGACCCTGAGTTACTCGTACGGCGACGACACCGTGCGCCGCTCGGACGATCCGAATTTCTTCCGTGACAACACGCGCCAGCAGTACGGTGTCGGCCTGACCCAGATTCTGACCCGCAACCTGATCACGGCATTGAACGTCGAAGTCATCACCGACGAGGGCTTCCTCAACAACCCGTACCGTTCGGTCCGCTTCCTCGATCCGGGCAGCCCGGTCGGCTTCAGCTTCGAGCCGGAGCTGTACCCGCGGACGAGAACGACGAATGCGGTCGGCATTCGCGCCAAGTACTACCTGCCGTATCGCGCGGCGATCGAAACCCAGTACCGGTACTTCATCGACACCTGGGACATCGAATCGCACACCGCGTCGATCTCCTACGTGCATCCATGGCGTGATTTCACTTTCACGGCCAAGTACCGTTATCACGACCAGACGGGCGCCCATTTCTTCCGCGATATTTTCGCACGCTCCGAGGCGACCAACTTCAGGGGCCGCGACAAGGAGCTCAGCCCGCTGTCCAGCCAGACCTTCAAGCTGTCGGCGGCCTACGAATTCATCGATGACGGCTGGGGCTTCATCGACAAGGGATCCGTCAACGTGTCCCTCGACTATTTGCAGGTGGACTACGAAGAGTTCCGTGACATCTCCACCGGCGCGCCCCTCGGCAGCGAGCCTTTGTACGGCCTGGACGCCACCGTCCTGCAGGTGTTCTTCTCTTTCTGGTACTGATTTAGCCGTTACAATGGCCGCATGTATGCGGTCATCCTGCTCGTAGCCGTCCTCGCCATTGCTGCGATACTCATCTACAACCAGCTGGTTCGCGACCGCAATCGCGTCGATGCCGCTTGGAGCGATATCGACGTCCAGCTGCAGCGCCGCCACGACCTGATCCCGCAGCTGGTGACGGCGGTCGACCAGTACAGCGACTACGAAAAAGCGACGCTCGAAGCCGTTACCGCGCTCAGGGCCGAGGCCGTGGAGCTGACGAGCGGCTCGGATCTCGATTCCCTGGGCAGGAAGGAGCTGGAGCTGGATGAAGGCGTGCATCGACTGATCGCCGTCGCCGAGGACTACCCGGATCTCAAGGCCAACGAGAACTTCCTCAACCTCCAGGAGGAGCTTGCCGAGACCGAGGACCAGTTGCAGTTCGCGCGCCGCTTCTACAACGGCGCGGTGCGGCAGTTCAATACCCGTGTCGAGTCGGTGCCCAGCAACATCGTCGCCGGTATCTTCCGCTTCGCGCAGCGGCAGTTCTACCAGAAGGCGTCAGACGAGGTAGCCAACGTGCCGCAGGTCGAGCTCGGGGACGGCGGATGACGCGTCGCCTGCTGCTGATCGCGCTCCTGGCGGCCGGTTACGCGTCGGCGGACGAACGCATCCTCCGTTACCACAGCGATATTCTCGTTCGCGCCGACGGCTGGATCGAAGTGACCGAGACGATTCGCGTCCGGGCGGAGGGCGATCAAATTCGGCGCGGTATTTTTCGCGATTATCCGACGGACTACGAGGACCGCTTCGGCAACGACTTCGAGGCGCTTTACGAGCCGCGCTCGTTGACCCGCAATGGCGCGCCGGAACCGTTCTTCACGGAAAAGGTCCGCAACGGCGTGCGCACCTACTTCGGCAGCTCCAATCGTTTCCTCGACGTCGGTGAGCATACCTACGTGTATCGTTACGACGCCGGCCGGATGATCGGCTTTTTTGACGACATGGACGAACTTTGGTGGAACGCGACAGGGGATGACTGGGCGTTCCCCGTCGATGAGGCGACCGCAGCGGTGCGATTCGAGTTCGAGGTTGCGCCCGACTCGCTGCAGATCAGCGCCTGGCAGGGGCGGTTCGGGAGCACCGAGCAGGCGACGGCGAGGCTCGACGCCTCGGGCAATCCCGGCTTTGCGGCAACGCGGACCCTGCTGAATGGCGAGGGCGTGACCCTTTCAGTGCGCTGGCCGAAAGGCCTCGTCACCGAGCCCGGCAATCTGCAGCGGCTGATCTGGCTGCTGTCCGACAACCTCAACCTCTTGGTGGCGCTCGCGGGCCTCGCTGCGATGCTCGGTTACTACCTCCCGGTCTGGAAGGGCTACGGCAAGGATCCGGCGCCCGGCGTCATCATGACGCGCTACGCGCCGCCGGACGGCTTTTCTCCGGCTTCCCTTCGCTACATCGACAACATGGGCTATGACAACGCGACGATGACGGCGGGCGTCATCAGCCTGGCGGTGAAGGGCTACCTGCGCATCGACGCCGGCGACGAGCACCATTCGCTCGAGCGAACGGACGCCGGCGAGAATCCGCCGCCGCTCGCCGCCGGAGAAAGAGCGCTCCTCGACGCGCTGTTCACTGACGCGAACCGGGTCACCCTGATCGACGACAATCACGAGATTATTGGCGGCGCCAAGAAGGCGCATCAGCGCTCGCTAAAAAAGGATTATCACAAGCGCTATTTCGTGACCAACGGCCTGCTGAACCTGCCGCCCCTGCTGATCGCAATCGTCTCTGCAGTGGTTGCCATCCGCATCGGGCCAAGCTTCTTGGTCGTCGCAACGATCGCGCTGATGGTCGCGACGCTCATCACCTTTGCCATCCTTTTGAAGCGGCCGACCCACCTCGGCCGGGCGCTGCTCGACGAGTCGCTCGGCTTCGAGGAGTACCTGCGGATCGCCGAGAAGGACGAGATGAACCTCCGCAATCCACCGGAGAAGACGCCCGCGCTGTTCGAACAATACCTGCCGTTCGCCCTTGCGCTGGGCGTGGAGCAGGAGTGGGCCGAACGATTCGCCCGAATCTTTGCGGGCCTGCGCGGTCCAAACGATACTTCCTGGCGCCCGGCGTGGTACAACGGCTCCTGGAACAATATCGATCTCAGCGCGACAACCAGCGCCGTGTCGACCAGCCTCGGCAGCGCGATCAGCTCGTCGGCCACGCCGCCCGGCTCATCGTCGAGCGGCGGTGGCGGTTTCTCCGGCGGCGGCGGTGGTGGCGGCGGTGGCGGCGGTTGGTAACGAAACCCAGGGAATTCCAGCACATTGAATCAGCACATCTATTCGCGCCGTCCCGTCAACGACAGTTCGATCCCGAACGTGATTTTCATCCTGCTGATCGCCAACGGCCTGATCTTCGCGGTGCAGCAATTGCAGCAGTTCGACCAGGCGCTGTTTTTCAACCTCGCGCTGTGGCCGCTGGGCTCGTCGTTCCCGTCGTTCATGCCGTGGCAGCTCGTGACCTATGGTTTCCTGCACGGCGACATCTATCACATCGGTTTCAATATGTTCATGCTGTGGATGTTCGGACGGGAACTGGAGCTGGTGTACGGCCCGCGGCGCTTCCTGGTTTATTACCTGATCTGTGTCGTCGGCGCCGGCGTCGTCCAGCTCCTCGTCGCGGCATTGCAGGGCAGTATCTATCCGACTGTCGGCGCATCGGGCGGCGTATTCGGCCTGTTGCTGTTGTTCGGCATGACTTTCCCGAACCGAATGATCATGCTGATCTTCCCGCCGATCCCGATGAAGGCCAAGTACATGGTCGTGCTGTTTGGCTTGCTGGAGCTCTACCTCGGCGTCAGCGGCAGCGCGCCCGGTATCGCCAATTTTGCGCACCTCGGCGGCATGCTGTTCGGATTCATACTCATTCATCGCTGGAGAAATGCGCCGAGAAGATAGATGTCCGCGAATCTGATTGCGCTCATTGCGGCAACCATCGTATTGCTGCTCATACCGGGCCCCAACGTGGCGATCATCGTGGCGACGAGCCTGCGCGACGGCCTGCGGCATGGACTGATCACCGCGCTCGGCACGACGGCAGGTCTCGCTCTTCAACTCGTGCTGGTCGTCATCGGCATGGCGGCGCTGATCGAGGCCGCGGCCGCGACGCTCACCTGGATCAAGTGGGCCGGCGTCGCCTACCTCTTCTGGCTCGGCGTCATGACCTGGCATGAGGCGGCGGCCGACCTCGCCGACGCCGGCATCGTCTCGCGGACGGTGACCTTCTGGCGGGGTTTCGGGCTCGCCGTCGTCAATCCGAAGACGCTTTTGTTCAACGCGGCTTTCCTGCCGCAGTTCGTGCCGGCGGGCGCCGATGCCGCCGGACAGCTCGTTTTGGTGGCGAGCGTATTCCTCGGCGTTGTCGTGGTCGGCGATTCTCTCTGGGCCGTATTTGCGGCAGCCGCACGCAAGTATTTGATTAAAATAGGAAATCTTCAAAACAAGGTGACGGGCGGCCTGCTCGTCGGCGGGG
>JABAOH010003535.1_pt1 | contig 70557 bp, 60 predicted proteins | sample 7062181 | NCBI WGS metagenome assembly JABAOH01 (sample SAMN14538630, study PRJNA623070) | marine sediment metagenome | biome: marine biome [ENVO:00000428]; feature: marine pelagic biome [ENVO:01000023]; material: deep marine sediment [ENVO:00002113]; isolation source: pool of 5 deep marine... | reverse complement strand
GGTTTAGAATCTTCGGATGATTCGGCCGTGTTCCTGCTGTTGAAACGGTTGACTCGCCGGAAGGGCCCAGCAGAGCCATAATTTAGGGTTCCCATAAGAAAAGGGAATCGCCGGAATAACAAAAAGGTATCTATTCCCCGTTTTCACGGGGACAAGCTTGTGAGCCGGTGTTTGGGGCACAAGCAAGATAGAGCCCGTGGTGTTTATCAGGAAAGGAATAAAGAAATGAAATCCAAATCCCGCGCTTCGGCTGAATCAGCCGACAAATCCACTATTAAGACAGGCGCACAAATTATCGTCGATACGCTCATCGAACAGGGTGTCGATACAATGTTCGGTTATACGGGCGGTGTGGTGCTGCCTTTGTTCGACAGGCTGTACGATGCGCCGATTAATTTTGTAGTTCCGCGTCACGAACAGGGCGGATGTCATATGGCTGATGCGTATGCCCGGGCCAGCGGAAAAGTCGGGGTTGTAGTGGCGACCAGCGGTCCGGGGGCGTGCAACCTGGTTACCGGGCTTGCTACGGCGAATATGGATTCGGTGCCATTAGTTGCGCTGACGGGACAGGTCCGCACGGAGCTTATCGGAAACGATGCATTCCAGGAGGCCGACACTACCGGTATTACCCGTCCGATTACGAAATACAACTGCATTATCAAGGACGTTAAAGACGTGGCGCGTATCATTCGTGAGGCATTTTACATTGCTTCGACGGGCCGGCCGGGTCCGGTGCTGGTTGATATGCCGGTTGACGTGGCGGTCAACAAGTGCAGTAACGACGGTCCGGTTGAGATGAAGCTGCCCGGCTATCGGGTACGGACCAAAGGACACGCCAAACAGATATCAACGGCAGCGGAAGCGATAAATAAATCCAAGCAGCCGGTGCTTTACGTCGGCGGCGGTGTTATCAGTGCCAACGCAAGCGAGGAATTAAGAGCCCTGGCGGAAAAGGCACATCTGCCGGTAGCAATGACACTTTTAGGATTGGGCAGCTACGACCAGAGAAAGGCGGAATCTCTGGATATGCTGGGGATGCACGGGGCTGCGTATGCCAATTATGCCGTACAGGAGTGCGATTTGTTGATTGCCGTCGGTGCCCGGTTTGACGACCGGGTCACGGGTAAAATCGAGACGTTTGCTCCGCACGCGAAGATAATCCATATCGATATTGACCCTTCGAGCATATCGAAGAATGTTAACGTTGATATTCCGGTTGTGGGCGATGCCAAATTCATCCTCGGCGAGCTGGTTAAAGAAGTCGAATACCACGAGAGAAAAAGATGGTTCAATAAAATTGCCGAATGGAAGAAGAAGTTTGCCTTTCGGTATGACCAGGATTCGTCGACGATTAAACCGCAGTTTGTTGTTGAGGAGATTTGCCGTCAGACCAAAAATGAGGCAATCGTAACGACGGGCGTCGGCCAAAATCAGATGTGGGCGGCCCAATTTTACAAATTCATCAGGCCCAGACAGCTTATAAGCTCCGGGGGACTCGGGACGATGGGCTATGGCCTGCCGGCTTCCATAGGTGCTCAGGTAGCTATGCCCGAAGCCACAGTTGTTGACATTGACGGCGACCACAGTTTCAATATGACGATGACGGAACTGGCAACGGCGGTCGAGCACAATCTGCCGATAAATGTCTGTATCTTAAACAACGGATATATGGGAATGGTTCGGCAGTGGCAGGAGCTTTTCTATGGTAAGCGCTATTCCAAGAGCTATCTGTCCAATCCGGACTATGCGGTCCTGGCGCGGGCGATGGGTGCGGTTGGGATTACTGTCGATAAAAAAGAAGATGTTCCCAAAGCGGTCAAGCAGATGCTGGCGGAAAAGAAGCCCTGCGTTGTTGACTTTAGAGTCGAGAGAGAAGAAAATGTCTGGCCGATGGTTCCGGCGGGCAAAAGTATAGATGAGATGAGCGGGCTTGATATACTGGAAAGGTTAATCTGATTTGAGCTTAGAAAGCTGGATGAAAAATGAAGCATATAATAAGTGCATTGGTTGAAAACAAGCCGGGCGTTCTGGCCCATGTTGCGGGGATGTTTGCGGCGCGGGCATTTAATATTGATTCGCTGGTTGTCGGCCGAACCGAAGACCCCCAGCTTAGCCGGATGACGATTGTTGTTATCGGCGACGACAGGGTCCTCGAGCAGGTCCGGAAGCAATTAGCCAGAATTGTTCCAGTTGTTAAGGTTCAAGATTTTGTTGGACAGCCGATAGTAGCACGTGATTTGATGCTGATAGCCATCTCTGCTCCGCCGGAGAAGCGGTCTGAAATCTTATCGCTGATAGAAATGTTCAGGGGCAAAGTTGTGGACATCGGCCAGAAGTTTGTTATGGTCGAAATCAGCGGGCCTGAGGCCAAGATTGAAGCCTTCATCAATGTATGCAAGCCTTATGGGATTAAGAGCGTGGCGAGAACCGGGACAATAGCAATGCCGCGACATGCAAAAATTGAACCGTAATTCGTATCACATCAAGCACCAAACGAGAGGCGAATGGGGGATTGGCGTGCCTATAAATTCCTTGCCTAATCAGCAGCTTTTAATATAATGCGCAGGTGCGAAATCCGGCGGTTGAATGGATAACTCACCGTTTGGCCGAATTCGAGCCGGGTTTCGGGTTTTGAAGAGGTTCAAGAGCAAGAATAGATGGTTTGATAATTCCTGGAATACAAACAGAGTAAGGAGAATTGAAGCTATGGCAGCAAAAATCTATTACGAAAAAGACGCTCCGATAAATGCGTTAAAGGGTAAAAAGGTGGCAGTTATCGGTTACGGCAGCCAGGGCCATGCCCACAGCCTAAATCTGCGCGATAGCGGTATAGAAGTGGCGGTGGCTGAGCTGGAAGGGACAGATAACTTTAAGCTCGCGACCGAGCACGGCTTTTCGCCAACCAATATAAAAACGGCTATGGACGGTGCGATGCTGATTATTGTAACAATTCCGGACGAGATTCAGGCGAAAGTTTATGCTGATTCAATCGGTCCCAATCTGGTGGCCGGCCAGACGCTTGGTTTTTGTCACGGCTTTAATATTCATTTCAAATATATCGTGCCGCCGGAAACTGTTAACGTTGTGATGATTGCACCAAAGGGGCCGGGGCATCTGGTTCGCAGTGAGTTCGAAAAAGGCGGTGGTGTGCCGAACCTTGTGGCCGTCAAGCAGGATGCAACCGGCGATGCCAGGCAAATCGCCCTTGCCTGGGCGAACGGAATAGGCGGTGCCCGTGCTGGTATTATCGAAACGACATACAAAGAAGAAACTGAAACGGACCTGTTCGGTGAACAGTGTGTTCTTTGCGGCGGTCTGACAGCGCTTATTAAGGCCGGCTTCGAAACGTTAGTAGAAGCCGGATACCAGCCTGAGATTGCTTATTTCGAATGTATGCATGAGGTGAAACTGATAGTTGACCTTATGTATCAGGGCGGCATGAGCTATATGAGATACAGCATATCCAATACCGCCGAATACGGTGATTTGACCCGCGGGCCGAGAATTATTCCTGAGCAAACCAAAGCCGAGATGAAAAAAATACTGTCGGAGGTTACATCCGGCGAATTCGCCAAAGAATGGGTAAACGAATACAAGTCAGGACTTAAAAACTTCAAAGCGCTATATGAAAAAGACCACAACAGCCAACTGGAAACGGTCGGGCGAAAATTGCGAAAGATGATGAAGTGGATCGATTCGAAAGAAGCCTAAAAACAAGAAAAATGTATTGTGAATCGTTATTCGAAAACACGAAGTATGAAAGGCCTGAGGAAAGATGTTATGAGGCGGACAAAACCAAAGCAAATTACGATCGTTGATTGCCAGTTCACAATGAAGAAATCGAAAATAGTAAGTTGTAAACCGGCTGTTGCTATGTGTATCTTTGCTGTTTTCTTTCTGGGTACTTTGCTGGGGGGCTGTTCTGCCAATTCTCGGCAGCTTTCCTATCAGGCGAAACTTTCAGCTCCCTATGACCAGATAAAGGTAAAGCAGAGCATCATTCACGACACGGTGCCTAAAATTCAAAGATTGCAAGATGAGCTTGAACCCGGTTTTGCAGAAGCTGAGCTGATTAGCCATGGCGAGAACGTGGTAGTCTCATTGGGACAAAGCAAAGACGGTTATCAGACCTGGTTCAATATGGTTACTTTTCAGGAGAAGGAACTGAATGCAGTACGCAAGTATTTCTTCTTCGTAGATGACGAGTTCAAGAGTTTACAGCTTAGTCCCAATCAAGGCCTCAGGTTTGACTGCGAAATGGTAATAGGCGAAGAAATGCTTGCTGAGCCCGGCACGCCTGAAAACGCAAGGCGAATTGCTATGCTGCGGAATATTTTAGACAATTTTCACAAGGATATGAATGAACTTAGTGAGGATGCAGCCACCAAAGAACAAGAGAATAAAATGCTTGATATTTTCAGGATGCTCATAAATCAGACATTCGAGGTAATTCTGCGCGAGCTGGACAGCTCACCTGTGCTGGCAACGAGACTGAGCCAGCCCGGAGGTGTTGAATTCGACCACATTACTCTCGACAAGGGGAAAATCCAAATGATTGTCAGGGGGGATATTGTCACGGTCAAAATCCGCTTAGGCGCGTTTACGCATATGATAGAAGTCAAAAAAAGCAAACCAAAAAAAGAGCGGGCCTATAAGCCGAGTTCTGTATTCCGCCGATAACGACGGATGGCGACCATTTATCTTGACCAACTGTTGCCAGTTGGCTCTTCAGCGACCTACCCGCTGGCGGAGCGGTAAGCTTAGCCGCTCACACTCGGGCCGAGTTGCCAGCTACTTGGTCTTGCAGGCGGTGGGGTTTGCCCTGCCGGCGTCGTCACCGACGCCGCGGTGCGCTCTTACCGCACCATTTCACCTTTGCCTCCCGCACTCACTTTGTAAATTCAAGGCTCAAACTTGTCTTTTAGCTGCTTTTTCTACGGGTGATATTCACTTTCTTGCTCGCAAGCTCGAACTCACAAAGTGAGTGCGGGATCGGCTGTGTATTTTCTGTGGCACTTTCCCGCGGGTCGCCCCGGGTGGCTGTTAGCCACCACCGTGCCCTGTCCTGCTCGGACTTTCCTCCGGCCCGCTTCTGGCGGACCAGCGGTCGCCCAACCCACTCTTTTAATTGTCTATTCAAGTATCAACTACGACCTATTATAGCAAAAGTTTGCTTGATTTCCTATGGTTTTGTGGCTGATTAAAAATATTTAAGCAGCTATTCTTCCGGCAACCGCTTTGTGATTTCTATATGTTTTTTAAAGTGCTCATCATCGGTTTCGGGGAAATCGATTCTATAGTGGACACCTCGACTCTCCTGTCGAAGCTGGGCCGCCTGGGCCATAAGCAGGCAAACGGTGAGCATATTCTGGCATTCCCAGCCCTGGGGTGAATCAAAGACTTTGTCCATCACATAGCGCTGCCAGAAACTGATAATCTCCTGAGTCTCAGCGAGCAGCTGTGCTTTTCTGGCGATGCCGACATTTCGCCACATAAGAGCTCGAAGTGAGTTTCTAACATCAGTGGCATCCAAACGAGTTCGGTCCGAGGTTGGTATTTGATATTTAATCAAAGGGTGCTTGATATGGGCAGCGCCCGATTTTATGTCTTTCGAAACCGCTTGTCCAGCTATCTTGCCGAATATCAGGCCTTCAAGCAGAGAGTTACTGCCGAGCCGATTTGCGCCGTGCAGGCCGGTGGAAGCTATTTCACCGCAGGCGTAGAGATTTTCGATATTTGTTTTAGCCGAGCTGTCAGTCTTTACACCACCTATCATATAGTGTGCGCTGGGCCGAACAGGAATAAGGTTGCGAGTGATATCTATGTCAAAACTTTCGAGCAGCTCGTTAATCTGCGGGAATCTTTTGGCAAAATATGCCTTATCGAAATGCCGAACATCCAGATAGACATGGGTTGACTCAGTTTTTCGCATCTGGGTAAGTATAGCCCTGCTGACAATGTCACGCGGAGCAAGCTCGGCGGCCTCGTGGTATTCCTTCATAAAACGCCGGCCCTTGTTATCGAGCAGAACCGCCCCTTCGCCTCGAAGTGTCTCGGTAATCAAGGCCCGTGTGGCACCTGCAATGTAGAGCGTTGTCGGGTGGAACTGCATAAACTCCAAATCCTGCAAAACGGCACCGGCGCGGTAAGCCATAGCGATGCCATCGCCCGTTGCGATTTGGGGATTTGTGGTTTCGCGGTAGAGTTGGCCTGCCCCTCCGGTTGCCAGGATTGTGTTTGCAGCCCAGATTATCTGGAACCCCCTTCGAATGTCGTAGCCGACTATTCCTACGCACTTGTTGTCATCGTTGGTGAGCAAATCGATAGCGTAGAAGTTTTCCAATATTCTGATATTGGAACTCTGACTGACTTTTTTTATAAGTGCCTCTGTAATCATCCGTCCGGTTTCATCTCCGTGGGCGTGAGCAACACGAGGGCAACTGTGGCCACCTTCGAGGGTAGTGGCGATATGCCCGTCAATCAGGTCGAATTCAGTACCCCAACGGAGCAGCTGCTCTATCAATTCCGGGCCCTGGTGAACGACTAAGTCAACTATGCCGTTGTCACATATCCCGCAGCCGGCATTAAGCGTATCGACTATGTGTGATTCGAATGTATCTGTTTTATTAAGCACCGAGGCAATACCGCCCTGGGCTTTGGCAGTGTTACTATTTTTCACGGTATCTTTGCAAACGATGATGACGTTGCAGTGCTCGGCTGCTTCGATTGCAGCACGAAAGCCTGCGATACCAGCTCCTATCACCAGACAATCCGTAAAAAGCTGGTGTGTGGAGATAGAGTCAATGTTTACCAGATAGCGTCTGGGCTCGGCAAGTACAGTATCTTGGGGTTTAGGTCCCTTTTTAAATTCCGACTGAGCAGTCATAAATATTACTTTTATATTATTCTTTTGCGCTACTGCTAAGGTTCGATGGCTTCGGGCGTATTTGGCTTTTTGTTTTCTCTACGATTCAGGACGACTTCATCGGTGAATACTCTGTTGTCGTCAGCGTATTTAAGTACGAAGGCCTGAAGTTCTTTTGTTGATGCTGTCAGAATAAGCCTGTCCTCTATCGAGATATGCTTTACGGTATTTGGGTCTTCCTTGAGCAACTCGGCCATCTCATCGTCATCTGTTAATCGCATTCTCAACTGAGGCTCGATAGAGTCTATCCTCATAAATGTATGCGCGGGTATTAAGAAGAAGGAGTTATATAGCCATTTCACCTCATTCGGGTCATCCGGTTCCCACGGGAGCTCGCCTGGGTAAACATCCAAAAAGAGCCTGTTCTGTAGTTTTACCAAATGAACAATAAACGAGCCTTTTTTATCATCCTTGTCAGAAAAAACCAGCTTGTACGCATTATTCGGTTCTTCCAAGCGCTCGAATTCCCAAGTAACTTCAGGTCTATTAGGGTCATCCACCCAGGTGCCGAGCAATTTTTCTTCAAATTCTACATTTTCTTCAGTATAAAGCGAATGCAGCGACATAACGGGCACACAGCCACCTAAAAGGACAGCGAACAGGTAAAAAAGAATCTTGTTGACATTCATTTTTTGGCCTCCTTTTGAAATTCACCATTTATTATACGTTTATCGATTATTTTCGATTATCAATTATCAATTGTCAATTGCAAAGAAAGCACAAAACCGATAGATTGCAGAGTTTAGAATTTGAATCCGTAATGAGAGAACTTTTATAAAGGGGCAAGTATGTTGGATTTGAGCCCGGTTGGCTGGGTCGTGGTTGCTTTATGCGCGGTTATGGTGGGAATTACGAAGACCGGAATTCCGGGTCTTGGGATTTTAGTGGTGCCTTTGATGGCCGATGTTTTACCGGCCCGCAGCTCGGTTGGAGTGCTGCTTGGTATCCTGATATTAGCGGATTTGTTTGCTGCGGGCTATCATCGTCGAAATGCGAAGTGGATTCATGTGCTGCGTCTGCTTCCAGCCGCTTTTGCAGGTATTGTGGCCGGGTACTTCGGATTGAAGGTGGTAAATGACCAGCAGCTTAAGCCGATTATCGGCGGGATAGTTCTCGTGATGTTGGGCATCAACTATTGGCGCACAAGCACTAAAGGCAAAGATGCGGCGGTTCCAACTCAATGGTGGTTTGCGGTCGGACTTGGCTTCATGGCCGGCGTTACGACTATGATGGCCAACGCAGCCGGGCCGATAATGATTATTTATCTGTTAGCCATGCAACTTCCAAAAGTCGAATTTGTGGGGACCGGAGCATGGTTTTTTTTCGTTGTTAACTGGCTTAAGGTGCCGTTCAGCGCAAATCTAGACTTGATGACAGCGGCGTCCGTGAAACTTGATTTAGTGATGCTGCCGTTCATTGCGGGCGGCGCGGTGATAGGAATATTTTTTCTGAAACGAATCCCGCAAAAAGCCTTTACTGCTGTTGTGCAGATTTTAGCAGCCGCAGCGGCTATAAAGCTCTTATTTTAATTGCGAAACTGCAGGATTAAGCCTGCAAAATTAGTTTGCAAAATTACTATTAAAAAGCGATTATTAAACTTATGCATGGACGGGAGAACAAAGACAAATTCGGCGTTGCTCGGGAACAGATGCTCAGGCTTGACCTGAAGGGGCGTGATATAACCAATCCTGATGTCCTGAAGGTGATGGTTGAGGTTCCGCGGGAGGAATTTATACCCGAGTCATATTCTTCTCAGGCCTATGCCGACGGCCCGCTGCCTATCGGGATGGGCCAGACTATTTCACAACCATATATCGTTGCTCTGATGACCCAGGAACTGCGGGTTAATCGCAACTGCGAGGTCTTGGAGATAGGAACGGGCAGTGGGTACCAGACGGCGGTGCTGAGCAAGCTGGCGAAAAAGGTCTATACGATAGAAAGACTGACAGAGCTGTCTGAGTCCGCCCAGGTGGTTCTGGGCAAATTAGGTATTAGCAACGTTGAGTTCTATATTGGAGACGGCAGTTGCGGCTGGCCGGCTTCACAATTGCCGACTTCGGGGCAATTCGACCGGATTATGATTACCGCCGCGGTGCCGAACATACCGGAACCCCTCATCGAGCAGCTTGCCGACAGAGGCTTTATAGTCGTGCCTGTTGGCTACGGAGGAGTGCAGAGGTTAGTGGCCTGCGAAAAAAGGGCAAGCAAACTTATCGAAAGAGCCGTTTGTGACGTTCGGTTTGTTAAGCTGCTCGGCGAATATGGCTTCGAGCAATAGTACAATAAAACTGTAATGATAGAGGTAAGCGAAAAATCACAAAACAGGCTCGACTTGTCGATGCCGGTTCAATTTCTCAAGGGCGTCGGGCCGGCCAGAGCCGAAACTTTTGCGCACCTGGGAGTGCATACCGTAGGGGATTTGCTCGAATATTTTCCGCGGGACTGGAACTTTTTGCCGGAGTCAATAAAAATAGCCCAAATGCGGCCCAACCAGCAAGCCACCATTATCGGTTTGGTCGAGTCGATAGACTACCAAGATTATCACAGGCAACCGATATTTGAAGTTATAGTCAGTGATGAAACAGGAGTATGCAGAATTATATGGTTTCATGGAGGGTTCCTTCGCAATCAATTAGAACCTGGCCAAATAATAATGGCGTCAGGCAAGGTTACTCTATACAAGCATCAGTTGCAACTGACCAATCCGAAGTTTTTGGTACTCGATGAAGAACACCCCGCCTCGGCTGAATATTTTAGCGGTGGAGTATATCCGGCCTGCAAAGGACTGAGCAGCAGACAAATCAAAAAGATAATCGGACGTATTCGTCAGGCAGCTGATAAACTTGTGCCGGAGTTTTATGGCAAAAGTTTTTTGAAGAAAACAAACCTTATTAGCAGAAAGGACGCATTTCGGTGGATACATTTGCCGCCGGACGAGGAGAAATTGGCACAGGCAAAACGAAGATTAAAATACGATGAGCTGTTTTTAATGCAGTTAGGATTGGCGCTTCGACGGTACAAGGTGCAACATTTTTCAACGGCGAGGCCGTGTATTTGCACCGAGGAAATCGACAGCCGAATCAGGAAACGTTTTCCGTTTTTGCTCACCGAGGACCAAGACAACTGCATAGCTGAAATCGTTGCAGATATGAGCAGAGATGAGCCAATGAACCGACTGCTACAAGGGGATGTAGGCTCCGGCAAAACAGTAGTAGCGCTTTATGCCGCTTTGCTGGCAGTGGCCAACAAGACGCAAGTGGCAATTATGGCACCGACGGAGATTTTGGCCAGCCAGCATTTTTTGAGTATCGAAAGATATTTGAAGAACAGCAAAGTAAAAAGGATTTGCCTAACAAGTGGATTGACCGGCCGGAAAAGAACGGAGCTTTTGGGCCGGATGAGAAGCGGCGAGATTGATATTGTTGTGGGGACGGTGGCACTGCTGCAAACCGATATCGAATTTAAAGAATTAGGGCTGGTTATAATCGATGAGCAGCACAAATTCGGAGTTGCACAAAGGGCGGAACTGCGAAAACAAACCACTCCGCACTGCCTTGTTATGACTGCTACACCTATCCCACGAACACTGGCGATGACTGCGTTTGGTGATTTGGATGTTTCTACTATCAAGCACTCGCCGCCGGGCAGAGGCACCGTTATTACACGCTGGGTCGAGCGGCAAAACCGAAAGAAAGCGTACGAGTTTATCCGCGAGCGTCTGAAGGCAAGGAGACAAGCGTATTTTGTTTATCCTCGGATTACTACCGTTGAGCAGGACAGCGACGTCAGGGCTGCAACCGATGAGTGGAAGTATCTTTCTAAGGAAGTATTTCCGGAATTTACCGTTGAGCTTCTGCACGGGCAGATGCCATCAGACAAAAAACAGCAAATTATGTCGGAGTTTCGCAAAGGTAAAACCAATGTGCTTGTTTCAACTGTTGTAGTCGAGGTCGGGGTGGATGTGCCGAACGCGACAATAATGGTCATAGAAGGAGCGGACAGATTTGGATTGGCACAGCTGCATCAGTTGAGAGGTCGTATTGGACGAGGAGAAGCCAAGTCATATTGTTTTTTATTTGCTGAGACCGACAGCCAAACAGCTAAAAGCAGACTCGAAGTAATGATAAGAAGCAATGATGGTTTTAAGATAGCTGAGCATGATTTGCGGCTGCGTGGGCCGGGGGAGATGTTCAGCACCCGACAGCACGGACTGCCGGACCTGAAAATCGCAAACATCGTAGATGACTTCGACCTGCTGGTTATGGCCAGGAAAAATGCGTTCGAACTGGTCTCCCAGGACCCGATGTTAACAAAGTCAGAGCACAGAAATATTCGCAAGGCATTGTTGGCTAAGTTCGGTGATGCGCTGGGATTAGCGGATGTCGCCTGAATAATTTTCGGTTTTTCAGTTTGCGATTTGCGATTTTAGACTTACAATCTGAAGTTCGAAGTGGACTAAAGTGTCTAAAGCTTGGAGTGCATAAAGTGACTGAAATATGGATATCAGCAATTCAAGATACCAAAAAACAAAGTTAACCTGATATCCTGGTAACCTGATACCTGCTACCTGATTCTCTGATAACCTGATAGCCGAAATTTTTTTAGCTCACTTTAGGTACTTTCTAATTTCCAGATTTATGCGTATAGATTATAAAAACAAACGCATGGAGAGGATTTTAATCGCCGTCAATGCTCTGACGTCGGCAATGGTTGCGGCGACTTTTGTTATACTATTCGGTGGTTTTAAGGAACCTTTGCTTCCGAACTATGTTTTATATTCTTTGCAGGTCGTTTTACTTTGTGTCTTTGTTGCGGAGAAAATAATTCGGCTGTCTAATGCGGTTTCAAAGACGGAATTCTTTAGGGCGAACTGGTTTGAAATTCCGCTTTTGCTTTTGCTTGGAGTTGTGGTAGTCGGGACAGGCCGTTGGTTCGCTCCCACGAAAGCAGAGGCTGCGATAGTTCGGCATTTCGCAGTGGGTATCTATCTTGTTTTACAGGTGGTCGCAAAGCTCTGCAAAACCAGCGTAAACCTGGCGGCATCGGGCAAGAGCCCAACACAAACCTTAATTGCAAGTTTTCTGGTTTTGATAATTTCCGGAGCGGGATTGCTGGTGCTGCCGAGAGCATCAACCGGCGAAAACCTTAACTTTGTTGATGCCTTGTTTACAGCAACCAGTGCGACCTGTGTTACAGGGCTTATCGTGAAGGATACAGGCCGGGACTTTAGTTTGATGGGACAGGTGGTAATTCTGACGCTGATTCAACTTGGCGGTTTGGGGATAGTTATCTTTGGTGCGGTATTTGCGCTGCTATTGGGACAGGCATTGAGCCTGCGTGAATCGGTGGCAATGCAGGATTTACTAAGTGCCCGCACACTCAGTCGGATAGGCAACATGATAGCTTTTATCTTCATCGGAACAGTGCTTATCGAGGCATTCGGCACAGTCAGCCTTTTCGGAATGTGGAACGACGTGCCCGGGCAGGTCACCAATGGTCACCAGCAATGGTTCTACAGTATCTTTCACTCGGTCAGCGCTTTTTGTAATGCGGGCTTTAGCTTGTTTAGTGACAGTTTTGTCAGCTATAACAGAAGCTGGGGTATGTATGTAGTAGTTTGTCCGCTGATAATCTTAGGCGGACTCGGTTTCGGTGTGCTTTACGACCTTGTCAATACTGCTGCTGACAGGGTAAAACGGTTCCTCAAAAAATTGTTTTATAAACAGTACCGGCTTTCGATGGAAATGCCAAAAAGGCTGAGATTGCAGACCAAGATAGTTCTTAGCGTAAGTGCCTGTTTGATAGTTTTGGGAATGTTAGCTATACTTTTGTTTGAGCGCTACACAGGCCAGAGTAATCCAACCGAACATAGTAATATTCTGGGTGCATTTTTTCAATCGGTTACGGCCAGGACGGCAGGTTTTAACACAGTCGATATATCAAGTCTGTCGGCATCGAGCAAGTTTATTTTGATTTTGCTTATGTTCATCGGCGGTTCGCCCGGCTCTACGGCAGGCGGAATCAAGACTGTAACATTAGCTGTGGTTTTAATGACTGCTGTGGCGGCACTGCGGAAGCGGCAGGAAGTCGAGATGTTCAAGCGGTCGGTTCGGATAGTTGTCGTCGGCAGAGCAATTACCGTGACGCTGCTTTTTGTGGCGGTTTTGTTCATCGCTACGTTAGCTCTGAGTATTACGGAGAACTCAAACGGTTTTATTATGTCGGATATTATGTTCGAGGCGGGTTCTGCACTGGGAACGGTAGGCCTGACGACCGGCATAACACCGTCTTTGACAACAGCCGGCAAATTGATTATTATTGCAACGATGCTTATCGGCAGACTTGGGCCTTTGACATTACTGGCGGCGCTGACGTTTAACATAAAACCGGCTCGATATAATTATCCAGATGAGGCGGTAATTGTCGGATAAATTGGTGAGTAGTGAGTGATCAGTAATGAGTTGACTCACCAATTAACTCAAGAATGGGAGCTAATGCTATGAAGCGGTTTGCTGTAATAGGACTGGGACGGTTCGGCACGAAATTGGCCATCGCCCTTGCGATGAGCGGAGCGGAGGTTATCGCAATTGACAAAAACAGAGACGAGATAGAGCTGATCCGGGACCAGGTAAGTCACGCCGTCAGACTCGACAGCACTGATGAAGAGGCGCTTAAAGCACAGGGCATTGATAAGGTTGACGTTGCTATCATCGGTATAGGACAAGGTACAGGAGGCGGTTTTGAGGCTGCGGTTCTTACGGTCGTGAACCTGCGGCAAATGGGAGTCAAACAAATATACGCAAGAGCAGAGGATTTGATTGCAGGCGAGGTTTTTTCCAAAGTAGGCGCTTCAGAGGTTATCTATCCTGAAATCGAATCGGCTCAACGATGGGCATATAAGCTTATCGCACCTCAAATCGGAGAGAAAATAGATTTCACGCCCGGCTATAGCTTAGCCCGAATAAAGGCGCCGGCCAGTTTCGACGGCAAGACGGTTATGGATTTGCAGCTACGACAGAAATATAACGTGAACCTGGTTTTAATTAAGCGGGGTGAACACGGTAAAAGCAAAAAGAGCGAGAAAAGCAAAATTATAAACGTTCCTATGCCCAATACCGTCATTTATCAGGACGATATTCTAATGGTGGCCGGCTCCGACGCAGACTTAGCAAAACTGCCGCAAGAGTAAGGCTAAGGGGAATGAACGTCTATGAAAGAACTCTCTACAGAATTGCTCGATGAAATTACCAAACGCTTGGCCGAGTCAATACACCCGGAGAGGATTTATCTTTTTGGCTCACACGCTGTGGGCAACGCTGAGGACGACAGCGATGTCGATTTGCTGGCTGTTGTACGCGACACAGATAAATCGACGCGGGAAATCACCATTGAAGGAAGGAAAAGTCTCTGGGGCCTTCAAATACCACTGGATTTGATTGTCTGTACCGAATCACAGTTCAATAGGTATGGCCAGGTTAAAAATACCATAATGAACGAAGCTCTTTGTGAGGGCAGGATTGTCTATGGAACCTAAGCTCGAGATGACCCGTCAGTGGATTATGCGCGGCGATGACGACTTGCGATTAGCGGAGCTCATTATGAGCGATTCGGAACCTGTGTACTGGGGGGCGGCCTTTCACTGTTAACAAGCTGCTGAAAAGGTGCCTGTGGAGTTATAATAAACATGGGTCCAAGCGGACATAAACTAACAGTGTTTTACGAAGTGTATTCTCCGAAGGTTCTAAAGACTATTGCAGAGAGAGCCAAATCCGACGCGAGTTTGAGGGCTCTGGATTCACGCCTACACCCTCACAATGAATACTTGGCGTGCGATCGTGTCCATCTTGACAAGTGTCTCGCATTTAGTAAACAACATAATGCACTTGACCAAGATAGGCTTTCACGTTTAAGACAACCGCAGAACTTCCATACTTGGCAATCCGTATATAACGAATTGTTAGTACCGTATTTCCTAGCGAAAGTTTTCAAGCTTCAAATTGATTTTGTTACGAATCCAAAAAGAAAGGGCATTGGAGATTTCCAAGTAATTCACCCAGAAGGACGAATAATGGTAGAAGTGAAAACATCCGAGGGAGACGATCCAAATCTACAAGGTCCAGACGATACTGTTCACGAAGGATTAGACGAAGATTTACTTAGGCCAACTTTTTTGGATGGAGCCAGACAATTGCGAAGAGGCAACAAGAATCTGGTGGTTATTTGTACACAACTTTGTGCTTGGATTCACGATTGGATGCCTTTTGAGAAACTTTTCTATGGTCAGGAATTTATTACGCGTAACTTTAACAGCGACCGAGGCGAGCTTGTGGGGCCCACCAAGTCAATATTTGTGCCGGATGGGGAGTTACATCGGCCTAAGCAAAAGAAGGGAAAGGAAAAGAAATACACGCGCATTTCTGCCATCGCATCTTTTAAGAACGACATCTTCTTAACTCGCCCGTTTTCGGAAAAAAAACAGCAAATTCAGTTTATCGTCTTTCACAACTATTACGCACTCTGCCCAATTGAGGCAAGTTTGTTTGCTGATGCGGAACAGTTTATTGCGGATAGAAGCAAGGGTACCATAGAACACTTCAATAAGGATCAAAACGAGTTCGTAATTCAAGGTTGATGAGTCTTTCAAGAGATGCCGCTGGTCTACTTAGAGATGGTTGGGTCCTTGGTCAGTAGTTCCAACTTCGATTTAGCAAAAGTGATACAAGAATGAATAGGAGGACAGAGGACAACGAAAAGTGGACTGGTTACTGCCTTGTGCTTTTTTGTGTTCTATATTCTGAATTCTTTATTCTATTTTGGATATCCTCAAGTTCAAGATCTTGCAAATGCGAGTAAACAACTGCTGGCCTTCCTATCGAGCAGTTTTTCGGTATTTTCTGAGCATATCAAGGAGGTTTTGCATATCTTCGGGTAAGGGGGCTTCGAATTTTACCACTTCGTCGGTTTTCGGGTGTCTGAATTCGAGCATGTAGGCGTGCAAGGCAACCCGGCTTATAACAGGCTGCTGCACTGCCGGTTCGGCATCGGCCAACTGCCAGGGATAAACGACGCTGCCGCCGTACATATCATCGGCGACGATGGGGTGCTTTATGTATGAAAGATGGACCCGTATCTGATGAGTTCGGCCGGTCTCGGGTGTGAGCCTCAGCAGAGAAAAGCCCCGGAAAGATTCGAGGACTTCGTAAAAAGTAATTGCCTCTTTTCCAATCTCCGGCCTGATAGCGTATTTCTCTCTCACCCTCGGATGGATACCCAACGGCACTTTTATGCGGTCGGCGGTCAGCTCGGGCGTGCCGTGGACGATGGCCAGATAGTTCTTGTTGACCTGACGGCGTTCGAATTGTTTGGCGATTTTCCACTGGGTAATATCATCTTTCGCCACGACCATAACGCCGGTGGTGTTTTTATCAAGGCGATGTACGATGCCGGGCCGAAATTCGCCGAGGCCGCTCGATAGCTTATCCGAATAAAACACAAGTGCGTTGACTAAAGTTCCGTGTGTATTGCCGCGGGCAGGGTGCACAAGTATGCCGGGCTGTTTATTCAGGACGATTAAGCAAGAGTCTTCATAAATTATATCCAGCGGGATATCCTCGGGCAAAATGTCTTTGCTGGGTGGTTCGGGCAGTGTTAAGTCGATTTTGTCACCCGGGCTTAATTTGAAGCTTTGTTTGGCGATTTTGCCGTTAACCCTGACTGAGCCTGCCCTGATTGCATCCTGGATGAAACGCCGGCTGAGTTTACTAAAACGATTGTGGAGATACTTATCGAGTCTGCGCTCTTTAATTGCGTTGCCGACATGCAGGGTCAACGGCTCATTTTCGGTATCCGACCCCTGAGATAATTCACTTTGTGAATTATTTGACGGACACATTTGGTTCGGGGACCTTATTGTTGATTTCGGGCAGAACTTTCGGCGTCCGGGATGACTGATTTACATCGATTGGCAGGTTAGCCTCCGGCTCCGTTATGCTCTGCAAAAGCTCGCCCTCAAGGGGCATGGAAGCGGAGGGTAAATTCGCATCAACCGGTTTTATCGGGATTGTCGGCTGCAAAGCAGCAGGAGCTGGTGCCGGCTTGAAAATCACTTTTTGCTTATAATCAGCCATTGTCTCGAGTCGGTGCTTTGCCTGAGTGACGGCAACAGTACCTTCGAAATCAGGGTTTTCGGCAATAATCTGATATATCTGCTGTGCCTTTTCAAAGTTACCAAGCTCTTCCTCACAGAGCCCCAGGCCGAATTCAGCCGCAGCCATTAAAGACGGGTTAGATGTCCCCTGGAGGCGAGTCTGGATTGCTTCGGTGTAAGCAACTTTTGCCTGGTTTATCTGGCTTATTAAATCCTCGTTACTTACAGTCCCGGGCCGATAATGCAGCTCCGTCCGCAAGGCTTCAGCCTGTTTAATAAGGGCCAAAGCAGCCATCCGGTCGTTTTTGGCGTTTTGGGCAAAAGTTCCAAGACTGTTGGCGGGCTGAAGGAGTATAAATGAAAGGTCTCTTCCCTGGGCCTGAGCACTCAGGACTTGCATCTTGCTGGCCGATAGCTGGTTAAGCAGATTAGTAAACTCGAGCTGTTCGTCGGCTACCAAGCTTTTGTTGTAGCGGTACCGGACATAAAAAGCCAAGGCCGCAACAATCACTGCTAAAATGATGATAACAGTTGTGAGATTTTCCTTCGTCCATTGCGGCAGGTTGCTCAGCCATTCGGCTAATTCATTGGTTTTTAGCTCGTGCCGGTGCTCAGCTTTCATTTGTTTCCCTTTTTTTTATTCTAAATATTATAGCGCTTATTATTTCCATTAAACTCTTGTTTTCAATTGTGAACTCAAACCAGAATTATATCAAAATCTCTTTTATCTTGCAATAGGCCTGTTAATCGGTTAAATTTTATCTGATAATTAGACGAAAGGGTATAGATGTTCGAAATAAAAAAAGAAAACAAAGGACAGAGGGCAGAAGGCAAAAGGCTTTTATTTCTTACTTTTTATTTTTCGTTAATCTTTTCGGCAGTAGTTTTGCAAAGCGAAACCAAAGCGTCCCAAGCAAACGTATTAGAAGGCATCTGGGACCAGGCTAAATATATCAGTCTTGACGAAATTAAGCCGGGAATGGAGGCTTATTGTCTGACGGAGTATGGGGTTGCCGGTATCGAGAAGTTTGGCCTGGAAGTTGTTGATGTAGTGCGCGACGTTCGCCCTGATATGGATTTGATTTATGTTAAGGGTACCGATGAGCGTTTTATCCACACGGGTCCCGTGGGCGGGTGCAGCGGTTCTCCGGTCTATATCGACGGCAGATTAGCGGGGGCGCTGGCTTACGCTCCGTTTTACAGCAAGGACCCGCTTTACGGGGCAACCCCTATCGAGGAAATGCTTAAAGTAGGCCTGGGAACACAAGCTGGCCGTTCCGAACAAAGTGCCGGGCAGAGGTGGTCTGTGTTTGATTTTACCAGGCCGATTGATTTCGCCGAGATTGACAGACAATTTAGAAATGAGCTGGTTAATAGAGGGCGTAATCTTGGCGGCGTTAATCTGTTGCCATGTCCTTTGATTACCTCCGGTTTGCCGAGAGGAGTTTGTGAACAACTGGATGAGCTGGTTAAGCCTTTCGGACTGATGGTTGTCGCAGGCGGTGGTAGTGGAAGTAACGCCACTGTCTCCGGTGAAAAGGCGCAATTAGTCCCCGGAGCCTGCCTTACTGTACCGCTGGTAAGTGGTGATATAACAATGAGCACGTTTGGGACAGTAACCGAAGTTAGGGGCGATAAGGTCTATGGCTTCGGTCACAGCTATCTCGGTTACGGCCCCGTAGATTTGCCTATGGCCACGGGGAAAGTACACACGGTAGTATCAAGCATATATCGTTCTTTCAAGTTGGCCAGTGTGCTGGATACGGTCGGCGCTTTGACAATTGATGAGTCGATGGCGGTCTTCGGACAGATTGGTGCAGAGGCCAAAACGATACCATTGACGATACGCATAGACCGTTACAACGACGTCGAGAAACGCGTGTACAACTGCCAAGTTGCTAATAATCGGCTGCTTACTCCACTTTTGCTTCAGTCTGCTGTGGCTGGGGCGGCTCTTCAACTCGGCGATTTTCCGCCGGACCATATGGTCGAATATAAAGTAGCTATCGATTTAGAGGATGCAGAATCAATCAACTTTGAAAACGTCTCCACCGCTCGTGGTCTGATTGAGCTGATAATGGAAAGTGTCGGGTCGGTCGTGCTGCTTATGAATAACCCTTATAAAGAAGTTGGAATAAATTCGATCGATTATGATATTCGCATCGTTCCAAGGAACATTATTTCACATATATGGTCGTTGGATTTGTCTGATACAAAAGTCAAGGCCGGTGAAAATATCAAGATTGGAGTCGTTGTGGAATCCGTTCTGGCGGGAAAGAAAAAATATCAGTGCACCTTAGAAATACCCGAAGATTTGGCACCCGGCAAATATGACCTGACGGTGTGCGGCTCGGCGGATTATCAGCGGTTTCTTCTGAAAGCCGTCCCCTACAAATTTATTGCGCAAAGTGTACCGGATTTGATTGAGGCGCTTAATTATTCTTTGGGGATTGGTAAAGCCAAGTTGTATTTTCTTTTGGCTCTGCCGCCCGGTGGTGTCGCCCTCGAGCAGGCTGAGCTGCCCGACCTGCCGGGAACCAAAGTTTTGGTCCTGCAAAACGCTAAAAGGGCGCTGAAAATCCAGCCATTTCAACACTGGATTGAGCGAAGTTTAGAAACCGGCACAGTGGTTATAGACAAAAAGGTTATAAAGATAACAGTAGAGAAACGATAAGTCGTCTGTGGTTTTAAACGAAGCGAAGAACCCATTTTCATAACCGAGGATCTTCCACTTTGCTTCTGGATGACTACGAAAATCAGTTATTTTTTTCGGAGAGTTGCTATGAGAGATAAATTCCACGTTAATTACGAATCAACCTTTACGGTTTTACTCTGTCTGGTTTTAAGCTCCGCTTGTTTAGCGGTTAACAGTAAGGTTATACGTCATACCAACAGTTCGGATTTACTGAAGGGCCAAACCGAAGAAGTTGTAATTAGCTCCCGAGGGACTATCCAGCTGGGGCGGTCGGCCGAGACGTTGCTTGAGGAAGAAAAGTTCGAAGACCTCGGAGACGTTTGGTCGATAAACAGTATCGTTGTCAGCGGCGGAACGGTCTATTTCGGCACAAGCCCTAACGGCGGCATTTACAAATACAGCCTTAACAAACTGACAAAGATTTACCCGGTAGAAGAAGTTCAGAGCCGAGCAGAGAAAAAAACAAACGATGCAAACGAACCTGACAGCAAAATCGTCGAGACTGAGGAGCATCTGTCAAACGAGCATATTTTCGCTATGGCAACCGATGTGTCCGGCAGGCTTTTGGCAGGTATAAGCGGTGAAAAATGCAGACTGTGCCGGTTCGAAGCCGACAAGATGGAAACTATTTATGAGCCGAACGACGCTAAATATATCTTCGCAATATCTATTGACGACAGCGGTAATATTTATTTGGGGACCGGCCCGGAAGGTAAGATTTACGGACTCAATTCTCTCGGCAAAAAAGCCCAGCTTGTTTACGATAGTCCCGACAAAAACATACTTTCACTCGCGAGCGGAGGAGATGGCTATATTTACGCGGGAAGTGACAGCCGAGGACTCGTATATAAGATAGACCCGCGTACCAAAAAAGCAATGGTTTTATATGACAGCGACCAGCCGGAGATTACAGCGCTATTATTTACAGAGGCTTGGGGAGAAGACGGTTTGTATGCAGCGGCGACATCCGCTAAGATTGTTCAGGCCCAAACGCAATTTGCCGCCCAACAGCCTTCTGCTGGTAGGCCTGAGGCCAAAACTGAAAAAGGCAAGAGTTCCAGCCGGGACGGGGGCGGACGGGAGCTTAAAATTGCAAATACAAAAAGGCCAAGCACTGGTAAACCAAGCCAGGGACCGCCGCCGGCCCGCAAACCAGCAAAACCGGACAAAGCCAGTCAAATATACAAGGTGACTAAAGACGGTTTTGTGAACAATATATTCAGCGAGGCTGTTGTTTTCTTCTGCCTGGCAGAAGAGGCTGGAAAGGGCACCGGGCAAGGTGGAAACCCAAATCTACTTGCCGGGACCGGAAACAGCGCCCAGCTTTTTAGCATTGACCCGGTCGCCGAGCAGGAAGCAGTTATTTATGAAGATGAGCAGGCATCACAAGTAACATCGATAGCTGTGGCCGGCAACGATGTGTACCTTGGGACGGCAAATCCTGCGAAGCTGGTAAAGTTAGGGTCCGGCTTTGCCTCTGAGGGGACTTACACTTCCGACCTTGTAGATGCCACACAGCCGGCCAAGTGGGGTAAGCTGCAGCTCGAAGCAGATATTCCGCAAGGATGCAAAGTACAGGTGGCTTCTCGCAGCGGAAACGTCAAGGATGTAAACGACCCGACTTTTTCAGATTGGACCGAGGCGGTGGAAATTGCAGGGCCGATACAGCTTGACTGTCCCATGGGTAGATTTTGTCAATATAAGCTTGTGTTGCAAAGTGAAGACGGCGGTAAGAGCCCGCTTATAAGGGAGATTGCCATTGCCAGCACTGTGCCGAATCTGGCGCCAAAAGTCGAATCGGTAACTGTCAAACGAGTTGCTAAGGCCGGCAAAGAAGGAGTTTTTCAAATCAGCTACAGGACCAAAGACGACAACGACGATAAGCTGATTTACAAAATAGATTTCCGGAAGCTCGCCAGAACAAACTGGATCGAGCTGAAAGACGAACTCGAAGCCGCCAGCTTCGAATGGGACGGAAAGACCGTTGAAGACGGTCGATATGAGGTCAGAGTAACCGCAAGCGACGAGAGAAGCAATACCACTTCGACCAAGCTGACCGGCAGCAGGATAAGCGACCCGGTGGTAGTTGATAACACCGGGCCGGTCGTTAAGAACATAACAACATCCGCCCCTACAGGCAACGGACAGTATAGGATTTTCGAGATTGAGGTTCAGGATGAACTCAGTGCTATCGGGAAACTAGAATATACAATCGACAGTAATGCTGACTGGATTGCTACTGTGCCGGACGATTTGGTTTATGACACTACGGATGAGAAGTTCACCATCAAAATAGATGCGAAAAAAGATTTACCCACAGGCGACCATGTACTGACCATTAAAGTCAGCGATGCGGTCGGCAATACAACTTATAAGACTTTCGAAGTCAACATGTAGGAATTGATTATTGACTATTGACTATTGAAAGAAGAGACGGGATTCTAAATTCCAAATCAATAGTAAATAGAAAATAGAAAATAGTCAATGGCATGCGATATATCGAATTTGAAAAAATTGTCGAGACGGTCGAATCACTTTGCATATCAGCCGGCTACGAGCTGCCTGAGGATGTTTTAGGTGCTCTTGAAGAAGCAGCAGGAAAAGAATCCAACCCAGGGGCTGTAAAAATACTGGAACAGCTCATTGAAAATGCCCGCATAGCAGCAGAAGAAAAGATACCTTTGTGCCAGGATACGGGGCTTGCTGTGGTCTTTGTGGAGCAGGGTTCTGAAGTGGTGGTAAACTCCCCTGCCGGTCAGGCCCAAGTGACGTTGTTCGATGCAATCAACGCAGGCGTCGCATCGGGCTTCCAGAAAGGTCATCTGCGAAAAAGTGTTGTAGCCGAGCCTCTAAATAAACGCAAAAACACCGGCTCAAATACCCCTGCTATAATTCATTATATGATTGTTCCGGGCAATAAGCTGAAGCTGACCGTTATGACCAAAGGCGGTGGTTGTGAGAATAAGAGCCAATTCAGGATGTTCAAACCCACAGCCTGGAAAGAGCAGATAATCGACTGGATTGTTGAAGTTGTCAACTCTGCCGGCGCCGACGCCTGCCCACCGTTCGTAGTTGGGGTAGGGATTGGGGGCGATTTTGAACTAAGCTGTCTGCTGAGTAAAAAGGCCCTGTGCCGGAACCTGGACCAGAAAAACAGTGATGAATTTTACGCTGAACTCGAAGTGGATTTGCTCTCGAGAATCAACGCGCTTGGCTTAGGTCCGCAGGGACTCGGCGGTGATACAACCGCTTTGGCCGTTCTTATCGAGACTGCTGCGTGTCATATCGCATCGCTTCCGGTGGCGGTGAACATTGAATGTCACAGCCACAGGCACAAAACAGCAACAATCTAAAGCACGCAGGAGCGCTTCGCGAACAGCCCCTACGGTGAAAATGATACTATTATTTAAAAGGCTGTTTGTTTGGCCAGCCGTGTTTCTCAAATCTGCCGAACTCCATTTCCGATCTGTCACTGGTGTTTGCTTTTAGGGCCGACCGAACTTCCTCGACATGGGCGTCCACAAAGACCGCGTTGACTGTGCCGGCATTGAGGTCTGCACTTGGTGCACTGTGGAAGGTTCCAAACCAATCACGGCCATCGGGACACAAGGCGTTGTCGTTGAGCACATTGGAGTTGCCCGGCCTCATCCACATATTTTCCTCGGAGAAGAAAAATACATCCGCTTTGCTTCTTGTTATTTCGGAACGTTTATGAATCCCGCCGCGTCCTGTTGAGTCTGTTGCCGAAGAACCGCCCGGGTCGCCTTGCTTCGAGCCTAACCAGGAGTTCATGCTGTAACTATATTGAGGAATAACCGGATTGGCAGGGTCGTGGGCCGGGTGTCTTGTGCCCTCGGACTTGGCAAGGACTTTGAACGATGGGCAAAGATTGATCTTCTTTTCCGCTAAATAGGGCCAAAGGGGGCCGTCAGGCGGATATCTCGGGTCGTGCCATCGACAGTAACGCTCGTACCCGCCCACAGGATGCTCATTCGCGACGAGCGAGGTCCATGAATAAGGATAACGGTCATCATTGTCATCCAAATATAAGGCCTGTACTATGCCGTATTGACGCAGATTAGCCCTGCAAGTCATTTCCCTGGCCTGTTCCTTAACTCGCTGCAGTGCCGGCATCAATATGGCCATCAATATCGCAATGATGGCGATTACAACCAACAGTTCTATCAAGGTGAATCCCCTTTGTTTGCTCATAATTTTACTCCTTTCATACCTTCTAATTACTTTGCTTTTCACAATCCTGATAGGGACAGTTCGCGAACCGCCCCCATGGTGGAATAATACACATTATTGAAACGGCTGTTTATGGGGCCAGCCGTATTTCTCGAATCGGCCGAACTCCATTTCCGACCTGTCACTGGTGTCTTCTTTCAGTGCCGACCGCACTTCTTCGACGTGCGCGTCCACAAAGACCGCATTGATTGTACCGGCATTTAGGTCCGCCTGCGAGGTACCATGGAAGGTGCCGAACCAATCCCGACCATCGGGACACAAGGCGTTGTCATTGAGCACCCAGCTGCAGCCGGGCCTTGTCCACATGTTCTCGGCAGCGAAGAAAAATACCTCCGCTTTACTTCTTGTTATCTCGGAGCGTTTATAAATCCCGCCGCGTCCTGCGGAGTCTGTTGCGGCAGAGCCGCCCGGGTCACCTTGCTTGGCGCCTAACCAGGAGTTCATGCTGTAACTGTAGTAAGGAACAACAGGATTAGCAGGGTCATGGCTGGGATGCCTTTGGCCCTCGGACTTGGCGATAACTTTGAACGTTGGGCAGAGATGGACCTTGCCTTTCTTCAGATAGGGCCAAAATGGGCCGTCGGCGGGGTATCTCGGGTCGTGCCATCGGCAGAAACGCTGATAGCCGCCCACAGGAGACTCTGTCTTGACAAGGGAGGTCCAGGCACTGGGATAGCGGTCGTCATTGTCGTCTAAGTACAAGGCCTGTGCTACGCCGTATTGACGCAGGTTACCCCTACAGACCATTTCTCTTGCCTGTTCCTTAACCCGCTGAAGTGCCGGCATCAATATCGCCATCAATATGGCAATAATGGCAATCACGACCAACAGTTCTATTAAGGTAAATCCACTTCGTTTATTCATAATGGTACTCCTTACAAATCAGTAAACGGCTAAATAACAATCAATTACCAATCGTCGGTTACCAATTTCAATAGTCTTTAAATTTTGCCATCCAGCCGTTGCCATAATTTCTCCAGTCGCCTGGCGTAACACCGCCAGCCTTAGTCCAGGGATTAATCAGATTGAAATCGCGAGACCACTTTAATGTCCACAACTGTTTAAGCCCTGTTTTTTGAACGTGATAGTCCAAATAAATGATATTCACATGTCCCTCGTGTCGGTTGAGGCAGAAACGGTTCATTGCATTTTCGTCAGGGCGGAGCTGATGGCCATCGTATTCCGGAGGGGTGTCATCATCATCCGGCCATCCGCACCAGAAATAGCAATCCAGGAACATAGGTATATTATTGCCGCCCTTGACGTTAATGGTTCTCCAGAATCTGTGGGGCAGTTTTCCATAAACGTCAGGACCAATTGGCACATATATATAGCCGTTTACCCCGTAGCTGCCGTAATAACCTACTGTGCGTTGTCCTCCGGCATCCCAACCAGGGATTTTCCCCCAGGAGGTAAACGTGCTGCCCCACCAATCGATGCCAGTTATCATGTCCGGATTGGCGATTTTTTTGGCTACCGGACAGCAGCGTATGTCTTCGGTAGTAATATAGTATTCACGCATCGAATCCATCCAGCGTCCGTAAGCGTCGCCGCCGCCCCTGCGTTCGGGGAAATAGCCGTTGTTGTCGCCCGTGTACATCGCAAAGATGGTACCCCATTGTCTGAGGTTAGACTGACAAGCTACCCCCCTTGCCTGTTTCCTTACCCGCTGCAACGCTGGCATTAAAATTGCCATTAACAGCGCGATGATAGCAATCACTACCAGAAGCTCTATTAGTGTGAAACCTTTTTGTGTCCGCACTTTCCTCTTGTCCTCCAAAGAAACTTTTTTTTCAAAGAACCAATTATCACAAGAAACACGCCCACGGCCGTGGCTGCTATGTTTTAATCCTGATGTTGCGCGGCTTTACCCCACATAGCCACAGAGGACCAGTGAATGTCCTCATTACCGGCTTGTGTCCCGGAGAAAGCCGTTGGCGGCACCCGTTTGCCAAACTCGATTGTACGCGGGTCTTTCCATTTGTGATATTCACTATGCCCGTCTGCAAAAGAAAAGGTCGAGCCGTCACCGTGTCGTATTGGCGGCGGGTCCCACCACTGCTCCTGCGTAACATAACAGGTCCAACCACCCAGAGCAGAAGTTATTGTACCGCCATCATCAAGAAAGACTATCCTGTAGGCCGGGTTGGGAATGTCCGTCATTTTTTTTATCATCTCCGCACCCATACTGGGCCAGTCCTTACAGTTCATAGCATCAGACACAGAGTACGTCCGCATTATATCTTCTTGAACTCCTGCGCGAACGATCGTACTGACAGTAGGGCACTTGTAAATTTTCAAGGTCTTGACGTAAGGCCACAAAGCCCCATTCATGATAGCGTCTATTTTCTGTTCTACAGTCATACCAGAGGACCAATCTCTGAGTACCCAGGGAGTTTCATCCGGATGTATGCCGTACTCTCCGGTATCGCCATTAACGAGATTGTCATCGTTGTCATCGGCATACATAATCCACGAAAGGGTCAACTGCTTAAGATTGCTCAAACAGCTCGAACGCTTGCCCTGTTCCCGAACTCGGTTTAGAGCCGGCATCAAGATGGCCATCAATACAGCGATAATAGCGATTACCACCAATAGTTCTATCAATGTGAATCCTTTTCCGCGCATAATCATACCTTTCCTTTTACGCACAAAAATATTTTTTCCAAAAAACACTAATCAGCAAGAAAGACCGGTCAAAAGGAACGGCCTTTTCTTCATTATAGACATCATCAATAATCCCTGAAAGGTTGTATCCACTGCGGCCAGTCGCTGGGCTGGACGCCGCCGGCTAAGGTATAAGGACCAGATGTATTGAATTTCTTGTGCCACTTTAGAATCCATAGCTCCTTAAGCCCGACCTTTCTGGCAGAGTAATCCAAAAAGGAAACGCCGACGTGGCCCACGTGCCGGTTGATACAGCAGCGGCCAAAATTGTTTCCGGACCAGGCCGCAAACTCATACTCTGCAGGTCCTGTATTTTCTAACGGCCACAGGTCAAAGCGAAGGGCATCTATGAACAGCGGCACATTGCCTGCGCCGTTCACATTGGGCGTCCTCCAGCCCTCACTGGCAGGCACGCCACCTTCAAATGTAGCATCGGTAGGTATAGTAAGAACATAGCCATTGATGCTATAGCTTCCGGCCACACCGCTTTCAGGTGCATTGCGTCCTCCGTGGCTCCCCCAGAAAATGCCCCAGGCGTTAAAGACATTAAACGTAGGTGCCTGATTTCCATTTTCGTCGATTATTGGTTTTCTTGCCGTGGGACAGAACCAAGTCTTATTCATCTTCCAGTCTAAGAGCTTCCGCTCTAACTGCCAGGGCCACCAATACCCCGTAGAACCATAGCCGGACCAGAATTTACCATCGTTGTCCTCAGTATACATCGCACTGACAAAGTTCCACTGTCTGAGATTCGCCAGACAGCCTGTTGTTCTGGCCTGTTCCTTTACCCGTGCCAGTGCCGGCATCAATATTGCCATCAATAATGCGATAATGGCAATTACCACTAAAAGCTCTATTAGTGTGAACCCCGTTAGAAAACTCCGGTGCCGTTTCCGGACGTCTGTTTCCCTGCGTCTTTCGGGCAACCTTCCGCTTTCCCGATCAGGAATCTTAATTTTTAACGGGGTGAATCCTGTTTTTCTGCGCATAATGTTCTTTGCCTGTATTGTGCCAAAAAAATAAGTTTCTTAATAATATTATTCAGCAAGAACAGCTCAGCTTAAAAGCCCGAACCTTTCTGCATAATAATCATTTTCAAAAGTCTCTAAAGGGCCTTATCCATTCCGGCCAGTCGCTCGGTTGTACGCCGCCGGCCTGAGTCCAGGGGCCGCTCGTATTGAACTGGCGATGCCACTTAAGCGTGTATAACTCTTTTAATCCTACCTTTCTGGCAGAAAAATCACAGAAAGAACTGCTGATAAACCCCTCGTGGCGATTGAGGCAGCAGCGGGCCATATGGTTACCACCAGACCAAGGCATATCCTCGAACTGCCCGGGAGGATCTGTTTCGAGCGGCCATAAATCGAACCGCAGGGCGCCTATTAACAGTGGTATATAATTTCCACCCGCCACATTTGGAGTTCTCCAGTTGTTTTTGGTTGAGCGGCCTCCTTCGAATACATCATCACTTGGAGGTGTGCTCAGCACGTAACCATTTAGACCATAGCTGCCGGATACGCCGTTTGGCCCCAGTTGGCCATCGTAATGGATACCCCAGGCGGAGAACACATTAAACCTCGGTGCACGCTCACCATTCTCATTAAACAGAGGTTTCGTGGCTGTCGGGCAAAACCATATCTTGTTTTTAGTCCAGTCCTGAATTTTAAGGTCCACTTGCCTGAGCCACCAGAATCCCTGCCAAGTCGTTCCGCTGTAGAATTTGCCGTCGTTCTCTTCAACATACATCGCTACAATAAGATTCCATTGATTCAGGTTTGCTAAGCAGCTAACTGTTCTGGCCTGTTCCTTTACACGCTGCAGTGCCGGCATCAATATTGCCATCAATAATGCTATGATAGCAATTACTACCAAAAGTTCTATTAGTGTAAACCCTTCTCTTCTGTGCATAAAGATACCTCTCTTATGCTGTACAACAAAAACAGATTGTTGAAAAATCAGTCGCACGAAAGGCCGAACCGCAAAGTACCGGCCTTTCTGTACGATAGACATCTTTCAGTAGTCTCTGTAAGGCCTAATCCACTCCGGCCAGTCGCTTTGCTGTACGCCGCCGGCTAAGGTATAAGGACCAGATGTATTGAACCTCTTATGCCATTTCAACACCCACAGTTCTTTTAGTCCTGTCTTTCTCGCCGAGAAATCAGCGAAAGAGCAGCCCACATACCCATCGTGCCGGTTGACGCAGCAGCGTCCCATGTGGTTGGCGGTCCAGGCCGAGTCCTCATACTGTGCAGGTAGTTCCACTTCCTGTGGCCATACGTCGAAGCGCAGAGCATCTATCATAAGCGGGACATTGCTTGCACCCTTGACCCGCGGAGTTTTGAAGAAATTGTCGGCCTGAATGCCATTCTCAAACGTGTGGCCCGGTGGTGCCGGTGTATCAAGCAGATAGCTGTTTAAGCCATAGCTGCCCGCGATACCGTCCGGGGTGAGGTTACTGTTGCCGGTGTAAAAGATGCCCCAGGCAGAGAAGTTATTGAACTGCTGCCCACGATTGCCATTTTCATCAAACAAAGGTTTCCTGGCCGTCGGGCAGAACCATGTCTTGTTTTTGATACGACTTTGATAGCGATCCGGCAATTGTGCTATCCACCAATAAGTGTTATTTCCAAAACCGGTAAAGAATTTGCCGTCATGCTCATCCATATAGAACTCAAAGATTAAGTTCCACTGTTTGAGGTTTGCCAGACAGCCTACTGTTCTGGCCTGTTCCTTTACCCGTGCCAGTGCCGGCATCAATATTGACATCAATAATGCTATGATAGCAATCACCACCAAAAGCTCGATTAGGGTAAAACCTTTGCGTCTGCTCATAATAACACTCCTCATTTCTAAAGACACTTTGTCTATACCTGTTCTTCAAGATGCGCAAGAACAGCCCTTTGTTCCATTAATTCAGCATTTTTGCGCTAATTTAGCGCATTATTACCAGACGCTGTATTATACATCAAATCTGAATTTCCTGCAAGATTAAAATTTGATTGAAATATATTAAAAAAAGTCGGTCAGTTTACAAGAGAGTAACCTGTCTGTTTAGATACGTGCAGAACCGAGGCAGGATATAATATCAACTCTGTGGAACTAACAAAAACCCCATTTTTTCGGAAATATTGAGGATTTGACGCCTGGAAATATGAAGTGACTCATTTTCGAGTCAGGTATTTGTAAGAATGCAGTTAGACAAGTTTGCGATGGCGATGTAGTCATCGGCGCCGAGTTTTTCGGGACGTTCTGTTGGATTTATGGAACATCGTTCAAAGATTTTGGCCCAATTGTCAATTTTTGCGAGTTTGCCGCGAGCCAATTTGCTGCAGGCCATAAGGGTCTTACGACGATGACCCATAAAAAGATGTACGGCCTGACTGAAAAACTCCATATTCTCTATACGCTTTAACTTTTCCTGGTCGCGGACAAAGCTGACCATTGCTGAATCAACCTGTGGCTGAGGCCAAAAGACCGTCGTCTTTAAAATCCGTATAGTTTTTACATCACCGGCAGCGGCCAGGAAGATACTCAGGGCGCCGTAATCACCGGAAGCCGGGACGGCTGTCATTCGGTCGGCAACCTCCTTCTGGACGGTAACATACATAGCGTCTGCGACCATCGGGCCTGTCACCAGGTTCAGCATTGTAGGCGAGGCGGCATTGTAAGGCAGATTTGCCACTAACAGGATTCGGCCCTGATATTTTTTACGAGCCGACTCAATTGCGTTCGTAACAGTACGGCTGAGGGTATTTTTATTTTCAAGAATATCAGTATTGATAAGCTCGATGTTTTCTGCGTTTGCGAGCCGGCTTTGTGTGATTTCGGCCAGTGTCCGATCAAGCTCAACAGCAATGACCATACCGGCTTTTTCGATTAGGGCCTCGGTTAAAGAACCTGTGCCGCAGCCGACCTCGAGCACAATATCGTTATTTGTGATATTTGCAGAATCGACCAACAACCGCATCAGATTTAGGTCGATGAGAAAGTGCTGGCCAAACCGTTTCTTCGGAGAAGCACCTGCTGATGCAAGTAACTGCTGGATTTGCCGCTTAGTCTGCATAAAAATTTAGAATTGAGAATTTAGAATACAGAACTCAGAATTTATTGAGTTAGGTTTATTCATTAAAATTATTGTTTCTCAATTCTCAACTTTACATTCTAAATTTTTCTTTGTTTTTGCCATTTGTATTGCAGTGGTAATGGCTGATTTCATACCGGTTGGCTCGGCGATGTTTTGGCCTGCGATGTCGAAAGCTGTTCCGTGAGCAGGTGATGTTCTTATAATCGGTATTCCGATGGTTACATTGACCGCCTGCTCGAAATTGAGCAGCTTTACGGGTATCATACCCTGGTCGTGATACATTGCGACGACGCCGTCGAATTCGCCGTGAATAGCCCGCAAAAAGAGGGTGTCGGCTGGGAATGGGCCTTGACAATTTATGTCCTGGTGTTGTGCCAATGAAATGGCAGGTGATATGATGCGCTGCTCTTCATCGCCGAATTGACCGCCCTCGCCGGCGTGCGGATTCAAAGCGGCAACGCCGATCCTGGGGTTGTCAATATGAAAATATTCTTTCAATGCCGCATCCAATAAATCTATCGGCTCGAAGACACAACCGATGGTAAACTTGTGTCTGACTTCAAATAGCGCCTCATGAATTGTTGCCAGCGCCAGTTTTAACGGCCCGGCGATAAACATCATCACCTTTCGTTTGGATTTGCAGCGAGCTGCTAACATTTCGGTGTGGCCGGGCCATTCGGCGCCAGCCAGCTTCCAGCTTGTCTTACTGATGGGCGCGGTTACTACGGCATCTATAATACCATCTCGCGCGGCGTCGATAGCATCAAGGCAAAACCTTAAGGATGCCTCACCGGCTAATTTGCTCGGACCTTTAACCCAGGATGGAACGGAATACTCATCGTAATCAGCGACAACAACTTTATACGGGTACTCGCGACTGATTTTTTCGTGCTGATGCCGGCCCCAGAAGGGCTCAATCTCAGCGGCGTCGGCGGCGTAGCAAAGCTGTTCGTTCATACCGAAGATAACGAATTTCGCAGCCCGCCGAATATTCGCATCAGCTAAGGCTTTAACGATAATCTCCGGCCCGATACCGGCGGCATCGCCCATCGTTATGCCGATGACCATCTGTTCAGCTATCGAATTATTGCCGTTAGTTTTCATAATAACGTTCAGCGTGCGGTGCAGAGCTTGTGCTGTTTGCCATGTGCCGCTTAAAAGCCTAATTCTTTTAGTTTTTCGGCTGTTAGCGATTGGGTCTGTGGTAAAATCTTCTCAAGTTGTGTTTTTATCGTCTTTACAATTATATCAGTTTCTATATTTACTTCATCACCAATTTTTACTTGGCTAAGAGTAGTGTTGTTCAGTGTTTCAGGTATCAGAGCGACGGTGAAACTTTTCCGGTCGATACCGGCTATAGTCAAAGAAATTCCGTCCACGGCGACCGAGCCTTTAGCTACCATCGCATCGAGCAGCTCGGCCCCGGCAGCAAATTTTATATCGGCAAATCGGCCGCGTTTGTCGATTGCTTTTATAGTTGCCGTACCGTCGATATGGCCCTGGACAAAGTGTCCGCCGAATCGGTCCGCGGCTCTGATAGCACGTTCGACGTTGACCTGCGATGAGGGCTTTAATTTGCCCAGAGTTGACCTTGCCAAAGTTTCGCCGCTGAGCTCGAAAGTCGCAAGGCCGCCTTCGAGCCTGGCAATAGTAAGACAGGCCCCGTTTATGGCTATACTATCGCCGATTCTGCCGTCGCCGGCCAGTTCGCCTAAATCCACGGTCAGCAGCATTGTATCTCCACTCCGACGAACCGACCTTACCGTACAAATTGTTTCTATGAGCCCTGTGAACATTTATGATTAACCGTTTACTCCGCCACGAGCGGATATTTGATTATTTTCTATTGAAAAAATAAGTCTATAGATTAAAATTGATTATAAATAATCAGTAGTCAATAATCAATTGTCAATTGGAAAAGGGGTAGGGGCAATTATGAATACATTCTGGCTCAAAATAGCAGGGGCGGCCGTTCTCGTTGTGGGTGTGATTATCCTGATTACCGTTTTTACATCCGGCACTGATTCGGAACCTAAAGAGCCTCAAAAGACCGTTTATGACCAGTGGGAAGAGGACGACAAGAGATTACGAGCCGAGCCGCAGTATAAAGAGCCGCCGGCCACAGCCCCTTCGGTGCAACAGACCACGCCGGTTGCGCCGCCTAAGCCCGAATTTAAGAAGCTCAATGAGATAGAGGAGATTCAGGCACAGAAACTCTTTGAGGCAGCTATGACTGCAAGAAAGATGGGTCGGCTGCCGGGTATAAGGCTAGGATACAAGAATATGGTTGACCACTGCCGGGAGATAATTCGGAGGTGGCCGGAGAGCGAATACGCTTTCAATGCCAAAAGGTTACTCGCCGACATACCGGAGCGATACCACAAAATGTACAATATAACCAAAGAAGAAATTGACCTTGGGAATTTGAAATAAGGATAAACCGAAAAGATTCGTAGAGGAATGTATAGATGCGCAGCACCGCATCGGTTGCCAATATACCTGTGATTTCGATAACCGCTGATTGTCTTCCGGAGGCCTGGGAGAAGGCGGTCTTAGCTGTTTGGGATAAGGGTTTTGAGGTTAAAACTCAGTACGATAAGCCCCAGGACCCGCCGAGCAGAGATGCAACCGTTATCATTACCGTTACCGACCCATTTAACGAACCGAGGATTCACAAGAACTTTCCCGGCGGGCCTGAGGAGCTTGAATCGTACCGACAGGAAGTAGTCAACGGCATCCATGACCATTGGATTGACCCTGCTGCAGGTAAGTGGACTTATACATATCATGAACGGTTGTTTTCATATTGTCCGGTGGAAGATATACGAAACGCTGACTCGCCGAAGCCGTTCAGGAAGGTAAACCAGATTCAGTATATTATCGATTACCTCTCGCAGGCCGGGCACAGCCGTAGGGCTCAGGCGATAACATGGATGCCGACGGCAGACCCGGTAACAGATGACCCGCCCTGCCTTCAGAGAATATGGTGCCGGCTGGTAGCAAACCAAGAGGGCCCCGTTAGAAATTCTACAGCGGGTAATAGGACACAAAACGACAAGATTTCTAACGGGGCGGGCCAGCTTTCGCTTAATATGAACACGCATTGGCGCAGCAGAGACCTCTATAAGGCTTGGTTTATGAATGTCTATGCACTGACCGACCTTCAAAGAATAATTGCCGAGGGCATAGCCAAAAACAGAGGTGAGCCGGTGAGTGTGGGCAGGTATGTCGATATAAGCGATTCACTGCATATTTACGGCAGTTATTTTGATGAAGTTGCCCCCGAGATAGAAAAGATGAAAAACAGCTCATTTCACGAGCGGGCGTGGGAGAGCACTCACCCGGCTTTTGAGATGATGACATTAGAGACAAGAAAAAAATTGGCACGGGACCCTGACTGGTTCGCAAAGGCAAAAGGCGGTTAGATAGATGTCTGAATAAGGAAACATCTTCTTGAATGCAATATGTAAAACTATTTACACAATTTGAAGGGTGAAAAATGGCTTTAATCATTAACGGCGAAAAAATTGAAGATTCGGCGATACAGCAGGAAGTTGAACGCTTAAGGCCGGATTATGAACGAGTGTTTTCCGACCAGGACCCCAAAGAGCGAGAGGCTCAACTGTTTGACTGGTCAAAAGAAAACGTGATTGAAAGGGTATTAATCAATCAGGAAGCAAAAGAGAACGGCGAAAAAATTCCGGAAGCCCAGATCGAATCCGCTTTAGCCAAGCTGAAAGAGCAATACGCAGACCAGGAGCAAATCTACAAAGCACTCGGCCTCAAGGATGACAAAGATATCAAAGAGCACATCGAGATGCAAATGAGAGTCGAGCAGAGACTGAACGAAGCCTGCAAAGATATACCGGGGCCTTCGCAAGCCGCCATCCGGGAATACTATGAAAAGAATAAGGAGGAGTTTAAATCTGGTGAAAGTGCCCGAGTAGCTCATATTGTAAAATATGTGAACTGGCAGACGGACGAAGAGACTGCTTATAACGCTATAAAAGAAGCACATGATGAATTGAAAAACGGTGCAGCTTTTGAGGTGGTGGTTGATAAACATACCGACTGCGCTGATAGTGGTGGTGACTTAGGCTATGTTATGAAAGGGCAAATGGTAGAAGAGTTCGAAGACGTAGTTTTTAATTTGGGTGTTGGAGAAGTTAGTGACGTTTTTCGCACCCGTTTCGGCTTTCATATAGCCAAGGTGTACGACAGAAAGTCAGCCGCTGTGCCCGAGCTTGAAGAAGTAAAAAGCGAGATAGTGAACGTGCTTAAAGAACAGATTCGAGGAAAAGCTATCGATGAGTTTATAGACGGGCTGAAAAAAAAGGCCAAAATCGAAGAGGTCTAACCAGGCAGTAACAAGGCAAAACAAGTGAATGCGAATAAGGGTACAAGTTATAGGCCCGTACGAAAGATACGATTCTCAATTTCTGTTTTTCAATCATCGACCGGATTTTTTCCGCCCTTATTTTTGTGTGCACACGGTTTTATCGGCTGTCAAAAAAAGCAAAAAAGTAGCTGTATCAATTTGTCTCTTTAATGTTTTTATATTAGACTTTAATTATAAGATGCGGACAGGAGCAAAAACAACGCTTTCACATTACGTGAAGGCTTTGTACCAGACCTAAGGGGGGTGCATATAAGTTTCTTTCCGAGTTGGCCTCTGCGTTCTCTGCGCAGAGGCCTTTTTTTACATAAAAAAACGCCGGTAAAAAAGCTGTAAGTTTTTCTCGCCTTTTCTCCTTAGTGTTTATCAAGCCATAAATTAAGAGCGGCAAAATAAATTTAACAATTTCTAATTCAGACAAATTGGCCACTTGTGTCAAGTTTTTTTTTGACATACTATATGTTGGGTGTAGAATAGATATGTTGACTATATGTAGTGTTGTCTTGATGAGCTTCGAAGAGCGTATCCGACCGTCAGTAGCTCTTACCAAGTGGATAGCCGTCTTGTGGATTGTTATTAGAAGTGTATCTCCAACGCAATATGCAGTACGAGATGCGAGATACGAAATGAGATGTCCCTTTTGCAAGGAAGACCGGGATAAAGTTGTTGATTCGCGTTCAAGCGATGGCGGAAGAGTAATCAGGCGCCGGCGTCAATGCCTGATGTGTAAAAGGCGTTTTACCACCTATGAGAAGATAGGCGAAAGTTTTAAGCTCTACGTGGTGAAAAAAGATAACTCCCGGGTTCCTTATGACAGAGAGAAAATCATCAGCGGTTTGCAAAAGGCCTGTTATAAGAGACCTGTATCGACAGAGCAAATTCGACAAATAGCCGACAAGGCTGAGGAAAACATATTCCGGAATTTCGACAAGGAGGTCTCATCAGCTATTATCGGTGAAAGAGTAATGAAACAGCTTCGCAGGGTTGATAAGGTGGCGTATATTCGTTTTGCAAGTGTCTATCGTGACTTCAGGGATGCAGGCGAATTGATTAAGGAAGTCAGTCAGGAAATTACCGAAACTGAGCCCAGCGGCCGGCAGATGCTCTTTGACTGGTAAAAAGGGTACTGCAAGATGGAAATTAGGCATACTTTTAAAAGAATAACCTTTCACTTTTTATTGGTGACTTTTGCATGGAGGCAAAAAGAAGGTGATGCAAACGCAGCTTAAGGTCATAAAAGCCGATGGCAGCCTCGAGGAATACTCGCACACCAAAGTGATGGGGACTATCAACAACGCTCTTGGTAAGATTGGACAGGCGGATGTATACATTGCAGAACAGCTTGCCGAGGTGGTAACATACTTTCTTTATCACCGACAAAACCGCCGCAGAGTAACCAGCAGTGAGATATTTTCCATAATCAAGGCGGTTCTAACGGCCATCAGCTATGAAGAAGCTGCCATCGGGCTAATTGAACACCATTTCGAGCGCAGACTTAAGCGTTCCCGAACTGAGGTTGTCTCGATTGATATTCAGGAGCTGACAGATGCCGAGCTGCTCGCCGGGACCGAGGGAACCAACAGCAGATGCCGATGGGACAAGTCCAGAATAGTCGAAGACCTGGTAACAAAGTACGACCTCTGCCAGTCAACGGCACGAGCGGTCGCTTCAATGGTTGAAGAGAAAATCTTCAATATGGGAATTAGCCTGGTTCCAAGCAGTTTGATAAAGCAGCTTGTTCTGGGTGATACAGCCACCGTGCTTCGCGCCCAGCGACAACTGCAAACCATCTAAGTTAAAATATCATTCAATAATATCTTCGTGCGAGAAAGGATTTTTTCGGGTGGCTCGTCCGGTTCGATGTCGAACCAATGAACGTTTTTGAAGGTTTTGAACCAGGTACGCTGATTCTTGGCTAAACGTCTGGTGTTCTTTTTTATAAGTTCGATTGCATCTTCTAAACTTATGTGTCCCTTCAGATATTCGATTATCTCAGCATAGCCAATAGCACATTGGGCCTCTCTGCTCAAAGGTTTTTCTTCAGCCAACAAGGACTTTACCTCATCGACAAGGCCGGCGACAATCATTTTTTTTACCCTTTTGTTTATTCTGCCGCCGGTATCGGTTTTTTTTCTTCGCAGACCTATTATCGTCCAGTCGTGTTTCGTGTCGCGTCTATCCCATTGCTTCTGGAGGCTTGAGATGGGATTACCCGTGAGCTTGTAAACCTCCAAAGCCCTGATGATGCGCTTGGAATCGTTGGGGCTGATGCGCTCGGCGGCTATGGGGTCAATCTTCGTTAATTCACAGTAGAGTTCTGCCAAACCTTGCGCTTGTGCTCGTGCTTTCAGTTCATCCCGGATTTGCTGATTGGGTCCGGGTCCATCGAAAAGGCCATACAGCAGAGCTTTTATGTACAGAGCAGTTCCGCCGACCGCAATAATCTTTTTGTTACGGCTTTTTGTCTGCTCTATTGAATGCAAAGCAGCCTCAAGAAAAGCTGCTACGCTGAAAGAGTCGCTCGGCTCGACTATGTCGATTAGATGATATTTGATGCGCTGACGGGCCTCGGCAGGTGGCTTGGCGGTGCCGATGTCCATTCGTCGATAGACCTTCATCGAATCGATACTGATTATTTCAGCATCCAGACTTTGGGCTAAATCAAAAGCTAATCGGCCTTTGCCCGATGCAGTAACACCAAGAATCAAAAGCATTTTTCCATTTACTATCATCTGTCAACTATTTACTATTTATCGTGTTTTTTAATAATCGATAATTGTAACCTGTTTGTCAATAGCAAGGCATATGGACTTTAACAACCTTTTACAAAACAAGGTGGAATTTGTTAATGATATTCTCAGGGATCAACTGACCGGCCGGGAGATGCCAGGTGAATTGAAAGAGGCACTTGAGTACACACTCAGGACGCCGGGTAAACGCGTGCGGTCGGCGTTGGTGTTGTGGTGCTGTGAGCTTGTCAGCGGAGAAATAAACCATGACGCGGAGATTGCTGCCGCAGCAATTGAAATGATGCACACGTACTCGCTTGTTCACGATGATTTGCCGGCAATGGATAACGATGACTTTCGGCGCGGCTTTCCGACGTGCCATAAGGCCTTTGATGAAGCAACGGCTATTCTGGCGGGCGATGCCCTTTTGACCCTTGCCTTTGAGATTCTGGCAAAAGAGGTTGATGAGCCGACTATTGCCGTAAAACTCATTGCTCAATTGGCACAAGATGCCGGCCCATCCGGTATGATTGGGGGGCAGATGGCGGATTTGAGAGCGGAAAACGGCCGGGGAAATCAAAAACTTTTGGAATATATCCACACCAACAAGACCGCCAAGATGTTCCGCTGTGCCGCTGTGATGGGGGCAACTTGCGGCGGGGCAGAAAAAAAACAATTAGACCTGCTGAATGAATACGGCTTAAAGATTGGTCTGGGTTTCCAGATAGCTGATGATATTCTCGATGTAAATGCATCCAGTGAGCAGTTAGGCAAAACGGCCGGTAAAGACGCCAAAGCGGATAAGTGTACCTACCCGGCAGTGGTAGGAATTGAGAAGGCAAGAAAATTAGAGAAAAAGCTGGCCGATGAGGCGGTGGCGGTTTTGGAGCCGTTCGGAGAAAAAGCTGATATCCTACGGCAATTGGCGATGGCCCTGCTGGAAAGAACAAAATAATAAAAAAAGTCCTAATCTACATTTGATTTCACTCTTAATTTTTTTTCACACTGAGCAATATGCCTTAATCAACACATCCAAAGCACTTCCTCAATAAAAGCTACATATCAGCATTAAAAACCTTGAATTTCAAACTACACCGAAAATAGGGCATAGCTCACCCTGGGTATAGTGTGGATTCCCGCCACTGTTTTGGCTGGAATGAAATAAGGAAAATGACACAGAGAATCGGTCAGTTTGATTAAGGAAAAAATTGAACTTAAGCCGATACAATTAATGGGTTTTTTTAGGTATACATTATGACAATAGGAATTATCCCGTTAATAGCCGTGGAATTGATTCTTGCTGTATTGATTTGCTGGTTTGCAACGTGGCAGACGAGCATATTCGGGCATCAATTGATACAGCAGGTAAATTTCCCCAAAAGATATCACTCACCTATTCAAATCCGACCGCCGCCTATGAAGGCCTGTGCGTTCAAAGTTTTTTCTACTATGATGTATTCCTAATTACGAACCAACGGGCCATAAGCTTCGCGCTTACGGCCTTTTTTATTTGTACGGCTTGCCCGCTCATCTTGTGCATTTATGTCACGCTGCCCATATAATCTTTCGCATCCAGTTTCGCAGCTCTATTCTTTCCGGGAAGTTAAGGTAGGCAAATTCGTCGGCATACCATTTGTGTTGCGCCAGCCGTTCGTAATCCTCGGCATCTACAATAACGAATTGGCCTTGCGTTAAAGGTATGAGCCTGAAATCATCTCCGTTCTCCGCAAAAGTGCTGTTGCGTCCCTTCTCCTTAGTACGAAGAAAGATGAATCGCTTATTTTCCATCACCAATCTCCATCAATCGAACATTTACCGATAAGCAATCAGGGCATCTGACAAATCCCACAAATTGTCGTTTACTTGCAATCAAATTTTGCCTGACAACTCCAGTATCTTGCCTGAAAGTCCGTTGCCGCGTGTCACTTGCGACAACTCCGTTGTCGTGGCCGGATGCCTGTTGCCCAGTGTCTTTTAGGAAAATTCTACCTCTTCTTTCAACAGTCCAATTCTCCGGCGTAGTCCTAATAAAGGTTGCTCTACACGCCAGGCACTCCATAAACCAGCCGACCAAAAACTTTCCTGCCATCAGCTTGAACTTCCTATCCGCTATCCGTTGTTTTCTCTACGCTATTCGCTCTAAGCCATCTAACCACTTCCCAGTTTACTAATTAACCACTCCCCCCTATAATTAGAGCTATCTGCGTGTTTGATACGAAAAATCCTGTTTTTTCAATGGTGTTTTGCGGTTTAAGCTGTTATATTGAAAAGTCTTAAAACTTTTTCTAAAAATATGAGATTTCGCTGAAGGTATCTGCGTATTTGATTGAAAATATGCTCGATGCTGGATGCTCGATACCGGATACTCGACGAGCATCGAGGATTAAGAATCTAAGGATCGAGTTTTGAGAGAGTACTTGATGGGTAAATTATTAGAGCAAGTTAATAGTCCGGTGGATATCAAGAAGCTGTCGGTGCCTCAGCTCAAGGAGCTGGCTGAGGAAATACGCCAGTTTATTCTCGGCTCAGTCAGCAAAACCGGCGGACATCTGGCGAGCAACCTCGGCGTAGTGGAATTGACATTAGCTCTGCACTACGTTTTTGATTTCAAAGAGGACAAGCTGCTCTGGGACGTCGGCCATCAATGCTATACGCATAAAATCATCACCGGAAGGAAAGATAAGTTCAAGCATCTTCGCCGCGCAGAAGGGATAAGCGGCTTTCCCAACCCGGCTGAGAGCGAATATGACCAGTTCGCCGTCGGACATGCAGGGACATCAATAGCTACAGCAATCGGAATGGCGATAGCCCAGCGCCAACAAAAAAAGAAAGATAAAATTGTGGCGTTGATCGGCGATGCCAGTATTGTTAACGGCACTTCCTTTGAAGCACTCAATAATCTCGGACTCGTCAAGAGGCAATTACTAATACTGCTCAATGACAACTCGATGGCCATAGACGCAACTGTAGGAGCAGTGGCAAAGTACTTTTCCAAAGTCCGTCTTAGCCAGACCTACGATGATTTACGCAAGACAACCAGAAATATCTTAGAGCATACGCCCTATATAGGCAAAAGTGTCGATGAAGCAATTGAGAGGATTAAGAAAAGTATCAGAATGGCCCTGCCAGCCAGTCAGATGTTTGAGAGCCTGAATATTCCGTACTTTGGTCCTGTTGACGGCCATGATATCGGCTCGCTTATAAAATTGTTTAAGGCGCTGGCCCAGACGAATCATCCCGTAATACTGCATGTCTATACGAAGAAGGGCAAAGGTTTTGAGCCGGCCGACCAAGGCCCCAGCAAATTTCATTCGACAGGTCCGTTCAAGATGAATGGGGATGCTGTAGAATCGGCTTTGGAAACAGGCAGACGTAGTTTTACCAATGTCCTCGGCGAACATCTGAGCCAATTAGCTCAAAAGGATGACCGAATCGTGGCTATAACCTCGGCGATGTGCGATGGAACAGGCTTAGTCGAATTTAGCAAAAGGTTTGCTGACAGGTTCTACGATGTGGGTATTGCTGAAGGTGCTGCTGTGGATATTGCAGCAGGGTTTGCCAGAAGCGGCCTAAAACCGATTGTCTGTATCTATTCGACGTTTTTGCAGCGCAGTTTCGACCAGATATTCCAGGAGGTAGCATTACAGAATCTACCGGTCATTTTCTGCGTCGACAGGGCCGGAGTCGTTGGCTCGGATGGACCAACACATCACGGGCTATTGGATATTGGCTTTTTGCGGATAATACCGAATATGGTACTAACGGGGCCTGCCAACGAGATTGAAACTAAACTGGCTCTGGAATTTGCATTGGGCCAGGATAAGCCGGTCGTTATAAGGTATCCGAAAGATTTTGTCCCACAGCAGGAGTTTGTAAAGGCCGCCTGTGCCAAGCCGTTCAGTCTGGGTAAAAGTGTAGTTGTCAAAAGGTCAAAAAAATCTGCTGTTGCGATTGTCAGTTACGGCAGCGTTCTGACAGAATCATTGAAAGCGGCTACATTATTAGCTGAAGATGGGATTGCGGTTGATGTGATTAACGGCCGGTTCGCTGCTCCTGTCGATGAGAAGATTGTCTCTCTGCTGGACCAGGGAAAGGGCATAATTACAGTAGAAGACCACGCCAACGCCTGTGGGTTCGGGTCAGCTGTGCTCGAATTGGCCGCAGCTAAAAGCTATTCGCCAAAGGCAATACGCCTGCTCGGCGCGCCGAGGAGATTTATAGGACACAATTCCAGAGCGCAACAGCTTATGGAAGCGGGTATAAATGCCGATAAGATAGTAGAAACGGCCAAAGAAATGCTGCGTCTGTAGTTTACGACGCCGAATGCTCAATATCAGATATACAAGCCGCGACAAACGAGACACAAAATATGAAATTTCCGCCAAAATTAGTGATTTTCGGTGACCCGAAAAAGGAAGGCGTCCGCGAGGCGATTGACGAATTTGTCGGCTTTGCAAAGGGCAAGGCCGAGATAGTTGCAAGCTGCAGCATTGAGGATTGCAAAGCCGAGATTCTAAAGAAATGTGATTTTGCTATTGTTTTCGGCGGGGATGGGAGCATCATCTCGACGGCAAGGAATATGAGTAAAGTAAGTGTGCCGGTGATAGGTGTGAACCTCGGCAAGCTTGGTTTCCTGGCGGAATTCAGCGTTGGCGAGCTTAAGGATTTTTTCCCCTGTTTAACAAAAGGCATAGCCCAGATAGATAAACGGATGATGCTAAGCTGCAGAGTTTTCAGCGATACTCAAGAAAAGAACCAAACTCAGAAATTCTGCTCGGCAGCTATCAATGATGTTTTCATTACGGCCGGGCCGCCTTTTAGAACGGTCGAGCTCAAAATATCGGTGGATGGCCAGCCGTTAGCCGGATGTGTCAGTGATGGGTTGATAATTTCCACCCCGACGGGCTCAACGGCCTACAATTTATCCTCAGGGGGCCCGATAGTCTCGCCTAAGATGGAGGCGGTGGTTATTACGCCAATTTGTCCTCATTCTTTGAGCTTTCGGCCGATAGTTATTAACGCCGAGAGCACAATAGAGGTCGTGGGGATCCGAGTCAACGAAGGAACAACTGTTTCTATCGACGGCCAGATTTCGTCGAAGCTATCAATTGACGATGTAGTAAGAGTCGAGAGAGAAAACTGCGATTTTTTGATTGTGAACAATCCGCTCAGGAGCCAATGGGATACTCTGGCCACGAAACTTAGCTGGGCTGAGAAACCGAAATACAAGAAAGGCCACCCTGCCTGACAGGGTATCAGGATATCAGGCTACCAGAGTATCAGGAAAGACAGAAAGGTACTTTGTATTATGAAGAACCGGCTTTTTATTACAGTGATAGTGGTTTTTTTCACTCTCAGTTCGGCAACAAGCTGGTCGATAGAAAACTCCGCGATAAGGAATCCTGCCGGCTCGAGCACTGTTCCTCCGAGCAGTATCCAGAGTGGTCTGATTAGAAACCCTAACCCGATTGATACGAGCGGTAACCTTGTAATTACAGGCAATGTCCGTCACGGCATGCACTTCCGTGGCACTGTGCCGTATGGTTCGACCACGAGTTTCAGGGCCGGTCTGGGCTCATCGTCACTTAGCTCCTTTTTGAGAGATTCGGCCGGCACCGAAAACTTCGGCCGTTATGCCAATGGATATAATATTCAGCCGTATTATTCACTTACAGAAACGGTAACTACTACAAGGCCCGGCTATTCCGGAGTTTTCAGGCCAGTAACAAGGATTAATGACCGTGCGCTCCAGGTACAGTACTCGACAGGAATGAAAGCAACAAAGGGCCAGGAGACACAAACTTATCCCGGCTGGGATACTTTTACTCAAGCCGGTACCTCGCAGGAACCATACGATTCAGAATTGGTGGGACTGCAAACGAAATATGGTACATCGGCTAAGCCTCTACAAATAGTAAAAAGCATACGGGAACTGCAGCTACTTACTCGAGACGAGACAGGTATATCACCGCAAGACCAACAGTCGGTGGTTGAACGGTACCAAGAACAGACGCAAGACACAAGACTCAAGACACAAGGCACAGGACTCAAGACCGAAGAGTTAGGAACGGCCCTTGAACAGAGGTTTGAGGTATGGAGCCCGAGAAACAAAGAAAGCCAAGCAGCTAAAATAGTTCAGACGACCGACACAGACTTCAGCGAGGACTCGCTTACACTTGCGCAAGCTGACGAAGTTGTTAAGGGTCCGGTATTTCAGGATGGGTCCACTTTGCAGAAAGTTACGGGCTGGGAACCTCAGGCAGGTGAGGGTAAACCTGATGAACACGGCAGAGACCTGCAGGACAAACGTAACAGACTTGGTTCCGATGTTCTTGAACAAATAAGACAGCAACTCGCTGATTTGACCCGGTCCATCGATGCCCGCCTGCAAAACGCAACAGAAGAAGCACGTAAAGACGGAAATACCAAAACAGATACGGTCATCTCCCCCCAAACGACAACAATAGACTGGGGTAAAATTGTACGCCTTTATGAACCTGAAAAAAACCAGTTCAGTCAAAGTGCCGAGAATCAGGAAGAATCCGGCTTCGAATTTTTAGAAACACCGAAGCCGGAAAGTTATCGAGAGAAAAATTCTCCGTTGGATGAACTAAACAAGCTTTCGCAAGCTGACTTATCCGCCAAAGCCAAAAGCATCAGGGGTTCACACACTTATCCGGAAACTTACTCGGAAACCAAGTTCAATCAACACATGCAGGCTGCGGAAGATTATCTAAAGGCCGGCAGGTTCTATGCGGCAGCGGACTCTTTTGCTTTAGCGTCTATTTATAAGCTGGATGAGCCGCTTTGCTTTGCGGGCAGAGGGCATGCATTACTAGCCGCTGGTGAATATATAAGTAGCGCCCTGTTTCTTTCCAGAGCGCTCAAGATCGCTCCGGAATATGTACGTACTAAAATCGACCTTATGGCGATGTTAGGCGGTGAAAACAAGCTCGAGAGCAGAATAGCTGAGATTAAAGAATGGTTGGGACGGAGCGGTTCAACAAAGCTAGAATTTCTCTTAGGCTATGCCTATTACCGGATGGGCAGGCTCGGTCCGGCAAAGCAAGCCATCGATACGGCTTACACAAAGATGCCTCAGTCCCCCGCTGTGGTTGCAGTTAAAAAAGCTATTGATGATGCGATAGCAGGACAGTAGGCAGAAGTCAGAGGTCGGAGGACGGAAAACAGACGAGTTGATGAGTAGATGCGTTGATGAGCGGATGGGTTAATTTGTGAGTGGTTAATTGACTTCTCAGGTCGACAGTAACGACAGTTCCGCTAATACAAGACCATCGTTTATAGTCTGGCATATATCTATTCTCACATAATTGGTGCGAATCACCGCGCCCTACATAAGTTTGGGGGCGTTATCAATAATGTATTTTATTGTTTTGTTTTAAGCGGATTTTGGGACTCCTTATAAAAGCGGTTCTGGAGATTCAGGATAGTATCGTCTTTTTTCAGGATTTTAATTAATTCAACAAGCTGCTCAGCCTGAGAGTTTATTAATAATTCTCCGAGCTCGGGTTTGGCGTAGCTGCCATCCCCGGCATAGTGGTTCGGGAATTGGGCATACCAGAATATCCCCGTGTAGTTGGAAGGGATGTGTTTTAAGCGTGCCAGGTCCTGGCCGGACTGCTCTTTTGCGCGGTCTATATGCACGAGGTCGGGCCTTGAAACCTGCATCATCGAGGTCTCGGTTTCTCCGGCGTGGCCGCCAGTTGTGGTCTCTCTGAGCTTTTTGACTTTTTCGGCGACTTTCGAATCCGTTTGGGGACTGAACAATACGACGCAATAGTCCCGTTGTTTTTCAAGCTGGGCCAGGCAGAAAAAAGGCAGAAAACTATTGTTTCCACCATGACCGTTCACAAGGACAATTTTCTTAATTCCGTTACGGGAAAGCTCATCACAAGTCTCCTGCAGGACATTCCAAATGAGCTTGGGGCTGTAGGCAATTGTTCCGGGCTGGTGTTTTGCTTCCAATATCTGGCTGAAATAGTACTCCGGGAAGACCAGGGCGTATTCTTTTTTGGCCGCACGTAAAGCAATTTCCCTGACATCAATTAAATCCGTTCCAAGCGGCAAATGAGGTCCGTGCTTTTCGAAGACACCTATCGGAATAAGGCAGAGGCCTGCGGATTTTTCCACGGCTTTTATAAAATCAGGCGCAGTCAGCTCTGCCCATTTAACCGGAAGATCAGATGAGCGAGCGGATCTTTGGCCAGCAAAAACAACGGCGGCAGTGAAAATAAATAAAGTAGAAAGTAAAACCACAATAAAAGTAAACTGTTTGTGTTTCATAATTTTGTTCTCCTTTCCAAATTCTGTGTGAATGGACAATTCCCGAGCGATTAGATGGCTGCTTCGAGCTGTGTGAGTATTGTTCTGGCTTTGCAGACTTTGTTGCCGGCGAGGCCCTGCCAGTGAAGCTCGGCATTTTTCTTGAGCAGCTCTTCGATTTTTTTGCAGGCCAACAGTACGGTGGCGTGATTTTTATTTCCCATAAATCTGCCTACCTCAGAGGACGACATTTTAGTGTGCTTTCTGGTCAGATACATACTAAAATGCCGGGCCAAGGCAACGGTCCTGTCTTTTTTTGATGAGTGTATATTGGCCGGCGTTGTCCCGAAATAAGTGGCAACGGCTGATTCGATATCCGATACGTGCACAATCGGGTCGCACCTTTCGAGGTGTTCCGCTAGAACGACTCTGGCCATAGACAGGTTGATTTTTTCGTTTTTCAGTGCTGAGTACGCAATTACTTTGAGCAGGGCCCCCTCCAGCTCCCGCACATTGGTGCGGAGATTTTCGGCAATGTATCTTATTACGCTTTCAGGGATTTGAGATTTTAGTTTTAAGTTTTGAATTTTCAGGTACTGCCTGCATATTTGGCAGCGTGTGCGGAAATCAGGATTCTCAATTTTGACAACCATTCCCGATACGAAGCGGTTAACCAGCTTTTCGGACAGTTGTCCTATCATTTTCGGATGTGCATCGCAGGCCATCACAACCTGTTTACCAGCCAGGCTGATTGTATTGAAAGTATGCAGGAATTCCTCCTGCGTTGAAGGCTTGCTGGCCAAGAAGTGAATATCGTCGATTGCCAACAAATCCGTTTGCCGCATTCGTCGTCGAAAAGCCTCCAGCTTTTTTGTCTTCAAGGCCAGCACAAACTGATTGACAAAATCCTCCGCTGAGAGATATAGCCAATTAGTTTGGGGGCGTTTCTCGCACACTGCATTGCAAATCCCTTGCAGCAGATGTGTTTTGCCGACCCCGTATCCTCCGTGAATAAACAGCGGATTGAAAGGGCTTTGTTGTTCATTTACGACCGCTTTGGCGGCGTTGTAGGCCAGCTCATTTGACGAGCCCACAACAAATGTCTCCAAAGACATTTTGAGTTTTTTCTTCTGCCGTCCACGAACACCTTTTTGGGCCCACTGCTTCGTTTTTTCTCGGCTGCTTTGTTCGCGAAGCAAAGCAGCGGGTGCGGACACTTGTGAACCCAGTTGAGTTCTCCTCTGGTGGCCGGAAAGCTCTGGATCAACGCTAAAGGTTACCTTTACCTCTGCTCCGGTAACTGCCCGGACAACCTGTCTTATTTCATTCAAAAAATGGTTCTCAATCCAACTTGCTATAAAAAGATTCGGTACACCAACCTTCAAATATCCGTCGGCAAGTGTCATATTAGTTGAATTTTTAAACCATATTCGAAACTTCTGCGGCCCCACCTTCTCAGCAAGAGCTTCGTTAATAGCACTTATCTGAGACGCGGCTGTACGAGAACTCTCATCCGTGATTGTGCTCTGCATTTGTATACTCCCGGTGCCAGGTTATTATCTGTCAGGCCTTAATCCCGCACTCAACGAATATAGTCTCATCCCTCGTAAGCGCAGGAAAAGAATCCATTCTTTTTAGAATCAAATCATTCTTCGCAGCAAAGCCACTTTGAAGAATCAATAATACTGATAACCTACTTATTATTGGACAACGAAAAAACAAATCAAATGCATTTTGTGAAATTTCTTTTCCACTTGATGAAGGTCACTGTCATTATTGACTTTGCGCGTAAAAAAATTTTGTTTTTAACAGGTTTTGCACATCGTAAGTTTGTTTTGTGGAAAAGCTGTGGATTAGATTTGTAAATCCAAAAAAAATCGACGCCGGATGCTCGATACTCGAGGCTTGTCATCACATCGTAGCGAGGATTGCCGTATAGCCGCCATCATGATCTCCCGCACCAAAATCTATCCTGTCAAAGTCTGAGATGTTATCGGGTTGGTAAGCGGTCTGCTGTGGTCGATTTTGGTGCGGGATTGCCGAGGGCAGGATTAGCTTTTCGGATTTTATTTCAAAGCCTTGGTTTTTTTGCAGGAAATCTCCTATGAGGTCGCTGTTTTCTTCCTTTTGAATGCTGCAGGTGCTGTAGCAGATTTTTCCATGAGGTTTGAGTATTGCCGCTGCGTTATTGAGCAGCTCGCTTTGTGTTTTAGTCAGTTCTTTTATTGTCTGTGGTTTTATTCTGTAGCGGACCTCGATTCGTTTAGCCAATACGCCGGTATTGGAGCACGGCACATCCAGCAGAACACAATCGAATTTAGAATCTGGAAGCTCCTCATACGGAACAACCTCAACACTTTTTATGCCAAGGCGGGTGGTATTTTCTCTGACCTTTTTAAGGCGTTTGTTGTCTATATCAGTTGCAAGAATCTTTGCCGAATCGCCGGTAGTTTCGGCTAATTGAGTTGTTTTTATACCCGGCGCGGCGCAGAGGTCGAGTATTGTCCAATTCGGTTGCGGTTCGAGCATCCCAACCGGCTGCGAAGCTGAAATATCCTGAATTGTAAACAGGCCTTCTGCAAAGCCTGGAAGCTGTGTTACTGCTCGCGGACTTTTGATTTTTATCATGCTCGATTCTTTCTTCTCGATACCCGATACTCGACGAGAATCCGGCATCGAGCATTGAACATCGACTATTTCAAAGTCAACATCTGCCTGTTGAAATTTTTCAGCTAAATCCTGTGTTGTTGTCTTTAAGCTGTTTGGTCTGAGGTAGATACTCGGCCTGCGATTGGATGCGAAGCAAATCTGCCGAGTCAATTTTGTGCCGAATTCATTTAGCCAGTCAGTTACGAGCCATTTGGGCAAAGAAAAAACGGTGTTTAAGTAATCGGCTGGGGAAGATTCAGGGTCGGGCAAAAAGTCCGTGTCGAATTCGCAGCCGGTCATAGGTGACTGGTAAAGCGTGCGTCTGAAATTGCTTTTCGATAACTCATTCTGTCGATTTTTTATGTGTCTTGTGATTTGGCGCAGGACCGCATTTACAAAGCCGACCTGCTTTTTGCCTGATAAGATTTTGGCATTTTCTACCGCTTCATTGACAATGGCGTGCTGGCCGGTGACAGGTGAATAAATAAGCTCGTAGGTCCCAATCCGGATAATGTTGAGCAGTTTGTCCGGTATCCTTCCAACGGGTCGGCCGGAGAATGCGGTTATCACCGTATCGATGGCCCGGCGGTTTCTTAGGGTACCGAGGACAAGGTCGGTGGCCCGTTGTTTCTGGTCGGTCTGACTTAACAGCTTGTTCAGGATTGGGCCGGCGTAGTTACGTTTTGGATTACATTGGTTCAGGGTCTCAATTGCTATAGCGCGTGCGGATTTTGATTTTTGGCCAGCCATATCTTACTTGTCTATCTTAATAAACAAATCGCCGGGCTGGGTTTGTCGGCCGTTGACGAAATCTTTGAAGTCCATAAGCGGTGAGCCTGCCGGTTTGATTTTTCTAATCTTTAAGGCGTCTGTACAACAAATTACATTCAGATTTTCGTCAAGTGTTCCTACTGATAAGCTGGCGGAGTTTGAGGTCCCTACCGCTTCTGCCATCGCTATAGTTATGCGCGTAGATTTGTTGGTTTTTTTAGAAAGATATGTTGCCGAAGCACCGGGCCAAGGCCAGAAGCCGCGGATTTTTCTTTCTAAAACTTCAGCCGGTTCGGCAAAATCGATAAAGCCATCTGATTTTTTCAGCTTGGGAGCAAGAGTAGCTTTGGAATGGTCCTGCTCGATATAAACAGCGGTGCCATCGTCGATTTGTTCTATTGTTTTCAGCAGTAATGGTGCCGCCATTTGTGCCATTCTGTCATGGAGCCGGCCGGCCGTTTCATCCTGTCCTATGCTGGTTTTTGATTGTCCCAGAATACTGCCGGCATCCATTTTTTCAGCCAATGTGATTATGCTGATACCGGTTTCGGTTTCGCCGTTGATTATCACCCAGTTTATGGGTGCGGCCCCCCGGTATTTCGGAAGCAATGAGGCGTGGACATTTATAGCACCTTTTGGGGGCAGATTTATCAGCTCGTTTCCGACTTTCTGGCCGAAAGCGATTACCACAATCAGGTCCGGCTTATAATCAGCTATCCTTGTTAGCATCTCCGGAGTGTTTACGTTATCTGTTTCAACAAACGGTATCGAATGGGTAGTCGCCCAGTTGGCTGCCGGTGTCGGGCTCGGTTTTCTGCCTCTGCCGGCGGGATGTGGAGGCTGGGTTACGATGAATTGCAGACTTTGGCTGGACTGCTCTAAAGCATTCAGGCAATCAATGCCGAACTGGCCGCTACCGAGATATATTATCCTCATAGTTCTTTTACGTTTATTTACGCCCTTCTGTCAGTTTTTTTAGCTGTCTTCGATGTGCAATCTTAGCGGTCTGGGCCATGCGGTTAACAATGGTCATTCCCTCGATATGGTCGTATTCGTGCTGGAGAGCTCTTGCGTAAAGCCCTTCGGCCTCTTCGATAAACTCTTTACCGTTAAGGTCGGTGGCGGTAACGTTACATTTTTTATACCTTCGAATTTTTGTAAAAACGCCCGGCACCGATAGGCACCCTTCTTCTGTTGAGCCAAGTTCACCGGCGGGTGTAACGATTGGGTTTATATAGACTTTGACGCTTTCCCTTGTTCCATCAAGCGATATGATAAAGAGTCGCAATGGTACGCCCGCCTGTGGTGCCGCCAGGCCGATGCCTTTTTTTTTCAGCATAATGTCGGCCATTTTCTCTACAAGCTGACGGATATTATCATCAATTTCTCCTACCGGCTCGGCTCGCTTAGTTAAAACCTCAGCCGGATAATGCGTGATTTGACACTTTTCAATATTAATCATTCCTGGTGTTCCGTATTTTGCTTTAGGCTTATCTGTCGTCGAATTCGTCGCCGGCGAATGTATTGCCGAGATAAGATCTTATGACGGTTTCGTTGCGGATGATTTCGGCGGGCGGGCCAGCTCCTATCACCCTGCCGTGGTCAATAATATAGGCCTTATCGACCACTTCAAGCGTTCTCTCGACATTATGGTCGGTAACAAGAATACTGACGCCGGAATCAACGAGGCGGCGAATCTCATACTGCAAGTCCTGAACGGCAATGGGGTCAACACCGCTGAACGGTTCGTCCAAAAGAATCAATGAAGGGTCGGTTACCATAGCACGTGCGATCTCAAGCTTTCTTCGCTCACCGCCGGAAAGGAACCTCCCCTGACTGTTAGCAACCTCACTTAGTGCGAAACGTTCAATGAGCATATCGGCCTTGCGATTTCGCTGAGCTTTGGTAATGGACATTGTTTCCAGAATCGCATAGAGATTTTCGCGGACAGTGAGACGTTGGAAGATGCTCGGTTCCTGTGAAAGATAACCGATACCCAATCGTGCGCGTTTGTACATTTGCAGCTTGGTGATGTTCTGGCCTTCAAAAATGACCGAGCCGCTGTTCGGAGTAACCATACCCATAATCATTCTAAAGGACGTGGTTTTTCCGGCTCCGTTTCGGCCCAGAAGCCCGACAATACTGCGCTTTTCGATAGTAATTGATACTTCGTTAACAACGATTCGGCCGGAATATTTTTTTACCAGCCCGTGAGTTTCAAGAAGAGCCATACTTACCATTTTCGTATCTCGTATCGTGTATCCGCCAAACAAAAGTCCACCAGGGGCGGATATCGTATTGCGTAGGCGGTATTATAACAATAGTTATGACTAAAGAAAACCGTCTTTTTCGAATCTGCGAAGCTCACGCAACGGGTTTTCTGCCTTGTGGGACTCCAAAATCGTGTTTTCTTCAAAAGCCAATAAATATTCTGGCATTTTTGCAGTAATTTTGCTATTAAAGTATTTTTCTGTATAAGAAAAGTTGATTTTACTTGGTTTCCGCACCTGTACCTGCGACTACCTGTGCAGGAAAGCACAGGTGCAGGCAAAGCGGGGGCCCTTAAGGACTTTTATGTTTGCGATTCTAAGCGATATACATTCGAATCTCGAAGCCTTGACGGTTGTTCTGGCTGACATTGAAAAACGGGGTATAAAGACGATTTATTGTCTGGGTGATGTGGTGGGCTACGGGCCAAATCCCAAGGAATGTCTCGATTTGATTATTGAGAAGACCAAGTGGTGCGTCCTCGGCAATCATGATTATGCGGTCTTCTATGAGCCGACAAATTTCAACTACGGCGCAGAGCAGGCAAGCTTCTGGAGCCGGGAAGTTCTGGAATCGGAAGAAGAAAAACAGCCTCGCGACAGGCGCTGGAGCTTTTTGGGTGAATTGCCGATGCGGCATACGCTCAAAAGCAAATTAGGAGCAAACTCAGCGACAATAGATTTTGTTCACGCTTCGCCCAGAAGACCGATTAATGAATATATTTTTCCCGACGATGTTTACACCAATCCGCTGAAGGTTCGGCTGCTGTTCGAGCGGGTCACACACATCTGCTTTGTAGGCCACACACATATGCCCGGTGTGTTTCTAAATGAGCCAGACTTCTATCTGCCGGCTGAGCTTGGCGATATCTACCCGATTGTCGATGATGAAAAGGCGATTATCAATATCGGCTCTGTCGGGCAGCCCAGGGACAAGGACAACCGTACCAGCTATGTGTATGTGAATAAAAACGAGGTGCATTTTGTACGGCTCGAATACGATTTTGAAACTACCATGAAAAAGATAATAGCAATCGAACAATTAGACAACTTCCACGCGGAGCGGCTGCAGAATGGAAGATAGAAGAAATTGATTATTTATTGACTATTGATTATTGAAGAAATCAATGACAAAAAAGAAATTAAATACGATTTTGTCACTCTGAGCTCGCCGAAAGCGGGCGAAGAATCTGGTTAGCGAAGAGGAGATTCTTCACTTCGCTGCGCTCCGTTCAGAATGACAAGAGTTCGTAGTAAGAGATACAAAATGCGATATTTATATTTGGTTGTGATTGGCTTCGTTGTCTTTTGCAGCTGGCTTGTTGCTGAGTCCGGACTGGATTGCTGCTCCTTCGACTTTGCTCAGGACAGGTTTTGCAGAAATGACAAAGAGACGACTGGACAACCTTGCATTCTTTTGCAAAGCTCCACAGGTGACAAAAAAAGCAGTGATGCGAATGTCCCTGCTGAGGAACCATCGCAGATAGGAGGGGACGATTCTGTTACTTTCGGTGCTGACAGTGCTCCGGCTAAAAGCGTTACCCTTGGTTCCGTGGACCCTCAGAGCGGTTTTAATTTCCAGTTGGAACTGAACTCGAAAGGCGCCGCCATCAGGAAAGCTACCTTTAGCGGATTTAAAGACCGTGATTACAAGGACCCTCAGCCTTTGGTAATTATTTCCCCTATGCAGGAAAGAGACGGCAGGGAAATTTTGTCAATGGCTAATACGAGCTTTGTATTTGTTCAGCAGCAGCTTCAACTGCCTCTTGATAGACTTCACTGGAAAAGCCTCGATAAAGAAACCACAGAGGATGGCTCGCAAACAGCACGCTTTGAAGCGATAATTAAAATTGTAGGTACCGACGAGCCGGTCTTGAAATTGATTAAAACCTATAAAATCATCCCACGCAGCTATCTTCTGGAATGCAATATAGCTGTGGAAAATCTTAGCGATGCCGAGCAGAAGGTTCGTTTCAATTTAGCCGGGCCGGGCGGACTTGGCAGGGAGGCCTTCAGGCGCGATATGAGGAGTATCATTGCCGGCTTTAGAGATTCGCAGGGCCAAGTTAGCAGTGAAAGACTTGATATAACAAAACTCAACAAGGCAAAGAGCCTCGACGACAGACGGCTAACAATACCTGGCGCCAACTTTCTCTGGGCTGCTGCGGTCAATAAGTACTTCGCTGCTATATTAGTGCCTCTACCGGAAGAGGGCAAAGACTATTGTGATTGGGTAACGGATAAGACAGGCCGGCTTCACAATCCTGATGGAGACAGCAAGGCCGACAGCGGTGATGAAACGATAGGACTGGATTTGAAAATTGCGTCAAATACATTGGCTGCAATAGGTCAGGCCAACAGTTCAAAAACATATAACTTCCAGCTATATATTGGGCCTAAGGATAAAAGTCTTTTCGATAAGAACGAGCGGTATCGAGAGTTGGGCTTTGTTCAAACGATAACTTTCATGCCCTGTATTTGTTGTCCTGCCGGCATTATATACCCTCTGGCCTTCGGGATATTGGCTTTAATGAAATGGATGTACGCCTTTATCCCCAACTACGGAGTGGTCATTATAATATTAGTGTTCCTGATGCGGCTTATCATACATCCGCTTACCAAAAAGGGCCAGGTCTCAATGAGCAAGATGAGCAAGCTGGCCCCGAAGGCCGAGGAGATAAAGAAAAAATACGCCAACAACAAGGCTGAAATGAACAAACAGATGATGGCCCTTTACAGAGAGCAGGGCGCCTCTCCGGTTATGGGTTTTCTGCCGATGATGGTTCAGATGCCGATCTGGATCGCTCTATGGAGCGCGGTGTACGCCAGTATCGACCTGCGGGGAGCGGCGTTTTTACCGTTTTGGATCACAGACCTTTCAGTACCTGATGCCCTGTTCAGATTTCCAACGGCTTTAGTTGTGCCTTTGTTAGGCTGGAAGATAGAATCGCTGAACCTTTTGCCGATTTTGATGGGTGTGGCGTTTTATCTTCAGCAGAAATTAATGCCGTCCCAGGCGGCGGCGTCCACTAATCCACAGGTTGCTCAGCAGCAAAAAATGATGATGATTATGATGCCGCTGCTGTTCCCGCTGATGCTATACAAGGCCCCGTCGGGAGTGAATATGTATATTATGGCAAGTACTTTTGCCGGTGTCTTTGAGCAGTATGTCATTCGCAAACACATACGGGAAAAAGAACAGGCCGAATCAAAGGGTCTGGTCGCAGCGACGAGCAAGACCGGCGGTAAGGTCAAAAAGAAAAAGCCCAAGCCGTTTTATAAAAATATGTAAGGCAAACAAATTGGCTTTTATTGTCATTCCGAGGCGAAATCGAAGAATCCGGCCAGCGAATAAAATCACTCAGTCGCTACATAAGCTGAATAATCACTGCTACTCAGATCCTTCGCTTCGCTCAGGATGACATACGGGTTGAATCCGAATGTATGAGCTAAACGACACTATCGTAGCTATCAGCTCTCCGACCTCAGATAAGAGGGTAATTGTCCGCATAACCGGCCCAGAGACAATCGAGACCTGTAAACAGATTTTCAACTCACCAATCGCCAACCACAGGTTACACAGATTCCCTTGGATTAACTCAGATAAATCTGTGAAATCTTTAATAATCGGTGGAACCTGTGGAGTTGATGCCGAGCTAAACGTTGATGCGCAATTGTATTTATTTTTTGCTCCCCATTCATATACCGGCGATGATATAGCAGAGATTCACCTGCATACAAATCCTGCTGTTACTGAGGCCTTGATGTGCAACTTATTAGGCAGAGGGATTCGGATGGCCGGGCCGGGCGAATTCACGGCGCGGGCATATCTAAACGGCAAAATAGATTTGGCCCAGGCCGAGGCAGTGAACGAGATTATCGTAAGCTCCAACGCATTTCAATTAGCCGCCGCTGAAAAACTTCTCAGTGGACGGTTATCCGAGACCACGGCAAAGGTGCGCTCGGCGATAATGGATTGTCTTAGCTTAATCGAGGTGGGACTGGATTTCAGCGGGGAAGATATTGAATTTGAAACCGGAACAAAGGTAATTAAAAGACTTCTCAGCTTAAAGGAACAACTTGAGAAGCTGCTCACCGGAAGCATCAGGTACGAGTCGCTAATAGATTTACCGGCGGTGGGGATTGCCGGAGCTCCCAATGCCGGAAAGAGCAGTCTGCTCAATAAGCTGCTCGGTAAAGAAAGAAGTATCGTCTCACACGAGCGCAAAACCACCAGAGATGTGCTGACGGCTGTTTGCACATTGGAGCATTGCAGGTGTGTTCTGTTCGATTGTGCAGGCCTGGCAAGAGAGACGGACAACATACTTGATGAACTGGCGCAACAGGCGGCTATCGAGGCGTTGCGAAACAGCGCTGTGGTTGTATTCTGCATTGACATATCAAAAGACACAAGACGCAAGACGCAAGACTTTGGTTTGTGGGCCGAAGAGATTGGTCTGTGGTCTTTGGTCTGGAGTCTTGAGTCCCCGGGACTGATACCGGTTGCAACAAAATGCGATTTGGTATCCGAACAGGTGTTATCAAATCGCCTTGCCGAGTTGAATGAATTGTTTGGACCCGCAGCAAAATCGACCTCCGCAAACCGCTTTTCATCCATCGATAACAAGGCCGATCACAGCAAATTGGATTTTGGTGCGGTATTTTTGGTAACCTCTGCAGAAACCGGCGCCGGTTTAGAGCTGTTGCGAAATACAATTGACAGAAAAATAATTGAACTGGAGCCTGATTTTTCGACGGCCAAATCAGGCCCTGCCCCACTTTTCGAGGGCATCCAAAGCACTGTTGCCCTTACCGTCCGTCACAAACAAGCTGTTACTGAGGCAATTGAGAACGTCAGTGAATCCATCAGTGAGTTGAGAGCCGGCAATGACGAGGTTGCCGCAATGATGCTACGAGCTGCTTACGAGGCAATTTCCGGGATCGAATCCGCCACAGGCAGTCACGTCGATGAACAGATACTGGAGCAGATATTCAGTCGATTCTGTATAGGTAAATAGCATCTCGATGCTCGATACTCGATTCTCATTGCGAGTATCGAGCATCCAGTATCGATCATTCATCTTTTGCTTCGAATTCAGCGTCGATTACGTCATCCGGCTTTTTTCTTTTAACCTCACCTTCCGGCGGCGGAGGTGGTGCCTGCTCAGCCTGGCCGGGTTGCGGTTGGGCTGAAGCGGCCTGCTTCTTTGCTGCCTCTTCGTAAAGCACCTTGCCCAATTCCTGGCTGGTGGTGCCGAGATTTTCAATGGCTTTCCTTATCGCATCGGCGTCTTCGCCTTTTACAGCTTCCTTGAGGTTGTTGACTGCATTTTCGATATTGCCGCGGACATCGGCGGAGACCTTGTCGCCGTGCTCTTTGAGCGTTTTTTCCGTTGAATAAATCAACTGGTCAGCCTGGTTTTTCAGGTCAACAACCTCTCTTTTCTTCTTATCTTCCTCGGCGTGGATCTCTGCATCCTTGGCCATCTTCTCAACTTCCTGGTCGCTAAGACCTGAGCTGGACTTAATCTCGATGGACTGCTGCTTGCCGGTGCCGAGGTCCTTTGCAGAGACGTTCAGAATGCCGTTGGCATCAATATCAAAGGCAACCTCAATCTGTGGAATACCCCTTGGAGCCGGTGGAATATCGGTAAGCTGGAATCTTCCAAGCGTGCGGTTGTCTCTGGCAAATTCTCTCTCGCCCTGAAGAACGTGGATGTCAACGGTGGTCTGACTGTCAGCAGCGGTTGAGAAAATTTCCTTCTTGCTGGTCGGAATTGTGGTGTTGCGTTCAATCAATCTTGTCATAACCCCACCAAGGGTCTCGACACCTAAGGAAAGCGGCGTTACGTCTAAAAGCAGAATATCCTTCACCCCTGCATCACCAGCCAGGACCGCCCCCTGAATGGCGGCACCCACTGCAACAACTTCATCCGGATTGATGCTTTTATTCGGCTCTTTAGCGAAAATGTCCTTAACGATTTCCTGAACCTTTGGGATTCTTGTCGAGCCGCCGACAAGCAATATCTCCGTGACATCGCCGGCGGTTAGTTTTGCGTCCGCGAGTGCCTTATGGCACGGGTCTTTGAGCCGTTCGAGAATGGGTTCTACGAGCGATTCAAACTTGCTTCTGGTGATTGTGATTTGCAAATGCTTCGGGCCGGAGGCATCGGCGGTGATAAACGGTAAATTAACCGTGCTTTCAAGCTGAGAGCTCAATTCGCACTTTGCTTTTTCAGCGGCTTCTTTGAGACGCTGGTGAGCCATCGGGTCATCCCGCAGGTCGATTCCCTCGGTCTTTTTGAATTCATCAGCGAGGTAGTTTATCAGGACCGCGTCCAAATCGTCACCACCGAGATGGGTATCGCCGTTGGTTGCAATGACGTCAATGATACCTGTTTTCTCGTCGAAGCCTCCGATATCAAGGATAGAGACATCAAACGTTCCGCCACCAAAGTCAAAAACTGCGACTTTTTCGTCCTTCTTCTTCTCAACACCATATGCCAGCGCGGCGGCGGTGGGTTCGTTGATGATTCGCTTTACCTCGAGGCCAGCGATTTTGCCAGCGTCTTTTGTAGCCTGACGCTGCGAATCGTTGAAGTAGGCCGGGACGGTAATTACGGCACTGGTAACCTTCTCGCCAAGATAATCCTCGGCGGTCTTTTTCAGGTCCTGCAGAATCATTGCTGAAATCTCAGGCGGTGTGTATTCCTTGTTCCGGACATTGACCTTGACCAGCTCATCTGAGGCGCCGGTAATTTTATAAGGGACAATCTTTTCTTCGGATGAGACTTCATTGTGGCGTCGGCCCATAAAACGCTTGATGGAAAATACGGTGTTTTCGGGGTTTGTTACCTGCTGATGGCGAGCAATCTGGCCGACGAGCCTTTCGTTTTTATCGGTAAAGCCGACCACCGAAGGGGTCAGCCGGGAGCCGGAAGAGTTAATCAGGACCTTCGGCGCTGAGCCTTCCATCACGGCTACTACTGAATTTGTTGTTCCTAAGTCTATTCCAATGATTTTAGCCATAGTTATATTCCTTTCGCTATAAATTCATCTCATATACTCCAGATGTGCAAAAGGCGTGCCAGTAGTGGGAACAGGGCGGTGCGAGCAACTTAACATCTTGATTTTAAGTAAGTTAGGTTTTTTCAAGGGCTTTTTTATGCTTTCTTTCTGCACCGTAATAACTCCTCGATTGGCAAGTATTTGTGCCATTTTGGCAGATTCGGGCCACCTGTGCCTGGACACTATGAGTTGCTTCGATATTGGGTTTGAATTGGGTTTGTTTTCACCAAGTGTCCAATTGCATTTATTTTCATAAGCCATTTTAATATAAGTAGTTACGTTCATTTGACTCTTTCTGAAATTGGGTTTGTTTTGCATAAAAAGGGTTGATTTGTAGAGGATTCTCGACAAATGTAGAAGTGCCTTATAGGCACTTAAATAAATGGATTCTCCCGCCGTCGCTGAAGCTATGGCGGACAAGCGATACTGGATACTCGATTGTTGTGAGTGGTTCATTAGTTAATCTGGTTAAATTGGTTAAGCTATAATCTGGATCCCCGACTACGAAATTCGGGGACAAGCTTGGCTGGGCCTGCTGGCTCTAAGTCCTTGCTGTGCTACAGCTTACGACATGCAAACTGAAATGTCATATTCGCCTGCTGGCGGTATGAATTAGCCTACTGGCTAACAGGTTGGTATTGTACCATATCTATCGTAAAAAATCAAATGAAATCAGAGAAATTGTCCATTAGAAGGCTACGTTTATCATGAAGTGTGAAGCGTATATCGTTGCCGGATGCTTGATGCTGGATTGGGAATGTTCGGAGAACTACCATCCACTTCGCTGACTGTGTTCGCTTAGTGGCCACCACCCGTCGTTATTAGGTAAATGGTGGGAAATATCGCACCCTACAAAGCTACCATCTTGGTGGGGCAAGCCCCACCGTACCGTAAATTCTGTTAGTTTGAACTTTGACCGCGGTCAATTTGGTTGGGTTCTTCCCATTTGCCATTTTTTATGATTTCGTCGACTATTTTGTCGTATTCCGTGTAATAATTGTAGTTTTCATCGTAATACCACAGGCCGGGAAGAAGCTCTCTGTCGCCGTATATAAAGTCACGGTGTGGCTCTTTGAAATCATCCGGGTATATCCTAACTCCAAAATGGTCCATGCCACCATGCATCTCGAAAGTCAGGTAGCCATCATAGTTTATGGAGCCACGACGTGTTTTGATGTCCCGTATGGCCTGCGGGATACGAATACCCTTCGGAATTGGGAAGCTTCCACCAATTCTATATCCATTTTGCGTTCGATTCTTCAGGCTTTCAAATTTTTCCTTTACAAGTGCATGGCTCAGGATTTCTCTTCCGGCCTTCAACAACGCCTGATGGTCGGTCTTGTGTAAAAGTAGTACGCGCCGCTGTTGTGCACGGTATATCGCATAATCCCAGAGAATGCGAAATAAAGGCCAGCGTAATGCGGGAACAGAACCGACAACAAAGGAGGCGACTACTATGCCGATAACTATTCCAAGGACTATTTTATTAGCTTCTGCTTTACAAGCTTTCACTTTTTAAATCCTTTATTTTTACTCTCACTGAAAACTCTGATGATTTGCGCTTTGGCCGAGGTCGGTTTGGCTGGGTTCTTCCCATTTGCCATTTTTTATAATCTCGTCAATTATTTTATCATAATTCGGAATATGACGGTATTTATAATCGTAATACTCCAGACCAGGAAGAAGCTCTCTGTTACCTGGAGTGAAATGAAAGCGCCGGCCTTTGAATTTGAAACCTTCCGGGTATATCCTTACCCCGAAATCTGCTATGCCTCCCTGCATTTGCAGGACTACATAGCCGTTGAAATTTATGAGGATTGCATGTGGTCTGAGTTTCCGGATGACTTTGGGGATGCGCACTCTCCTCGGAACTGGAAAGCCGTCGATATGCATAGGCCCATAGTACCGATAATTCATAGGATCTTTGGGGCCCTGGCTGAGGATTTGCCTGCCAGCCTTCAACAGAGCCTGATGGTCGGTGTGGTATAATAGTAGTATCCGCCGCTGCTGCGCAAGGTTCATACCGCGGGATTTGAAAGTGCGAGAAAAAGGCCCACGCTGTGGAAAAACAAGGATACCAACCAAGATGGCAACGATTACTACTAAAATAGCGATTCCAAGAGCTATATTCTTTTGCTCATTCATATTTTTTTAATCCCTGCTCTTGACCTTAAATTCGAGCATTTGCCTCATACGTTCTTTTTGGAAATCTTCGCCCTGGCAGCGGAGGGCAAAGCCTTCATCCGTTATCTCATATCCAAAATCTCGGCCAGTGTAAGGGTCCTTTGGTAGATAATCAGGGAGTTCTTCCGGCAATTTTCTAGTCTTTGCCCTTACAAGGTAAATTTCCACAGCGGCCTTAAGGGCGTTGAGTTGAGTTGCGTGCCGAACATGAACGTTGTACAATTTTAGCACTTGATCCGCACAGGCCATTACTATTTCGAGTGTCAGTATTTTTTCCGGGTGAGCCAAAATCATTATTTTAGCAGCAGTGTCACCACCGAACTCTTTCTCCAACTCGTCTGTAAGACGCTCGATTTCCGCGTATTTCTTTTCATACGGCATTCCACTGTCCATCACCTGGAGAGCAGAATTTAAGAAATCGTCATACGGCTTCCGAGCAAGAGAAATCAGCTCCTCGTCAGTCAGAATTTGAACCTCTTTTGCACTCCCGGTGTTTTGTGCAAGACGCTCTCTTACTAAAGCTTTGATTTGTTCTTTCTTAAGCATAGCCTGTCTGGTATTCTCAAGGATAACCGCACTCATGCGTAAGCTTTGGACAGCAAGTTCGACATCCAGCTTCAAAGATCTGGCAGGTGACATGGACGCTCCACTTTTAATAGAAAGTTGATTCTTCAACCAGGTTAGAGTCTCAATATCCGGTTTCATATATCCTAAAAGATGCTGAATGCAGCTTAAGGCATTCCTATCAACAGTTATCGAAATCGAATAGAGAAGGTTTGCATCGTCACCTACGTGGCGGGCGAATCGGCGCATCATCAAACAACGTCTAAACGCTGCCCGATAATCTTCATCTGCAGCAAGAAGCAAAGCATCTGCACGAAGGATGAGCAAAAAATCCCTTATCTCTATCAGTTGTGGTAAGAGGTGACTAAATCCCTGAGAATACCGGATTCCCCAATCACATTCGGATATTTCAGAAGCGGCCTGTGCGACCCCGATCGCTTTATCACACTTTCTCAGATATTCTCTGATCTTCTTATCAGGGTCAATGCCACACATCTTCTCATAACGTTCACGTGATTTTTTAAGGAATTGTAACTCACGTTCTTCTATAAACAGATTATGCTTATAAAGCGCCTGTTCAAAGTCAGACGTCTCTTCATTAGGGTCAGATCTACGGTTCCTGATCTTTTCTTCAAGCTCGCGGATACTTTTTTCAATTTCTGGAATTTCCACTTCAGGATCAGGATCAAGTTTGCCGCCACGCAAGAGTTTGTCGATTGTTTCAAGTCGCGTTCCATAGACCAATTCTTTAGCGGCAGCATCAGGCTCGGGCCGAAGCAGAAACGCCTGGTAATACAGCAAGGCGGCATTGTTCGGGTCCGGTGGCAGTGTCGAAGCCTGCGCTCCAAGCGTCCATAAGAAAATGGCACAACAAATTGTGATTTTATTGCTGAGGCTGTTATTGCTCATAATAAAGCTCCTTTATAGTTTAGAATTTTATATTGAGCAGACAACACAAGGTGTTAATCTATACAAACTGTTGCAATCATCCTGAAAAAGTCCTGCCCGCGTTACTCCCATATAATATTATACGGGCAGAGGTTTAAAAATAATCAAAAAAATCAAGAAGGGTAAAATTTTAGCTTTTTTACGGGGTGTCCGGATTGAGAGTCGAACGGATGGTTTTTGCACGAATGTCGTTTCTATAAGTTGGGTCCAAAGACTCTCCGTAATTTAACTGCAAGCTCTTTGTACTAATCCTAATCGGCACAGACCACTTTTTGTATTAATTTGCCTTATACGTAAAGCGCGTACGCGCTTTACGTATGAGCTTTTTCTTGCGATTGATTATTAAGGTAAAAGAAGTAGTGCCGCATGGGTAAATTAATTGCCCATCCTACGAACTACATTTTTAGCTTTTTTGCTGGGTATCCTGGTTTAGGGCGGAGCGGATGATTTGGGCCCGAAGAACGTCTCTGTTAGTAGGGTCCAGGGATTTTCCGTAGTTTAACTGGAGGTGGGCCGGCAGGGTCAGCATAAACAGCCGATTTATGGTGGCAATGGAAAGCCGGCCTGTTTTATCCGGGCCCTTGGGGGTACCGCAGAGTGCGTAAAGCTTATCTATTGCCGGAGTTGAGGCCCCCATATACTCGTGCATATTGATGCCTAATCGCAGGTGGCTCAGCAGGAACAACGCCTCCTGAGAACTTATCAAATGTGCGTTCTGTAAAAGTGCCATCGCCCGGGAGATTTTATCGTCGAGGACGTCAGACTGCCTGGAGAGCAATTGATTTCTTGCAGCGTTTTCGTATTCGACTATTTCAGGAATGATGGTGTTTTCAAATTGCGAGATGATATCCGATTCCGAGATGCCGAGCGTAACCTGGTTGGATATCTGGTACAGGTCACTTGCGGCCTCAGTGCCTTCGCCGAAAAGACCTCGCACGGCCAGGCTCATATCCCTTGCGGCGTTGAAGAACTTTTCTATCTGTCCTGTCATCTTCAAGGCCGGCAGATGCAGCATAACCGAGACCCTTACCCCTGTGCCCAGATTGGTCGGGCAGGCCGTCAGATAGCCATAACGAGGGCTGAAGGCATAGTCGACCTTTTTCTCTATCATATCGTCGATTTGGTTTATCTGCTCAGCGCATTGAGACAGCTGACAGCCTGCTTTTAGCACCTGGAGCCGCAGATGGTCCTCCTCATTAATCATAGCTGTGAAGAATTCCTTCTTGGCGATGACGACGCCTCGCGGGCCTTTACCGAAGGCATGGTGCCGACTGATAAGATGGCGTTCCACCAGGAAATGTCTGCTTAGAGTGGGGGCTTTGTCCACGCTGATATAGAAGATTTTATCGCCAAGCTCAAGAGACATAAGGACATCTCTTAGCGTCTTAAGTATTTCAGATTTTTCAGTTGTTGAGCAATGGCTTAGGAATTTATAGCCAGCGATGTTCCTGGCCAGACGAATCCGCGAGGACACAACGATATCGGCCAACGGTCCCGAGCCGTTGAACCACTCATTTATATCATTACTTATGTCTGTTAGTTTCATATCTCGTACTTCTTATGTATAGTATATAGGCCCTTTATTCTTCAGCTTGATTTATTTTGTCCCGCAATTCTGCAGCCAGCTCGTAATCTTCACTCTGCACCGCAGCTTCCAACTGCTGGCGCAGGTTTAAGAGCTCTATCTGTTTCTTTGTGTCCTGCGGTGTTTTTGAAGGAATCTTGCCGCAGTGCGTTGTCTTGCCATTGTGAGCTTTTTCGATGAGGGGCAGAAGCGATTTCTCAAAAACGTCATAATCATGAGGACAACCCAAGACTCCTTGCTTGCGGAATTGAGCCAGCGTAAAGCCGCAGTTCGAGCACGTTAGATTTCGCTCTGAAGGGCCGGAGAGCTCGTCATCTGTTGGCTGGACGGCGAGCAGACTGCTAAGCAGCTCATTAATAGGGATATGACTCTTGACCGCTATATCCTGTTCGGCCGCACAATGCTCACAGATGTGCATCTCGGTGCGGACCCCGTCGGCAATTTCGGTCAGGTGAATAGTCGCATCATTTTTGTCACAAATCTGACATTGCATATCATATGGTTCCCATTTCGAGTGGACCTCATCATATATTATACCAAAAAACCTGATAAAATAATCGTCAAATTTAGAAAGTTACTGTAGGCAGATTTCCGGTTTCATCGGGATTCGCTGAAATTTGCCGTGCAGCCCGGCTCCTCAACAACCCTGATATTTCGGAGTTTGATGCCTTCGGGCAGTTTGACCCGGAGTTTTTCATATATGTATCTGGCTACGTTCTCGGCAGATGGATTGTTCTGCCGAAAATAGCTGATTTCGTTCAATGCCATATTGTCAAACTCAGAGACGATATTATCAACCATCTCCTTAAGCTCCTTAAAGTCCATCACGACCGCCATACTGTTGAGCTTGTCGCTGCTGACATCAGCGCTAACCAACCAGTTATGATGGTGCACAGGTTCTTTTGAGCCGTCCAGTAAGACCAGTTGATGCGATGCCCAAAAGCTCGTTTCGACACTAATCGTAAACATATCTCGATACTCGATGCTCGATACTCGATGCCCGCTATTTCCAAGTCCATCCCGTTTTCTCAGGATTCGTTTGAGGCTGGCATCCATTCAGTATCGAGTATCCGTTTTATTTTTTAAGGTGCTGTTTTACTCGCAAGTAAATATTTTTCGGAATTAAATTTGACAAATCTCCACCTAAAGAGGCGACCTCTCGAATCAAGGTCGAGCTGGTGAAGCCATACTGTTCGCTGGTCATAATAAAGACGGTTTCTATGCCGGCCACAGCCCGGTTGGTCATAGCAAGCTGGAACTCATACTGGACGTCAGTAAGGCTTCGCAGGCCCCGCAGGATAACATCGGCTTTTTTGCTGGCGGCGTATTCAACCGTCAAGCCCTCAAAACTTTCTACGGAGACACCCGTCATCTGTCTTTCGCGGATTAGCTCAGCTATCATCTCCACCCGCTCTTCGGGTGTGAAGAGCTGATTTTTGACCGGACTGCGCCCAACCGCGATGATAAGCTCATCAAAGAGTTTCATACCGCGGTCGATAACATCCAAGTGCCCGTTTGTTATCGGGTCGAACGAGCCGGGGAAAATCGCTTTTACACATTTCTGAGACATAAGCACACCTAAAATAATCACCTATACCTATGCAGAATAGCACAGGTGCAGGCAATAATCAATAATCATTTTTAGGATTCGGCTCAGCCGGAGTTTCTGAGCCATCGATCCAGCCAGTCTATCACTGTTTCGTGCCATAGGATTGAATTGTGTGGCTTTAGCACCCAGTGATTTTCGTCGGGGAAGTAGAGCAGCTTGCTGGGAATTCCAAGTCGCTGCAGGGCATTAAAGGTGCCGAGCCCCTGGGTATCGGCCACCCGAAAGTCCAATGCACCGTGGATAACGAGCATCGGGGTCTTCCAGTTTTTAACGAAGTTTACCGGATTGTGCTTTTCATAGCCAGCGGGATTATCCCAGGGCGTGCCGAGGTGGTCCCACTCGGGGAACCAGAGCTCTTCGGTATCGAAATAGGCCATCCGTTCATCAATATTGCCATCGTGGTTCACCAGACAGCGGAAACGATTGGGCCAGTTGCCTGCTATCCAGTTAATCATATAACCGCCGAAAGAAGCACCAAGGGCGCCGACTCTTTCACCGTCCATCCAGGGATAACGTTTTAAGGCGGCGGCCAGACCTTTCTGCAGGTCTTCGAGAGGCTTGCCGCCCCAGTCGCCCCGTATGGAATCTGTGAAGGCCTGGCCGTATCCGGTAGAGCCGTGGAAATCCACCATTACCGCTGCATAGCCTGCCCCGGCGTAGGCCTGCGGGTTCCAGCGATAATGAAAGCTGTTGCCGAAGGAGCCCTGAGGGCCTCCGTGAATCAGAAAAGCCACAGGATATTTTTTAGCTGGGTCAAAATCGACAGGCTTGACTACGTAGCAATAGACCATCTCATCGTTCCATCCGGAGAATGTAAACTGCTCATATTCACCCATACGGGCTGCGGCGATTTTTTCCGAATTGATATTGGTGATTTGGAGCATATCTCCGCCATCAGGTTTAACCGAATACAATTCTACAGGAGATTGCAAGTTGTTTAGGCCAAAGATAATCCTGTCCGTCGCGATGTTAGGCGAGCTAACGCTGCCCTTTTTTACAATAGTTCGAACGGCACCGGTTTTTACATTGACGGCGAACAGAGATTTTTGGCCAGCATTCGCTGCCGTGGCATATATTGTTTTGCCATCGGCCGAGAAACAGAATGAGGAGGGGCTACGGTCCCAGCTTTCCGTAAGAATCTGCTGGCGGCCGTTCGGCCAGGGAAGCAGGACAATTCGGAAACGGTCTGATTCATAGCCGGGCCTGGCCATAGCTAAGTAAGCCAATGTCCTACCGTCGGGAGAGAAAACCGGATGAGTATCCCAGGCCTGGTTTTCCTCTGTCAAACACGTCGGCGGTTTGGAGCCATCAACAGGTGACAGGTAAAGGTCGAAGTCTGTGGACCATGGTTCGGCCCTGCCCACATCGCGGGCTGAAAAGATAAGACCCCTGCTATCGGGAGTGAACGTAATCTCTTCCGGGCCGCCGAATGGTTTGGAAGGAGTATCGGCATCCATCCCCTGTGTTCCCGCAAGGCGGGGGCCCATAACGTCTATGGGGTCACCACCTGCAGACGGCATGACAAACAGATGCGAGCGCCGGCCATCCTTCCAGGTATCCCAGTGACGAACAAAGATTTGCTCGTAAATTCGTCCGCTGGTTTTTCTTTGCTTAATTTTATCGAGCTTGTCTTTTGTGTCGGCTACTGTTTTACAATCCGGGAAGACCTCCATAGTAAAGGCTATATGCTTTCCATTGGGTGAAACGAGCAGATTTCCAACGTCAAGAGGCAGGTCCGCAACCTGCTGTGCTTCTCCGCCGTCAATTTGAATACGCCAGACCTGGGCCGAGTCCGAGCGGTTGGATATAAAGAATACGGACTTGCTATCGGGTGTCCACCGTGGATTAGAGTCCCCTTCGGGATGAGAGGTCAGTTGGCGAAGGCCCGTCCCGTCAGTGCCAAGAAGCCAGAGGTCGGTTCGCCCCTTGTTTGCTTGGAGGTCGGTCTGGCGCAACACGAAGACGAGCCATTTGCCATCCGGCGAAACCTGAGGGTCGGAGAGCCGGTCCATCGTGAGCATATCGTGAACGGAAAACGGATGGGTCTGTTCGGCAGGTACAGCAGAAAGAGCCGCAAGACTTACACACAGAACAAGAAGCAGTGAGGGACCCCGCAAGGCGGGAATCCACATCGGTATCGTACGCATTATTATCTCCTAATCATACGGGTTAAACTGTTAAACAACAATTCGCCACTAAGCTTCTTTTGTGAGTGTAACGGGGATATCGAGCCAGAAGGTTGAGCCTTTGTCGAGCTCACTTTCCATCCCGATGCTGCCGGCGAGCATAGCGGCCAATTCAGTGCTGATGGTAAGTCCCAGGCCGGTGCCGGTCGATTCGCGGGTTATAGAACCGTCAGCCTGGCGAAATTTTTCAAATATTTTTTTCTTGTCAGACTCGGCAATGCCACAGCCGGTATCGCTTACTTCAATCCGAACCATCTTTTCGTCGATCATCTTGGCTCGAATTTCAATTCTACCTTGCTGCGGCGTAAACTTTACGGCATTACTGAGGAAATTGTAAAGTATCTGCTGGACCTTGCCGGCATCGGTTGAAAGAATCGGTATATCGGAATCGACCAATAGTTTAACTTTGATTTTCTTTTTCTTTGTCAGCAGCGAGAAAGACGATACGAGAGCCTTACACAACTGCTGGACAGTGGTTTTTTCTATGTGCAGCTCCATTTTACCGGCCTGAGTTTTAGCCAAATCCAACAGGTCGTTAATCATATTCAGCAAGCTGTTTCCGCTGGTGATAATGTTTTCAGCGTACCTTTGTGCCTTTTCCTTTTTCAAAAGATGCGGCTTTTCCCGCAGGACCTGGGCAAAACCCAGAATCGCATTTAAGGGGGTTCTAAACTCGTGTGAAATATTGGCCAAAAATTCGCCCTTTACCTTGTTGGCTTTGAACAGCTCGATATTTCGCTCTGAAAGTTCAGCTATTTTGGCATCGAGCTGCTTGTTTGCCTGCCGGAGCTTTTCCTGAGTAGCCTGCAGCCCGTCGAGCATGTTGTTGAAGGCATCGGCAAGCTTTTCATATTCGTCGCCGGTTTTTATTGCGCTTCTGATATCGAGATTTCCTTCGGTGACATTATTAGCAATTGCCCGCAGTTGCCGGATGGGCCGGAGAATGACACTTTGAGTTATCCAGTAGAAAGCAACAACGGCGCCGATGCCGCCAATGAGACCGGCAACGAAAATGAAGAGAAGATTCATAAATTTCGTATCTCTGATTTCGCCCCCAAGGTCTTGAGACTGAATGACTACCGCGCCTATCATCTCATTAAGAGAAAATGCCCTTTTAAGGGCGGACCCTTGTGGATTGTGGCAGCTTATACAATTGTCGGTTGCCCTGAAAATTCGCACATAATTGCTTTGGAGTATGCCGTCTTTTTTCCTGAGCAGGATATTATCGTTCCGAGCCTGGTCAACTTTCAGAGATTCAATCAACTGGATGGTTTGCTCAGTCAATTTGTCATAGGCGGACTTGTTTTCATCGTCTTTTGTGAAGCGAATCCATCGCATATCGGGGTCGTTTACATCTATCTCCTGCCCGGTATTGTCTAATGGTGCAAGAGCCGTTTGGGCGGGGTCTTTTAGCTGGAAGTGCCGGTCGAGCAGTGCCTGCGACCTTGCTCTGCCTGTATCGAGCAGGTCTTTTTTTATAAGCTGACCCATCCAGATATAGGGCAGAAGAAGGGCAATCGCTAAGACAAAGACCACCGCGGCCCCAAAGGTGAACCTGCACTTTTTGGCCAGCGACAGCGGTGATAAGCGTAAAAGTACCAAAAACCTATGCCAGATGTGTTTTACGTTAAATCGCATAAGCTAAAATTTACTTTCGCAAAGTATAAACAAGTGCACAATAGTATAAAAGCATAAGTGATTTTCAAACACTACTCTTTAAGCTTATGAAATTCGGCTCTGAGCTTGGGCAAAGCATCAGGATAATTTTTCTGAATGAAATCAACCATTTTTTCTCTGACCTGACAACGAAGACTCCATGCGGTCGAGGCATCTGCAGCGCTCATAAGAGCTCTTAATTCAACCGTACGCTCAGATGTATTAGTAACCTGGAGGACGCAGACTTTGCCATCCCAAAATTCCGAATCTTTCAAGATACGATGAAGCTCGGCTCTGATAGACTCGATAGGTACCGTATAGTCAACATAAATGAATACAGTCCCCAAGATGTCAGCTGTAACACGGGTCCAGTTCTGAAAAGGCTTCTCAATGAAATAGGTTATGGGGACAACCAAGCGCCTTAAATCCCAGATTCTCACAACCACATAAGTTAAAGTAATCTCTTCGATGCGTCCCCATTCATTTTCCACTATTACAACATCATCCACACGAATAGGCTGGGTAACAGCGATTTGCAGGCCGGCAATGAAGGTTGCAATAGTTCTCTGAGCAGCCATGCCAACGACAATGCCAATAATACCTGCCGAGGCCAAAATGGTTGTCCCTAAGTGACGAACCCTTTCAAAAGTCATCAGGCATGTCGCGAAAGCTACGATAACCACAACTGCAATCACTATTCTCTTAATAACCCTGAATTGGGTATGTATTTTCCTGGCCCTGAGATTATCTTTTACATCAACATTAAAACGGGTGAGAATATAGTTTTCTAAAACATAAGTGGACCTGATTAATAACCATGAGACCAAACCGATAAGCAGCAAGCCCAGAACGTGATTAAGAAAATCAGTCACCTGAGTTTGAAACGCCGATAA